>Ga0172367_10000123_pt1 | contig 113909 bp, 89 predicted proteins | sample Lak10m_FD_114542 | JGI IMG/M metagenome (GOLD analysis project Ga0172367, IMG submission 114542) | Freshwater microbial communities from Kabuno Bay, South-Kivu, Congo - kab_022012_10m | ecosystem: Environmental > Aquatic > Freshwater > Lake | place: Democratic Republic of the Congo: South-Kivu... | reverse complement strand
CGCGGGGAAGGACGGCGCGGGCGCGGGCGGTGTCGCGGCTCACGAAGGCTTCGAGGGCGTCGTTCAGCATCTCCAAGGTCATCGTCGCCATGCGCGGGATGTCCACGTAGGGCTTGAGCTGTGGCTCCTTGTTCAAGTCCACCGCCCGGCGGGCGATGGTGGTGGCCTCGTCGCCGACGCGCTCAAGGTCGTGGGTGATCTTCATCGCCACGGTGATCATGCGCAGGTCGCTGGCGATGGGACCGCGCGACAGCAGCACGATGGACAGCTCATCCAGCTCGATCTCCAGCGCGTCAAGCTGGTCGTCGGCCTGCTCGACCTGCCGGGCGAGGTCGTCGTTGCGCTCGACGAGCGCCTTGACGGCGTTCTGCACCGAGCTGGCGGCGAGGCTGGACATGGTGAGGAGCTTTTCCTTGAGGGCGGCGAATTCGTGGTCGTGGGGGAGCATGGGTGGGGAGAGTGATTAGTGATTAGTGATTAGTGATTAGTGAGCGTGGCATGTGCATGGGAGGAGCGGACTAAGCACTATTTACTAATTACTTTCTTCATCGGGTCATCCAAACCTTCCAGTCACATAGTCCTCCGTCTGCTTCTTCGACGGATTGGTGAAAATCTTCGCGGTGGTGTCGAACTCGATCAGCTCGCCGAGGTAGAAGAACGCCGTCTGGTCGGAGATGCGCGCGGCCTGCTGCATATTGTGCGTGACGATGACGATGGTGAACTCGCGCTTCAATTCGAGAATCAGCTCCTCGATCTTGGCCGTGGCAATCGGGTCCAAGGCGCTGGCCGGCTCGTCCATGAGGAGAATCTCCGGCTTGATCGCGATGGCGCGGGCGATGCACAGGCGCTGCTGCTGGCCGCCGGAAAGGCCCATCGCGCTGGTGTGCAGGCGGTCCTTCACCTCGTCCCAGAGCGCCGCGCCGCGCAGGCTCTGCTCCACGGTCGCGTCCAGCTCGGACTTGGCCGTCATGCCGTGCAGCTTGAGGCCGTAGGTGAGGTTGTCGTAGATGGACTTGGGAAACGGGTTCGACCGCTGGAAGACCATCCCGATGCGCTTGCGCAGCTCGATCACGTCCACGTCCGGGCTGTAGATGTCCTGCCCGCCGATCTTGATCGAGCCGGTGATGCGGACGGAGTCAATCAGGTCGTTCATCCGGTTGAAGCAGCGGAGGAACGTGGACTTGCCGCAGCCAGACGGCCCGATGAAGGCCGTGACGTGCCGCTCGCCGATGGTGAGCGAGATGTTCTTGAGCGCCTGCGTCGCGCCATAGTGGAGGTTCACGCCCTCGCTCGCGATGAGCGGCGCGCCCGCGCCCTCCGTGGGCTTCGCGGTGTTCAGCGTGACTTGCGTGGGGGAGAAGGCAGCCATAGTTCAATGTCCGGCGCGCATCTTCCTGCGCACCCGCGCGCGCACGATGACGGCAACCAAATTCAGGGACAGCGTCAAGAGCAGGAGCGCCAGCACGGTGGCGAACAGGATGGGCCGCGTCTTCTCGATGTCCGGCGACTGCGTGCTGAGGATGAAGACGTGATAGCCGAGGTCCATGAACTGGTCCGTCAATGCGTGCGGCAGATCCCTCATGTAGTAGGCCGCGCCGGTGAAGAGGATGGGCGCGACCTCGCCGCCCGCGCGCCCGACTGCGAGAATGCCGCCGGTCAGGATGCCCGGCAGCGCCTCGGGCAGGACAATCTTGATGATGGTTTCCAGCTTCGTCGCGCCGAGCGCCAGGCTGGCCTCGCGCAGGCCGGGCGTGATGGCGCGGAGCGATTCCTCCGTCGCCACGATGACGAGCGGCAGCGTCATCACGGCCAGCGTGAGCGAGGCCCAGAGGATGGCCGGCTTGCCCCAGTGCGGCTCCGCCGCGCCGGCGTCCATCGCGCCGCCGAGGAAGCTGATGAAAAAGCCCAGGCCGAACAGCCCGAAGACAATGCTCGGCACGCCCGCGAGATTGTTCACCGCGCCCCGGATGATGCGGGTGGTGAACGCGGTGGAGTGCGCGTATTCCGTGAGGTAGATGGCCGTGATCACGCCGATGGGCACGACGAACAGCGTCATCACCAGCACGCGCAGCGCGGTGCCGATGATCATGGGCAGCACGCCGGCCTTGTTCACATCGAACATGTCCTGGTCCGCGCTGCCCGTGAGGAAGCGCCACGAGAAGGTGCTCCAGCCATGCCACGCGATGTTGGCGATGATGATGGCGAGGATGGCGAGGATGAAGAGCGTCGCCAGCCCGGTGACGCCGGTGAAGGCGAACGACGCGAAGTCGAAACCACGCGAGCGGAAGTCGAGCTTGGGTGTTTGGGGCGGGGCGGAGATCATGCGGTGAAAGCTCCAAATCCCAAGCTCCAAGTTCCAAAGAAGCCCCAAACACCAAGCTCCAAACCAAGGTCGCTCCTACGCTCGTGCGCGCCTTGGAGCTTGGAGCTTCTTTGGGATTTGGGATTTGGGATTTGGAACTTGTTCACTTCGCCCTCCCCTCCAGCCGGCCCTTGAGCCGGTGCATGATGAGATCGCCCGCGAGGTTGGTGAGAAACGTCACGATGAAGAGCATTGCGCCGATGAGGAAGAGCATCCGGTAGTGATGCCCGCCGAAGACCGCCTCGGCCAGTTCGGCGGCGATGGTCGCAGTGATGGACCGCGTGGAGTCGAAGAGGCTCCAGGACATGATGCTCGCGTTGCCGCTGGCCATGAGCACCACCATCGTCTCACCGATGGCACGCCCAAATCCGAGCACCACGGCGGCAAACGCGCCCGGCGCGGCGGCGGGTAGGACGATCTGCCACGCGGCCTGCCACTTGGACGCGCCCAGAGCGAGCGCCGCCTGCGTGTAGCTGCGCGGCACGCTCGTCAACGCGTCCTCCGCAATGGAGAACACCACGGGAATCACCGCGAGCCCGAGCGCGATGCCGGCGACAAAGGCGTTCAGGCGCGACTGATAGCCGAAGACACTCTGGAGAAACGTCGCCATCACGATCAGTCCGAAGAAGCCGAGCACCACCGACGGCACGCCGGAAAGCATTTCAATCGCGGGCTTCAGCCACTCCTTGAGCCAGGGCGACGAAAGCTGCGACACATAGATGGCCGCCGCCAGCGCCAGCGGCACGCTGAACAGCAGCGCCACGATCGTGGTCTTGAGGCTGCCGATGATGAGCGGCCAAAGGTTGTATTTGTGGATGCGCCCGATGGGCTGCCAGACGTAGCGGTCCTCCGGGCGGCTGTCGGACCATTCATGCGCGCTGAAGAGGTAGCGCCACTCGGTCGTGTTGACCTTGGCGTCCTTGTCCTTGGGCGCTTCCTTGGCCTCCTCCTGGCGCACTTCGACGAGTGCCTGGAGCGCTTCCTTGTCCATCCGCTTGAACTCAGTGGGCGTCAGTTCCAGGTAGAGCTGCTGCTCCGCCGGCTTGAGCTTGTCGAACTCCGCCATCGAAATCGCCGGACGCGCGGCGGCGCTGTCCATCTGGCCCATCACGAGCGGCAGCGCCTCGCGGGCGACGAACACGAAGATGAGGAACACCATCAGAATCGCCGTGAGCGAAACCAGGAAGATGAACTTCTCCGCCAGCCACTCGACGGGACGGGCCTTGTGCCCGCGATGGATGCCCATCCAGCCGACGGTGCGCTTGGCGGTGTGCGGGGCGTTCGTCACGGGCGGCGAGAGTAGAAGAACCGGACGGCGATGGCTAGTTACGAGCCGGCAACAAAGCGCGGGGCATCAAGTCAAAAAGGGGCGGGCGAAGGACAATGCACCGTCTTTCGCCCGCCCCAGATGATCGCAGGAGGAACTCACGACCAAGATTTCCGAACTTACTCCCGCAGGTTCTTGGGCAGCGGGAAGTAACCCACGTCCTTCACGACCTTCTGGCCCTCGTCGCCGCGAATCCACGTCAGGTATTTCTGGATGTCGCCCTTGTCGAGCGCGGGGTTCACATAGACGTAAAGGTAGCGCCAGATGGGATAGACTCCCTTGATGACGTTCTCCTCGGTCGGCTCGATGGCCGGCGAGGCGTCGTCCTTCTTTACTTTGAGATGCTTGGCGCCCGCGCCGTAGGCCGCGCCGCCGTAGCCGATGCCGTTCTTGTCCTTCGCCACCGCCTGGAGCACCGCCGCCGTGCCGGGCATGGTCTGCGCGCTGGAGGTGAAGTCCTTGCCCTGCAGCACATGCTCCTTGAAGAACTCGTAGGTGCCCGAGCTGTTCTCACGGCTGTAAACCGTGATCGGCGCGTCCGGGCCGCCCACCTGCTTCCAGTTCTTGGTCCTGCCGTTGAAGATGTCGGCGATCTGCGCCACGGTCAGCTCCTTCACCGGGTTGTCCGCGCTGACATAAACACTGAGGCCGTCGAGACAGACCTTGTATTCCGTCGGGCGCTTGCCGAAGGCCTTGATGCAGGTGGCCTGCTCGGCGGGCTTGATCTTGCGCGAGGCGTTGCAGAGGTCCGTGGACTTGTTTTGCAGCGCGGCGAACCCGGTGCCCGAGCCGCCGCCGGTGACTTGGATCTTCATGTCGGCGTTTTTGCTCATGTAGGCCTCGGCCCATTTCTGGGCGAGCACGACGAGCGTGTCGGAGCCTTTGACCGTGATGTTGCCGGCCTGGGCAGACCCCGCGAGCGCAAGGGCGGCCACCAGCAGCGTGGATTGGATGAGTTTGTTTTTCATGGTGACAGGTTACGTGGTGATTGGTTCTGGCGGGTGACGATCCGGTTAAAACTTGAAGGCGGCGTCCACCTGGATGCGCCCTGCCGTGCTGGACGAGGCACCCACCGGCTTGTCAATGAGACCGAACAGGTAGTAGGTGACGGACAACGTCAGCGAGTCATAGGGCGAGTAGGCCGCGCGCATGTAGTGGCCGCGCAGGTTGGTGCCCGCGCCGTAGCCGGTGCCGCCACCACCCACGAAGGGCGAGGTCTGATACCAGCCGCCATGATCGGAATCCACCATCTCCTCAAACATGTAGTTGCTCTCCAGCCACTTCCACTTGTAGGTCAGATCCCATGTGCCCCGCTTGCCCGACTTGCCCAGCTGCATGCCGATGTTGTAGGCCTCGCCGCGCGTCTTGCCCGGCCCGATGGGCGAAGTGGCGAGGTTCGGGGAGGCACCAGGGTTGTTGATGTATTCCGCCATGAACTTGATCGGAAACGCGCCGGGGTAGAACGGAAAGCTCTCCCTCGTCCACGTCACCGAGCCGTCCACAATGAACGGATTGAAGCTGCTGGTCAGCGCCCCGACGCTCGACACGCGGGTGTTGCCCCGGCTCACGTCGGGCACGTTCGGGTTCGCGCCGGCGGCGGCGTGCGTCAGGTTCTGCTTGTCGGAGAACGCCAGCCCGGAGAGGCCGAGCGAGGACGCCCAGTGCTGGTTCCAGCTCGCCTCCCAGCGCAACTGCGCCCCGAAGAGATACGCGTCATGGCTGGAGGCGGCGACCTCGGCGAGCGAGAAGAGGCCGGTGTTGAACTTGAGCGCGTGCCGGTCGTTGACCGTGTAGCCGAACTGGAAGGCCAGGCCTTCCGGCGTGTAATCGCCGTCGAACACCACCTCGTCGAACACGAACGGATTCTCCATCTTGCCGCCGATGAAGGTCGCGCTCCAGTCGGGCCGGTTCAGCATCTGCCACTTGGCATAGGCGAGGTCAATCCACAGCGGCTTCTTCGACCCGTTGCTCGTCAGCGTGTCATTGCCGGAGATGGGGTCGCCCATGCCGTTGTTGCCGGTGGACTTGTTCTCCGCCGAGGTGAACCGGATGCCCACCTCCATGTCGTCCATCATCGTGGCCGTCACGCCCACGCGCATCCGGTAGCGGAGGCGGTTGCGGTCCACCGAGTTCACGCCACCGCTGTCAGGATCCTGATAGATGCCGTCGTAGCGCAGCCGGACATCGCCGCCGATGCGCAGCGCCGTGACCCAGTCGGGCAGGCCGCTCTTGGCCTGGTAGGCGCGGGTGAAATCCTTGTCCGTCTCCTCGCGGAGCGCCTGGCCCTCCTTGCTGGTCAGAATGCCCTTCTCGATGAGCTTGTCTATCAGCGCGTCGGCGGTCTGGGCCTGCGCGGAGGGGGCCATCGCAAGCGCGCCCAGCGCGCCCGCCACCAGCATGGTCGGTTTGAGGAAGTGTTTCATGTATGTGTCAGAATGATTGCAGCAACGTGTCGAGGCTGGCGCGGGTCTGTGACGAACAAAGGGCTGTCATGTTACATTTGTGTGACAGAAGCCGCACGCCCTCATTTGGCGCGGTCAATGAAACAACCCGATGTCCGCCAGTTGAAGACGAGGTGAAACTGGTCGCGGGCCAGGCCAGGCCGCGCTTCCGGGGCGATGTCCGGCGAAATCAGCGACGGCCGGCCTGAAACTCCAGCGCCGCGCGGAGGACGAGATACTCGTAGCGGGCGGTGGCCTCGGCGATCTCGGCGGCGGTGAGGTTGAGCTGGGCTTGGTTTAGCTCGGTGATGCTGCTCGCGCCCAGCTTGTAGCGGGCGACGGCGAGGTCGTTCGCCGTGCGGGCGTGGGCGAGGAGTTTCGCGGTGAGCGCGAGGCGCTCGTGCGCGTGCTGGGCGCGGAGCAGGGCGAGGCGCACGTCGCGGATGACGTTGTTCTCCTCGTCCTTCAACCCTTCCTCGGCGGCCTTGGCTTTGAGCTCGGCTTCCTTCTGGCGGGCGGTGTCGCGGCCACCGCTGAAGATCGGGAGGCTCAGGACGAGACCGGCGGAGGCGTAAGTGTCCTCCAGCCGCGTGTCGTGGGTGGGCGTGACGCCGACGCCGGCCAGCGCGCTGAGAGTTGGATAGTGCAGAGCTTTGTCCGCGCGCGCCTGCTTCAGCGCGCCATCGCGCTCGGCACGGAAACGCTCCAGCTCGGGCCGCAACCGCAACGCGTCGGCTACAAGCGGCGCGGCGTCGTTGGGCATGTCGGCGGGCAGGACTTCCTCCACGAGGTCGTAACGGCGTGGCTCGCGTCCACCGAGCAGGGTGTCGAGGGCGGTGAAACTGGCGTCGAGGTCGTTGCGGGCGCGGAGTTGCAGCAGGCGGGCTTCCTCCAGCGACACGCGGGCAAAGCTCACGTCGAGGTCGGACTTCAACTGGTTCTTCGCCAGCGCGCTGACCTGGTCGAGCAGGGTCTGACGGTTGGTGACAGTCTGGTCCACGACACGCAGGACGGACTGCGCCTGTTGCGCGCTGAAATACGTCGCGCTCACGGCCAGCAGGAGCTGCGCGCGCGCGGTGTCGGTGCTGGCCTCCTCGGCGCGGGCCTTGTCCTTCGAGCTGCCGAGCAGGTTGTCAGTGCGGCCAAAGTCCGTGATGAGCTGGCTGATGGAGAGGCCGCCGGCGGCGCGCTTGATGACCGTCGGGTTGTTCAGGCCGCTGCCGCCGGTCAGGCGCGTGTTGGCGTCCGCCGCGCCGACGGCGACGACGTTCGCGCTGAAGGCGGGCAGGAGCGCGGCGCGGGCTTGCAGGACGGCCTGCTTGGCGGCCAGCGCCTTGAACTCGGCGGCGGTGATGCGCGGGTGCTGGCGGAGGGCGAGGTCGCGGGCTTCTTTCAGGGTGAGTTTTTCAGAAGCTCCAAGCTCCAAGCTCCAAACTCCAAACAAACACCAAGCTCCAAGCAGCAAGGCCCATAGCCGCGTCGGCTGCGTAGCAGCCCAACGATGGTAGCCGTGGGTGAAGCGAGGCTGGGCGAGCGCAACCCACGGAAGGTTGGGGAAAAAGTTCAAACCGCGTAGCGGTGGCACGAGCAGTTCCGTTGAGGCGCGCTGTTTCACCGCTACGCGGTTTGGTTCCTTTTTCTTACCGTTACCGTGGGTTCCGTTCGCGGGGCGAACTCCTCCCACGGCTACTGTTGTGTCGCCCCTGACGGGGCGGGCGGGAGCAGCTCGGCAAACTAGTGCAGTGTGTTGCTGGCGCTTGGGATTTGGAATTTGTTTCATCGCAATCAAGATGCAGGGGTTGCCGCCGCCACTTGTTCCTTCCGCCCATAGACCAGCAGATACGCCGCCGGGACGATGAACACCGTGAGCACCACGGACACCGCCAGCCCGCCGATGATGGCGAGCGCGAGCGGCGCGTAGGCCTCGCTGCCGGTGCCGAGCTTGAGCGCCATCGGCAGCAGGCCGATGAGCGTGGCCAGCGAGGTCATCAGCACGGGGCGCAGGCGGACGCGGCACGCGAGCGTGACGGCCTCGCGCACGGTTTTGCCGTCCTCGCGCAGGCGGTGCGTGAACTCGACGATGAGGATGCTGTTCGAGACGACGATGCCGACCATCATCACGATGCCCATGAGCGACATGACGTTCAGCGTCGTGCCGGTCAAGTAGAGCAGCAGCAGCACGCCGGTCAGGCCGGTGGGCACGGCGAGCAGGATGAGAATCGGGTCAATCCACGACTGGAACTGCGCGACGAGAATCAGATAGACCAGAAGCACCGAGAGAATCAGCCCGAGACCGAAGCTTTTGAACGACGAGTTCATCCCCTGCACCATGCCGCGCAACGTCACGCGCAGGCCCGCCGGGATTTCCGTGCCGGCCAGCACCTGCTCGACGCCCTTCACCACCTCGCCGAGGTCTTCCTTCGCGGGCGCGACATAGACGTTGATGACGCGGCGGAGCTGGTAGTGATTGACCTCGGTGGGCGCGTAGCTGTTGTTGATGCGGCTCACGGCGTCGAGGCGCGTCGGCCGGGCCTGCACCGGCGAACGGATGGGAATGGCCTGAAGGTCGGCGAAATTCTGCACGTAACCCTCGTTATATTGCACCGTGAGGAGGTAATCGTTGCCGTTGCGCGGATCCACGAAGTAGCTCGGGGCGATCATCGCGCCGGACGTGAGCGCGGTGATGACGTTCTGCACAACCTCCTTCGAGGTCAGCCCCAGCTCGGCGGCGCGGGCGCGGTCCACTTCGAGCTGCAACGCAGGCTGGTCAATGTCCTGCGGCACCAGCACGTCGCTGACGCCGGGCAGCTCGCGGACCTTGCGGGCAATCTCGGACGCGGTGCGATGCGCGAGTTGCAGGTCGGAGCCGCTCACCTGGATGTCAATGGGCGCGGGCAGGCCGAGGTTCAGCACGGCGTCCACCAGGCCACCGGATTGGAAGTAGGCGGTGAGCTGCGGCAGCTCGTTGCGCACGCGGCGGCGGATGCGGTCCATGTAGACATAGCTGCCCGTCTTGTGCCCGCCGTTGAGGCTGACTTGCAACGTCGCCGTGTGGTGGCCGGAGTTGCTCGTGTAAATCGAGCTGAAGCCCGGCTGCACGCCGATGTTCGCCACGATGACGCCGAGCTCCTCCTTTGCCACCTCCTCGCGGATGATGGCCTCGACCTGCTGCACATACTTCTCCGTGATGTCCACGCGCGTGCCGGTCGGAGTCTTGAGGTTGATGACGAACTGGCCGTGGTCGGTGCGCGGGAAGTAGGCGACGCCAATCAGCGGATAAACCCCGAGGCTCACGACGAAGATGGCGAGCAGGCCCACGACCGTCGCAGCCGGCCGCAGCAGCGACCAGCCCAGCACGCGCTCGTAGCCGTTGAGCATGTTGTGGAACTTGGTGTTGAACCAGTGGTTGAAGCCGCCGCCCTCGCTCGGGTCGTGGTCCGGCTGGTGCCCCTTGATGAGCTTGGCGCAGAACAGCGGGACGACGGTCAATGCGACGACATACGAGGCAAAAAGCGACAGCATCACGGACAACGCCAGCGCGGTGAACAGGAAGCGGCTCACGCCGTAGAGGAACGTGACCGGGAAGAAGACCACGACGGTCGTGAGCGTCGCGGCCAGCACGGGCAAGGCCATTTCCTGCCCGCCTTTCTGGGCGGCGACGGCGGGGGTTTCGCCCAGCTCGATGTGGCGGAAGATGTTTTCGAGGACGACGACGGAGTTATCAATCAACCGTGAGAAGGCCAGCGCGAGGCCGCCGAGAATCATCGAGTTCACCGTGTTGTCGCTCATGGCCAGCGCGATGAACGTGGCGAGCGTCGAGAGCGGGATGGAGAGGAACACTGCGACGGTCGCCCTCATGCTGCCGAGGAAGATGAGGATCAGCGCGCCGGTGAGCACGAGGCCGATGGCACCCTCATGGATGAGGTTGGTGATGGCGTTGCGGACGAAGATGGACTGGTCGAAGACGACCTTGGAGACCAGCGAGGCCGGCACGTCGAAAAGGTTCTTGAGCGAGGCCTTGATGCCGTCCACGACAGCGATGGTGTTGGCGTCGCCGCCCTGCTTGAGCACGGGGAGATACACCGAGCGCTGGCCGTCCACGCGCACGATGTTGTTCTGGATCTGCGCCGAGTCGCGGGCCTCGCCGACGTCGCCGACGAGGATGGAGGACTTGTTCTCGGTGCGGAGCGGCAGGCGGTTCACGTCCACCACGTCGCGGAGCTGGCTGTTCGCGTAGATGTTGTAGTTGAGCGGCATGATGCGCACGTCGCCGGCGGGGAGGATGAGGTTCGAGTCATTCACCGCGCGCACCACATCCATCACGCCCATGTGGTGCGCTTCGAGCTTGAGCGGGTCCACATAGACCATGATCTGCCGGTAGCGTCCGCCGAAGGGCTGCGGGACGGACGCGCCGGGGACGTTGGCGACCTGGTTGCGCACGGCGTATTGGCCGGTGTCGCGGAGCTGCGTCTCGGTCATGCCGTCGCCCTTGAGCGTGATAAGGCAGACGGGGAGGCTGGAGGCGTCGAACTTGAGCACGACCGGCGGCAACGTGCCGGGCGGGAGGCGGCGCAAATTCGCGGTGGCGAGGTTGGCGATGGTGCTGACCGCCGTGTCCGGGTCCGTGCCGGGCTGGAAATAAACTTTGATGAGGCTCACGCCGGGCAGCGAGCGCGACTCGATGTGTTCGATGCCGCTGGCCAGCGTGAAGAAGCGCTCGAAGCGGCCGGTGATGGAGTTCTCGATCTGCTCCGGCGGCATCCCCGAGTAGAACGTGGCGACCACCACGACCGGGATGCGGATGGCGGGGAACAAATCCACCGGCAGCCGCAGCAGACTGGTGACGCCCACGACGCAGGTGATGAGGCACAGCACCACCGTGAGATACGGATAGCGGAGGGCGAAGCGCGTCATGCGGGCCTCCGGCGGTGGGGGTATCGTCCGGCGGAGCGCGCCGCGCAGTGTCCGCTCTCATTAGCACCGGGCTTCAGCCCGGTGTCCAGCGGCGTGGATGCGTGAGCCGTTTCAACGGCTTCTTCCCACGTCCGCACTGGGAAAAACCATTGAAACAGTTTTTCGAGTTCGCGGGCGATTACACCCGGCTGAAGCCGGGTGCTAATGAGAGGCGCGCGGCGTTCACGCCGCTTCGGCGTCCGAACGGCGAGGCGCGTCCGAATGTTCCAACTACCACGCACACTGAAGCGGCCTGAAGGCCGCGCTCCGAAGGCTTGTGACGCCGCCCTCATGCCGCCGGAACCTCCACAGCCGCCGGGGTCGCGCCGTTCGCCTCATCCTCCCGGCGGTGCGCGAGAAGATACGCGGCGGGGACGATGAAGACCGTTTGCACCAGCGAGCACGTCAGGCCGCCGATGATGGCAAGCGCGAGCGGCGCGTAGGCTTCGCTGCCGGTGCCGAGCTTCGCGGCCATCGGGAGCAGGCTCATCAGCGTCGCCAGCGAGGTCACGAGCACCGGGCGCAGGCGCACGCGGCAGGCCAGCACGAGCGCCTCGCGCACAGGCATCCGGTCCTCGCGCAGGCGGCGGACGAACTCGACGATGAGGATGCTGTTCGCCACCACGATGCCCACGACCATCACCACGCCCATCAGCGACATGATGTTCAGCGTCGTGCCCGTGGCCGCGAGCAGCACGAGCACGCCGGTCAGCGCCGACGGCACGGCCAGCAGGATGATGATCGGGTCGAGGAACGACTGGAACTGCGCGACCAGAATCAAATACACCAGCACCACCGCCAGGATCAGCCCGAGGCCGAAGCTTTTGAATGACGAGTTCATCCCCTGCACCATGCCGCGCAACGTCACCGTCAGGCCGGCGGGAATCTCCGTCCCGGCGAGGATGCGGTTCACGTCCTTGACCACCGCGCCGAGGTCCTCGCCGGCGGGGGCGACGAAGACGTTGATGACCCGGCGGAGCTGATAATGGTTCACCTCGGTCGGCGCGTAGGCGCTGTGGAATTCGCTCATCGCGTCGAGCCGGGCCGTGCGCGCGCCCTTGGGCGAACGCACGGGAATCGCCTGCAAGTCCGCCATGTCGTTCACGTAACCCTCCCGGTATTGCACGGTGAGCAGGTAATCGTTGCCGTTGCGCGGGTCCACGAAGTAGCTGGGTGCAATCATCGCGCCCGAAGTCAGCGCGGTGATGACATTCTGCACGACCTCCTTGGAAGTCAGCCCCAGCTCGGCGGCGCGCGCGCGGATGACTTCGAGCTTGAGCGCCGGATGGTCAATGTCCTGCGGCACCAGCACGTCGCTCACGCCGGGCAGCGCGCGGACCTGGCGGGCGATGTCCAGCGCGGTGCGGTGCGCGGCCTCGAGATTCGAGCCGCTGATCTGGATGTCAATGGGCGCGGGCAGACCGAGGTTCAGCACCGCATCCACGAGGCCGCCGGACTGGAGATACACGCTCAACTGCGGCAGCTCGCGCGTGATGCGGCGGCGCACGCGGTTCATGTATTCGTAGCTGCCGGTCTTGTGCCCCTCGCTCAAGCTGACCTGCACGGAGGCGGTGTGGTGGCCGGCGTTGCTGGTGTAAATCGAGCTGAAGCCCGGCTGCACGCCGATGTTCGACACGATGACGCCGAGGTCCTCCTTCGCGACCTCCTCCCGGATGATGTCCTCGACCTGCGCCATGAGCCGCTCGGTCAGCTCCACGCGCGTGCCGGTCGGGGCCTTCACGTTGATGAGGAACTGGCTGGGGTCCGTGCGCGGGAAGTAGGACACGCCGACCATCGGGTAGATCGCGAGGCTCGCGGCGAACAGCAGCAGGCTGGCGACAACCGTGGTGCGCGGCAACCTGAGCGCGAAGTTCAACAGCCGCTCGTAGGCGTTGAGCATCGCGTTGAAGCCGCGCTTGAACGCTTCGTTGAAGCGCTGGCCCACGCCGCGCGAGGCGAGCGCGGCGTCGCGGATGGCCGGGCGCTTGAGCATCTTCGCACAAAACAGCGGGACCACCGTGAGCGCGACGATGTAGGACGCGGCCAGCGAAAACACCACCGTCAGCGCGAGCGCCGTGAACAGGAACTGGCTCACGCCGTAGAGGAAGATGACCGGGAAGAACACCACGGCGGTCGCCAGCGACGACGCGAGCACCGGCATGGCGACCTGCTCGCCGCCCTGCTCGGCGGCGGCCTCGGGCGATTCGCCCAATTCCAGCAGGCGGAAGATGTTTTCGATGACGACGACGGAGTTGTTGATGAGGCGCGAGAAGGCCAGCGCGAAGCCGCCGAGCACCATCGAGTTCACCGAGTTGTCGCCCAGGCCGAGCGCCACGAACGCGGCGAGGACGGAAATGGGAATCGAGAGGAACACCGCGAGCGTGCCGCGCAGGCTGCCAAAGAACATGAGGATCATCACGCCCGTCAGCGCGAGGCCGAGGACGCCGATGAGCGTGAGGTTCTTGATCGCGCTCTTCACAAAGAGCGACTGGTCGAAGACGACCTTGCTGACGAGCTGCTGCGGCACGTCGAGCAGGCCCGCGACGGCCTCCTTCACGCCGTTGACCACCGCGATGGTGCTGCCGCCCTGCTTGAGCACGGGCAGATAGACCGAACGCTGGCCGTCCACGCGCACGATGTTGTTCTGGATTTGCGACGCGTCCTGCGCCTCGCCCACGTCGGCGACCATGACGGAGGATTTGCCGACGGTCTTGAGCGGGAGACGGTTCACGTCCGCCACGTCGCGAAGCTGGCTGTTCGCGTAGATGTTGTAGTTCAGCGGGCCGATGCGCACGTCGCCGGCGGGGAGAATCAGGTTCGAGTCGTTCACCGCGCGGACCACGTCCATCACGCTCATCTGGTGCGACTCCAGTTTCAGTGGGTCCACATAGACCATGATCTGCCGGTAGCGCCCGCCGAAGGGCTGCGGGACGGACGCGCCGGGGACGTTGGCGACCTGGTTGCGCACGGCGTATTGGCCGGTGTCGCGCAGCTCGGTTTCCGTGAGGCCCTCGCCCTTGAGCGTGATGAGGCAGACGGGGAGGCTGGAGGCGTCGAACTTGAGCACGACCGGCGGCAGCGTGCCGGGCGGGAGGCGGCGCAAGTTCGCCGTCGCCAAGTTCGCGATGGTGCTGACGGCGGTGTCGGGATTCGTGCCGGGCTGGAAGTAAATCTTGATGAGGCTCACGCCCGGCAGCGACCGTGACTCGATGTGGTCAATGCCCGACGCCAGCGTGAAGAAGCGCTCGAACCGGCCGGTGATGGAGTTCTCGATCTGCTCCGGCGGCATCCCGGAGTAGAACGTGGCCACGACCACGACCGGAATGCGGATGGCGGGAAACAAATCCACCGGCAGGCGCAGCAGGCTCGTCACGCCCACCACGCACACGATGAGGCTGACGACGATGGTCAGGTAGGGAAACCGCAGGGCAAAGCGCGTCATGGCTCGTGGAAGACTCCTTTCACGGCATCGCGCAGCTTCTCGACGGTGAACTCCTTGGAGCGGCAGAACTCAATCACCTTCCGCTCGCGGGCGAGCAGGCGCTCGGCGGCGGCGGGGAGGTCGGCGGCGATTTGCGCGGGCACGGAGAGCACGCCGTGCTGGTCCGCGTGGAGCAGGTCGCCGGGATTCACCTTCAGCCCGCCGACTTCGACGGGCTTGCCGAAGTCCACGATGTGAACATAGGCGTGCGACACCGCCACGCTGCCGGCGAACAGCCCGAAGCCCATCGCCGCGATGCCCGGCAGGTCATGCACGGAGCCGTTCGTCACCACGCCCTCGCAGCCGAGCGCCCGGAGCACATGCGCGTGGACCTCGCCGATGAACGAGCCAAAGCCGGGCCGCTCGCTCACGTCCTGAATCACCACCACACGCGGCGCGGGCACGGCGAGCAGCTTGTTCCACCAGTCGGTGCGCTCGATGGCGACGCGCCCCTCGACCGGCGGGCCGGCATAACGGATTCGCACCGTCGCCGCGTAACCGACCAGCGGCGGCAGCTTCGGGAAGACGCAGCGCACTGACGAATCGGCGAAGCCCGTGTCCCGCAGCCGCACGTTGAAGGTCTCGATGGCGTTGGCCACCGTGCAGGTGTCGAGCCAGCGCAGCGCGTCAAGCTGGGCGGGCGAAAGCGGGTTGCTCACGGCGCCTCCTCCAGCTTCACCAGCTTCGGCTCGACCTTCTGGCCGGGCTTCACCTGGCTGCGGCTGCCGACGAGCACCGAGTCGCCCTCCGCGAGGCCGGCAAGCACCTCGGCCTTGTCCGGCGCTTCGAGGCCGAGCTTCACTTCGCGCTCTTCCAGCGTGTTGTCCGGCTTGATGAGGAAGACCGTGACCTTCTTGCCCCGCGCCAGCGCGGTGAGCGGCACGGCGAGCGCGTTCTGCTTGCGGTCGAGCTTCATAGCCACCGCCGCATACATGCCGGGATAGAGCGAGCCGTCCGCGTTCACCACGTCCACCTGCGTCTCCATCGTGCGCGTGTTGGCCTCCACCTCGCGCGTGATGCGGGAGACTTGGCCGGGCATGATCCGGCCCAGGCTGGCGACGCGCACCTCGACCTCGTCGCCCGGCTTCACCTTCGCGACGAACGACGCGGACACGGGAAACACCAGCCGCAGCTTGTCCTGATGCACCAGCCGCACGAGCGGCACGGCCGGCGCACTTGGGGAAAGCCCGCCGCGCACCATGTCCCCGGCGTCGGCGTAGCGCTTGGAGATGATGCCATCGAAGGGTGCGACAATCTTGGTGAACGCGGCCTTGGCTTGCAGCTTGTGCAGGTCCGCCTCCGCGACATGCACCTGCTCCTTCGCCGAGGCAATCGCGGCGCGGGCGGACGAAGCGGCGGCGCGGCTGCCGCTGTGCGCAGCCTGCGCGGCGGCGACCTGCGCGTCCGCCGTGCGTTCTTTCGACTGCGCGGTGTCAATCTCCTGCTGCGCGACGAGGCCGGGCCGCTCCTTCGCCACGCCAGCGATGCGCCCGAGCGTCTGCTTCACCTCGGCATGGGCGGCCTGCGAACGCTTGATTTCGGCCTCGGCACGACGGATGTCCTCCTCGGCGCGCAGGGCGTCTTCCTGCGCCTTCACCACGTCGGACTGCGCGCGCTTCACGGCGGCGGCGGCGCGCTCGATGTCCTCCTTCAGCTCCGGCACCTCGATGCTGGCGAGGAGCTGGCCGGCCTTCACGCGGTCGCCCACGTCCACGTTCATCGCCTGCACGAAGCCGGCGACCTTCGCGTGGAGGTCAATGTCCTGAAACGGCCGGAACTCGGCGTCGAAGACGACTTCGCGCGCGAGGTTGGCGCGCGCGACCTTCGCCACAGCGACGGGTGCGGGAGCGGCGGCGGTCCCCTTTGAAGCTTCGCTGCCGACGGCTTTCTTGCACGCGGTGCCGGTGGCGGCCAGCACGAGAGCGGCGGCCAGGCCGAGCAGGGCCGTTGGGAATTCCAAGAATTGTGATGGTCTATCCTGCATTGTGTGTGTCCTTCGTTTCATCCGATTTCTCCGCGAGCGGGAGCAGCACGCGGAACCGCGCGCCGCGTCCTTCCTCGCTCGCCACTTCCACCTGTCCGCCGTGCGCGGTGCAGATCGCCTTCACGATGGACAGGCCGATGCCCGCGCCGCCCAGTTCGCGCGAGCGGGCCTTGTCCACGCGGAAAAAGCGCTCGAAGACGTGCGGCAGCGCGCCGGCGGGAATGCCCATGCCCGTGTCCGTGACTTCCAGCACGGCCTTGCCGACATTGGGCGCGGCAACCACGGACAACGTCACCGCGCCGCCGGGCGGCGTGTATTTCACCGCGTTGTCGAGGAGGTTCACGACCACCTGCTTGAGCCGGGCGCGGTCGCCCTCGACCGACACGGCGCGGGGCGCGAGGCAGTTGAGCGACACTTGTTTGTCCTCGGCGAGCAGGCTCATCTGCTCGGCGGTGGTGGCGGCGAGCTGGCCCAGATCGAATTGCACCGACTCGGCCTGCGCCTCGCCCGCGTCGAGCCGCGAGAGCGCGAAGAGATTTTCAACGATCTTGGCCAGCCGCTCGACCTCCTCCAGCACGCTGCCGATGCGGTCCTGCAATTCGGGCGCACCGTCGGTCTGCTGCAACATCGTCTCCAGTTCGCCGCGCAGAATGGTCAGCGGCGTGCGCAGCTCGTGCGAGGCGTCGGCCATGAAGCGGCGGTTGTGGCTCAAGGCCTCGTCCAGCCGCGCGATCATCTGGTTGAGCGCGGTGGAGAGCCGCTCCAACTCGTCACCCGTGCGCGGGACAGGCAGGCGCTCGCCGAGGTTGTGCGAGGAAATCTGCTCGGTGCCGTGAATGATCTTCCGCACCGGCTCCAGCGCGCGCCGGGCGAGGAACCATCCGCCTCCCGCCGCCACCGCTAGCAGAAACGGGAACGCCAGCCCAAACGTCACCAGCCACTCACGCAGCACGGTCTGCACCGGCCCAAGTGATGCGCCGACCTCGACGCGGAAAGTCCCGGCCACCGTCGGCACGGGGCCGGTGACAATCAACAGGCTGTCGCTGTCTGGCGGCGTTTCCACACGCGCGTAGGCCCGTGGCACTGCCGCAGCCGCCGACGGCACCTTGGCCGGGTCGAAGCTCAAGTCCGCCGGCACGCCACAGACATAGAGCACGGTGCCATCCGGCCGGGTCACGCGGATGAAGCGGCTGTTCAGCTCCGGCGCATAGCTCTCGCGGATTTCCTGGATGACGTGCGCCTCGCCGAGTTGCGCGACGCGCGCCACGAGCGTCTCGGCAATGACGCCCGCGCGCTTGGACTGCGTCTCGCGGAGGTTTTTCTCCAAGTGGTGCTTCATGCCGAGATACATGAAGCCGCCGAGCAGCACGAAACCGACGGCGATGACGCCCGCATACCAGGCCGTGAGCTGGAAGCCGATGGAACGGGGATTCATCCGGGGGCGTCCTCGCTCAGGCTGTAGCCCACGCCGCGCACGGTGCGGATGAGCTTGGTGGCAAAGGGATCGTCCACCTTCGCGCGCAGGTGGCGGACATACACGTCCACGATGTTGGTCAGGCCCTCGAAGCTCTCGTCCCAGACGTGCTCGATGATCATGGTGCGCGAGAGCACGCGGCCCGCGTGGGCCATGAGATATTCGAGCAGCGCGTATTCCTTGCCGGTGAGTTCCAGGCGCGTCCCGCCGCGCCGCACCTGCTGGGTGAGCCGGTCCAACTCAAGGTCCGCGACGCGCAACGTGCTGCTGCGGGCCACCGGCCCGCGCCGCAGCAACGCCTTCACGCGCACCGCCAGCTCCGCGAATGCGAAAGGCTTGGTCAGGTAATCATCCGCGCCCGCCTCGAAGTTCTCGACCTTCGCCGCCGTGTCGTCCTTCGCCGTCAGGATGAGCACGGGCACGTCCGGCGTCTGGCGGCGGATGCGCTTGAGCACTTCCGTCCCGCTCATCACCGGCAGCATGAGGTCGAGGATGATGGCGTCGTATTGGAAGCTGGCGGCAAACTCGCACGCGCTCTGGCCGTCGAAGGCGAGGTCCACGGCGAACCGCTCGGCGCGCAGTCCGCGCGCCACAAAGTCCGAAACCTTCCGGTCGTCCTCAGCCAGGAGCAATCGCATGTCGTGTTGTTCGACTTCAGCCTCGGCGCGCAACATTAAAGAATTCCGAACGAAACATTAAAAGCCGTTCAGAATCATGGCCAGCGCTTGTCTTCGGCGATGACGGGAGCGTATTGGTTGCACTGTGAAGCCACCAGTCGAGAACCATTCCGACCGGGACTATTTCTTTACGTTGGGATTGTTTTCCATCGCCATGGTGGCCTTCCTCCTCGCCCACCGCGAGCCAGCCAGCGAATCGCGGCCCTTGAGCGCCTGGCTGCGGGATTTGGGCGCGGGCGAAACCCACCGTCGCGCCCGGGCGGAGGCCGCCCTGCGCCACATGGGCGTGCGCGTTGTGCCGGCCCTGCTGGCCCGGCTCGAATCCAGCAACACCAACGACCACGCGCGGGCCATCCTCGGCTTCGCCGCGCTCGGGGACGCGGGCCGGCCCGCCATTCCCTCGTTGATGGCGCTCCTGCGGATCAAGCAGACCTCCCTCCCGGCGGCCCGGGCGCTGGCGGCCATCGGTTCCAGCGCGGCACCGCTCCTGACCAATTCGCTCACCAGCCCGGTCGGCTTCATCCGCAGCAGCTCCGCCCAGGCGCTGCGAGAGACCAGCCCCGGCTTCGCTGGCAACATTCCGAAATAGCCGGGCGGCCCCCGCCGGTGCCGTTCCGCGAAGCTCCCCCGCCTGGAAATGTAACATGAACGTTCGTTGACATTGTTCAATCTGGAGTATCCTCGTCGCATGAAAATCCAAAAGCTCGCCGCCGCCGCCGCCGCGCTGGCTCATGCCGCCGAAGACGCTGCCGAGGCGGCCAAATCTGTCGAGACAAAGGCGAACGTGGCGGCGCAGAATCTCCGCCAGGCCAAGGCGCGCTTGAAGCTGGCGCGCAAGGCGGCCAAGGCGGCCAAGCGCGAGGCCCGCGCCACGGAGGAGGCCGCTGCCGAGGCCGCGAAAGACGCCAAACGCGCGCGCAAGCAGGCCGAGCGCGCCGCCCAGGCCCTCGCCAAAGCCAGGCAACCCGCCCCGCCCGCGAAGAAGAAGGTCGCCGCGAAGCCCGCCGCCAAAGCCGCCGCGCCCCGCAAGCGCCGCGCACCCCGGGCTGCCGAGGCCAGCCCGGCGGCATCCGTGACCGTCGAGCCAGCGCCGGCCCCGGCTGCCGAGCCAGCCACCCCCGCCGTCTGATCCGCCCCGCCGGACGGGGTATTGACGGGCTTCCGCCCGCCTTCACGGAAAAGCAACCTCCCCGCCATCCTCCCCGCACAGTGCGGTGGCTCGATGCGTGTGTCAGGCCGCCGGCTGCGCTGGGTGCTGCGCTGATTTGGCGTTGCCCGCCAGCCCGCAGACGGCGCGGTGCAGGGCGCGCGCCAGGGCCTTCCGGTCGGGGTTCCGCAGCGGTTCGCCAAAATGGACAACGGCGCGCACGCGGCGTTTCCCAAGGAGCTTCAGAAAGTGCGGCAGGAAAGTCATGTCGCGCCAGTAGGCCACGTCTTCCTCCACCACGCCGGCCGCCACCTCGTAGCCAATCCATGCGGGGGTGACCGGCCAGCCGTGCTGCGCGGCGGACGCAAACAGGGAGCTGTGAAAGGGCAGGACGTGGTCGCCGCCGGTGCTGGTGCCTTCCGGAAACATCGTGAGCACCACGCCTTCCTCGATGACCGCCACGAACTCCGGTCCGAGGTCGGCCACGTCCGCGCGTCGCTCGCGGTTCACAAAGAGCGTCCCGCCCGCGCGGGCGATCTGTCCCAGCAGCGGCCAGTGGCGCACTTCGGCCTTGGAGAGGAAGACCATCTCCGTCGCCGCCGTGAGCGCGAGCATGTCGAGATAGCTGACGTGGTTGCAGACCAGCATCCCGCCGTCCGGCGCGCGCCCGCGCAGCCCGACCTCGACGCCGATGAGCGGGCAGACGCACGCGCTCCAGCGGCGCAGCCAGCGCGCCCGACGCGTGGCGGGCGGGAGCTTGCGCTCCGCGAGCGCCAGCCAGGCAGCGTGCGGCAGCGCCATGCCGGCCACGCCGAGGAAGAGTCCAAAACGCAACAGCGAGCGGAGGCAAGCGGGCAGGCGGTTCATTTTCATCCCAGTGCGTTTGACGGCAGCAGTTCCAGGTCGAGCACGGTGAGGAAATCAATCGTGCCGAACTCGCGGTCCAGCGCGGGCGGGCCGCAGATTTTCGCGCCGAGCGAGAAATATCCGGCCAGCAGGCGCGGGATGCGAACCGGCTCCGCCGCCATCCGGTCCAGCGGGCATTCGCAGGCCGGCATCGGCCGCGTGCGCCACGGCTCGGGCGCAAGGTGCGTGCGCATGAGCTGCGAATAGGCCGCCGTGCCCACGGCCGGATCCACGGTTGGGAGCGAGCTGCAACCGACGAGGTAACGCCCGCCGCGCTCGCGTCCGTAAGCGATGACGTTCCGCCACAGCAGACCGATGACGGTGATGTTACGGTGCTGGCTGTGGACGCAGGCGCGGCCGGCCTCGACGGTTTGCGGCAGCAGCGGCGCGAGCGGCGCGCAGTCAAATTCCCCCGCGCTGTAGAAGCCCCGGTTCGCCGCCGCCATCGCGCCGGTTTGCAGGCGGTAGGTGCCGACGATGTCGCCGGTGGCCCGTTCCTCAACGACGAGATGGTCGCAGACTTCATCGAACGGGTCGGCGTCGCGGCAGGTGGCATAGCTGGCTTCGAGGCCCTCGTGCAGCTCCACGTTGAAGACGAGGAAACGCAGCGTCTGGGCGGCGAGCAGGTCCGTGCGGTCACGCGCGAGGCGCACGGCGTAGCGGTCAGCGAGGCCGCTGCGGGCGAGCACGCGGGAGCCGAGGGTGGCGGGTCTGGGCCGGGCAAGGATGGCAGTCATGGGCGGCAGGATGGGGTGGCGGGACTGCGCGGCGTGAATCGGAAGATTTGCGCCCGGACATCCGCTGCCGTGATGGCGGCGGTGGAAACGGCCAACAGTCTCACCGCCTTGCAGATACCCGACGGAAAGCGCGTTTGGACAGATGACAATTGCAACTTCGTGGCGACGGGACGGTGACGCCGGGCAAAGCAACCGACACGGGAACGTCACCCGCCTTTCACGCCGCCGACGTTGAGCGCCCTCCATCGCGGGGGAATAGTTCCCGGCCTATGACGCACCGGGTTTTGGTCGTGGATGACGAGGCGGACATCACGGAGTTGCTCACCTACAACTTCCGGGACGCGGGCTATGAAGTGATCACGGCCGGCGACGGCATGGCCGCCGTGAGCGCCGCGCAGCGCTGGCTGCCCGAGGCCATCGTGCTGGACCTGAACCTGCCCGGGCTGGACGGCTTCGCCGTGTGCGAGATGCTGCGCGTGCTGCCCTCCACGCGGGACATCCCCATCCTCATGCTCACCGCGTTCGCCACGGAGCAATCCCGTGCCGTGGGCCTCAGGCTGGGCGCGAACGACTACCTCACCAAGCCCTTCAGCCCGCGCGATGTCGTGGCGCGCGTGGCCGAACTGCTCAAGCAGGCCGAGCCTGAACAGACGGCCTGAGGAACCTGCAACCTTGACCGGCCGGCCGGGCGTTTTCATCGGGGTTTCCTCCGCGCACACTTCGTGGCTAAATGGCCGCGATGATCAAGCCGTTGCTCCAAGCTGATGCGCTGCTCGCCGATGTCGAGGCCGCGAAGTCCGACCGGCCCAACTTCCGCCTGTGGTGGCTGGGGCAGAGCGGGTTTCTCGTGCAGTTCAACGGGCGGCACGCGCTCCTGGACCCGTATCTCTCCGACTCGCTCACGGTGAAATATGCGCAGACGGACAAGCCCCATGTGCGCATGACGGAGCGCGTCATCGCGCCGGAGCTGTTGGGCTTCGTGGACGTGGTGACGAGCAGCCACAACCACACCGACCACTTCGACCCGGACACGCTCAAGCCGTTGCTCGCGGCCAAGCCCACGCTGCCGCTGGTGCTGCCGGAGGCGAATCGCGGCGCGGGGGCGTTCCGCATCGGGCTGGGGCTCAAGGCGGCGAACCTCATCGGCGTGCGCGCGGGCGAGGTGAAGTCGGCGGGCGGGTTCACGTTCAACGGCATTCCCGCCGCGCACAACGAGCTGGAGGTGGACGCGGCGGGCAACCACAAGTTCCTGGGCTACCTGCTCCAGTTCGGCCCGTGGCGCGTGTATCACGCGGGCGACACGAAGCTCTACGAGGGCATCGAGGACTGGGTGCGCCCGTTCCGCGTGGATGTGGCGCTGCTGCCCATCAACGGGGACAAGCCCGAGCGGAAGGTCGCGGCGAATCTCGACGGTCGCGAGGCGGCGCAACTGGCGAAGGCCATCGGCGCGAAGCTCGTGATCCCGATGCACTACGACATGTTCACGTTCAACACGGCGTCGCCGGAGGAGTTCGTGGCGGAGTGCGGAAAGCTCGGGCAGAAGTGCCGGGTATTGCAGGCGGGCGAGCGGTGGAGCAGCGCGGAGCTGGCGACGTGACGCCAGCCTTGCGGGCGATCAGCGCAGGAACCGCCCGCCGTTGATGTCCAGGATCGCGCCATTCATGAAGCTGCCGGCGTCACTGGCGAGAAACAGCACGGCGCTGGCGACTTCTTCCGCCGTGCCGTTGCGGCCCAGCGGCGTCTCGCGCCGATACTGCTCCATCTTTTCCGGCGTGCTGAACTCCTCATGGTGCCGTGTCTCAATGACGCCGGGCATGATGGCATTCGTGCGGATGGTGGGTGCCAGTTCGCGAGCGAGCGTGCGCGTCATGACCTGCAAGCCACCTTTGGCGATGGCGTAGGGGCCGGCTCCGCCGCTGCCGCCGGTCTGCACGGAAAGCGACAGGTTGTTAATGATGACGCCTTTCCCACTGGCGCGCAGGTGAGGAATGACCGCCTGCGTCACGAGAAAGGCGCTCGTGAGGTTCACCGCCAGGATTTGCTGCCACAACTCCAGCGAACACGCTTCCATCTTCGCTCGCTGCACAGGCGAACCCGCGTTGTTCACGAGGATGTCGAAGCGGCCTGCTACTCGCACAAAGCTGTCCACCAACGCCGTCGCCTGTGCGGCGTCGGTCAGGTCCGCCGGCAGCACCACGCCGCGACCACCACGCTCGCAAATGCCGGCGAGGGCGGCCTCGGCTCCGGCGACGCTGCGATGACAGTGCAAACCCACGAACGCGCCGGCCCCGGCCAACGCCTCGGCAATCGCGCGACCGATGCCCACGCCCGCGCCGGTTACCAAGGCCGCGCGGCCGGCGAGGTTGTGTGAGGAACTGGGCATGGTGAGAATTGATTTGGTGTGCGCCGGCTCAACTCACCGCCAGCTTCTCGAAACTTTCCTCGATGAAGGTGGTGTTCTGGATGCGCGCGAGTTTCGCGTAGAGGCCGTCGGTGGCGAGAAGCTCCTCGTGCGTGCCGCGCTCGACGATTTCGCCGTGGCGCAGGACGAGGATCTGGTCGGCGTTGCGGATCGTGCTCAGGCGGTGCGCGATGACGAAGCTGGTGCGACCGGCCATGAGCCGTTCCAGCGCTTCCTGAATCAGCTTCTCGGTCTGCGTGTCCACGCTGGCGGTGGCTTCGTCGAGGATGAGGATGGGCGCGTTCTTGAGCAGCGCGCGCGCGATGCTCACGCGCTGCTTCTCGCCAACACTCAACTTCACGCCGCGCTCGCCGACGCGGGCGTCGTAGCCGTCGGGCAGGCGCGTGATGAAGTCATGGCAGTTCGCGGCCTTCGCGGCGGCGTGGAGGTCGGCCTCGGAGGCGTCGAGGCGGCCGTAGAGGATGTTCTCGCGGATGGTGCCGTTGAAGAGAAACGGCTCCTGCGCGACGACGCTGATTTGTTCGCGCAGCGTTTCCAGCGGCAACTCGCGGGTGTCCATGCCGTCAATGAACACGCGGCCGGAGGTGGCTTGGTAGAAGGCGGGCAGGAGGTTGACGAGCGTGGACTTGCCCGCGCCGGTCGGGCCGACGAGCGCGGTCATCTGGCCGGGCTTGGCGTGGAGCGAGATGGATTTCAATACGACGCGGTCGGCACCGTATTGGAAGCCGACGTTCTCGTAGCGGACTTCGCCGTGCATCCGCATGGTGGGAGACGACGTGAGGAGTCTCTGACTAGATTCCGCACTCCGCATTCCGCGTTCCGCATTTGAATGGAGACTCCTCACGTCGTCACCTACGCGGTGGTTTTCCTCCGTCGCATCCATGATGTCGAAGACGCGCTCGCTGGCGGCGCGGGCGGATTGGAGCATCTGGTTCAGCCCGTGGAGGCGGCCAATCGGCTCGTAGAAGAGGCCAAGGTAGAGGAGAAATTGCACCAGTTCGCCGACGGTCATCTTGTTCGCGAGGACTTGCGTGCCGCCGAACCAGAGCACGAGGCCGATGCCGAGCGAGGACGCGAAGGCCATCGCGGGCGAGTAGATGGACCACGCGCGCATGACGGTGAGCGTGCCTTGGCGGAGGTCTTCGGCACGGGCACCGAAGCGCGCGTCCTCGTGGCGCTCGCGACCGAAGGACTTGATCTGGCGGATGCCCTGGAGGTTGTCCATGAGCAGGGCATTCATCGCGCTCGCGGCCTGACGCTGCGCGCGGTAGCGCTTGTGGGCGGTGAGCGTATACCAGAGCGCGCCGCCAACGAGGATGGGCAGCGGCACGAGCGCGACGCCGGCCAGCACCGGGTTCGTCCAGAAGAGAATCGTCAGCACGCCGATGATGCTGAGGATGGCGACGGTGCCCTGCTCGGTGCCGTCAATGAGCAGGCGCTCCATGCTGTTCACGTCCTCGATGACGCGCGTCATCAGGTCGCCGGACGCGCGCTGGTCGAACCAGCCAACGGGGAGGCGTTGCAGGCGCGCATAAACGTCGCGGCGGATGTCGAGGATGACCAACTGCTCCAGGCCGTTGTTCACGCGGATGCGGAGGCCGTTGAAAAGTTCGCGGAGGAAGAACGCGCCGATGAGCAGGCCCATGACCGGCGCGAGGCTGTCGGCGTTCTTCTTGGTGATGACCTCGTCAATGACGTGCTGCGTGAGCTTCGGATAGGTGAACGCCGCCGCCAGCGACAGCAGCGCGAACGTGACCGTGCCGAGCGCCATCAGCTTGTAAGGCCGCAGATACACGCCGACGCGCCGCACGACCTCGCCGGTCGAGCGCGGCTGCGACTTGAAGCTGGGGTCGGTGTGGGCACCGAAACCGGGATGGGCGCTCATGTCAAAGCAGGCGGGGATTGAAGACTGGATGGCGGCGGGGGCGAAGCTCAAAGTGCCACGCCCGGCGTAAAGTTGACTGGACGCGGACTTGCCCGGAGGTGAAGTCCTCAGGCCCGAATTTCGAGTGCCAAGCTGCCCATTCCGGCTGTGCTGGGAGCGGGGCCAAACCAGGCCCGAAGTGACCGGCCCACCAAATAGTGTGTCAAACCAGTTGCAGCACCACGACTAATTGGGGTAGAACCCGCCACAGCGCGCTTCAATGGCATTCTGGCTGGCAGTCTGTTCGGTGCTGGGCATTTACCTTGTCCGGATGGTGGAACTGCGGGCCAAACGCGAGACCATCCCCGGTCAAGTGCGCGAAACGCGGACGCTGACGTGGTTCGTCGTGACGGGAACGCTGATGCTGGTGGGCGCGCTGGGGGAATTCGTCTGGCGGAGGCCGGAGTGGAACACGGTGACGTTCGCGCTCGGCTGGGCTTGCGGGCTGGCGTCTTTCGGCATCCGGCGGAGCGCGATTGCGGCGCTCGGGAAGTTCTGGAGCCTCCATGTGGAAATCCGCGAGACGCATGAGTTCGTGCGCGGCGGGCCGTTCCGCTGGATGCGGCACCCGACTTACTTCTCGATGACGCTGGAACTGCTCGCCCTGGCGCTGATCTTGCAGGCGGGCTGGACGGCGCTGGTGGTCACGCTGCTCTTCATCCCCGCGCTGCACGCGCGAGTGCGGCTGGAGGAGGCGGCGCTGATCGAAAAATTCGGCGACGCCTACCGCGCGTATCAGCGCAGCACACCGGCGATCTTCCCGTGGAAAGGGCCGACCCAATGAGCGTGCGCGAGGACATCCGCCGCGTCGTCATCACCGGCCTGGGCGTCGTCGCGCCGAACGGGTGCGACGTGGAGCGGTTCTGGGGTTCCATCTGCCGGGGGGAGAGCGCCGCCGCGCCGGTGACGCGGTTCGACTCCAGCCCGTTTCCGACGACGATTGCGTGCGAGGTGCGCGACCTCGAGGTGGGCAAATACCTCGAAGCCCGCAAGGCCCGGCGCTTCGCGCTGGCGACGCGGTTCGGGCTGTGCGCGGCGGTGATGGCGATGCGGGACGCGGGGATTGACTTGAAGGACCACAACCCCGACCGGGCCGGCCTCGTGGAAGGCACGTCCATCGAGGGCATGGACAGCTCCTACCAGACGCAGTTGACGCTGCTGCAAAAGGGCTACAAGTCCATCAGCCCCTTCGCGCTCATCAACGCCTACTGCGGCGGCGTGAGCGCGGAGATCGCGCTGGAGCTGGGCATCAAGGGGCACGTCGTCAACCTCAGCACCGGCAGCGCCTCGGGCAACGACGCCATCGGGCTGGCGCTGGACATGATCGCGCGGGACGACGCGGACATCATGCTGGCGGGCGGGGCGGAGACGCCGCTGCTGACGCCGCTCTGGGGCGCGTTCTGCCTGACGAAGGTGATGACCACGCGCAACGCCGAGCCGGCGCGGGCGATGCGGCCGTTCGATCAGGCGCGCGACGGGTTCGTGCTGGGCGAGGGCGCGGCGTTCCTCGTGCTCGAGGAGCTGGCGCACGCGCTGGGCCGCGGCGCGCGGATTTACGCGGAGCTGGCGGGGCACGGGCGCAGTTGCGAGGCGCACCACTCCGTCACGCCGCATCCCGAGGGCGTGGGCGTGCGGCGCGCGATTGAGAAGGCGCTCCGCCGCGCGCGGATGGACGCGACGCAAATCCAGTATGTCAACGCGCACGGCACCGCCACGCCGGCGAATGACGAGGCGGAAACCGCCGGCATCAAGGCCGCCTTCGGCCCGCACGCCAGCCGGCTGGCCGTCAGCTCCACCAAGCCCGTGACCGGCCATCTGCTCGGCGCGTCCGGCGCGGTGGAGAGCGTCGTCACGACGCTGGCCATCCACCGGCAGGTGATCCCGCCGACGCTGAACCTGACCACGCCGCTGGCGGGTTGCGACCTGGATTACGTGCCGGACGGGGCGCGGTCGTATCCGGTGACCGCGGCGGCGAACTTGAACTCGGGGTTCGGCGGGAAGAACTCCTGCCTCATCTTCAAACGCTACGAGCGCGCGTGAGCTTCTCCGCCTTCATCCCGCTGACCGCCGCCGTCACGAACCTGGCGCTGACGCTGTTCGTGCTCACGCGCGACCTGCGCTCGCAGCTCAACCGCGTCTTCCTGCTGTGGGGGCTGTCCATCGTGGTCTGGAACCTCGGCACGTTCTTCATGTTCACGGTCGAGCAGTCGGAGGACGCCCAGTTCTGGTGCCGCTTCCTGCACTTCGGCGTCATCTTCATCCCGGTGAGCATGTTCCACCTGGCGCTGCTGGTCGCGCAGGTGCCGGTGACACCGCGCATCCGGTGGCTCTACGGCTGGTTCGGGCTGCTCGCCCTGCTGAACCTCACGCCTTACTTCACCGCCGGCGTCCGCAACGCCGGCTACGCCTTCTACTCCGTGGCGGGGCCGGGCTTCTGGGTCTTCGCGGTGAGCCACACCGTGCTCGTGCTGGCCACCATCGTGATCCTTTACCGCAAGCAGGCGCAGCTCCAGCGCGTCCACCGGGCGCGCATCGAGTCCATGCTCCTGGCCAACGGCATCCTGATTCTGTTTGGTTTCAACGACATCCTGCCCATCCTCGGCTACACCACCTACCCGCTCATCAACAAGCCCATCTTCCCCTTCGGCAGCGCGGCGGCGATCTTCTACGGCATCATCGTGGGCTACAGCGTGCTCCAGCACCACCTGCTGGACATCCACGTCACGCTCGGCAAGGCCGCTGCCCACGCGGTGCGGCTGCTGTTCCTCTTCCTCATCGGCCTGCTGCTGCTGCTGCTGCTCAACGTCTTCCGGCCCGGCGAGTTCACCGGCTTCACCTTCTTCGGCTCGCTGGTGGTGCTGCTGGTCAGCGCGCTCGTGGCCTCGATTTTCTTCCCGCGCCTCTTCGGCAAGGGCGATGAATCCCTCGAACAGCGCATCCTCAGCGACCGCTACGGCGACCGCTTCGAGTATCACGACAAGGTGCGCTCGTTCCTCCAGGAGGTGCAGTTCTACAACAACGCCGACCTGCTGCTCAACGACCTCGACGCGCTCTTCGTGAAGACCATCCGCGTGCGCAACTACCAGATCATCCTGCTCGACGAGTCCACCCACGCCTTCACGGTGTTCCGCGGCCACCCGAAGGTCGCGCAGGCGCAGCTCCCCGAGCTGCGCGCCGACTCGCCCATCTTCCAGCTCTTCCAGAACACCACCGCCACCTACCTCGCCTTCAACCTCGCCTACATCATGCCGGGCGAGACCGAGATGGAGCGCGAGGCGCGGCAGCTCCTGAAGCGCTTCGAGCCGGAGTTCTGCTTCCCGTTTTTCAGCGGCGACGAGCCGTTCGGCCTGCTGCTCATCGGCGAGAAGACCAGCGGCACGCCCTACACGCCCAATGACCTCCAGTTGCTCACTCGCCTGGTCAAGAACCTCAGCCTCATCCTCAACCAGATCCGCCTCAAGAAGCAGGTGCTGCTCGCGGAGGAGCTGGAGCTGCTGGGCCGCATGTCGCGCGGCATGGCGCATGACTTGAACAACCTGCTCACGCCGGTTTCCACCTTCCTGCAGATCACGAAGGAGACCGCCAACGGCAGCACCGACGGTGCCAACGAGCTGCTCCCCACCTGCCTGCGCAACGTCGGCACCATCCAGGCCTACGTGAAGGACGCGCTGTTCTTCTCGCAGAACCACACCGTGCAGATTTCCCGCACGCCGATTGACCAGCTCATCCACAAGGTCATCGAGCTGGCCGAGCCGAAGCTCAAGCGCCGCCAGGTGCGCGCCGAGGTGCCCGAGCATCCGCCCACGCTCGTCGAGATGGACGCCGTGCTCATGCAGCGCTGCCTGGGCAACATCCTGTCCAACGCGATTGACGCCTCGCCCGTCGGCGCGACCGTGCGCCTCGAGCTGCAAAACCTCGCCGCCCCCGAGGCGGGCCGCGAGTGGGTGCGCATGCGCGTCATTGACCACGGCGAGGGCATCAGCCGCGAGAACCTCCAGCGGCTCACGTCCGCCTACTTCACCACGAAGGATTCCGGCGACGAGAACCGGGGCTTCGGCCTGGGCCTGGCGATCTGCCGGAAAATCGTCCACCAGCACGGCGGCAACCTGAACATCGCCAGCGAGGAAAAGAAGGGCACGACCGTCACGGTGGATTTGCCCGTCCACTTCGCCCCGCCCAGCCCGCCGCCCAACATCCCGCTGGAGGTGGAGGCATGAAGACCCTCCTCGTCATCGCGCCGCAGCCGGGCCTCGCCGAGGCCGTGCGCTCCGTGCTGGACGCGGGCGAGTTCCGCGTGCTGCACCACGTCGAGGTCTGGGCCGCCGAACCGCTCTTCAGCCAGGGCGGCGTTGACGCCGTGATCCTCGACGCCGAACTGACCGACGTGCGCCCCATCCGCGCGATCGAGCACCTCCGGCGCGCGCTGCCCGGCTGTCCGGTCATCCTTTACGCCTCCGCAAGCCAGTGGGAATGGGAGGAGGAGGCCTACCTGCTCGGCGTGGATTACATCCTCACCAAGCCCGTCCGCGCCCGCCTGCTCACCTCGCTGCTGGAGCGCAGTTGGCGGACGGAGAAGCGCCAGCCGCCCGCGCCCCACTTTGCTTCCGCCGCCGCCCCCGTCATGCCAGCGCGCCCGCCCGACCCCGCCCTCGGCGCGCTGCGCGACTTCTCCGGCATCCTCACGCACAGCCTGCACACCGACGCGCTGCTCCGCGAGTTCCTCCAGCTCCTGCGCGAAATCCTCGGCGTCAACCGCGCCGCCATCTTCCTGCGCCGTGCCGGCGGTTTGCCACCGCCCTCGAACACGCCCGCAACGCCCGGCACCGATGGCAAATCGCCGGCGCTCCACGCCGCCTGCGCGCTCGGCCTCGCGCCCCAGCTCCTGAGCCACTTCGCGCTCTCCTTCAAGGGCGGCATCGGCGCGCACCTCCAGCACCATGCGCGCATCCTCCGGCGCGGCACCGCCGAGGCCGCCGGCGACCCCGACATCGCGCGCGAGTTCGAGCTGCTCGGCGCGCAGGTCGCCATCCCCGTCTTCGACCGCGAGTCGCTGTTGGGCATCGCCGTCTTCGATGGCCGGCTGACCGGCGAGTTGTTCACCAACGAGGAGCTGGCGCTCGTCTTCCATCTGCTCGAGGAACTCGGCCTCGCCATCCGCAACGCCTGGCTGCACGACGCGCTCGCCGGCCAGCACGGCATGATGACCGACACGCTCGACCAGCTCGGCAGCGCGGTTGTCGTGGTCGCGCGCGACCTGAGCATCGTGCAGGCGAACCTCACCGCCCGCAGCCTCTTCCGTCGCGGCAGCACCAGGCCGGGCGGCGCGTTCGCCTTCACCGACCTCCCGCAGGCGCTCGGCAGCAAAGTCTTCGAGGCATTGCAAACCGGTTCCGCCCCGCCACCGAGCCGTTGCAAATTGCCCGGCGCGGGCGACGCCGCTTTCCGCGTTGTCCTCAAGCCGTTCCAGCGCCGCAGCGCCACCGCGCCCGAGGCCGTGCTGCTCCTGCTCGACGACGTGACGCAGGCCGACCGCGCGCAGCAGATGGAGATCGAGGCCGCGAACCTCCGCCTGGTCCGCAAGATGGCCGAGCAGCTCGCGCACGAAATCGGCAACTCCCTCGTGCCGCTCTCCACCAGCCAGCAGCTCTTGAGCGAGGGCAAGGACGACCCCGCCATCCGCCGCGAGGTCACCGGCATCATGGGCGACAGCGTGCGCCGCATCAGCCGGCTCGCGCGCCAGATGCAGTATCTGTCACGCGATGGTCTGCGCCGCGTCGAGAGCGTGCCGCTGGCGAAGCTGATGGACGACGCCTTCCAGGAGGCGCACGCGGAAAACCCGCGCGCCTCCGCCCGCCTGCATTACGAGAGCGGCGGCCAGGCGCATTCCCTCACCGCCGAGCGCGCCGGTCTCCAGCACGCCCTCGCCGAGGTGCTCCTCAACGCCCTGCAAGCCACGCCCGACGACCAGCCCGTCGAGGTCGTCTCCAGCAGCGAGACCCAGCCCGACGGCTCCCGCTGGGTGCGGATTGACGTGCGCGACGCGGGCAGGGGCTTCGACGCCGAGAGCGCCGCCCGCGCCACCGAGCCTTTCTATTCGCAGCGCACCGTCGGCCTCGGCCTCGGGTTGACGGTCACGCGGAAGATTGTCGAACTCCACCGGGGCCGCCTCGACGTGCATCGCACCACGCCCGGCACCGTGAGCATCTCCCTGCCCGTCGGCGGGACCGACCCGGAGCCGATCGCGGAGTGACGGTCACAGTCATTTGAAATTGGACAAGCGGGTTGATGAAGGCCATCCTGCCGCGCAGAACAATGAGCGCCGACCCCGGCAACCTGAACTCCGATGTCGAGACCCTCAAGGCCCAGGTGCTGGCGCTGCACGAGAACGAGCGCCGGCTGATGGACATGGTCAAGGTCTATGCCGGCCTGCTCATCGGCATGGCGGCCATCCTCGTCGTCTTCTCCTGGTTCGCCAGCCACAAGAGCTACGACCAGGACAAGCTGGCCATCCAGAAGGCGCTGGAGACGGCCAACGAACAGCGTTACGCCGCCTTCAACCGCGAGCTGGACAACGCCCTGAACGCCCGGCTCACCGCGCGCGAGCAGGCGATGGACCGCAAGCTCGCCGAGCTGGCGCAGTCGCTCCGCGCGCAGATGGCCTCCGCCGGGGGCGTGTCCAGCAACACGCTGGCCCAGCAGAGCGAGGAGACCAACCACAAGATCCGGCTGATGACCGAGGCCATCGAGACCCGCAACGCGCACCCCTTCGCGATGCTCTACTTCGACTACGCCATCCGCGCGGCCAACGCGAAGAACTTTCCCGCCGCCACCGAGTATTTTCTGGCCGCCGGCGTCGGCTTTGCCCGGTCCCGGGACGAGCTGAACCTGAACATCTGCCTCGCGCGCATCACCCAACTGGGCTTCCCCAACGTGCGGGTGGAGGACTTCGCCACCCGGCCCTTGCTGGAGGAGAAGTTCAACCAGCTCAACGACGCGCTCGACAAGGGCAACGTGAACGGGAAATACGCGGTGGCCCTGGGCGACCTGCGCCGGGAGTTCAACGAGGCGAAACGGCGGACCAAGGCCAAGTGAGGCCTACGCCGCCTGCTGCCGGCGGGGGCCGGCCATCATCGCCTCCAAATAACCGCACAGGGCGTCCTTCAGCTCCTTGCGCGGCACGATGGCGTCCACCAGCCCGCGGTCGAGGAGAAACTCCGCCGTCTGGAAGCCCGGCGGCAGCTCGGCCTGCGTGGTGTCCTTGATCACGCGCGGGCCGGCGAAGCCGATCATCGCGCCCGGCTCGGCGATGATGAGGTCGCCCAGACTCGCGTAGCTGGCCATCACCCCGGCGGTGGTCGGGTGGGTGAGCACGCTGATGTAGGGGAGCCTGTTCCGCGCGTGGTAGGCCAGCGCCGCGCTGGTCTTGGCCATCTGCATGAGGCTGAACATGCCTTCATACATCCGCGCCCCGCCGCTGGTGGAGATGATGACGACCGGCAAACCCCGGTCGGTGCCGGCCTCGATGACGCGCGTGAGCTTCTCGCCGACGACCGACCCCATCGAGCCGCCGAGGAAGCTGAAGTCCATCACGCCCAGCGCCACCCGCTGCGTGCCGACGGTGCCGATGCCGGTGATGACCGCGTCCTTGAGGCCGGTGCTCTTCCGGTAGGCTTCGAGCTTGGAGGTGTAGGTGGCGACGCCGGTGAACTTGAGCACGTCCACGCTGGTCATGCCCGCGTCCATCTCCTCGAAGGAGCAGGTTTCCACCAGCGCGTTGATGCGCTCGCGCGAGCCGATGGCGAAGTGGTGGCCGCACTTGAGGCAGACCTTGAGGTTCACATCCAGCTCCTTGTCGTAGAGCATGGTGGCGCACTTGGGGCACTTGGTCCACAGGCCCTCCGGGATGTCGCGCTTGCGGGACTTGCCGGTGGCGAGCTTGGGTTTCTTGAAGAAGGACGTTTCCGTGGTGTGGTCCGGCGGGGTCACGGCGGCGGGGACCGCCTCCACGTCCTGCAATTTGCGCGTCAAAGAAGTGTTGGCCATAAACTCACGCTTGCAAGGCAGGCGTCAGAAAGCGGGCGCATACTGGCAACTCGACCGGCGGCTTCAAAGGAAATTATCAGCGGCCCGGGGCGCACCACGACCTCGGAGCGCGGCCCGCCGGGCCGCTTTGGGCACACGTAGCCATCCAGCGGTTCGTCACGCAATGGTGCCCGGACGCGCAAAGCGGGCGGGCCGCCCGCGCTCCGCGCATTCTGGAGCTTTTCGGTGCCAGAATGCGCCCGGTCACTCCACCGCCGCCAAGGCTGCCTTCGCGTCGGTCTTGCGTCCGCACTCGTTCAGCGTCTGGCAGAAGGCGGAGAGGAACAGCCGGACGTTCTCGCGCGAGGAAGTCTCGCCCATCAGGCCGACACGCCAGATTTTGCCCTTGAGCGGGCCGAGACCCGCGCCGACCTCGATGTTGAAGTCGTTGAGCAAGCGCTTCCGCACGTCCGCCTCATCCACGCCCTGCGGCACGCGCACGGCGTTGAGCTGCCAGAGCTGGTGGCCGTCCTGCGAGGCAAGTTCGAGGCCGATGGCTCCAAGCGCGGACTTGAGGGCCAAGTGGTTTTGCTTGTGGCGACGCCAGCGGTTTTCCAAGCCCTCCTCCAGCACCAGCCGTAGCGCGGCGTGCAACGCGTAATTCATCGAGATGGGCGCGGTGTGGTGATACACGCGCTCCTGCCCCCAATAGGACGCGAGCAGGTTCACGTCGAGATACCAGCTCTGCACTTTCGTGCGGCGGCGGCGGGCCACCTCAAGCGCGCGGGCGTTGAGCGACACGGGCGCGAGGCCGGGCGGGCAGCTCAGGCATTTCTGCGTGCCGCTATAAACCGCGTCCACGTTCCACTCATCAATCCGCACCGGGCAGCCGCCCAGCGAGGTCACCGTGTCCAGCAGCAGCAACGCGCCCGCGTCATGCACCAGCTTGGAAATCTCCTCCACCGGCGTCAGCGCGCCCGTGGAAGTCTCCGCGTGGACGATGGCGACGGGCTTGGGCTTGGCCACCTGGCGCAGCGCCTCCGCGATCTGCTGCGGGGCGATGCTGTTGCCCCAGCCGGCCTCGACCTTCGTCACCCGCGCGCCGCACCGCTCGGCCACGTCCACCATGCGCGTGCCAAAGACGCCGTTGACGCCGACAATGACCTCGTCGCCCGGCTCCACAAGGTTCACGAAGCAAAACTCCATGCCCGCGCTGCCGGTGCCGCTGATGGGAAAAGTCATGTCGTTCCGCGTGAGGAACACGGCGCGGAGCATCGTCTTCAACTCCTCCATCATCTTGACGAACACCGGGTCCAGGTGGCCGACCAGCGGCTGGCTCATGGCCGCGAGGACTTCGGCGGGGGCGTTGCTGGGGCCGGGGCCCATCAGCAGACGGGTCGGCGCTTTGAAGGCGGGCGCGATTTGCATGGGGGCGGACACTATCGCCGGCGGCAACTGGGGGCAATGAGTTTGGCGCTGCGCAAGCGTCGCACGGAGCCTGCCAGAGGCACGGACACGGACGGCGGAACGCCCACAGCGCGAGGTTACCGAGTGCGGGAAGCGGCCCGACACCCTGCTTGACCTCGCCCTCAGCAAGACCATTTCGCAAGCAGAGCAGGCTTCCAGGAAGCAAGCCCTGCTCAGCCGCAAAATCGAAATCCGGGAGCGACTGGCCAGTTTGACGGAAGCGAGGAATCCCGACTCATATTGCGATTTCCTCAATAGAGCGGTTCGAACTTCCTCCTGACCGATGGGCGGCTCTCTGTCGAGTTGGAAAAAGCCCCTGCAAACACTGGCTAGTTGCAATTCCCAACCACCCTCAACATTCGCGCGTGAGTGCGGAATTTTGAAAATGAGATATGGCGGAGAGAGGGGGATTCGAACCCCCGATACGGCTTTTGACCGTATACCGGTTTAGCAAACCAGCGCCTTCAGCCACTCGGCCATCTCTCCAGCGGCACGGCCAATGAACCGTCATCGGCTTCCACGCGGCAAGCAAATTCTCCCCCTCCGAGACGCGTGGGAACATGGTTGCGGCCTCAGCGCCGGGCCGGTGGCGCAGGCCCTCCATTCAGAAACCGCGCGACCCGGGCCTGCCAGGCTTCGGGCCGCGCCTCGGCGTAGGCTTGGTGGCCCAGGCCGGTGAAGAGGTGGAGTTGTTTCGGCCCGGCCAGCGCGCCATGGATGCGCCCGACCTCCTCGCCGGACACGCGCGGATCCTGCTCGCCGTGCATCAACAACACAGGGCAGGTCACGGAACGCGCATAATCCACCGGATTGTGCGCGAAGGCATCGAAGCCGCCTTGTTGCCCGCCCCAGAACACCAGCAACTCCGCGAACGGCCACGAGGGGACGCGCATCGAGCGGAAGCGGCTCCGCACCGTGGTCAGCATCCGGTCGAACGGACACTCCATGATCAGCGCGTCGGGCTTCACGCCATGCACATGAACGGCGCGCAGGCAGGCCGCCGCGCCCATCGAGACGCCGTAGAGCGCGCGCGGCATGCCGGGTGCAAGCCGCGCGGCCTCGGCAAACGTCGCCGCGACATCCTCCGCCTCGTGCCAGCCCGCGCTCGTCGTGTCGCCCGCCGAGCCGCCGCTGCCGTGGAAGTCCACGAGCAGCGCGTTCCACCCGAGCTTGTGAAACTCAGCGGCGGGCAGCAGCAGCGAATCCTTGCTCGCACCGTAGCCGTGGAAAAGCAGCACGATGCCGCTGGTCGTCGCTGGGTCGGCGGGGGCAAACCAGGCCTCCAGTTGGATGCCCTTTGCACCAGAGAAACGCACGGTTTCAAACTCCAGCCCCACGTCCTTCGGCGTCCGGCGGTTCTCCGGTCGCGGCAACGTCACGCCCGTCAGCAGCACCTGCGCCTTGGCGAGCGCGCCGAGCCTTTCCGGCGAGGCGGTCCGCTCGCCCGCACGGACGAAGCGCGACATCGCCCGCGCGTGTCGCCAGGCGACGCCGTTGACCACGCCGAACGCGGCGACAAGCAGGCTGGCCGTCACCAACCGCCAGCGCTCCCGTAATCGTTGTAACAAGTTCTTCAACTTGGCGTCTGAATCGGCCACGTTCGGGCGGGCGAGGCAAATTCCCGGTGGCGGCCCTCACCCAACCGATGGCTGCCGTTAAATTAAGTCTGCCGCCGGGCGTCGGACAACCTGACAAAACAAGCTGTTTCCGCATGGCCTTGAACTTCAAAGTCTCCGCACCGGCCGGTTCCGCCGCCGGGCGCAAACCGGCCTCCACCCGCACGCTGCTGGTGGTGGATGACGACCACGCGATGCTCTTCACGTTGCGGAGCCTCTTCCAACGCCAGGGCTGGCACCTGCTCGAAGCCGACAGCGTCCCGGCGGCGATGAAGCTCTGGGAGGCGAACCAAGAATACATTGACGCCGTGGTGACGGACTACCAGTTCGGGGGGGCGCAAACGGGCTTGGACCTGGTGATGTTCGTGCAAGGCCGGCGACGCGCCTTCCCCTGCGTCGTCATCAGCGGGACGTGGGTGCCGGAGAAGACCCCGCGCGACGAGCCGCAGAACAACGTCTTCTACCGCGCCAAGCCCTTCGACATGCGCGAGCTGCTCGACCTCATCAACCGCATCAGCGCGCCCAGCACCCCCGGGCCGAAGTGATTTGCGCGGAGCGCCGGGCATCGCTCGGCATTGGGGCCTTCGGTGCGCTCCTGCCGAGCAATGCTCGGCGCTCCCTTGTCACGGCGCGAAGCTCACCGCCACCGGCTCGCGCTCGAAGTCATTGGCCGACATGAGCGGCTGCGACCGGAGGCCGCCCAGCGCGGCGATGAAGCGGTCGGGGATCTGCTCCAGCCGCGTGTTGTAGTGGGTGGCAATCTCGTTGAAGTAACCCCGCGCCAGCGCGATGCGGTGCTCCGTGTCCACGAGCGACTTTTGCAGGTCGAGGAAGGACGGTTGCGCCGTCAGCTCGGGATACGCCTCGCGCACGGCCATGAGCACCTTCGTGCAGGCCGCGTAGTCCGGCCCGGTGACGCCCGGCGGCGTGGCGGTCTGCTGCGCGCGGAGCAGAGCGATGCTTTCCTGCAACTTCGCCTCGTGGTCGCGCAGGCCCGTGACGGTGGCGACGAGGTTGGGGATGAGGTCGAAGCGGCGCTTGAGTTGCACGTCCACCTGCGCCCAGCCCTGCCGCACCCGCTGGCGCAGGTCAATGAGGCTGTTGAAGACCATCCACACCCAGCCGAGCGCGACCGTGAACCCGAACCCAAACGCGGGCAGCAGATACACCGGCCATTGCCGCTGCAAGTCACGGCCTTGCACGCCGTCGCGCCAGACGAAGCCGCCGACCGCGAGCACGAGGCCGAAGCAGAGCCAGCCCCAGAACTTCCACGCAAACCCGGAGCTGATTTGCTGCTCGCTCCGCGTCGAGATGAGAAACATCGGCGCGCTTTTGTCCGCCGCGATTTCCGGCGCGACCACGTCCGCCCGCTCATGCGCCTGGCCCATCACGTAGATGGGCGTGTGCAGCGGGAGGGCGTGCTCGTGGAAATGCCGGCGGCCGGTGGAGTCCATGATGCCGCCCGCCGGGCCTTTGCCGTAGTAGAGCGCGTCCCAGCTCGTGCAGGTCTGGTCAAAGACGGACAGCGCCTCGATCTCCGCGCCTTCGGGCCGCACCAGCACCGCGCCGCAGTCGTCGTTGAGGTAGAAGGGGATCATCTCGCCGCCGCTGGCCACCGTGGTCCAGCCGCGCTCCGTGCGCGTGCGCGTCTGCGTCTTCCCGTCGCTGTCGGTGTAGGTTTCGATGACGGTGCGCTCCCATTCCTCGTCCACGCCCCACGAGTAATGAACACACCGGCATTCCGCGAGGAAGCTCTTGAGCGGCGAGTCAACTTCCGCCGTGCCCTTCAGCTCCACTAGGCCGATGAAGACGCCCGTGGTCTTCGACGTGGGCAGGTTGTCCACGAGCCGCCGACGCCTGCCCGCGCGCAGCGCGCCCAGCAGGCACAGGAAGCCCAGCACGCAGCCAATCACTGGCAGCCACGGGGCGAAGTCGTTCATGGGCGCGGACTATGGCAGAGCAGGGCAGGGGAGTGACAACTACAGAAACCTGGCGGGAGTGGAGCCTTCCATGGCTGTGCGTGCAGTGGGTTTCCCCAATGGCCGTTCCCAGATTTCTCAATGTTCTAAATGATGACATCTCAACAATCGCCTGTTAAACCATGCGCCGATGAAACGCAAAACGACCTCGCCCGGCCCGCGCTACGCGGCGCTCATCCAGCTCCTCCGCACTGCGGAGGAGCTCTGGAACGCCAGCCGGGTTTTCTTCGCCCGCTGGGACCTCAGCCCCAGCCAGTTCAATCTCCTCAACGTCCTCACCGACTTTCCCGACGGCTGCACGCAGTCGGACCTCAGCCGCCAGCTCATCATGCACCGCTCGAACGTCACCGGGTTGGTGGATCGGCTGGAGGAGCGCGGCCTGGTCGCCCGGCAGGAGAACGCCACTGACCGCCGAGCCTGGCTCGTGGTGCTCACGCCCGCCGCCCGCAAGCTGCTCGCGGAGATTTACCCGCACTACTACGCCGCCGCCGAGCGGGTCTGGGGCAGGCTCCCCGCCGACCGCGCGGAGGAGCTCGTCGCCGAACTAGCCACCATCAGCGAGAATGCCACCCGCGCCGCCCAAGCCAACGCCTGAACCCATTCCCATGAAATCCAACCGCAACTACCCGCTCCTGCTTACCAGCCAGTTCCTGGGCGCGCTGGGCGACAACGCCATCCTCGCCATCATTCTCGGCCCGGTGATGAAATCCTTCGCCGAGGGCAGGATCACCAGCCATGACCAGAGCGTGGCAAATATCTTCTACACCAGCCTGCTCTTCATCCCGTATCTGCTCTTCGCCTCGCTCGCGGGCTTCTTGAACGACCGCTTTCCCAAGACCCGCTGGCTCGCGGCTGGCAACGCCGTGAAGCTCGCCGGCACCGCCCTCGTTGCGACGCATGTGGCCAGCGGCGAGTGGGCGCTGGCGGCGGGCTACTTCGTCGTCGGCATCGGCGCGTGTTTCTACTCGCCGGCCAAATACGGCATCCTGCCGGAGATTGTCCCGACGGAGAAGCTGGTGAAGGCGAACGGCATGGTCGAGTTGCTCACGCTCGTGGCGATTCTCTTTGGCAGCATCGCCGGCTCGGTCGTCGCGGATGGGGTCAACAAGGGCAGCCTCTCGTCGCTCGGAGCCTACGGAATCGTCTGCGGCATCTATGGCCTGTCGCTGGTGCTCAATCTTTTCATGGAGCGCACGCCGTCGTATCCCGAAGTGCAGTTCCGCGGCAGCACGGGCGAGTTCTTCCGCAACTTCGGCCACCTCTTCCGCAGCGCGCGACTGCGCCGCGTGCTGGTGGGCACGGGACTTTTCTGGATTTGCGGCGCGTTGCTCAAGATGAACTTCCAGCCGTGGGGCCAGCAGGTTTTGAAGCTCGAAACCATGACGCAAGTAGCGCTGCTGGGCCTGTGGTTGAGCCTCGGCGTGATGGCTGGCAGCGTGCTCGCCGGCCAGCTCCACAAGGTCGGCGACCTCCGCACCACGCGGCGCTACGGCGCATTTCTCGCGGTGGCCATCGCGTTGCTCGGCGCGGTGCAATGGCTGGCCGGCCTCGGGCTGCCTTGGCCCCGGCCCTTCGCCATCGGCGTGCTCATCGTGGCCGGGTTGTTCGCCGGCCTCTTCCTCATCCCGCTCAACGCCGCGCTCCAGGCCGAGTCACATCAGGACAAGCTTGGCAAGACCATCGCCACGCAGAACTTCATTGAGAACACGGCCATGCTGGGCGCGAGCGTGTTTGCGTGGGTGAACGTGAAGCAGGGTTTCGATCCCTCGCAACTTTTCTACTGCCTCGCTGTGCTGGTCGCGGTGGTGGTGGCATGGCTGAAAATTCCGGTGGCGGAGAACGAGGAAAGGGCAGCGGGAAACTGATTTGCCGCCCGTGAAACACGCGAAACGACGCGCATGAAAGCCAGCGACTCAAACGGACAGCCCGGGCCGCATGCCTCCGCGTTGAGCGAGGCAGCCGTTCCCCCTCACCCTGACCCTCGCTCGATGGACCCGAACAGGGGCAAGGGGCAAGACGATCCTTCGCCGATGGGCTGGCGCGCAACCGTTGGTTGGGGAGCCTTGGCCGTGGCGTGCTTTCACCTCGCGTTCCTCTACCCGTCGCTGGCCTTCCTCATCGCGGTCTATCTCTTCGCCGTGTTCAAGCTGTCGGAAGTCACCACTCCGCGCCGTGCGATGTGGGCGGGGGTGACAGTCGGGATGCTTTGCTTTGGGCCGCAGTTGCGCTTCTTCCAAACCATCTTCGGGTTCTCTGCCGTGGCGCTCTGGTCGGTGCTCGCCTTCTGGCTGGGGATGTATGTGATGACGCAGCATCTTGTCCGCGCTCGCCTTGGCTCACGCAACGCTGCGCTGCTGGCCCCCGTGCTGTGGATGGGCTTCGAGTTCTTCCGCAGTGAGCTCTACTTCCTGCGTTTCACCTGGCTGAGTGCTGGCTACGCGTTTGCCGAAGGACCGAACCTTAAACTGATTTTCTGGCCGGGTGTGTATGGCGTCGGCTTCTTGCTTATGGCGTCGAGTGCGTGGCTGGCGCTTCTGCCCCGCAAGCAACGGCTCGGGGCCACCGCAGCCGGGCTTGCACTCTTGGCCTTGGTTTGCAACGTGCCCCTGTTTTCCCCGGTCGGCGAATCAATGGAAATGACGCGATTACGCATTGCCGCCATTCAAATTGAGCACAAGCACGACCTCGAAGTCCTCGAAGCTCTGAAGTTCCTCCGCACTAAGCACCCCGAAGCCGAAGTGCTCGTCCTGAGCGAACTCGCCTTCGACGGCCTCGTGACCCCGCGCGTCCGCAAGTGGTGCGCGCAGGAAAAGGTTCACCTCGTGGCCGGTGGCAAGGATCCCGTGAGCGCGGACGGCAAGGTCTTCTACAACTCCGTCTTCGTCGTCGGACCCGATGGCAGCGTCCTGCACAAGCAGGCCAAGACGATTCCCATTCAACTTATGGCTGACGGCCAGCCCGCTCCGCACCAGACGCTGTGGGACTCACCGTGGGGCAAGCTCGGCTTCTGCATCTGCTACGACAAGAGTTTCACCAGTGTCACTGACACACTCGTGCGCCTCGGCGCACAGGCACTCATCGTGCCGACGGCCGACGAAATTGAATGGGGAGCTTACGAGCATCGCCTCCACGCGCGCATCGCGCCCGTGAGGGCGGCGGAGCATCGCCTACCCGTGCTGCGTGTTGCCAGTTCCGGCATCTCGCAACTCATTGAGCGCGACGGTCGCATCACGGCCACCGCGCCCTTCCCCGGGGACCTCGCCATGCTTGGCGGCATCCTCCGGCTCGGTGAGGCAGGCCGCATCCCTCCCGACCGCTGGCTTGGCCGCGTGTGTGCCTGGTCAAGCTGGGCACTGCTCGGCTGGCTTGCCTTCACCGCGTTCCGCCAACGGAAACAGCCTTCCCCCGCCGCCTCTTAATCGTAATCCTGCTCCTAATCCTAATCTCCTGTCCAAATGAAATCCCTCCTCCGCCTTCTGGTCCGGCTCATCTTCCGCTTCCGCGCGTTCAACGAGCCTGCTCTCCGCACGCCCGGCCCGGTCCTGCTCATCCCCAACCACACCTCCTGGTTCGACTGGCTGTTCATCGGCGTGTGTCTGGACAGTGACTGGAAGTTCGTCACTTCCTCGACCACGGCGCAGAAATCGTGGTTCCACAGGTTCGTGATGGTCAACTCGCGCACGTTCCCCATCGACAACGCCTCGCCTTACGCCGTGAAGCACATGGCAGAGTTCCTCTCCAAGGGCGGCAAGCTCGTGCTCTTCGCGGAAGGCCGCCTCTCGCGCACGGGCACCCTGATGAAGCTCTTTGACGGCACCGGCTTCCTCATCCACAAGACCCACGCCAAAGTCATCACCGCCTACGTGCGCGGCGCGCAACGGCTGCCCTTCTCCCCCAACACCGGCTGGAAGCGCTGCTTCCCGACCGTCACCACCCACTTCAGCGACTTGCTCACGGCCCCTCACCAGGAGCACCTCAGCACGTCCCAGAGCCGCACGCTCTTCACGCGCTGGCTCCGGGACCAGATGGTCGGCCAGCAGTTTAATACGGAGATGCAGTTCGGACCGCAGAACCTCCCCGCTGCCATCGCCGAGACCGCGTCCCAACAGCCCGGCAAGGTCATCCTGGAAGACGCCACGCAAACGGAACTCACCTATCGCAAGCTCCTCATCGGCGCGAAGCTCATGGGCAGTCGCATCGCGCAAGCCACCGGCTCGCCAGCCTCCAGCACACCGCGCATCGGCGTCCTGCTGCCCAACGTCAATGCCACTCCCGTCGTCCTTCTCGCGCTCTGGCAGCTTGGCAAGATCCCGGCCATCCTCAACTACTCCACGGGCACCGCCACGATGCTAGCCTGCACTGAGCTGGCCGGGCTGAAGCACATCGTCACCTCCCGCGCCTTCATCAAGCGCGCCAAGCTGGAGGCCGAACCCTTCGAGAAGGCCGGCGTGGAGCTTCTCTACCTCGAAGACCTCCGCGCCACCATCACCGGACTCGACAAGTTCATCGCGCTCCTCCTCTGCCCCTTCATCAATGACCACTCGCTAACCTCCTCCCCCGCCGACACCGCTGCCATCCTTTTCACGAGCGGTTCGGAAGGCGTCCCCAAGGGCGTTGAGCTTACCCACTTCAACCTCCTCGCCAACGTCCGACAACTCCTCGCCAAGTGCGACCTCCTCGACAGCGACCGCTTCTTCAACGCCATGCCGCTGTTCCATAGTTTCGGCCTCGCCGCAGGACTTGTGCTGCCGCTGGTGCGGGGGAACTACATCTTCATCTACCCCTCGCCCTTGCATTATCGCGTCGTGCCCACCGTCTTCTACGACAAGGACTGCACCGTCCTCTTCGGCACCAACACCTTCCTCAGCGGCTATGGCCGGAAGGCGCATCCCTACGACTTCCGCTCGTTGCGTTACCTCTTTGCCGGGGCGGAGAAGCTCCAGTCAGCGACCGCCGAGCTGTGGGCACAAAAGTTTGGCGTCCGCGTCTTCGAAGGTTATGGCGCGACCGAGTGCAGCCCCGTCCTCAGCGCCACCACTCCCCTCGAGCCAAAGCACGGCACCGCCGGGAGATTCCTGCCCGGAGTGCAATGGCGTCTGGAAGCCGTCGAGGGAATCGGGGAAGCAGGTGAGCAGGCGGGAAAGCGTGAAAGTGAGAGCACGGCCGCATCCGGGGAACCATCGGCCACTCACCAGCCATCAGCCGCACCTGCGCACCCGCCCACTTTCCCGCCTGCCCACTTTCCCACCTGCGGGCGTCTGTTCGTGAAAGGCCCCAACATCATGAAAGGCTACCTAAACCATGATGCGAACGCCAAGTTCCAGGCTGGCGGCGGCTGGTATGACACCGGCGACATCGTCAGCGTGGACGCCGAAGGCTTCGTGAGCATTCGCGGACGCATGAAACGCTTCGCCAAGATCAGCGGCGAGATGGTCAGCCTCACCGCCGTCGAGGACGCCCTCGCCGGAGCCTTCCCGCACTACGGTCTCCGCATGGCCATCGCCGTCGTCACGCGTCCCGACGAGGACAGGGGCGAAGCCCTCATCTGCTGCACCAACGAGCCGAAGCTCACCCCCGCCGAGATACGCGACGCCATCAAGGCCAAAGGCCTCGGGAACCTCTGCGTGCCCCGTGAGATAGTCGTCGTGAAGGAAATCCCCAAGCTCGGCACCGGCAAAGTAAACCACCGCGAGCTTCAGGCGATGGTCCAGACGGCGAAGTAATTCACGCAACACATGACCAAAGATCTGGAAATGACCATGATTCTGGGCGTGTTTCTCTGTGCGCTGGGAGCATCGTGGAGCTATTCACCCGTCCTCGTTGTCGCCGGTCTGCCAATACTGCTGAGTGGCTTCGTCTTCGCGTCATACACCTGCGCGGAGTCTTTGAGCCATCCGGAAGGCAATGACAAAGTCGGATATAAAGTGCTCTGCGCGTTGGGCGTGCTCGGCGTTGTGGCCGGAGCCTGCCTTGGGGCACACGCAATCGCCAGTTTCTACGATGTCTTGGGCCGGAACCAAGCAACACAGTTTGGCTCCGATGCGGCCCTCGCGCTGTTCATCGGCGGCATCGGCGCGGCAGCCATCGCCTGGGGTGCAACGCGTGTCGGCCTCAGCATGCCGCTACCCTTCTGGAAGCTCTGGCTCTACTGGTTCTCCTACACCCTCGCCGCTATGGCCATGACCTTGATGCGTGTGGCGCGCCACGCACCTTTCTGAGCATGAACTATCTTCTCTGCGTTCATCCCGTCTCAGCGGTGTCACTGTCTGGATTTGCACCGCAGAGGCGGGAAGGACGCAGGGAAATCAAGCAGAACTGGTTTGGTTTTTGGTTCAACTCTGCGTCTGTCCCATCTCTGCGGTGCAATTGGTTTTCCATCCGCGTGCATCCGCGTCATCCGCGGTCAATTCCTTTTCTCACATGACCGCTGCTCCCCCATCCGCCACCACACCGCCCCGTCGCCGCTGGCCGCGCATCCTCGCCATCGTCATGCTCACCCTCTCCCTCGGTGGGTGCGTGGCTTGCCGCGTCTTCCACTCCGGTCCATATCGCACGCCGGAGCCTCTGCCCGAGGCAAAGCTCCTCGACATGCATGTTCACACGGCTGGCATCGGGGCCGGGGACAGTGGCTGCTTCATCTCCAAGCAAATGGAATCGAGCTGGAAACTCGGCATCTACCTCAAGAGCTTCGGCACCACGCGCGAGGAAGTGCAGCAGAAGGGCGACGCCCATGTCGTGCAGCTCATCTCCCGTCAGCTCGCGGAGAGCAAACACGTCGGGCAGGCCATCCTCCTTGCCATGGACGGCGTGATGGATGCGCAAGGCGAGCTGGACCGTGGCCGCACCGAGATTTACGTGCCCAACACCTTCGTCGCCAAGGAGACGGCGAAGACCACCAACCTCCTGTTCGGCGCGAGCATCAACCCGCTGCGCAAGGACGCCCTCGCGCAACTGGATTGGGCCAAGGCGAACGGTGCGCGACTGGTCAAATGGATACCCAGCATCATGCAGTTCGATCCCGCCGATGAACGGCTCACGCCCTTCTATCGGAAGCTCGTCGAGCTGAAGCTCCCGCTCCTCACGCACGCGGGGCAGGAGCGTTCCTTCACCCACGCGCGCGACGAGCTGTGTGACCCGCAGCGTCTCCACCTGCCCCTGAAGCTGGGCGTCACCGTGATCGTCGCGCACATCGCCTCCACCGGCGCGAACGACGGCCAGCGGGACACCGACCGCCTCGCGCCCATGATGGCCCAATACACCAACCTCTTCTCCGAAATCTCCTCCCTCACGCAAGTCAACAAGCTGGGCTATCTCCGCGAAGCCTTGACCCGACCGGAATGGTCAGGCCGCCTCCTATTTGGCTCCGACTTCCCGCTCATCAACACGGCGCTCTGCTCGCCCTATTGCTACCCCCTGAATCTCACGGCGGAACAATGCCGCCGCATCTCTGCGATAGAAAACCCGTGGGACCGGGACGTGGAACTCAAGCAGGCACTGGGAGTGCCGAGGGGGGTGTTTGAGCAGTCAAGAGTCCTGTTCGGTGGGAAGTAATCAGTGATTAGTAATTAGTCATGTGGCGTGGCAGCCGACGAGGCACAGACGAATCAACGCGAGTCTTAAACCCGAACCCCGACTTAGGGGACCACGCCCGCCCCGGGCGTTGCTGGACGCGCCCTCGCGTCCAGCTTCCGCGCGGCCAAGCCAGTCCGTGCCGGGTAGGCTCTGGTGTGGTGTGCCGCCGAAGTTTTCCGCGAGGGCGCGGAAAACGACGCCCGGGGCGGGCGCGCTCCCCGTTGCCTGCTTACAACCATCCACCACTTCCCTCAGCCAGAATCGGGAGGTGGGGCGGGTCGTCGCGCCTTGAACTCAGTGAGCTTGGCCTCGCGTGGAGGCGCAACCGGAGACCCGGCCACGGCCGGCTGAGTGGCCGGATGGAATTCCCGCTCGAAGGCGCGATAGCTGGAAATGAGGAGCCACGCTCCCGCGGCGGTGATGCACAGCAAGATCAGATAGACGAGCGCCAGCTCCCCCAGCCAGCCCTCATGGGTAAAGGGGACGACGGGAAAGCTGGATGGCTCATCAGAACGGATGGGTTCTGGTTTCGTCAGCGAGTGCGCCATTGCGACGAATGCATTATGAGAAGAGTGCATCAACATCGGCACCCATAATGAACGCGTCCGGACAAAGACAAGACCGAGAAAAATCCCGCTCACGGTCGCTCCGATGGCCTGCTGTGCATTGCCATGAAAGACGCCGAAAATTGCGGCTGACACCACTACTGATGCCATCGGGCCATAGCGTTGCAGCAGCCCTTGCAAGACTAGGCCACGCATCACCAGCTCTTCCCCGAACGGCGCAATGACAAGGGCAAGCAGCAGCCAGCTAGGCCGCTGCGCGTCCACGGGTTCGGATGGCCCTGACAAATCATCCGGGAGCAAACCAATGGCGGCGACGCTCTGATAGAGAAACCCCAGCGCCCCTGCTCCAGCCAGGTAAACTCCCACCGAGAATATCGGCACCCTTGCCGCCGCCCGCAGGGGAATCGGCTCGATGGCGAAATATCGCACCATCCCCTTGGCCGGCTGCATCGCATAGCACGCATAGGCAATGAACAACGAGGCTCCAAGATGAACCAGTGGCCAGAGGATTTGCTCGTCCATCCCAGTGGCAGCCCAGAGGAGTTCAATGCCGTGACCAGCCAGCCAATGCCATCCGATGAATACCATTGCGATGCTTGCCAGCAAACCGGGATACTGCGGCTCCACCGCTTCCTGATGTGGGACTGGGCCGGACTTCATTGTGGTTCCAAACTTGTCGGGGGTGCGCCTTGCTCGCAAGGTTGAACTCAACGCTTGGCCATGTCCGACACGCTCCAAATCCGCATCCACGGCGAGGCCGCGTTGCCGACGCTGATCTATCTGCCGGGGCTGCACGGGGACTGGCTGCTGGTGACGCGGTTCCGGCTGGCGATGGCGGGGCGCGTGCGCTTCGTGGAGTTCACGTATCCGAACACGGTGACGTGGTCGCTGGCGGATTACGCGGCGGCGGTGGAGGGGAAGTTGCGCGAGCACGGCATCGCGCAGGGGTGGTTGCTGGCGGAGTCGTTCGGGTCGCAGGTGGCGTGGCCGCTGTTGCAAACGCACGGCTTTCCGGCGGCGGGGCTGATCTTGGCGGGCGGTTTCGTGAAGCATCCGTGGCCGGCGGCGGTGCGGGCGACGGAGTGGTTGCTGCGCCGGCTGCCGCTGGCGTGGCTCACGGCGGTGGTGACGGGTTACGCGGTCGTGGCGCGGTGGCGCTTCAAGCAGAACCCGGAGGTCATGGCGGCGTTGCGGGAGTTTCGGGCGCGCTGGGGCGAACCGCTGCGGCAGGCGGCGGCGCATCGGACGCATTTGGTTGCCACCAATGATCCGCGTCCGCTCGCACGGGCGGCCACGCTGCCGGTCTTTCACCTCACGGGCGTGCTGGACCCGGTGGTGCCGTGGCCGCCGGTGCAACGCTGGCTGCGGCGGGAGTGTCCCGGCTGGCGCGCGAACCGCGTCGTCTGGACGGCGGACCACAACGTGCTGGGCACCGGCACGGCGGCAGCGACCCGGTGGGTGTTGCATTGGCTGGCGGATGCCCCCGGCGGCTGAGGTGAGTCAAGATTCGGCTTGAGCCGCCGTAGTTCGTTTGGCTTAATCCGCCCTCCCGCGCGCAGGCGCATGGCTGGTCGGTAGGATACCCAAGTGGCCAACGGGGGCAGACTGTAAATCTGCTGGCTCACGCCTTCGCTGGTTCGAATCCAGCTCCTACCACCACTTCTCCCGCCCCGCCGCCCACTGCGGCGAAAACTGCGGCGGATTTCACTGTTCCGCTGACCGTCCGAATGTGCGACCATCCGGCTGTTGTCATGAATGCCACTCTTGCGCCCGGGGCCAGCCTGCACCGCGTTTCGGAGATCGTCCGCAACGCAGTGATGCTCGGACCGGATGCTTGGGAAAGCGGGTCGCCGTCCAAACAGGAGGGCAAGCGCGGGCAGCGCCAGACTGTCCTGCCCACCGACCACGATGTGGTTGCGCTGTTCACGCTGCTGCGCGAACGGGCTATTCCCTACCTGCTGGTCGGCGGCATCGCCATGCTGCGCTACGTCGAGGGACGCAATACCGAGGACATTGACCTGCTCATGTCGCTGCCCTCGTTGCGGCAGCTCCCCGAAATCACCATTGAGGAGCGCGATGAGAATTTTGTCCGGGGCCGCTTCCGCACGGTGCGCGTGGATGTGTTGCTGACGGCCAACGCCCTGTTCGCCGAGGCGCAGAGGGACTTCGGCACGGTTCACCGCTTCGCCGAACTGGACGTGCCGACAGCGACCCCGGAGGGACTGGTCCTGCTCAAGCTCTACGCGCTGCCCTCGCTGTATCGGCAGGGCTTGTTCGACCGCGTGTCCGTCTATGAAGCCGACATCGCCAGCCTGCTCCAGCGGCACCACCCGGCGGTGCCCCCGCTGCTTCAGCGGTTGGAGGCGCACCTGGAGCCGGGCGACCTGCACGAACCGCGCGTCATCGTGCGCGACATCGAGGCTCGCATCGCCCGCTTCGAGCAACTCAAGCGGACATGAGCGCGCTTCCCGACAGCGGCCGCTTGCTGACCGCGCGAACACGGTGCGGGGCGAAGCTCACTAGGTTAGACACAACAGTTGATTCGTATCCGCCCACCTTCTGAGAAACTCTGTGTGCTGGCCGAAACATGCATAGAATTCGAAACGTGGAACTAGCGCATCAACCAGGTCGTGCTTATGGCAAACGTTTGGAAGGGTAACGGTCACACTATCCATCTGATCACCCCTGATTCTGAAGCAAGCTTGCGGCCAATTGCTGACATGCTTGCGCGGGAGAGTGACTACGATTGCTACTTCGACCCTCAAGATCCAATTGGCCCGCACACTTTCGTTGGTTTTCTTGGGTCTGTGCCCGCTGCCTATCTACTCGCCGACTGCGGCGTTCATCATGTAACGATCCCAATTGAGGACGCTTGTCCGAGTAGGCGTTGGCTGAGGAGAGAGTTTCCTGGTTCAGGCTTTGAGGTGTGGAGAGTTTGCGTTGTGTGGGTAAAACCATGTTTTCAAAAGCAAGGAGTAGGCAGTCAGCTTTGTTCAGTTGCATGTTCGCATTTTAATACCACGCCCCAGGAAATCGGGTGGAGCACAGCAATTTCACAAGCCGGTCAAGCGCTTCTGCAATCTTTGGGAGTGAGGATGGTCAAGCTCGCCTGATACATCTCGACTTCAATCTTACATTGTTGGTGGCAAACTACTCACGATGATCAAACCGCTGCTCCAAGACGATGCCCTGCTCACGGACATCGAGTCCGCGAAGTCCGACCGGCCGAACTTCCGCCTGTGGTGGCTGGGGCAGAGCGGGTTTCTCGTGCAGTTCAACGGGCGGCACGCGGTGGTGGATTCGCAGCTCTCCGATTCGCTCATGGCCCTCCCTTGAAAAAGAAAACGGGTTCCGGCGAGGGGAAACGCGGGAATGTCGCCTGAACCCGTGCCCCGCCACTCAGCGGCGCGGTTGCAATCTGTCCGCGCCCCGTCACGAACACACGTCCCTCCGGTCACGTTCCCGCAACGTCCCCGGGCGGCGCGTGTCACCGTTTCTTAACCCCCGCGCCACACGCCCGACACGCGCCTGTCGCACGTTTCCCCACTGCTTATGCCAGCACCGCGTGCCCAAGTCCTGTTCGCCAGCGCCGACGCCGCCGAACGCGCCCAGGCCGATGCCAGCCTCGCCGCCGCCGGCTGCCGTGTCCTGTCCGCCACGGACGGCCCTGGCGCGCTCCGGCTGGCCCGCGCCCGCCTGCCCGACCTCGTCCTGCTGGACTTGTTGCTGCCCGGCCTCGACGGCCTCGAGGTCTGCAAGGAACTCCGCCGCGACTCCGCGACCGCGCGGATGCCGGTCTTCATCCTCAGCGCGCGGAACAATCCCACCGAGCGGCTGCTGGCGCTCGAGCTCGGCGCGGACGAGTTCCTCCCGCTCCCGTTCGACTCGCGTGAACTGGCGCTGCGCGTGCGCAACATGATTGACCGCACGCGCCCCGCGACCGAGCCGCCCGCGCAGCTCCACGTCGGCGAACTCGTCGTGGACCTGTCCGCGCATGAGGCGAGCGTGGCCGGGCGGCAGCTCCGGCTTTCGCCGACGGAATTCAAGCTCCTCACCGCCTTGCTGGAGCACCTCGGCCATGTGCAGTCGCGCGAGGAACTGCTCCACCACGTCTGGGCCGACGCCACCCTCGCCACCAACCGCACCGTGGACACGCACATCCGCCGCCTGCGCGCCAAGCTGGGCCGGCTGCGCTCCTGGATTCACACCGTCCGCAACAACGGCTACTGCCTCAGGCCGGAGTAGGCGGATCAGACGGGCGGAGCGGCGGCCAGCCACCCGACGCCTCAACACTCGCCAGAGGACAACCAGCCAGGGCCGCGCACCACGCCCGCAAAGCGGATGGAACATCGCCCGGCCAGGTCACAGACAAGCGGAGCCGGCGTGATGCTTTGGCAAACAAGCGCGCCTGGGTGCGCCGCTCAGAAGCGCGACACGGAGAGGAAGCCGGCGGCGGCGTCAGCCTCGATGTAGAGCGTGGCCGTCGTGCCGTCCCCGGTGAGCTGGATCTGCGTCGCCGCGCCGGTCTCCGTGAGGCTGAAGGGCACGGTGGCGGCCGGGGTCGTCATCGAGACGCGACGCTTGATTTCGTAACGGAGGGCGCTGGTGGTGGGAAAGGAAAGGCGCATCCGACGGCCAACCACCGTGCTCACCAGCGCACCGGCCAGCGCGAAGCCGATGCCGGGGATCTCAATCTCCAACACGTCTGCGCTCACCAGCCGCGTCGTGTAGCCGGTCAGGTCGAAGCCAGCGGGGCCACGGAGGACCGTGCCTTGCGACGTGTAAAGCGAGCCATGACACGGACAGAGCAGGCCACCGGCCGCTGAGGAATAGGGTTGAACCGGGCAGCCGCTGTGGGTGCAAACGGAATTCACCGCCGCAAAGGTCTGGGTGTCCGTGCGGGTGAGAATGACGGGGAACCCCACGAACTGCGGGTCGGCGACATTGAGGTGGATTGAGCCATCCACGGTGGACAGGGCCGGAAAGTCCGACAATACCACGCGGACAATGCCCACGGGATTTGCCGCGCGGGCCGAGGGCGTGAACAACTCCCCCCACGGCAGGCCCGACGCCTCGACGAACAGCACGGCGCGGGCGGTGGCCTTCAGAAAGTCACGGCGGCCCCGGCTCGCCGCCTCCGGCTGCCCGCGATTTAGCGCGTCCACACACGACAAACAGTTCGATGAAGGCAATTCAGTCGGAAGCGGCTTGGTCAGCGGCGGGCTCATGGCAGTCAGGCTGGGGAGAGTCTAGCACCAGCTCCGCACCACGGCCATCGGGCACTTCACGGAGCCGGCGCGCGGAAAGTCAGTCAAGGTTGACTGACACCTCCCGTTGTCTCCCCCGGCTAAAAAACAAGGCAGGCCCCAGCCGCACACGAAGCTATGCTGGAGCCTGCCGTCCCCTCACACGAGGGAACTTCGGAAGAGGGCCGCCGGGATTTCTCCCCGGCGGCCCCTTGAGTGGTGGCCTTACGGCGTCGGCACCGCGCGGAAGAACCGGCGCTGGGTGCCCGGCGAGGTCGTGTCAATGTAGAACTGGCGGCCACCGGCGTGGACGACGTTCGTCAGGGTGGTCCAGGAGTTCGTGTTGGTGATGTCAGCGAGGAACTCGAGGCGATACTTCGCGCCCGCCGGCCCGTCAACGGTGACGCCGCCGAAGAAGGCGATGTCCGCCGTGCTGACCGGGATGGGCACGCTGGTGACGGTGCCGCCGGCGTTGGTGAGCTGCACGGTGTAGTTGCCCGCGTTGGCCGGGAGGAAGCCCGACACCGAGAGCGTGCTGTTGGTCGCGCCGGGGATGAGCACACCGTTGAGGAACCACTGGTAGGTGAACGGTCCGCTGCCCAGCACGGCGGCCACGGGCACGGTGAGGGTCAGGGTGCCGCCGCTGCCCACGGTCGCGCCGGGCAACGCGGTGTTGAAGGCCGTGGCGTCAATGCCCGGCAGCGGCACCGTCTGCGGGAGACGCGCGCCATTGGCGGTCATCACGCCGTAGGCGCCGAGCGTGGTCCAGTCGGCGGCCCAGTTGTGGTCGCTGAACGCGCCGATGTAAGGGGCGTTGACCAGAAAGCCGTTGCCGACGATGGGCTTGACGTTGGCCGGGTTGAGCGCCGGGCTGCCGATGGCCGGACGCGGGTCGAGGCCGAAGTCGTTGACGCGGCTGATGCCGGCAAGCTGCGGGTTCACAATCAGGTTCGTCTTGGCCGCGTTGCTCAGGAACGCCTGCGCGTCGGCCGTGACCCCGATGTTCGTCACCGCGTCATTCGTGCCAAACCCGAAGAAGATATTGTTCGCGATGTCCAACCCCCCGCCCGCGATGTGCGTGGCCGAGTTGGCGTCAATGCTCAGGCCCCGGCGCGCGAAGTCACTGAAGACACTGTTGAAGAAGCTCGGCGAGGCGAACTCGCGGATGACGAACGCGGTGCCGGCCTGCTGGCCGTTGGCCGAGCCGGAGCCGAGGATCGTCGCGTTCCAGAGCTTCCACACGGAGGTCGGCTGCACGCCGGTCACCGGCGCGTCGCCGTCAATCTCGAAGCCGCCGTCCTTGGCCCCGTGCTCCTGGATGCCGAACCAGAACTGGTTCTGGCCGCGATAGCCCTGGTCGGTGTCGAAGCACTCGTCGTCATTGAAGGCCGAGACGAGATAGCGGGTGTTGACCGTGCCGCCGAACCACTCGAAGCCGTCGTCGGCGATGGCATAGGCCTCGATGAACTCAATGGTTGTGCCGTTGCCCACGCCGCAGAAGGAGAGGCCGTTGATCTCCTTGTTGGATTCGAGGCGCTTGCCACCGTGGCGGATGGAGACGTAGCGCATGACACCGGAGGAGTCCGCGTCGTTGTTGCCGCCGAAGCGGTGGACGTTCTGGCTGTTGATGACGGTGTCGGGCAGGCCCTCGTAGATGTCATACTTGGGCGAGGAGCCGTTGCCGGTGGCGTCCACGGCGCTGTTGAGCGAGGAGTTGCCCAGCAGGACGATGCCGCCCCAGAGGCCACGGTCGTAGAAGCCAAGGTTGGGCCAGGCGTTGGTCGTGCCGAGGTTGTCCGCCGTCGAGGTGAAGACGATGGGGTTCTGCGCGGTGCCGTTGGCGAAGATCTTGCCGCCGCGGGTGACGAACAGGGAGCCGAAGAGCGTGGTGTCGTTGGTGCCCTTGACGATGGTGCCGGCCTCGATGTTGAGGACCGCGTTGTTCTCGACATACACCTTGCCGACGAGGTGATAAATGTTGGTGCGGGACCAGTTGTTGGTGCCGGTGAGCGAGCCGGTGATGGTGACGATGTTCTGGCCGTAGTTGCCGTTCGGGCGGACGATGCCGTATTGGGAGAGCGTGGTCCACTTGGCGATCCACAGGTTGTCCGGACCGAACGCGCCGAGGTAGCTGGTCGGGACGACGAAGCCGCCGGGGGCCGCCGCCTTCACGTTCGCGGGATTCAGGGCCGGGCTGCCGGCGACGGGGCGCGGATCAAGGCCACCATCGTTGATGCGGCTGATGCCGGTGAACTGCGGGTTCACAATCAGGTTCGTCTTGGCCGCGTTGCTCAGGAACGCCTGCGCGTCGGCCGTGACCCCGATGTTCGTCACCGCGTCATTCGTGCCGAACCCGAAGAAGATATTGTTCGCGATGTCCAGTCCGCCGCCCGCGATGTGCGTGGCCGAGTTGGCGTCAATGCTCAGGCCCCGGCGCGCGAAGTCACTGAAAACACTGTTGAAGAAGCTCGGCGAGGCGAACTCGCGGATGACGAACGCGGTGCCGGCCTGCTGGCCGTTGGCCGAGCCGGAACCGAGGATGGTCGCGTTCCAGAGCTTCCACACGGAGGTCGGCTGCACGCCGGTCACCGGCGCGTCGCCGTCAATCTCGAAGCCGCCGTCCTTGGCTCCGTGCTCCTGGATGCCGAACCAGAACTGGTTCGTGCCCCGGTAGCCCTGGTCGGTGTCGAAGCACTCGTCGTCGTTGAAGGCCGAGACGAGATAGCGGGTGTTGACCGTGCCGCCGAACCACTCGAAGCCGTCGTCGGCGATGGCATAGGCCTCGACGAACTCGATCACCGTGCTGCGGCCCACGCCGCAGAAGGAGAGGCCGTTGATCTCCTTGTTGGATTCGAGGCGCTTGCCACCGTGGCGGATGGAGACGTAGCGCATGACGCCGGAAGAATCGTCATCGTTGTTGCCGCCGAAGCGGTGGACGTTCTGGCTGTTGATGACGGTGTCAGGCAGGCCCTCGTAGATGTCATACTTGGGCGACGCGCCGTTGCCGGTGGCGTCCACCGAGCTGTTAAGCGTGGAGTTGCCGAGGAGCACGATGCCGCCCCAGAGGCCGCGGTCGTAGAGGCCGAGGTTGGGCCAAGGATCCACCGTCCCGAGGTTGTCCGCCGTCGAGGTGAAGATGATGGGCCGGTCCGGCGTGCCTTGGGCGAAGATTTTCCCGCCCTGGCAAACAAAGAGGGAGCCGAAGAGCGTGGTGTCGTTGGTGCCCTTGATGATGGTGCCCGGCTCGATGGTCAGGTTCGCCCCGGTCTGGACATAGACCTTGCCGACGAGCGTGTAGGAGTTGGTTGCATACCACGTTGTGCTGGCCGTGATGGAACCGGTGATGGTCACCACGTCAGCACCCGCCTGCGAGGCCGCCAGCAGAACTGACAGACCCAGCGCCTTGCCGAGTGTTTGGAGTGTTTTCTTCATAGGGACGAGCTTGCGTTAGTTGATCGAACGACCTGCCCAGTAAAAGGGAGCCGGGTTACGCGACAAGGGCGGCAAGGTTACGATTGGGTGAGACGAGGAATTGCAAGCTGACACAATCCGCGAATCCCCGTGAAATTCCGCCGTGTGCCGCGCGGGCGCCCGTCGCCTCAATAGTCATAGGACAGCGACACCCCGTAGGTCACGCCCTTCGTGTAGGCGGAGTAGCTCGCCGCCGGATTGTCCTTCGCCCCGTAGGTGCGGCGGAAGACCGGGTCCAGCAGGTTGCGCGCGGTGAACTTCAGCGCCATGCCGGGGCGGAGCTTCTGGCTCCACACGAAATCGAGCTGGGGCGCCGGCTGCTCATACACGTCGTCCGTCAGCGCGGAGGCGATGGTGAGCCGCTCACCCACGGCGTTGTAGGACAGCGACATGGAGGTGCCCGTGCGCCGGTTGTCGTAGTTGAGGTCCAGGTTCAGGATGAAGGGAGACTGGTCGAAGAGCTGGCGCACGGGCTTGGCATCGGGCACCCCGAGACGTTTCTGGGCCAGCTCGGTGGGCGTGAGTTTCACCTCGGAGTTCAAGATGGAATAGCTGAACCCCCAACTGAAGTTGTCGAGATGCGGGCTGATGAAATCGAGCTTCTTGCGGGCCTCGAACTCGACGCCATAGACCGTGGCCTGGTCCCGGTTCTCGTATTCCAGAATGTCACCCTGCAAGTCCACGAGCCGGCGTTCGATGGGATTCTTGATCTGCTTGTAAAAGCCGCTGACCGAGAAGACCTCGCCGGGCCGGGGAAACCACTCCCAACGCACGTCGTAGTTGTCAATTTCGCTGATCTTCAGCCGCGGATTGCCGCGCACCAGCGTGTCAATCGCCGGGTCATACGCCTGATAGTTGGCGATCTCCCGGTAGCTGGGCCGCGCGATGGTCTGCGCCCACGCGAGGCGGATGTTCATGTCCTTGGCGAGGTTGAAGACCAGGTTCAGGGACGGCAGCCAGTGGGCCGCCTGCACGCCGCCCACGCTCGCGCCCAGACCGCTGCCGCCCGTGCCCTCGATGCTCAGGTCGGTCATCTCCAACCGCGCGCCACCGATGAGGCGGACACGCTCGGCCACCGGCAAATCCAGCATCGAGTAGGCCGCCGTGACATCCTGGCTGCCCGTGTAGCGGCTGTTGCCCAGGTCGTTCACCAGATACCGCTCCAACCGCCCGCTGGTGAACTGGAGCGCCGCGTCGTCCAGGAATGTGTTCGGCGTCCCGGTGAAGTCGTTCACATTCCCGAACGGTCCGGCCATGAGGTATTGAAACGTGCGCTCGCTGAACTCGCGCTTCGACGCGCTGAAATAGCCGCCCGCCTTGAACTCGGTGTCCTCCCCGGCCCAGTTCAGGAACGGCCACTTGAAGTCCGCCTTCAGGTTGAAATTCACATCCTCCAGCGTCCGGAAAAAGCGCGTGGGCAGCACGGGCTGGGGAGCGCCGTTGTCGTTGATGGTGTAAACCGTGGTCCCGCCGGGGCCGGGCTCCTTGAAGGCGTTGAAGAACCGGGAGTCCGGCTCGTCCTGCGTCGTCTCGGACAAGGTGGCTAGCCAGTCGAAGCGCGGCTCGTTGTGCCGGGGCAGCTCGTGCGTGCCCTTGAGCTGGAAGGTGTGGAGATGCCGCTCCACAAAGTTCAACTGCGTCTGCTCGATGCTGCGCCGCGTCCCGTCGGTGAAAATCAGCGCGCCGTCGGACTTGCGGGCCGTGTCCTCCGCGAACTGGTTGTAGAGGAAGTTGAACGCGAACTCGTGGCCCTCGAGGGGCTTCAGGCCCAGGCTCACCGACGTGACCCACGAGGCTTCCATCACGCCGCGCGAGTCGAGGGACTCCTGGCTTTTCTCCGACGTGCCCGCGCTGTTGCGGAAGCGGTCGCGCACGCCGTTCTCGTAGGAGGAGAAGGAGCGGTTGTAACTCAGGCCGATGAAATATCCCGCCGGCTTGCCCAGGAAATAGAACTGGTCGCCGGTCGCGAGCGAGAAGCTGTTGTTGAGCGGCGAGGAACCGCTCACCGGCCCGAACTGCGCCGGCCCCAGGTCGCGCGTGAGCCGCACCAGCGTCGCATTGGCGGGAGCGGTGGCGCTCGTGCCCACGCGCCCGGGGATGACCAGATTGGGATTGGCAAACGAGTCCGGCAGGGCGCGCGTGCCGTCTTCGATGCCCGTCCAGTCCAGCGGGCCGCCGCTGTAGCTGGGAAAGCTGTTGTTGAGGCTGGCCTGCGTGTTGTAGGAGACGCCCAGTGACAGCTTGAAGAAGTAGCCGGCCGGGATGGACTTGGTCACGATGTCCACCGCGCCACCGGTGAACGCTCCGGACAAGTTGGGCGTGAAGGTCTTGCTGACCACGATGCTGTCAATGATGGCCGCCGGGAAGAGGTCGAGCTGGACGGATTTGCGATACGGGTCCGCGCTCGGGATGTCCGCGCCGTTGAGCGTCGTGCTCGTGTAACGGTCCGCGAGGCCGCGCACGACAACGAACTTGCCGTCCACAATGCTTGTGCCAGTGACCTTCGACACGATGTCGCCCGCATCCGAGCTGGTGCCCTTGGAAATCTGCTCCGAGCCGATGGCATCGGTCACGGCGGCGGCTTTCTTCCGCTCTTCCAACACCGCCGCGATGGTCGTGGGCTTCACGATGGCCAGCGGCGGGGGCGGGGGTGGAAGTTTTACCGGCGCAGGCGCAGCGGCAACCATGTTGGGGCCGGGCGCGGGCGCGGGAGCGGCCTTTGGCGCGGCCACGGTCGGGGCCGTCGGTGCGGCGTTCGTGCCCGTGCCGCCCACGCCGCCACCACCGGTGATGCCCTGGCCGGGCGGACGTTTCGGCGCGGTGAAGAAGCTGCCGCCCATCGCCGGCGGAGCGCCGGGCGAAGCAGCAGAGACGGTCGCAGAGCGCGCGGGACCGCCCGGCGGTGGGGGGAGATTCGGCTGCGGCTGGGTCGGCTGCGTCGGCTCCGGCGGTTTCGGCTCCTCCTTCTGCTTCTCCTCCTTCTTCGTGGCGACGAGGTCCATCCACTTGAGCACCGGATCCAGCTTGCCGGACTTCGCCGCCCAGTAGGTGACGCCGCCAATGAGCGCCGCATGCACGGCGACCGAAATCGCCGCGCTCGTCTTGTCCGCCTTTTTCTTTCGCTCAGGGCGCATGGCTTAAGAAATGGGGAATGCGGAATGCGGAATGCGGAACGGCCCTGGAGTCACGACGCGCTCGGTCTCCCTCTCCCTTCCTCGGAGGAGGGGAGAGGGTTGGGGTGAGGGGTGAAGTGCGTCGGCGCAAGCAGCCCCACCCCTCATCCAGCCTGCGGCCACCTTCTCCCCTCCACCGAGGAAGGGAGAAGGCGCGTGACGGGGCGTCTGGTGAGCAATCCACCGGCTGTCGTCGGGAGACGGAATCATTCCGCATTCTCCATTCCGCATTCCGCATTTCCCCTTCACGGTCCCGCCGCCTCCGTGGCCAGGCCCACCTTGTTCACGTTGGCCTGCGTGAGGATGTCGAGCACGGTGATGACCTTCTGGTATTGCACCGTGAGGTCGCCGCGCACGACGATGCTGAGGTCAGGGTCGGACTTGCGCAGCTCGATGAGCACATCGCGTAGCTCCTTGACCTGCATGGGGCGTGAGTTGAGGAAGATGTTGCCTTGCTCGTCCACCGTGAGGTTGTTGATTTTCGGCGGCGGGTCTTTCGGGTTGTTCGCCGCCGACGGGAGGTTGATGGCGATGTCATTGACCGCCGGGGCCGTGGTGATGATGAAGATGACCAGCAGCACGAACGCGAGGTCCAGCAGCGGCGTGATGTTCAGCTCGCTCATCGTGTGATGCGCGGACTGCGAGAGCTTCTTCCGGCGGCGCGTGCGCATGGCAGGCTACTTGGCGACGACTTCCTGCCGGCCGATGCCGAGCGAGCGGATGGCGTCGGCGACCTCGTCGGCGAGCGCGCGGTTGTCCACGTATTTGTGCTCGATGGCGGTGGACAGCTCGGCGTTGAAGTTGTCCAGCTCCTGCGTCATGTGCCGGATGGTCGTGACCATGAAGTTGAAGGCGAACATCGCCGGGATGGCGACGAACAGGCCGATGACCGTCGCGATGAGCGCGCCGGCCACGCCGGGGGCCATCGCCGTGAGGCTCGCGGCCTTCGCAATCGCGATGCCGGAAAACGTCTCCATCACGCCCCACACCGTGCCCAGCAGCCCGATGAACGGCCCGCCTGCCACCGCTGTGGAGAGCACGATCATCCCCTTCTCCAGCGCCAGCGACTCCGCGCCGCCTGTGCGGTCCATCGCCACGAGCACGGACTCGAACGACGCGCTGCTGATGCGGGTCTCGCCCTTCACCGTCACCGGGTTCTGCTCCAGTTGGAACGCGATCTCCTCCGCGCCGGCCAGATACACCTCGTAGGCGGGCGCGCCCTCGAATTCCTTCTTCGCGCGGAACAGCTCCAGCGGGTCGCGCGTCTCGCGGAACGCGGCGTAGAACGCCTTGCTCTGCTTGCCGGCCTTGGAGAGCTGGCGCGACTTGTTGATGATGACCGTCCAGCTCACGAGCGAGCAGATGGCCAGCAGGCCGATGGTGATCTTGCCTTCCAGCGTGGCTTTCTCGAAGGCAAAGGACAGGGCGTTGGCGAGGAGGGGCGTAAAGAACTCTTCCATGTTCAGGAGGCGCGCAACGCGCGGCGGTCAGGGTGTCGTTGTGACAACATGGCGGCAGCATTGTCGCGCCGTGCTACGGACAAACGGCGGAACGGTTACGATTCCGCAACATGGGCGGACGCGAAGGACGCAAAGTGGATTTAAGGGCAGCGGCGTCGGAAAGTCCTTTGCGTCCTTTGCGTCCTTTGCGTGGCAAAAATGATTGGTTCTGTGACCACGGCGTTACAGCCGCGTGACAATTCGCGCATTCGCGCAACTCCCCTTTGACATCCCGCCTCCGGCTGGTGACAACGACAGGGATGAAGAAAGAGTTGCTGCTCACCGCCGCGGCCGCCACGACCTTGCTGGCCGCCTGCCAGAACACCACGCACCGCGTGGACCGCTTCGACAACGTCCGCATCCAGCAGATGGAGGCGAACAACGTCACGCGCGACTGGTTCGAGAAAGTCGTCGTCTGCCTCAACGCCCGCCGTGAGGTCCGCGCCGACGGCACTGCCGACCACTTCCTCCTGCTGGAGCACACGCCCATCGCCGACTTCACGCTCGCACCCGGCGAGTCCTTCACCCTGCTGGTGGACGGCGCGCGCCACACGTTCGCGCCGACGAACTCACCCTCCGCCGTCGTGAGCCGGCCCGGTTTCGCCACGCTCACCTTCCGCGCGTCGCCGCAGGTTTTCGTGGACATCGCCAACGCGCGCAACGTCGAGCTGCGGCTCAAGGGCACTTCCAGCGTGCTGGAAAAGCGCCTCGCCCGCGCGAGCGTGAAGGAGTTCAAGGCCTACCTGCTGAAGTATTACCAAAAGCCGCCCGAGCCGCCGTCCGCGCCCGTGACCAAGGCCGCCAAGCGTGACTGAACCCGACGAACTTCTTTCCTCACATCATGGACAACAAAATCGCCAGTTGGGGCCTCGTCGGCGTGAGCGTGCTGCTCGCCTTCGCCCTCATCATCCGCCACAGCTCCGCCACCGACGCCGCCAAGGTCGCCGCCGACCGCGAGGAGAAGCTCGTCGGCGCGCTGAAAGTGCTCGAAGCCCAAAGCACCGCCATTCGAGGCGAGGCCGACCTCCTCACTGAGCGCCTCAAGACCAAGACCGGCGAGGCCACGACGCATTCCAACAAAGTCGAGACGCTCACCGCCGAGGTGGCGCAGACCAAGCAGGGCTTGATTCAAGCCACCGCCGCCGTCGAAACCGTGAAGGCCACCGTCGTCGCCGCGCAGAACGAGACCCGCGCCGTCGAGAACCGCGCCGCCGCCGAGCGCGCGCAGTTCGAGAAGGCCATCGCCGACTACCAGAAGGCCGTGAAGGACCGCGACGCCGTGCTCGCGAACATCACGCAGGCCAACGAGCAGATGGCCAAGCAGGCCGAGCAGTTGAATGCCGAAATCACCAGGCAGCAGGGCGCGGTGAAGGACTTGAACGCGAAGATTGCCGAGAAGGAGAAGCAATTGCAGACCGCCCAAGGCGAGCGCGACCTGCTCACGCGCGAGCTGAAGGACTTGATGGCGAAGCGCACCGAGTTGGAGCGCCAGCTTCACGACCTCGGCTTCCTGCGCGAACAGATTGCCCAGCTCAAGGCCGAGGAGCGCACCGCCCGCCGCTTCGCCTGGGCGCGCGCCGGCACGCTCCACGACGAGCGCAAGGGCGCGCAGCGATTGATGGAGCCGGCCATCGCCTCAGCGCCGACGAGCACGGCGAACTCAGCGCCCCCCTTGCAATCCGGCTCCCTGCAAGTCGAGCTGCGGCAAGATGGCACCATCGCCATCGCGGCTCCCGCTCCGGCACCAGCCGGAACAGGACGAAAGTAGCCGGCTACTGCTGCACTCGCGGCCAGCTTGGTAGCGCAGGCTTGCAGCCTGCTGTTTCGCGGGTTTTCAACCCGCTGATGCCACGCACTTCTCCGCACGTCGCCGATTGTCGGATGCCCTGCCGACTGCAAGTCGGCGGAAACGGCAGGCTGCAAGCCTGCGCTACGCGCGTTGGGCAGCTCGACTTCGGACTTCGGGTTTCACCCAACCGTTGCCCCGCCGCCGCCGGACCGTCACACGGCTTCCGCAGGTTCAAAAGAAACGTGCCATGAAGAAGGTGCTCATTCTGACAGCGGGTTTCGGCGAGGGCCACAACGCGGCGGCCCGCAATCTCCGCGACGCCCTTGAACTCATTTCCCCCGACACGCAGGTCGAGGTGCTCGACTTATTCGAGAGCACTTACGGCCGCCTCAACACGTTGGTTAAGCAGGCGCACCTCGGCGTCGTCCGCTACGCGCCGACGCTCTGGCGCGGCATCTTCTCGTTGCTCGACCACGTCTCCGTGGCGGACAGCGGCCTCACCGGCCTCACGCGCCTGCGCACCGCGCTGGGCGACGTGCTGCGCGTGACGCAGCCGGATTGCGTGGTCTCGACTTATCCCGCCTATGCTCCGGTCATCAAGGAGCTGTTCCGCGACCACTCGGAGAAGCCGTTCCGCCTCGTCACCGTCGTCACGGATTCCATCTCGGTGAACGCGGCGTGGCATCGCGCGCCGAGCGACGCCTTCGTGGTCGCGAACCAGCCCACCGCCACCGTGCTGCACGCGGCGGGCGTGCCGGGCGAGCGCATTCACGCGCTGGGCTTCCCCGTCAGCCCGCAGTTTGCCACGCCCGGCCTCGTGCCGTTCCCGCTGGAGGACGACGGCCCCATCAAGCTGCTTTACGTCATCAACCACGGGAAGAAGAAGTGCGGCAAAGTCCTCGACCGCCTGCTGGAGAACGAGCGCGTCCACCTCACCATCACCACGGGCCGCGACGCGGAGCTGAAGGCCGAGTTGCAAGACCGCTTCCGCGACCACGGCGGGCGCGTGCAGGTGCTCGGCTGGACGAACCAGATGCCCGCGCTGATGCTCTCGCACCACGTTCTCATCGGGAAAGCCGGCGGCGCGGTGGTGCAGGAAGCCATCGCCGCGCGCTGCCCGATGGTCATCAACCAAATCATCCCCGGCCAGGAAACCGGCAACGCCCAGCTCATCCAGCAGCTTGGCCTCGGCATGGTCGCCGAGCGCAACCGCGAGGTGCCGGGCATCATCGAGGATGCCTTCGCCAAGAAGGCCCGGCTCTGGCACGAGTGGCGCGCGAACCTGCTCAAGCACTCCCGCCCGGACGCCGCCTTGCGCATCGCGGAACTGGTCCTCGCCCAATGCGACGACGCGGGTGATTGGTCGAAATTCGCCCCCGCGCCGGTGAAAGCCTTGCCGGACGCAGACGCGCCGGCCGTGCCCGCCATCGTGGACGGCACCGCCGCGCGCCGCTCCTTGCTCTGTGACTTCCACATCCACAGCAACTACTCGGACGGCAACCTCACCGTGCCGGAGCTGGTGGACTTCTACGGCCCGCGCGGCTTCGACTGCATCTGCGTCACCGACCACCTCGCCGACCCGCGCCGGGTCATCGGGAAGTTGAGCAACCTGAGCAACCTCGTCCTCTCGGAAAGCCAGTTGGAGGAATACTTCGAGGTGCTCGACCGCGAGCGCCGCCGCGCGTGGCGCAAGTATGGGATGCTGGTGCTCGCCGGCATCGAGTTCAACAAGGACGGCCTGACCAAGAAAAGTTCCGCGCACCTGCTGGGCATCGGGATGGAGATGCCCGTCGCGTCGTCGCTGGATTTGCCCGAGACCATCGCGCAGCTCCACGCGCAGGGCGCGCTGGCCGTGGCGTCGCACCCGCACGTCTTCAAGAGCGAGTGGGGCAAGAACACGCTCTACCTCTGGGAGAACCAGGACGAGTTCGCGCCGCTGCTGGACGCGTGGGAAATCGCGAACCGCAACGACATCTTCGCGCCGGTCGGCCTCAAGCGCCTGCCCTTCATCGCGAACAGCGACTTCCACAAGCCCAGGCACATCTACTCGTGGAAGACGCTCCTCCAATGCGACAAGCAGCCCGACGCCATCAAGGACTGCATCCGCCGCAACGAGCACGTCTCCATCACGCTCTACCGCGAGGGCGGCCTGCTGCCCGTGACCACGCGCATCGGCCGCCCGGCGGAACTCGTGGACAAACCCGCGCGCCCATTGCCCGCCGTGGCGATGCTACAGGCGGTGAATGGCTGACCGGTCCTAACGCGGCCCCGCCACCCAATACGCCCCCGCCGCCAGCAGCGCCGCGCAGGGCAGCGTCACCACCCACGACGCCAGCACGCCGAGCACGGGCGGCCAATGCACCTGCCGCGTCGTGACACCGATGCCCAGCAGCGCGCCGACGCTCACATGGGTCGTGCTCACGGGCAGGCCGTGCCAGCTCGCCGACGTGACCAGCGCGGCGGTCGCGAGGTTCGCGGCGAGGCCCTGGCCGGGGTTCATGCCGGTGATTTTGTGCGACATCGTCTCGGCCACCTTGCGCGCGTTGAGCCACCCGCCCACGGCCATCGCCAGCGCGACCGCCGCGATGCCCCACCGGATGTCCAGCGCGCCAGCCACCAGCAGCAGCGCGGCAATCTTTGGAGTGTCGTTCAGCCCGCGCGCGAAGCTCACCGCGCCCGCCGAGAGGAAATGCACCGCGTCCACCGCGCGGCCGGCGCTCACGCCCAGCAGCCGGCCCGCGTAGCGCTGCGAACATTCCGCCACCTGCCCCGTCGCGACCGTCACCACCGGCAAGCTTTCCGCCGCGAACACGCCGCCGGGCCGGGCGATGGGCAGCACTTGCCGCTCCGCGCCCACGCAGACGCACAGCTCCTTCTCCACCGCCAGTTGCAGCCGCGTGAAGCGGAACAGGAGATAAATCCCCGCGCCCACCGCCACCGCGAGCAACGGACTCAGCAGCAACGGCAGGACAAACCCCTTGCCCAGCGCCGCCATGTTCACTTCATTGCCCACCGCCACGAAGCCCGCGCCACACAACGCGCCCGTCAACCCGTGCGTCGTCGAGATGGGGAAGCCCAGCAGCGTCGCCAGGATGACCGTCCCGCCCGCGCCCACTGCCACGGCGAGCAGGAATTCCGGCTGCGCCGTCAGCGCGTCGGGCACCAGCCCCTTGCCGGAGAACTTCTTCAACAGCTCCGTCGCCAGGAAGAACGCCGCGAGGCTCCCCGCCGCCGTCGTGACCGTCGCCCACGCCAGCGCCGTGCGGTAGGAGGCCGTGCGGGAACCGTAGAGGCTGGCCACGCCCTTGAAGTTGTCGTTCGCGCCGTTCGCGTAGGCGAGGAAGCAGACCGCGAGGAGGAGGAAGAGGAGCAGCGGGGTCATTTACGTATGCCGAGTGTGGCATACGAAGTCCGGCGGGCAAGAGATTTCCGGCCAGCCCCAACGCCGCAGCCACACCCCAGCTTCGGTCGGCCTCTCCCGCCCTTTCGGAGTGGGATCCGGTGGAAGGGTTGGGCGTCCGCGACGCGCTCTGGCTCCCTCTCCCTTCCTCGGAGGAGGGGAGAGGGTTGGGGTGAGGGGTTGCGTGCGTCGGCGTGGGCGGCCCCACCCCTCATCCCGCCTGCGGCCACCTTCTCCCCTCCTCCGAGGAAGGGAGAAGGCGCGCACCCTCGCGTCGCGTGACTCCATTCCCTACCGCCGCGCCGCGTTGAAGTCGAACGAGCAGCACCCGAGGTCCAGCCGGTTCTTGTTCTTCGTCAGCTCCGCGCGAAACGCCGCCGCGATGTCGCCCCGCACTTCCTTGCCGACGCGCTCCGTCACCACGATGCCGGCCTCGCGCAGGACGTTGAGATGCTTCGAGACGTTGGGCTGTGGCATATCCAGCCGCTCGCCGAGCTGCGAGACGCTCAACGACTCCGCGAGCAGCGTGCGCACGATGTCCCACCGATGCTCGTCGGCCAGCGCCTTGAGCATCGTCACGCAGCGGTCTGCCTTGACCTTCTTCGTCGCCATGCGGGGAGGATAAGCGCCAGCCGGCGGGCGGAAAGCTGGAAAAGACGCGAAGCACGCACACCGCTGCTTCTCCCTCTCCGTGAACCTGCCGGTAGCAGCCGACGAGAGGAGGCTCCATCTGAAGGTGGGACTTATCAGAGCCTCCTTACGTCGGCTGCTACGAGGTTCATGGTCCCAGCCCCTGAACTTGGTAGGGCCGCGCTGCTGCGCGGCCTCGGCTTGCTGGGGTGCATGGTGGCCGACCAGCAGGTCGGCCCTACCAGGTTCATGGGCCGGGGTGAGGTGGCAGCGTGTGAAGAGCAATCAAACGCGCCGCTGCGCAAGCCGCCCGCCCCATCACCCTAACCCATGAACCAAGGCTTGGGCAGGAAGATTTTGGGCAGGAAAATTGAGACTGAAATCTTCCTGCCCCTAATTTTCCTGCCCGCCTCTGCTTCTGGTTCATGGGCTGAAATCGCGGGGTTTGGTGCCTCGTGGCTTCTCTCCCCCGATGGGGGAGAGGGAGCCGGTCGCTTCCGAACGCAGGTGCCGAGATGGTGCCCCCCAGCGACATCCGCGCGGCTTCCCATGACTGCGTGCCCATGCCCGGCCAATCCGTCGCCGCCCCCGAAGACTTCGCCGACGGTTCCGATGACTTCTTACGCATTCCCGAAGGATTTGTCCGCGTGCCGGATGACATCCGCTGCCTCTCCGACGAGTTCTTCCTCGCTCCGGATGACTTCGTGCCAGTCTCCTGTGACTTCGTGGGCGTTCCGGATGATTTTGTGGTCGTTCCGGATGACTTCTTCCTCGTTCCCGACGCCTGGTGAAGAGGAAGAAGTCTCTGGTGACGCCCAGGAAGTCATCTGAGACGAGGAAAAAGTCTTCGGAAGCCACCAAGGAGTCTCGGGTGAGACACACCAAGTCTCGGGTGAGACACACCAAGTCTCGGGTGAGACAGAAAACTTCTCGGGTGAGACACAAAATGTCATCGGTGGCACAGAAGAAGTGTCCGGTGGCACACTTGGAGTCGTCGGGAACGCACTTTCCTTGGCCGGAAGGCAGGGCGCGCCGTTCAACCCAGCGCATCCCGGTAGTGAAACCGCCTCAGAGAATGGGCGGCGGGTCCACGTCCTGTCCGCTGCCGGAGAAGAGCGCGTTCGAGGCGGGCGCGGAGACGCCGAAGCTGCCGTCGGGGTTCACCACGTAGCCGAGTTGGGCCGGCTTGAGCTTCTCGACGTGGCCATCGAGGAACACGGTGTTGGCGTAGGCGTCGTGGCGAGCGTCCACGCCGCCGCGATGCTGCGGGGCGCGGTTGGCGTCGTCGCAGAAGTCGGAGACGCCGGGCACGAGGCGCGGCGGGTCGAGCGCCCACGCGTGGTAGCCCAGGCGCGCGCGGTCCACGCTGCCGTCCGGGTCATACGGCGTGCGGGACGCGGCGGGCTTGCCGGCGGAGGTGCCGAGCGAATCCGCCACGAGGACGGTGCGGCTGGCGGCGAGACCGTCCACGCGGACGGGGAAGGCGATGAAATTGCCGGCGGCGTTGAGGCGGCTGTTGCCGAGGAACTCGAAGTTGTAGCCGTAGCCGAGGTCGCGGTTGTTCACGCGCTCCGGGGCGCTGGGGCAGACGAAGAGCTTGTTGTCCACGGGCTTGGTGTTGTCGTCGGCGGGGTTGGCGGAGGGCGAGTTGAACGCACAGACTTTGCTCGCGGCCCCGAGCGTGACGAACCAGCGCGGACGGAAGTGCTGGCCGTTGCCGACCTCGTAGAGATTGCGCGGGTCGCTGTTCGCCCCGACGCGCGCCATGCGGCCGGGGACGGAGACGGCGTCGTTGCTGTCGGCGTAGAGCTGGCAGGCGAGGGCAATCTGGCGCTCGTTGGAGCCGCACTGGGCGGCGCGGGCGAGGTTCTTGCCACGCGCGAGCGCCGGCAAAAGCAGCCCGGCCAGCACGGCGATGATGGCGATGACTACGAGCAGTTCTAGAAGCGTGAAGCCCTGGTGACGGTTTGGTGAGTAGTTCACGCGCCTTTTCTAAGCGGGCCGAACCGGGACAGGCAAGGAGTTGCGGGGCCGGACAATTCGCAGGCAAGGTCACGCGGCTTGCTTCGCCGCCCCGGCGGAGGGAAGCATTCCTGCGTGCCAGCCTTGCCATGACGGATGAACTCTTGAGCCACGAGCCGATGCTCCGGTTGGGCGTCTTCCTCGGCCTGTTTGGGCTGATGAGCGGGTGGGAGTTGCTTGCCGCGCGTCGCGAACGGCCAGTCGCCCGGCTGCCCCGCTGGCCGGGCAACCTGGGCGTGTCGTTTCTCGACGCGTTCCTGGCGCGGCTCGCGGCCCCGGCGGGCGCGGTGGGTTTCGCCCTGCTGGTGGAGGCCCGCGGCCTCGGCCTGTTCCACTCCGTTGACTGGCCGGTGCCGCTGGAGGTGGTGGCTGCCATCGTGGTGCTCGACTGCGCGATTTACTGGCAGCACCGGCTCTTTCACCTCGTGCCGGTGCTGTGGCGGCTCCACCGGATGCATCACGCCGACCTCGATGTGGATGTCACCACCGGAGCACGGTTTCATCCCGTCGAGATTCTGCTGTCGCTGGGCATCAAGTTCCTCGTCATCGCCGCGCTGGGCACCCCGGCGGTGAGCGTGCTGGTCTTCGAGGTGCTGCTCAATGCCAACTCGATGTTCAACCACAGCAACGTGAAGTTGCCCGAACCGCTGGAGCGCGTGCTTCGCTGCTTCGTCATCACGCCCGACCTGCATCGCGTGCATCACTCCGTCCTGCGCCACGAGACTGACAGCAACTTCGGTTTCAACCTGCCGTGGTGGGACTGGCTGTTCGGGACGTATCGCGCCCAGCCGGAGGCCGGCCATGCGGCCATGACGCTCGGCCTCGCGCAGTTCCGCGACCCAAAGGAGCTCCGGCTGGACCGGATGCTGACGCAGCCGTTCCGCGACGACCCGCCGCTCAAACCGGAGCCACCCGGACCGGAGGCGCGGTGAAGGGCAAGGCGGCCCGCTCCGCCCGGTGTCCGGGTCGCGGCTGCAAACAATGTTTTTCCGCCCGCGCTCCAGCTTCTTCCCTTTCATCCGCGTCGCGAGACAAACGCTCCGGCTGACATCTCTCCTCCCTCACACCAGCCCCGCTGCCATCGCCACCGCCAGCAACGCCAGCAGCACGGCAACGGTCACCTGCACTTTGCGCAGCGTCACCTTCGCCACCAGCCTCGCGCCGAGGAACGAGCCGAGGAACGCGGCGACGCCGGCCACGCCCACCAGTATCCACGCGTGCTCGTCCAGCAGCACGAACAGCCCGCCGTAAAAGCCCGCGCCATAGACCCCGAGCCGCACCGTGTCCACGATGACCGCGTCGACCACGCCAGTTGCGATGAAGGCTTCCTTCGACAAACCCGCGCGCAGCAGGAATGCCGAGCGCAAGGCACCTTGCAGGCCGGAAAGTCCGCCGAAGAAGCCCGCGAGCACGCCACCCAGCGGCAGCCACTTCGCGTCAAACGCAGCCTGCGACCAGTGTGGATGGAACTCATACCCCACGAAGGCAAGGAGGAGGACGGCCATCGCCAGCTTGAGCACCGTGACCTGGCAGATGCGTTCGCCGAGGCGGTATTCCGCCAGCACGGGCAGCACCGAGGCCGCTTGCAGCAACGCCGCGCCCGCGAGCGCGGCGAGCGCGGCGGGCAAGCCAAAGCGCACCACCACACGCCAGTCCGCGTCCCGGCCCACGAGGACGACTTTGAAAAGGTTGTTCGCCAGATGCACCACCGCCGTCGCCGCCACCGCCACGGGCAGCGGGAAGAAGATGGCGAACACCGGCATCAGCAGCGTCCCCAGCCCGAAGCCGGAGAAGAGCGTGAGCGCGGCAGCCACCAGCGCGGCGAGGCTGACTACGACGTAGTCCATGACGACGGAGTGAACTGACCGGTTGCCCGCGTTTCGGAAAGCCGAAAGCGCCGGCGTGACCGGATTGTCACCGGCCCGGCGTCGTCCGGGAAAAAATGTTTTGCCCGCGTAACCATCTTTTACGATTATCGTCTAGCGCAGCAGCTAACCGATGAATCGCAAGAGCGTCAACCGCGAGATTCTCCTCGCCCTCTGGAAGATTCACATCCTCCACCACGCCGCCGAGGATGCGGACGGTGTCGTCGGCAACTGGATGCTGGAGGAGCTGCGACATCACGGCTACGAGGTCAGTCCCGGCACGCTTTACCCGATGCTGGCGCGGATGGAGCGCTTCGGGTGGCTGCGCGGGGACAGGCCGGCCGGCAAGCGCAACACGCGCGAGCGCCGCAGCTATGTCATCACCGCCGAGGGCCGCAAGGTGCTGGCGCTGGTGCAACGGCAACTCGGTGAACTGCGCGGCGAGATGAAGGTGAAAGGTAACAAGGCATGAACCTGGTCCGGCTGGCCCTGCGCCGCCCGCTCACGATTGTCGTCGGCACCATCGCGGTCGCGCTGGGCGCGTGGATTGCCCTCCAGCGCATGACGCGCGACATCTTCCCGCCGCTGAACGTGCCGACCATCTACGTCGCGCAGCCCTACGGCGGCATGGACCCGGCGCAGATGGAGGGCTACCTCACCTACCGTTACGAGTATCACTTCCTCTACATCGCCAACATCGAGCATGTGGAGTCCAAGTCCATCCAGGGCGCCTCGATCATGAAGCTTCAGTTTCATCCGGGCACCGACATGTCGCAGGCCATGTCGGAGACCGTCGCCCAGGTGAACCGCGCGCGCGCGTTCATGCCGCCGGGCACGGTCGCGCCGTTCATCATGCGCTTCGACGCCGGCAGCGTCGCGGTCGGCTACCTCGTGTTCTCCACGGACGACCCGGACATCACGCTCAACCAGATGCAGGACCAGGCGCTCAACCGCGTGCGTCCGGCCTTTGCCACGCTGCCCGGCGTGTCCGCGCCGCCGCCGTTTGGCGGCAGTTCGCGCGGCGTGGTGGTGAACGTGAATCCTGACCGGATGAAAGCCTACGGCCTCTCGCCCGACGACATCGTCAAGGCGCTCGCGCAGGGCAACGTCGTCAGCCCCTCGGGCAACATGAACCTCGACGGCAAATATCCCATCGTCCCGGTCAACGCCATTCCCGCGAATCCCAAGGACCTGGAAGCCCTGCCGGTCAAGCGCACCGCGAACGGCACGGTCTTCGTGCGCGATGTCGCGACGGTGGCCGACTCCGCCGACGTGACGACCTCCTACGCGCTGGCGAACGGGCTGCGCACGGTTTATCTGCCCGTCACCAAGCGCGCCGAGGCGTCCACCCTCGCGGTCGTTGACCTAGTGAGGAGGAACATCCCGGAGTTTCAAAAGCTGCTGCCCGAGGGCATCAAGGTCAGCTACGCGTTCGACCAGTCGCCCGTCGTGAACCGCTCGATCAACGACCTGCTCAAGGAAGGCGGCCTCGGCGCGATCCTCACCGGCCTCATGGTGCTGCTGTTCCTGCGCGACTGGCGCAGCGCGTTCATCGTCGTGGTCAACATCCCGCTCTCGCTCTTCGCCGCGTCGTTCGCGCTGTGGTTGAGCGGGCAGAACATCCACCTGATGACGCTCGGCGGCATGGCGCTGGCCGTCGGCATCCTGGTGGACGAGGCGACTGTCGCCGTGGAGAACATCCATGCGCACCTGGCCCGTGGCAGTTCGCTGGCCCGCGCGGCCCTCGAAGGCACGCAGGAGACGGCGCTCCCGCGCCTGCTGGCGATGCTGTGCATCCTCGCGGTGTTCATCCCGGCGTTCTTCATGGAAGGCTCGGCGCAGGCGCTCTTCGTGCCGCTGGCGCTGGCGGTCGGTTTCTCGATGGTCGCGAGCTTCATCCTGTCGAGCACGCTGGTGCCAATCCTGAGCGTCTGGGTGTTGCGCCGCAGCGCGGAGCAGCACGCCGGGGTGGCAGGCGGCGGGGCGGTCCACGATCCCGGCTTCGTCGGCAAGCTCCAGTCCGCCTACGCCGGCCTGCTGCGCGGCGTGGTCGCGGTGCGCTGGCCGCTGGTGCTCGGGTATCTCGTCGCGGCGGGCGCGGCGGTCTGGCTGCTCGGCAACCGGCTGGGCGTGGAGATTTTCCCGAAGGCGGACACGGGCCAGTTCGCGCTGCGCTTCCGCGCGCCGGCCGGCACGCAGGTCGGCATCACCGAGGGCATCGCACGGAAAATCCTCGGCACCATCGCGCGCGAGGCCGGCGGCGAGGACAAGGTCGAAGTCAGCATCGGCATGGTGGGCGTCCACAACTCGAGCTTTCCCGTGAACCTCGTCCACCTGTGGAACGGCGGCCCCGAGGAGGGCTGGCTCGCGGTGCAGCTCAAGCGCGGCATCGGTGTGAACGTCGAGGAGTTCAAGGAGCGGCTGCGCGGGGTGTTCGCGAAGGAGCTGCCCGACGTGCGCCTGTCGTTCGAGCCGCAGGACATCGTCACGCGCGTGATGAGCTTCGGCTCGCCGACGCCCATCGAGGTGGCCATCAGCGCGCCGAGCCTCGCGACGGGCAAGGGCTACGGCGAGAAGCTCCTCGGCGAGCTAAACAAGCTGCCGTTCCTCCGCGACGCGCAGATCGCGCAGACCCTCGACTTCCCGGCGGTGCGCGTGAACATCAACCGCGAGCGCGCCGGCGTGCTCGGCGTGAAGGTCGAGGACATCACGCGCTCGCTGGTGGCGGCGACGACCTCGAGCCGCTTCACCGTGGCGAACTACTGGGCCGACCCGGGCAGCGGCATCAGCTTCAACATCCAGGTGCAGATTCCCGAGGAGCGCACGCAGACCATCGAGGACCTGAAGAACGTCCCCATCACCGCCGAGGGCGGGAAGACGGTGCTGCTGCGCAACGTCGCCGACATCGTCGAGGGCACGACGGTGGGCACCTACGAGCGCTACAACATGGCGCGCATCGTCAGCATCACGGCGAACATCCACGGCCTTGACCTGGGCGCGGCGACGCGTGAAATCCGCCGGGTCATCCGCGCGGTGAACCTGCAGGGCGACGGCAAAACCAAGGTGGACGTGCGCGGCCAGGTCGTGCCGCTCGAACAGATGATGGCTGGTTTCCGCACCGGGCTGGTCATCGCGGTCGTCGTGATCTTCCTGCTGCTGATGGCGAACTTCCAGTCCGTGCGCCTCGCGCTGGCGGTGGTTTCCACCGTGCCCGCCGTGCTGGCCGGCGTGGCGCTCGCGCTGTGGCTCACGGGCACCACGTTGAACATCCAGTCCGCGATGGGCGCGATCATGGCGGTCGGCGTGGCGGTGGCCAACGCCATCCTGCTGGTGACCTTCGCGGAGCGGGCCAGAAGCGCCGCCGGCTCGCCGGCCCTGGGCAATCCGGCCGCCGCCGCCGTCGAAGGCGCGCGCTCCCGCCTGCGGCCGATCCTGATGACCAGCTTCGCAATGATCGCCGGCATGATGCCGCTCGCGCTCGGCCTGGGCGAAGGCGGCGACCAGACCGCCCCACTCGGGCGGGCCGTCGTCGGCGGGCTGGCGATGGCGACCGTCGCGACCCTTTTCATCCTCCCGTCCGTCTTCGCCGTGGTGATGGCTGGCAAGCACACCCGCTCCGCCAGCCTCGACCCCGACGACGAGCAAAGCCCGCAGTTCAGCACAGTGAAATGAACGCACCTATGAAAGTTCAACCTGTTCTCCCTCACCCTGACCCTCTCCCACTGGGAGAGGGAACAGCCCCGCGCGCGCTCGGCATTCCCACGCGCACCGCTCCGCACCACCGCTGGCTGCGATTCTCCCTCTCCCAGCGGGAGAGGGACGGGGTGAGGGAGAAAGCGTTGCTAGGCTTGGCTGTCGCAGTTGCGCTCTGGAGCGCTTCACCGAGTGGTGCTCAAACGGTTTATTCAGTCGCGGCTGTGGGCGGTGGTAGCGGCGCGCCCGCCGCGCCGGCGCTCAAGGTGGCCACCCCCACGCGCGGCGATGTCCACCGCTTCGTCGCGCAGCCCGGCACCGTGCGGCCGCTCCAGCAGGCCACGCTCCACGCGCGGGTTCCCGGCTACGTCCGGGCCATCAAGGTGGACAAGGGCGACCCCGTGAAAACCGGGCAACTGATGGCCGAACTGGACGCTCCCGAGTTGGAAGCCGACCTCGCCCGCGCGAAGGGTGAGCTGACCAAGGCCCGTTCCGACGCCGCCCGCGCCAATGCCGACGTGGCGAAGGCGCAGGCCGACGTGGCCCGCGGCCAGGCGGACATCGCCAACGCCAGCGCGCTCGCGCACAAGGCCGAGGCGGAACTGTTCGCCGCCAAGGCCACCGCCGCACGCGCGCAGGCCGAGTTGCCCAAGGCGCAGGCCGAATTTGAACTCGCCACGCTGGACCACACGCGCCTCGCCGAGGGCCGCCGCAAGGCCCCCGACCTCGTCGTGCCCGCGCAGGTGGACGCGGCGAAGGCCAAGCTCGACACCGCGCGCGCGCACATCGGCGTGCAGAAGGCCGCCGCCGAGGCTGCCGGCGCCGATGCCGAAGCCGCGAAGGCCCGCCGGGCCGCCGCCGAGGCGGGCATGAAAGCCGTCGCCGCGCAGGCCGAGGCGGCGAAGGCCGGCTTGGAGGCCGCGCGCGCCGTGCTGTCCGCCGCGCAGGCCGCTGTGACGGTCGCGGAGGCCAACGTGCGGCGGACGGAATCGCTCGCGGACTTCACGCGGCTGACCGCGCCGTTCGAGGGCGTCGTCACCGCGCGCTTCGTGGACCTCGGCGCGTTCATTCCCGCCGCCACCGCCGGCGGGGCCGCGCAAAACGCCGCCGTGGTCACCGTCATGGATTTCAGCACCGTCCGCGTGCAGGTGCCCATCCCCGAGCTGGAGGCCGCGCTCGTCGCCAAAGGCCAGCCGGTGAAGGTCGCGCTCGACGGCCTGCCGGGCAAAACCTTCGCGGGCACGGTCACGCGCTTTGCCGGCGCACTGGACGAAGCGACGCGCACGATGCTCGTCGAGGCCGAGCTGCCGAACCCCGGCCACCTGCTGCGCCCCGGCATGTATGCCACCGTGCGCGTGGGCGTGGAGAAGCACACGAACGTGCTGCTCGTCCCGTCCGAGGCGCTGGTGATGGAGAAGGCCAACGCGTTCCTCTTCCTCGCCAACGGCGGCAAGGCGAAGAAGACCCCGGTGAAGATTGGCTTCAACGACGGCGCGAAGGTGGAAGTTGTCTCGGGCCTCGCCGCGACGGCGAAGGTGATTCTCGTGGGCAAAACGGCGCTGACTGATGGGCAGGCCGTCAACGTGCAGGAGGGCAAGTGAAGTTTTCAGTTTTCAGTTTTCAGTTTTCAGATGCCCCGTGCCGGCGTGCTTCCAGCCGCCGCCCCGTGGTGGGAGCTATCGAGGCGGCGACTGGAAGTCGCCGGCACGGGCTACGGACCTTCGCGGCCCTTTTGTTCTCCGCTTTCCTCGCCGCCGCCGAGACCAATCAGCCCATTGACCTCCCCACCGCGCTGAAGCTCGCGGGCGCGCAGAACCTCGACGTGCAAATCGCCCGCGAGCGGCTGCGCGAGGCGGAAGCGCAGCGTGACACGGCGATTTACAACTTCTTCCCGTGGGTGACTCCTGGCGTCGGCTACCGCCGGCATGACGGGCGCATTCAGGACGTGACCGGCACGCTCTTCGACACGAGCAAGCAGCAGCTCACGCCCGGCGTGAACGTGGAGGCGCGGCTGGACTTGGGCGACGCGTGGTTCAAGGCGCTCGCCGCAAAGCAGCTCGCCAAGGCCGCCGATCACGCGGTCGAGACGCAGCAGCAGGACACCGCCGCCACCGCCGCGCTTGGCTACTTCGACCTCGTCAAAGCCCGGGCCGTTGGCGACGTGGCGGCGGAGGCAACGCGGGTCGCCACTGCCTATGCCGACCAGCTTCAGCAGGGCGTGGCGCTGGGCCTCATCTTCAAGGGCGACGCCCTGCGTGCGCGCGGCCAGGCCGAGCGCAACCAGCTCGCCCTCCGGCAGGCCCGCGAGCAGCAGCGTGTTGCCGCCGCGCGGCTCGCGCAGGTGCTAAGGCTCGACCCGGCGGTGAACCTCACGCCCGCCGACAGCGAGCTGCTCCCGCTCCCGCTCACCGCGACCAACGCCGCCCTTGATTCGCTCGTGGCACAGGCGCTCGCAGCGCGGCCGGAGTTGAAACAGGGCGCGGCCCTCGCCAATGCCGCCGCGAAACAGCACGACGCCGCGACGGTCGGCCCGTTGATTCCCAGCCTCGGCGCACAGGCCTTCATGGGCGGGCTGGGCGGCGGACGGAACAACGACTTGGACAACTTCGGCGGCAGCACGAGCATGGCGCTCACGCTCGGCTGGCGCTTCGGCCCCGGCGGCATCTTCGACTCCGCGCGCGAGCGCATCGCCGACGCCCGCCTGCGCGCCACGTCGCTCGCCAATGACAAGTTGAAGGACGACATCATCCGCCAGGTGGTCGAGTCCCACACGCGCGTCCACTCGTTGCGCGACCAGCTTGCGACGTTGCGCCGCGCGCTGGCGACGGCGGAAGAAGCCTTCCGCCTCACCCGCGAGCGCAAGGAGCGCGGCATCGGCGTGGTGCTGGAAAACATCTTCGCCGAGCAGGAGCTGACCCGCGCACGGAGCGATTTTGTCGCGGCAGTGGCGGAGTTCAACAAGGCGCAGTATGGCCTGCGCCGCGCCCTCGGGCAGGTGTCCGCCGAGTAATCACCAGCCGGCGCGCAACGCCGCCGGCGTGGCCCCCTCCGTCCGCAGCGTCCGCAGACTCAAGGCGTCGTGGCGCTTGGCGAGCCGGACGCCGTGCTCGTCACTGACGAGCGGGCAATGGAAGAAGGCGGGCACCACCCAGCCCAGCGCCTCGAAGAGGAGAATCTGCCTTGCCGTGCTGGGCAGCAGGTCCGCGCCGCGCACGACTTCGGTGATGCCCATCAAGGCGTCGTCCACCACGCAGGCGAGGTGATACGCGGGCAGGTCGTCGTTGCGCCACACGATGAAGTCGCCGAAGTCCCGACCCGCGACGAACGTCTGCGGCCCGAACTGCCCGTCGTTGAAAGTCACCGCGCGTCCGTCCGGCACGCGAAAGCGCCAGGAGGGTGACAGGTGACAGGTGACAGGTGACAAGTGGACCGCCGTCTCCGGGCGCGCGTCCCCTGTCACCTGCCACTCGTCACTTGTCACATACCGGCAGGTGCCGGGATACACCGGCTCGTCCTCGCCCGGATGCGGCGCTTGCAACGCACGCAACACGTCCTGACGCGAACAGGTGCAGGGAAAGAGAAAGCCACCGGCACGCAGCTTGTCGAAGGCAGCACGATAGAGCGGCATCCGCCCGCTTTGCGTGTAGGGCGCGTGCGGTCCGCCGATATCCGGACCTTCCTGCCACTCGAACCCGAACCATCGGAGATCTTCCAGCATCGCGGCCACGAACTCGGGTTTGCAGCGCTGGCGGTCGAGGTCTTCATTGCGGAGGAGGAGCGTGCCGCCGCGCTCGCTTGCGCGCGCCTGGGCGGTCCAAAACGTCCGCGCGTGGCCGAGGTGCAAGTAGCCGGCGGGCGACGGCGCGAGGCGACCACGATAGGGACCGACGTGAGGCGGACACTCCTGTCCGCCGTGGGCTGCGGTTGGAATTGCCCGATGGATGGAGGGGACAGGAGTGTCCCCTTCACGCCTGGGTTGCACCGCGCTCATGCGACTGCTTCAGGATGTTGCGCGAGCGCCTCGGCCATGCCGGGCAGACGGAAGGACAGGATCCGTTGCACCTTCGCGCAGTTCATCGAACTGTCCGGCGGGCGCGGCGGGCCTTGGTAGTTCTTCAACGAGTCCGGCTGGAGCCGGCCCGGCAGCGGCGGCCAGTGCGGCAGCAGCAAAGCGGCCATTTCCCAGCGGGACAACCGGTCCGCCCCGCAGACATGGAACAGGCCGGTCGCCCGCTGGTGGAGCAGTTCCCAGGTCGCTCGCACGGTGGCGAGGGCGGCCGTCGGACAACGGAACTCATCGGTGAAGACGGGAAAGCTCCTGCCGGCCGCGAGGTCGGCGCGCAACTGTTCGTTGAAAGCGCGGTTGCCTGCCGGGGACTTGCCGAGGTTCAGCGAGAGCCGCAGCACGGTGTGGCGCGGGTTCGCGAGGACGACTGCTTCGGCGGCCACCTTGGTCTCGGCATAGACGCTGACCGGACTCGGGGCGTCAGTCTCGACGTAGCCGCCGCGCTTGCCGTCGAACACGAGGTCGGAGGAGTAGAAGAACAACGGCAGATCGGCGGCGAGTTCCGCGAGGCAGCAGGTGGCCTCGACGTTCAGCTTGCGCGCCGCCACCGGGTCGCGCTGGCAGGCCGCCGTCGCCGCGTTGGCGGCGCAGTGGCAGACGGCCCCCGGACGGTCAGCGGCGAAGCGCGCCCGCACCGCCGCGAAATCAGTCAGGTCCAGCTCCTCGCGGCGCAATGGAATGGCCTGCCAGCCGGGGGCGAACTGCGGAGCGGTTTTGAGCAGGTAACTGCCCAGAAATCCACCGGCTCCGGTGATCCAAACACGGGGGGCGTTCATGAGCTTGAGCCGGGGACCGGACACGGCGGCTGGCCGCGCTTAGTCGGAAAGCCGCTTAGTCAGGTCGCCATAGGCATCAATGCGCCGGTCGCGCAGGAAGGGCCAGTGCGTGCGGGTCACATCCACCTTTGCGAGATCCACGGGGACGAGGAGGTTCTCCTCCTGATCCACGCCGGCTTTGGCGAGGATTTGCCCGCTGGTGCCGGCGACAAAGCTCTGGCCCCAGAACTGGATGCCATCGCCGCCGATGGGCTGTTCCAGGCCGATGCGGTTCGCGACCGCGACGTAGCAGCCGTTGGCGACAGCGTGGCTGCGCTGGATGGTCTCCCACGCGCCGTGCTGGTTCACGCCATAGTCCGCCTTCTCGCTCGGGTGCCAGCCGATGGCGGTCGGGTAGAAAAGGACTTCCGCGCCCTGCATCGCGGTGAGCCGGGCGGCCTCGGGATACCACTGGTCCCAGCAAATGAGCACGCCGATCTTCGCATAGCGCGTCTGCCACGCCTTGAAGCCGAGGTCGCCGGGCGTGAAGTAAAATTTCTCGTAGAAGAGCGGGTCGTCCGGGATGTGCATCTTCCGGTAGATGCCGAGCAGGGAACCGTCCGCGTCAATGATGGCCGCCGTGTTGTGGTAGAGGCCGGAGGCGCGTTTCTCGAAGAGTGACGCGACGATGACCACCTTGTGCTTCCTGGCCAGCTTGCAGAAGGCGTCCGTGCTGGGGCCGGGGATGGACTCGGCGAGCTTGAAGTTCGCATGATCCTCGCTCTGGCAGAAATACTGCGAGCGGAAAAGCTCCTGCGTGCTGATGATCTGCGCGCCGGCCTTCGCACAACGCTCCACCTGCGCGAGGGTATTCTTGAGATTCTCCGCCGGGCTGGCGGAGCAACTGGTCTGGACCAGACCGAGCGTGACGGTCGAATCGGAACGCGGACGCTTCATGGCCGGCTAGATTTTCGCGACGCGCGGGGCGCGGTCAATGCGCTCGGTCTTGCCCTTGGCGTTCTGAATCTGCTTGTAGTCCACCTGCCCGAAGAGCTGCCGGATGAAGCGCCCCATCGTCTCGTTCGTAGGCCCGTAGCCCGCGTGGTAGATGTAGTGCTCCAAGTCATGCAGCAGCTCGTCGGCGTTGGGGTAGCGGCGGGCGAGATCGCGCTCCAGGCACTTGTGCAGCACCTTGTTCAACTGCTCGTCAATGCGCGGGTCCAGCGTGCGGAAGTCGGGGATCGCCATGTTCTGCACCCGCTCGCGCGACTCGCTCATGCTCGCGCCCTTGAAGATGTTGTGCCCGAGGAGCAACTGCGCCAGCACGATGCCCACGGAGAAGATGTCCGAGCGCTTGTCCGTGATCTGGAAGTTCGACTGCTCGGGACTCATGTAGTCCACCTTGCCGGCAACCACTTCGCCCTCCTGGTCCTGCAACAGCCCGCGCGCTTTCGCGATGCCGAAGTCGGTGATCTTCACGTCACCCTCGAACGCGATCATCACGTTCTTCAGGTTCACGTCGCGGTGGACGATGGTCAGCGGTTTGCCGTCCTTGTCGGTCTTCGCATGGGCGTAGGCGAGGCCGCGCGCGATGCGGCTGGCGATGAAGACCGCCAGTTCCTTGGGCAACTGCCGGTTCTGCTCCTGGCACTTCTGGAGGAACTGCTCGACGTTCGCGCCGCGAATCATCTCCATCGCGATGAAGAACATCCCGTCCGTCTCGCCCAGGTGGTAGGTCTGGACGATGTTGGTGTGGATGAGGTCGGCGACGAGCTTGGCCTCGCCGATGAAGTTCTCGATGAACAGCTTCTGGTTCGCGTAGCTCTGGCGGATCACCTTGATGGCCACGCGCTTGATGAAGCCGCTCGCGCCGTGCTGCTCCGCCTCATAAACCACCCCCATGCCGCCCTCAAAAATCTTGTTTACGATTTTGTAGCGGACCGGGCACTGAATGCTGAAGAGACCAAGCACGCGAAAACGACACTTAAAATCAGGCTGCCAGTCAAGCTCCGTCAGGCGTGCGGAGGTGATTTTCGCCTACAGAAAAGCCGCAGTGCCAACGGCCAACGCCTTCGCCCCTCACTCCAGCGACACCTTGCTGGCCAGCTTCAGCAGGTCCATGCCGATGCGATCCACCTCGAACTTCCCCGCCATCGCGTCACCGTAGTTGGAGAGGACGACGACACCGATTTGCTGCGTGCGGCTGAAGGCGATGAAGCTGACGTAGCCGCCCGTGCCGCCATTGTGCCAATAAACTTCCAGCCCGCCCTGCAACGTCACCTCGCGCTGCCACCCGAGCGGGAGGTTGCCCGCGTCGCCCGCGCTACGAAGCTGACGTGCGAAGGTCAGCGAGCGCCCCACCGGGGTCTCGGCGCTGGCGAGATTCGCCTCGATGAACGTCAGCATGTCCCCCGCGTTGGAGCGGAACGCTCCGGTGGGCGCGAAGACATCAAAGTCCCAGCCGGACACCTCCTCGCCCTTGGGCGAATGGCCGCGTGTGAGCTGGGCGCGCTGCTCGTCACTCAATCGAATCGCCGTGTTCGTCATGCCCAGCGGCTCCAGCAGTGCGCCGCGGACCAAGTCCTCGTAAGGCTGTTCCGCCTTGAGCGTGAGCACATGGCCGAGCAGCGCGAAGCCGACGTTCGAGTAGTCCATCAGCCGGCCCGGCGGATTGTTCGGTTTCGCGCTGGCGAGGAACTGGTAAAGCTGCCCGGCATCGTATTTCGCGTAGGGGTTGGCGAGGTTCGCGGCGGACGTGTCCAGATTGCCCGGCAGACGCGGCAACCCGGACGTGTGCGTGGCCAGATGCAGCAACGTGACCGGATCCAACGCGCTGGCGAGCGCCACCTTCTCTGGCAGCGACGCGCGCACTGTGTTGGCCAGCTTCACCTTCCCGTCGAGTTCCAGCCGCGCGAGCGCGATGGCGGTGAAGACCTTCGTGACGGAACCGATTTCAAACAGCGTCTGCGCGTCGGGCGGAACCGCATTCGCCGCGCTCACCCGGCCAAAGCCCAGCACCGCCCGCTTCCCGCGCTGCGTAAGACCGATGACCAACGCGGCGTGCTTGCGCTCCGCCACGTAGCCCTCGCCCATCTTCGTCGCCCGCTGCTTGAGGTCGCGCGTGTCCGTGAGCCGGTCATACTTTCGCTTCTCCATCGTGATGTAGGTGATGAGTCCGCCAAACAGCAGCATCAGCAACAGCACCACGCCGCCGCCCACTTTCAGGGCGAGCCAGAGGAACTTGCGCGACCGGTCATCTTGCATTCGCCGCGATGCAAGCCTGAGCCGCGCGATGGCTCAAGGGAAATTGCGCCGGGAGCGCGGGTGTTCCACCCGCAGCACCTTCACCTGCAACCGAGCCTTTCGATAATCCGAACGCGTCCTTTGCTGACAACCTGCTGCGGCTCGGAGAGCCGCGCTCCACTACGCCAGCAGCTTGTGGATCAGCTCCCCATGCACGTCGGTGAGCCGGTAGTCGCGGCCTTGGAAGCGGAAGGTGAGCTTGAGGTGGTCGAGGCCAAGCAAGTGCAGAATCGTCGCGTGCAGGTCGTGGACGTGGCAGCGGTCGTGCGCGGGACCGAAGCCGAGTTCGTCCGTCTCGCCGATGGTCTGCCCGCCCTTGATGCCGCCGCCCGCGAACCACATCGAGAACGCGTCAATGTGGTGGTTGCGCCCGGTCTTGTCGCGGTTCTCGCCCATCGGCGTGCGGCCAAACTCGCCGCCCCAGATGACGAGCGTGTCGTCGAGCAGACCGCGCGCCTTCAAGTCCTTCACCAGCGCGGCACAGCCTTGATCCACGTCCTTCACGACCTTCGGGAAATCATCCTCCAACGTCTCGCCGGGGCCGCCGTGGTTGTCCCAGCTCGTGTGGTAGAGCTGCACGAAGCGCGTGCCGCGCTCGATGAGCCGCCGCGCCAGCAGGCAGTTCCGCGCGAAGGACGGCTTGGCCGGGTCCACGCCGTAGAGGTCGAGCGTGGCCTTACTCTCGCCCGAAATGTCTATCAGCTCCGGCGCGCTGGACTGCATCCGATACGCCATCTCGTAGGCGGAGATGCGCGTGTTGATCTCATCGTCACCGGTCGCGACAAGGCGCTGGAGATTGAGGTCGCGCACCGCGTCGAGCGTGCGGCGCTGGCGGTCAGCCGTGATGCCGGCGGGACTGGTGAGGTTGAGAATCGGCTCGCCCTGCCCGCGCAACGGCACGCCCTGGAACGTCGTCGGCAAGAAGCCGCTGCCCCAGTTCACCGCACCGCCGCGCGGCCCGCGCGGCCCGCTCTGCAACACGACGAAGCCCGGCAGATCATTCGCCTCGCTGCCGATGCCGTAGGTCGCCCACGCGCCGAGACTGGGCCGACCGAACTGCCCCGAGCCGGTGTTCATGAAAAGCTTGGCCGGCGCGTGGTTGAAGAGGTTCGTCGCGCACGTCGTGACCACCGCGATGTCGTCCGCGACGCCGCTGGTGTAGGGCAGCATGTCGCTGATCCAGGTGCCCGCCTGCCCGCGCCGCTCGAAGTGCTTGCGTGTGCCGAGGCATTTCACGCCGTGGCTGCTGCCCATGAACGCGAAGCGCTTGCCCTCGATGTAGCTCTGCGGAATCGGCTGGCCATTCAGCGCCACGAGCTTGGGCTTGTAATCGAACAGCTCCAACTGGCTCGGCCCGCCCGCCATGAACAGGTAGATGACGCGCTTGGCCTTCGCCGTCGCGTGCCCGCCCTTCGGCGCGAAGGGATTCACCAGCTTCGGCACCACGGCGTTCGCCTTGTCCGCCATCAGCGACGCCAGCGCAACGGAGCCGAGGCCGATGCCGCAGCGGTTGAAGAAATGGCGGCGGGTGGAGGTGAGCAGCGGGTGAAAAGGTGAGTTCATGTCAAAGCTCCAAAGTCCAAGCTCCAAATCCCAAATAAGCTCCAAGCACCAAGTTCCAAACACCAACGACTCCCATCCGCTCACACACGCTTGAAGCTTGGTGATTGGAGTTTCTTTGGAGCTTGGGATTTGGGATTTGGAGCTTCATTTACCCTTCATCGTGGAAAGTATCCGAATCAACTCCGTCGCCTCGCGCCAGAACGCCCGCGCCTCCTGCGCCAACTCCGGCTCCGACGCCGCGACCATGCGGAGGAAGTGCCGCGTCTCCTTCGCCTCTTTCAGGCAGCGCGTGATGATGTAGCGAAAATCTTTGGCCGTAGCTCTCGTTGGCCTCGCAGTAGTTCGCACCAATGCTCGTGGCGGCACCGACCAGTTGGTCAATCAGCCGGTTGTTTGTCGGGCTGTGCGGAATGCGTTTGCTGTAGCGAACAATTTCCTCACCAAACCGCGCTGTCCGCTCCTCGAAGTCGAAAGGATGCTCGCCCCCGCTGCTCGGCGACGCCTCGCGCAAAACTTCATCGCCGAATTCCTCCCCCTCAAAGCCCCACCCCGAAAGCAAATCGCCATTCCCACCCACCGCTCCCCTGCGCCCGTATTGGAGCTTGGAGCTTGGAGCTTCTTTGGAACTTGGAGCTTGGGCTTTGGAGCTTCGCATCATTCCCTCGTGATGGTTTCGTCCAAGTTCAACAACACCCGCGCCACCGTCGTCCACGCGGCGAACTGCTTCGACTCCATGCCGGCGGGGGCTTTCACAGCCTTCGCCTCCGCGTCGGTCACGCTGGCGGTTTCAGCCTTGAGCAACTCCGCGAGGCGGCTGGCTTCGGTTGCGCTCGGCTTGCGCGCGAGGCAGAGGCGGAAGGCGTGTTCGAGGCGGGTGGTGGCGTCGGCAGGAACCTCTTTCAGCACGCGTGTCGCCAAGCCCTGGGCGAACTCGACAAACGCCGTGTCGTTCAGCAGCGCAAGGGCCTGCAACGGCGTGTTGCTGCGGATGCGACGCGTGCAGGTGCTGTAGCCGTCGGGCGAATCGAAGACATTCATCGAAGGCGGCGGCGTGGCGCGATAGTAGAACGTGTAAAGCCCGCGCCGATAGCGGTCGGGGCCGGTGCTCGTGGGCCAGGGCTGCTTGCGCTGGCCAAGCGCCATCGCGTTCTCGGGTATCGGCGGATACACGCTGGGACCACCGAGCTTGGGCGTGAGCAGGCCGCTGGCAGTCAGACCCACATCGCGAACCACTTCGGCATCGAGGCGCAGGCGGTTCTGGCGGGCAAGGAGCTTGTTGTTCGCGTCCACGCGCTGAAGCTCGGGGCGCACGGCGGAGGACTGGCGGTAGGTGGCGCTGGTGACAATGAGGCGGTGAAGTCCTTTCAGACTCCAAGGGGTCTGGCGTCTGGCGTCTGGCGTCTGGGGGTTGCGTTCGGATGCCGTGGACGCTGCGCCATTCGCCCCAGGCCCCAGACGCGAGACCCCATCCCCTCCCGGTTTTTGGAATTCCACCGCCAGCCAGTCGAGCAGTTCCGGGTGGCTCGGCAGCGAGCCTTGCGTGCCGAAGTCGTTCTCCGTGTCCACCAGGCCCTTGCCAAAATACTGCTGCCAGACGCGGTTCACCACGACGCGCGTGGTGAGCGGGTTCGCGGCGTCCACGAGCCAGTTCGCGAGATCGAGGCGGTTCGGCTCGCGGTCGGTGGCGCCCTTGAACGGATGCAGCGCGCTGGGGAAATGCGCCTTCACATCGCCGCCGTCGCGGGTGAAGTCGCCCTTGATGTGCAGGTAGGTGCGACGGGCCTTCGCAGCCTCGCGCATGACCATCGTCGTCTCCACCTTGGGCTTCTCGGCGCGAAACTTCTTGATGGCGGCCTGATGCGTCTTGTTCTCCGGCGCGTGCTCCACGAACGACGTCACCATCACGAGCTTCTGCGCGTCGGTGCGCTGTGCGGGTGGGGTGTCGAAGACTTCCCGCCAAAGCTGCGGCATCGCCTGCCGTTGCTCGGGCGACATGGCGGCCTCCCACTTCAACTCACGCTCGACAATGCCCGCTTCCTTCTTGAACAAGTCGGCGATGTAGCCCGCCACCTTCGCGTCAATGGCAGCGACGCGCTTGCTCTCGTCCGGCGACGTAAGCGGCAGGTCCGGCTCGTCCTGGTTGTTCAGCATCGCGAAGAGGCCGCAGTATTCCTTCTGCGCAATCGGGTCGAATTTGTGGTCGTGGCACTGGCAGCACGCAATGGTCAGGCCCAGCCACGCGTAGCCGGTCGTCGCCACACGGTCCACGACGGACTCGATGCGGAACTGCTCCTTGTCAATGCCGCCCTCCTGGTTGATCTGCGTGTTGCGATGGAAACCGGTCGCAACCTTCTGCTCCATCGTCGCGTTGGGCAGCATGTCGCCCGCGAGCTGCTCGATGGTGAACTGGTCGAACGGCAAATCCCGGTTCAGCGCGGCGATGACCCAGTCCCGGTAGCGCCAGATGGTGCGCGGCGCGTCAATGCTGTAGCCGTTCGAGTCCGCGTAACGCGCCACGTCCAGCCACCAGCGGCCCCAGCGCTCGCCGTAGTGCGGCGACGCCAGCAGCCGCTCCACCAGCTTCTCGTAGGCGTCCGGCGACTGGTCATTCACGAACGCGTCCAGGTCGGCGGGCTTGGGTAGCAGGCCGAGCAAGTCCAGCGAGAGGCGGCGAATGAGCGTGAAGCGGTCGGCCTCGGGCGAAGGCGTGAGCTTCTCCTTCGCGAGCCGGGCGCGGATGAAGGCGTCTATCGGGTGAGAGTGATTAGTAATTAGTGATTGAGTGTTTAGTGGGGCGGACTTCGCGGCCTTGCCGTCCTTCGGACTAATCACTTCCTTACTAATTACTCTCGGCACCTGCGGCCGCTTCGGCGCGACGAAGGCCCAGTGCGCCTTGCTCCCCGGCACTTCGTTCGCCGGCGCCTTCGCGCCCTCGTCAATCCACCGGCGCACCAGCGCGATCTGCGCGGCCGACAACGGCGGCTTTTTGTAAGGCATCCGCGTGAGATCTTTGTGCGTCCCGGAGATGACCTGCACCAGCAGGCTGTCCGAGGACTTGCCGGGCTTGATGGCCGGCCCGCTCTGCCCGCCCTTGAGCGCGAACGCGGCGGTGTCGAGCCGCAGGCCGTGCTTGGGCTGCGTCGCGCCGTGGCACTGGTAGCAGTTCTGGGCCAGCAGCGGCTGGATTTCCTTCCCGTAATCCGCCGGCGCGCCGACCAGCGCGGTGGCGGAGGCGACGAGCGTTCCGATGACGGCGATAAACTTCATGCAATGCAATGGCGCGAAATTACACTGCTTCGACCGCCGGGACAGGAGGAAATTCGGCTGGTGATGGGTTGTTTCCACCCCCATCCGGGGAGGGGAAGCCATCGGCGTTCACCCTCAATCCGTGCGATTTCCTCCTCCACCTCATTCGCCAGCCGGCAGCCCGGCGGAAGGCTCCGCATTTCGCCGAACCCCGCGCCGCCGGAGCGGACGATCGCCCAACCGGCGCGGTGAGGACACCGCACCCTGAAGCCGCTTCGGAGGGGGGAGCGCGCGTTGGGTCGTGTCACCCACTGCGCGGAGTTGAACATCCTTTCCCACTCGCCGTCGAAACGGCTCGTGTCCAAACACTGAACCAACCAATGAAACGTATTTTCCTCCTCTCCCCCCTCGTGCTTGCCTCGCTCCTGGCCGTGCCCGCACCGCTTTTCGCGCAGGCCAAATCCGATGCCAAGAAGGACTCCAAGGCCAACGCCAAGAAGGACGCGAAGAAGGACGCCAAGCCCACGAAGCCGAATCCCGTCCAGGCTCCCGACGTGGCCGCGCCGAAGTTTCGCGACGGCGAGCCGGACGCGGGCTTCCTCAAGACCCACGCGGGCTATGTGGCCACCGCCAAGGCCGGCGGCGTGGACGTGCTGTTCCTCGGTGACTCCATCACGGCGGGCTGGCGCGGGGCCGGCAAGGAAGTCTGGGAGAAGAGCTTCGCCGCCTACAAGACCGCCAACTTCGGCATCGGCGGCGACCGCACGCAGCACGTCCTCTGGCGCATCACCAACGGCGAGCTGGACGGCATCAAGCCCAAGGCCGCCGTGCTGATGATCGGGACCAACAACTCCGGCACTGACGACGCGGACGGCATCGCCAAGGGCGTGACCGCCATCGTGAAAGCCATTCACGCGAAGTCCCCGGCCACGAAAGTCCTGCTGCTGGCCGTCTTCCCGCGTGGCGAGAAGCCCAACCCGCAACGCGAGAAGCTCACGAAGGTCAACGCGACCATCGCCAAGCTGCACGACGGCAAGGGCGTTCACTATCTCGACATCGGCGGGAAGTTCCTGGCCGCTGAAGGCGTGCTGACGAAGGACATCATGCCCGACTTCCTCCATCTCTCGAAGGCCGGCTACCAGATCTGGGCCGACGCCATCACGCCCAAGCTCGCCGAGCTGACCAAGTAACCTGGTAGGGCCGCGTTGCGCGCGGCCTCGTCTCCCCGCGTCAGCGAACGAAGTGAAGCGAGCGGTTTTCGCTGCTCGTAGCCGAAGCCGACCGGCAGGTCGGCCCTACCACTACAGTGCAATCGCCTCGTCCACCAGCAGCACCGGCACGGTGTTGCGCACGGGGTAGAGCGCCTTTCCATCCGCGCGCACAAGCCCGCCATCCAGTCTCGCCGTGACCGGCTGCCCCGCACGATTGCGCAACTGCCCCGCCGCCACCTGCTCATTGAGCCGCGCGACGACCGCTGTTTCAGCGACGACGAGCGTCTGCCGCGTCTCCGGGCAGCGGAGGATGGAGAGCAGATCAGCGTTCATGTGGCGCGCAGAAGCTAGGCTAGGCCGGGGACGCTGTGAACTTCCGAGTTGCCCCCGCCGCGCGCGGCCCTGAACAATCCCCGCATGGAAATGCTCCGCGCCCCGGTGCCCGCCGACTGGCTGCCCCGCACGCTGGCGAACCTGCCCGCCGTGCTGGTGGACCACGCGCACCTCGAACGCAAGGCCGCCACCACCGCCATCACGCTGGAGCGCTACCGCGACCTCTTCGGGCGCGTCGAGGAGCTGAACGCCATCGCCATCGAGGAGCTGCAGCACTTCCAGCTCGTGCTCGCGCTGCTCAAGCGCCGCAGCATCCCGTTCGCCCAGCCGCATCCCAGCCCGTGGATTTCCGGCCTCATGCACGCGATGCGCAAGGGCATCCGGCTCCAGGTGATTGACCATCTCATCTGCTGCGCGCTGATCGAGGGCCGGAGCTGCGAGAAGTTCCAGATTCTCGGCCGCGAACTCCCGCCGCACGATCCCGAACTCGCCGCCTTCTACGCCAGCCTCGTCGAGTCCGAGGGCAACCACTACGCCGCCTACCTCCTCATGGCCCGCGCCATTGACGACGCCGAGACCACCCGCCGCCTCGACTACTTCCTCGACCTCGACGCCGAGCTGATCCGCCAGCCGCACGGCCTGCCCATCTTGCACTGAAGCCGTGCCGGCGGCTTGCAGTCGCCGTCCGTGGCGCGCAAGCAGCCCAAACACGGTGACTGCAAGCCGCCGGCACAGCCGCCTGAAATTTTGCTTGGCCCGCTTCGTCCAAAGCCCGCTCATGAAACTTCTTCGATTTGCCCTGCTCGCCTGTTTGGTCGCCACTTCCGCCTTCGCCGCCCAGCCCGCGCGCGACCACATGGTGGTGCTCATCAGCGTGGACGGCCTGGCGTCCTATTTCCACGACGACCCCAAGGCGACCATGCCCACCATCCGCAAGCTCGCCGCCGAGGGCGCGCGCGCCGAGCGAATGCGCGCCTCGACGCCCACCGTCACCTGGCCCAACCACACCACGCTCGTCACCGGCGTCCCGCCCGGCAAACACGGGGTCTTGAACAACTCGTATTGGGACCGCGCGAAGGGCGCGTCCGTGCCGCTCATCCCCGACCCACTGTTCAACAAGGAGGAGATCGTCAAGACGCCGACCATCTACGACGTCGCCAAGGCCGCCGGCCTCAAGACCGGCGCGATCATCTGGCCCGCCTCGCGCGGCGCGAAGACGCTCGACTGGCAGGTGCCCGACTGCTTCAGCAACTCGCTCTGGGAGGCGCACAGCACGCCGTCGCTCCTCGCCGAGTTCCGCGCGGCGAAGATTCCCTATGAGCGGCAGCAGGAGTGGTGCAAGGCCCCCGGCGGCGGCATCCCGCGCGACCGGATGTATGCCCAGATGGCCGCGCACGTCATCACGAAGCACCGCCCGAACGTCATGCTGCTGCACCTCGTCGAGCTGGACCACGTCAACCACCAGAAAGGCCCGCGCAGCCCGGAAAGCTACGCGGCCGTCGCCTTCCAGGATGAGATGGTGAAGCAGGTGCTCGACGCCGCGAACGCCGCCTTCCCCGGCAAGCACACGTTCATCGTCGCCAGCGACCACGGCTTCATGCCCTACCAGCAGCAGATTCAGGCCAACGTGCTGCTCAAAAAGGAAGGGCTGATCAAGGTCGAGGGCACCAAGGTCGTCGAGCGCAAGGCGTGGGCGCTCGGTCAGTTCGTCTATGTGCTCGACCAGCCGCGCCGAGCCGAGTTGGTCAAGTCGCTCGCCGCCAAGCTCCGCGCCGTCGAGGGCGTCGAGTCCGTCGTCGAGGAAAAGGACTTCGCGAAGATCGGCCTGGTCACGCAGGACGTTGACCCGCGCATGCCCAACCTCGTCATCAACCCGAAGCAGGGCTACGCCAACTCCGACACCGTCGCCGGCGAGCTGCTCGTCTCGCCCAAGAGCGAGATCACCAAGGGCGCGCACGGCCACGACCCGGCGCACCCGCTCATGCACGCGTCCTTTGTGGCGTGGGGCGCGGGCATCAAGAAGGGAGCCGTCGTGAGGGACATCCGCAACCTCGACGTGGCCCCGACGATGGCCCACCTGCTCGGCTTGGAGATGAAGAACGTCGAGGGCCGTGTGCTGACGGAGATTCTGGCTCCCGCCAAACGCTAGTTCAAAGCCGCAGCCGCAGCCGCACCAGCTTGGCGAGGCAGTCGCTCACCGCGCCGCCGATGGCTCCGTCGTTGCACACCATCATCCGCTCGGCCGCAGGCAGTTCACGCGGAGCCGTGTAGGCGGCATTGAGCCGGCGGCGGTCCTCCAGCCGTGCATCGGAAACCTCGCACGCCCCACGGTCGCGGGCCGCCAGGCGGCGACGTTGCGAGGCGGCGGTGGCTAGGGCTTCCACAAAGACAAACCGGACGCCCCGCTGCCGCAGCCGGCGGATGGCCAGCCGCCGCAGTTCCACGCTTCCGAACGTGGCGTCGAGCACGCAGCTCTCGCCCGCCGCCGCGTGCCGTTCCGCCGCCGCGAGCAATGCGGAGTAAGTCCGTCGCGTCATGGCCGGCGAATAGAGCCGTGCCCGCGCTGCCGCATCGCTCCGCTCGTGCAGCGGGAGGCCGGCCAGATCCTTGCGCACCCGGTCGGACGACACCACCGGCCAGTGCAACTCCTCCGCCAACGCCGCCGCCAGCGTGCTCTTGCCCGAGGCGATGCGCCCCATCACCAGCAGCGCAAGCGGACGCGAGCCGGCCACCGCATACCGAAGCGCGAGTTGGAAATAGCGACGCGCTCGCTCCGTCGCTCCCTGGCGCTCGGTGTCCGGCGCGGCCTCGGCGCTGCTGCGGAAGCTCTCCACCTTGCCGCGCACGTAGGCGCGGTAGCACTTGTAGAAGTCCAGCAGGCGCGGCAGGTCGCGGTCCTTGAGCGCGCGGGCGATGCGCTCGGCGAAATGCGCCGCGAGGTCGGGCCGGTGGTGGAAATCGAGGTCCATCGCCAGGAACGCCACGTCGCTCGCCACGTCCACGTAACGGAACCGGTCGTTGAACTCAATGCAGTCATAGACGTGCAACGCCTTCGACCCGGCGTGAATATGATCGAGATGCAGGTCGCCGTGGCAGTCGCGAATCCACCGCTCGCGGATGCGGCGCGCGAACAGCTCCCGATGCGTCTGGAAGAAGCCGTTCATGAACGCACGGATGGCGTTGAAGGCCGCTGGCGAAATGGTCTTCCCCACGTAGCTGCGCGTCTGGCGGAAGTTCTCGCCGGTGCTGATCTTCAACCGCACGACGCGCCCCCACTCCTCGACCTCCGCCGTGGGATGCTGCGCTTCATAAAATGCCTTGAGCACGATTACCAGCCGGTCCAGCACCGCGCGCCCCAACCGCCCGCGTCGCAGCCGGTGCAGGAGGAAGCCGCGCTCCGCGAGCCGGCGCATCTGCACGGCGTATTCCACCACCTCGCCGTCACCGCCGAACGCAAAATGCCCGTCCCTCCGCGTGATGGGCACGACACCGAGATACACGCGCGGACACAGCCGGCGGTTCAAGGCGACCTCGCGCTCGCAGAAATGGCGGCGCTTCGCCAGCGTGGAAAAGTCGAGGAAGCCGAGGTTCACGGGCTTCTTCACCTTGAACACAAAGGGCGGCGCGACGAAGACGAGCGAGGCGTGGGTCTGGACCAGTTGCACCGCGCGCGGGCGATGCGGATACGAACTCGGGTTCAGCAGGAACGGAAGCAACTGCTCCTGTGAAACGCTGGCGGCTGTCGCGGGTGCGCTCATGCCAGACAATGCCTACCGCGCTGAAACTCGACTGGCTCTCCAAGCCTTGTCGGACGCGCGCGATTTATTGGCCGTCGGCTCCTATTGCAGCGCAAACGGCAGCCGGCCCACCCGCGTGCCCAGCTCCACCAGCCGGTTGCGCACCATGTCGGTGGTGGTCTTCTCATCGAAGGTGTAACCGGGCAGCGTCTCGAAGGTTTGCAGCACGGCGCAGTAGTCGGGGTTCACCATCACGCCGAGGAACTCGCCGGTCTTGCTCAGGACGATGTCGCCGGTCGAGGGGGAGAACTCGCCCTGTAGCACGCGGCTGAGGATGCGGTTGCGCATCTTCACGTAGCCGGGCGTGGCCGAATTGAGCTTGAACTCGACCTCGCCGTAGTGCCTGCCGCCGCGGTTCACCAGCACGGCCTCGGTGAACTTGAACGGGTTTTTCGCCACGGGATACATCTTCAGCCCCATCGCCATCGCCTGCTGCGCGTTCACCGGGATGACGGCCAGGCGCGGGTCGGCGGTGATGAAGGTCAGCGCGCCGCTGCCCAGGACCTGCGGCGGCTTGGCCACGCGCGCGATGACGCGGTCCATGCCCAGCGGCGTGGTGAGCGAGAACGGCGTGTCGGTGACATGCACGATGGCCATGACCGTGCGCCCGTCGTGGACGAGCACGCTCTTGGCCTCCTTGAGCCGGTTGCCGGAGCCGATGAAGACATTCTGCTGCGCGGACACCGCCACGTCCACGCGGTTGCTGAGGAACTCGCTGAACATGAGGTTCATGTTGATGGGCGTGTTCTCCCGGATTTCCTTGGCCAGCTCACCGGACTTGGCGGCGAGCTGCCCGACGCCCTCGCTCAACTTCGTGGTCTGCGACTGGAGCAGCTCCTTCTCCTGCCGCACCACGGCCACTTCCTTCTTCAAATCGGTCAGGTTCTCGCGCAGCAGATTGCGTTCACTCTCCGCGACCTTGGCGGCGGTGGCGAACTGCGCGGCCTGCGCGGCGACGGCCTGCCGCTGCTTCTCCAGCTCGACGAGCGCCTTCTGCTGCTTCTCCAGCTCCGCCTGCTTCGCGGCCAGCGCGGCCTGCATCTGCTTCTCCAACTGCTCCCGAATCAAATCCTTCTCCGCCTGCACCACCCGCACCGTGGTCGCCAGGTTGGAAGCCTGCTGCGTCACCGCCGCCTGCTGCTTGCCCAGGTCGGCAATCGCCGCCTGCTGCTTCTGGATTTCCGCCTGCTTGGCCGCGACCGTCTGCTGCATCTCCTGCGTAAGCCGCGCCTTCTCCGCCTCTACGTTCTTGATGGCGGCGGTGAGCGCGTCCTGCTGCTGCCTGGCATCCGCCGCCTGCTTCGCGACCGCCGCGTAGCGCTGGGACAAGTCCTGCGCCGCCGTCTGCGACTGCTTGAGGTTCGTCTCCAACTGGCTCTTCTGCGCCTGCAACTGGGTGAGCGTCTGCGCCCGGCTCTGCGAGTCGGACTCGGCGAACTGGAGGCGCTGCTGAAGCTGGTTGCGCGTGGCCTGCTCCTGCTCCAGCGCCAGCTTCATCATGTCCACGAGGTCCTGGTTCTGGCGCGCGGCGTTGGCGCTGACCTCGGGCACCGGCGGCTTGCGGGTCGCCGCCGGCTCGACCTTGTCCCAGCGCGTGAGCGCCAGCAGGTTCAGCAGCAGGAAGTCGCAGATGATGAGGAGCAGCGTCTTGTTCATGGCTCCGAAATTTGGCTCAGGCCGCCACCATCTCCCGCCCGTTCGCCTCCGCCTGGCTTTCCAAAATGAGCCGGCGCTTGGCCGCGCGGACGTGGTGAATCTTCACGAACGCCACCGTCACGATGCCGAACAGGTTCGAGGCGTAGGCCGCGAGCAGGTTGGCCTCGATGACCTGCAACACCTGAAGCACGAGCGCGGTGGCGGTGCCGGCGATGCCGACGTAGAGGCCAGAGTCGAAGAGATTCTCCTCGTTCTCCATCAGGCGCATCTTGAGCTGCGGCGAGGCGGTGGACATTTCGATCTCGCGGATCTTCATGAGGCAGATGGCATACACGGCCACTTGCAGCGCGGCGAAGAGCACGACGCTCAGGATGGTGGAGAGGTCCATACGCGGTTTTGTTTTGGTTGCGGTCTCTGTCTTGTCAGTCGGAACAGGCGAATTCATCAACACCGGCAGTTTCAGGCGCAGGCGGAACTCCGGCGAGCCAAGCGGCCTGAGCAGGAACGGTTCACCCGCCGCCAGCAGCATCAAACCCAGCACCAGCGCCACCGCAGCGCGCTGGCCGTGAATCACCCGCACACTCGCCATCGGGCGGCTGCCGGGTTGGACGGGCGACAACTCGCGCCACACTAAAAAGAATCCCAATCCGGCCAGCAAAAAGCAAATCACCTTCGCCGTGAGCATCCCGCGCGGAGCCGCCAGCGTCCAGCCCGCGAGGAAGCCCGGCACCGTGCGCGCCGGACCGAGCGGCAGCGACCGCTCCACCAGCAGCCGCACCGCGCCCTCGCCGTGCGCGAGCGCCTTCACAAGGTCGCCCGCGCCCGCGTTTCCGAAGCGGAGCAGGTAGCCCGCGACCCTGTCCGGCGTCTTGGTGAGCAACGACGCCGTGTAAAGCACGGCGAAGTTGTCCGGCGCGGTCTTGGCAAGCTGGGCAAGGTCGTTCAACGCCTTCGCGTTCGGCACCTGCCGCAGCAGTTCGGAGAGCTGCATCCAGTCCATCCGCCGGGCCAGCGTGAGCACGTCCATGCAGACGCTTTCCCACTCGCCCGCGACCCGCGACGCGTTCGCCTGCTCGGCGGTTGTGCGGATGTCCTGGGCCAGCAGTGCCGAGAGCCGCTCGCCTTGATACAACAGCGCCGTCAGCAGAATCGTCGCCTCGAACGGCTGCCCACCGGGACGCCCCGCCGGAACAAACTGCGTCGTGCTCGACAGCTCGCGCGTTTGCAGAATCGCCTGCACGCCGGGCGCGCGGGCCGTGGCGAGATGGGCGCGGAGCACCGCGCGGTTCGTCTCCGTGAGCAGGACGGGAAGAATCGGCTCGCTCGCAGGTCGTGGGGTGGCAGCTTCCTTGAAGACCGACTCGATGAACGGGTCGCGTCCGCCCCACGTCGTCCAGCCGCGCTGGGCTTCAAGGGCGGCGAGTTCCGCCGTCAGCTTCGCGACCTGCTCGTCCTTCACCGTCATGGCCGCCGAGAGCGCGAGGTTGGCGACGCCCGGCCGTTGTGCATTCACGGCGGCGAGGCCGAGGCTGGCGGCCGTCGGAGTCCCCTGCCCTGCCCGTTCGAGCAACGCGGGGTGAACCGACTTCCAGTTCGCCGGCACCAAAGTTCCGAGCAGGAGGAGAACGCCGGAAAGCACCGCGAAGAACGCCACCCGCTGGAAGTCCGGCGGCACACCCGCCATCACCGGCTCCTCCTCCGGCTGCGGTCGCGCCGCGCGCACCGCGCGCCAGCGGGCCGGGTCAAAGGGATGTTCGTCGCCGTTCACGAATGGGCATTGGACGGGCTGCGCGACCGAAAACTCCGCTTCGCTCCCGCACCACATTTTCAGCGTGCCCCGACTGACTGGCCGCTGCGAGACGAAATTCACGCCGCGCTCAAAGTTGCCAATTTTCGCGCGCTGCCCTTAACTCGCCGCCGTGCCGATGACCGTCACCGCCGCCGCGCCGATTGAGATCTGCCCCGGATTCCGTCCCCGCCCCGGCATCACGCACGCGGTCTTCGACTTCGACGGCACGCTCTCGCTCATCCGCCACGGCTGGCCGGACATCATGCTGGGGATGTTCTTGGAAATGCTACCGCCCCGCGACGGAGAAGCCCTCTCCGCGCTGCGCGCCGAGCTGATGCACGAGATGCTGTCGTTCAACGGCAAGCAAACCATCCACCAGATGGTCGCTTTCGCCGGACGCGTGCGCAGTCGTGGCGGCGAACCACGCGAGCCGCAATGCTACCTCGCCGAATACACGCTGCGCCTCGAACGCGACATCGCCCGCCGCAGCCAGCAAATCCGCGACGGGGCCAGCCCGGACAATTTCGTGGTGCCAAGCGGCCGCGCGCTCATCGAGCGGCTGCTGGCGCGCGGCGTGAAGCTCTACATCCTCAGCGCCACGCTGGAGCCGTTCGTGCGGCAGGAAGCCGCGCTGCTCGACCTCGCACGCTACTTCGAGGGCCGCATCCACGGCGGGCACGAGCGAATGCCGGCCTTCTCCAAAGGCAAAGTTTTTGACCGCATCCTGCGCGAGGAAGGCATTCCCGGTTCACAACTGCTCTCCTTCGGCGACGGCCCCGTCGAGCTGCACCACACGAAGGAACTCGGCGGCCTCGCCGTGGCCGTGGCCAGCGACGAGACGGAAATCGGCTCCGGCAAAATCCACGAGCAGAAGCGCACGCAGCTCATTGCGGCGGGGGCGGACCTGGTGATTCCTGACTACCAATGCCACGAGCAGTTGGTGAAGCTGCTGCTGGCTGACCGCTAACTTTCCGACCTTCGATGCAACCCCCTGTCCCTCTCGACCTCTCGAAAGTCCGCGTCTTCCCGCTTGCGCAGCGCAAGAGCATGAGCACCGTGGACGAGGTGCTCGTCGAGCCGACGACCGCCCCGCCACAGGTCAGCGACTTCAATGCCGCGCTCATCGAGCGTTGCGCCCGCGACATCAAGACCGCGCTCGAACGCGGCGCGGCGGTGATGTTCATCAATGGTGCGCACCTCGTGAAGAACGGCGGCCAGCTCCTGCTCGGCCAGATGCTCGACCGGGGTTTCCTCACGCATCTCGCCACCAACGGCGCGGGGACGATCCACGATTGGGAGTTTGCCTGGCTGGGCCGCTCGACCGAGAGCGTCCGCGACAACGTCGCCACCGGCAGCTTCGGCACCTGGGACGAGACGGGGCGCTACATCCACCTTGCGTTGCTCACGGGTGGCGTGCGCGGCTTCGGCTACGGCAAGTCGCTCGGCAAGTTCATCTACGAGGACGGCGCGTTCATCCCGACCGAGGCCGAGCTGACGAAGCAGATTTCCTCCGAACCAGGCCACCCGCTCACGTCCGCGCGCGCGGACTTGCTGCAAGCCATCCAGCGCTTCGGCCTCAAGCCCGGCCCGCACATCGTTGCACACCCGCACCGCAACAGCAGCGTGCTCGCGCAGGCCGCGCGCCACGAGGTGCCCTTCACCGTCCACCCCGGCATCGGTTATGACATCATCTCGAATCACCCGTGGTTCAACGGCGGCGTCATCGGGCGCGCGGCGGGCGTGGACTTCGCGCTGTTCGGCGGCTCGGTGGAGAAGCTCGACGGCGGCGTGGTCCTTAGCGTCGGCTCGGCGATCATGGGGCCGCAGGTCTTCGAGAAGAGCATCAGTTGCGTGAACAACCTGCGCCTGCAAGCGGGCCGGCCCATCGTCAGCGGCCACAGCATCTACGTGGTGGACTTGCAGGACGGCGGTAACTGGGACTGGACGCAAGGCGAGCCGCCGCGCGACAACCCGGCCTACTACCTGCGCTTCTGCAAGAGCTTCTCGCGCATGGGCGGCACAATGCACTACGCGCAATGCGACAACGTGGCGTTCCTCCATCACCTCTTCCACAAGCTGGAAACCCTCCACGGCCGCCCCGCCACGAAGGACATTCCCGACATCGGCGACCCGAACCCCGAACCGCGCTACAAGTGGTGATGAAAGACGTTTTGCCACGAAAGGGCGCAGAGAGCGCAAAGTTGGGAAAAGAATACGTCCAACGTCCAACGTTCGACATTCAAGGTCCAAAGCCGCGTCGTCCGGCCACAGCTCGGTCTTTGAAAGTTGAGCGTTGGAAGTTGGACGTTGACAGTTTCTTCTCTGTGTCCCTTGCGCCCTTTCGTGGCTAATCCTCTTCCATGACCCCGGCCCGCTTCGCTGAAATCACCGACCGCTACGCCTCGCTGCGGCTCGCGCTCGTGGGCGACTTCTGCCTCGACCGCTATCTGGAGATTGATCCGGAGAAAGCCGAGACCTCCATCGAGACCGGCCTACCCGTCCACAACGTCGTGCGCGTGCGCTCGCAGCCGGGCGGCGCGGGGACCATCCTCAACAACTTGGTGGCACTCGGCGTGGGCCACCTGACCCCAATCGGCTTCTGCGGCGACGACGGAGAAGGCTACGAACTCCAAGCCATGATGAGAAAGCTGCCGAATGTCTGGCTGTCCGGGTTCAAACAAACACCGCTACGGCACACCTTCACCTACTGCAAGCCGCTGCTCGTAACACCCGGCCGACCACCGCACGAACTCAACCGCCTCGACACCAAGAACTGGACGCCCACGCCCTCAGTTGTCGAAGGCATACTCATTGCCTCGCTGGAATTGGGAGCCGAAGAATGGAGTGCTCTTGTCGTGCTCGATCAGGTGGATTTGCCCGACACGGGCGTTGTGACTAAGCAAGTGCTTGCTGCCATCGGCTACCTTGCGCACCTCCGCCCAGAACTGCCAATCGTGGGTGACAGCCGACGTGGCCTGCGCGGCTGGCCAGCCACCATTTTCAAGATGAACCTCGCGGAACTCTGCGCGCTAACCGGCCTGCCCTCCAACGCGAGCCTGCCAAGTATCGGCGAGACCGCCGTGCAACTGGCCCGCCACAACCAACGCGAAGTCTTCATCACCCTCTCCGAACGCGGCATCCTCGGTGCGGCCCCGAGCTGTGACGTGGAACACGTCCCCTGCCATCCGTTGCGCGGGCCGATTGACATCGTCGGTGCCGGCGACGCCGTGACCGCGAACCTCACCGCCGCCCTCGCCGCCGGCGCAGGACTCCGCGAGGCCATTGAACTCGCCAACGCTGCCGCGTCCATCGTCATCCACCAACTCGGCACCACCGGCACGGCCAGCGTGCCGCAAATCCGCGAGCTGCTGCTGCCGTGAAAGTAGGACAGTGCTTCCAGCCTGTCCTCCATTTGAAAACCCCCGCTTGAGCGGAATCTGAAAGTCAGATGGACAGGCGAGACGCGCTGTCCTACTTGAGCAACTCGAAAGTGCCATCATGCCGCCGCCGCACACTTGCCTCCCGCGCGTCCCTCCGCATAATCCCGCCGCCATGAAAGTGAAAACCCTGTTCCTCACCCTCAGCTTCATTGTCCACACCTCGCTCTTCGCCGCCGAAGCGTGGTGGCCGCAGTTCCGCGGGCCGAACGCCTCCGGCGTCTCCGACACCGCCAAGCCGCCCATCGAGTTCGGTCCCGGCAAGAACCAGCTCTGGAGAATCGCCGTGCCTGCCGGCGCATCCTCGCCGTGCGTGTGGGGCGACCGGATTTTCCTCACGACCTTCGACGGCAAGAAGCTGGAGACCCATTGCTACGCGCGCCGCGACGGCAAACTGCTGTGGAAGCGCCCCGCGCCCGTCGGCCAGCTCGAGGAATTCCACGCCACCGAGGGCAGCCCCGCCGCGTCCACACCGGCGACCGATGGCAAAACCGTCGTCAGCTATTTCGGCTCGTGCGGCCTCGTGGCCTACGACTTCAGCGGCAAGGAACTCTGGCAGCACAAGCTCCCGACCATCCAGTCGCCCGGCAGCTTCGGCTCCGGCGGCTCACCCGTGCTCGCGGGCGGCGTGGTGCTCGTGAACCGCGACCAGGCCGGGCCTTGCTCGCTGCTGGCGGTGGACTTGAAGACCGGCAAGAAAGCTTGGGAAACCGCGCGCACCGATGTCGCTCCCGGCTTCGGCACGCCGATTGTCTGGAAGAGCGCGGGCGTGGACGAGGTCGTCATGTCCGGCTCCATCAAGCTCAAGGCCTACGACCTCAAGACCGGAGCGGAGCGGTGGTCGCTGGCGGGCTTGCCGTCCTTCACCTGCACGACTCCGGTGGTCGGCGACGGCCTGCTGTTCTTCGCCGGCTGGGCACCGGGCAAGGAGGCCAACACGATGCCGACGTGGGCTGGGATGTCGCAGATGGACAAGAACAAGGACGGCGCGCTCACGCCGGACGAGATGAAGGGCACGGAGATGGAATCCTTCTTCCGCTCGCTGGACGTGAACCGCGACGGCAAAATCACCAAGGAGGACATGGATGCCCTGGCGGCGAACATGGCCAAGGGCGAGAACGTGCTCGTGGCCGTGAAGCCCGGTGGCAGGGGCGAGTTGAGCGAGGACGCCGTGGCGTGGAAGCAGACGCGCGGCCTGCCCTACGTGCCGTCGGCGCTGCACTATCGCGGCCGTATATTCCTCGTGAAGGACGGCGGGCTGGCGTCGAGCTTCGACGCGAAGACGGGCAAGGTCCGCTATCAGCAGGAGCGCCTCAACGCCATCGGCAGCTACTACGCGTCGCCCGTCGCAGCGGACGGGCGCATCTATGTGGCGTCGCTGAACGGCAAGGTCACGGTTCTCGATGCCGGCGGCGACACGCCGAAGATTTTGCACCAGGCGGAATTTGGCGAACGCATCTCCGCCTCGCCCGCGCTGGTCGGCACCGCGCTCTACCTCCGCACACCCACGGCGCTCTACGCGTTTGGGAAGTGAGTGGAGCGCGGCCCTCCGGGCCGCTTTGCGCTCGCTGAGCCGCTGACTGTTCGTTGCCGCAATTAGCCTCGTCCGCGCTCCGCGCACGGGCTACGCCGCACGGATGGCCGGCGGAGCACCCGCGTTCACCACGCGAACTTCCCGCTGCGGGAACGGAATCTCGATGCCCTGCTTGCGGAACTCCTCGGCCAGCGCCTTGTTCACCTCCGCCGCCGCACCGGCGAAGTCGCCGACCTTCGTCCACGGCTTGACGGCGATGTTCACGGCGGAATCGCCAAACGACGCGACGCCCACGACCGGAGCCGGCTCCTTCAGCACGGTCGCCGTCCGCGCCAGCACGGCGTTGACCGCGTTGAGCGCCTTGTTCAAGTCGGTCGAGTAAGCCACGCCCACGCTCAGGTCGAGCTGCCGGATGGAGCCGTAGTTGTGCAGAATCTCGCCGATGACCTTGCGGTTCGGAATGACCACGCGCGACCGGTCCGCGTGGACGAGAATGACCGAGAACAGCTCGATGGCGTGGACCTGCCCATGCACGCCGTGAATCTCGATGTATTCGCCGACGCGGAAGGGCTTGGTGAAGATGATGAGCAGTCCGGCCATGAGATTGCCCAGCACGCCCTGCAACGCGAGGCCCACGCCCACGCCCGCCACGCCGAGGCCGGCGATGATGGGCGCGATGGCCACGCCGACCTTCTCCAGCACGAGCATCAGCGTCAGGCCCATCACCATCAACCGCACCACGCGCACGATGAGAATGCGGACGGGCGGCTCCAAATCCTTCTTGCCGAGCCAGCGCTGGAGAATCTTCCCCACTTGAAACGCGACAATGAGGCCGACGGCCAGAATGATGGCGGCCCCGAGCAGCTTCGGACCGTAGTCGAACAGGAAGGCGACGCCTTGCTCTGTGATTTTGTTGAGCAACTCGGTATCAATCACCGCGAACATGAAGTGTCTCATATGAATTCCTCCCGGCAGCATAACCACGCCGCGCCTTGCGGCCAGCCGGAAAAAGGCCCTGTGCGAGACCCGGCCTCTTCTCCCTCGCCCCCACCGGGGGAGAGGGCCGGGGTGAGGGGGCGGGCCGAGACGCACGCTGATGTTCAGCTTCACTCACGTCGTGCCTGCCTGCTGCTCCCATTCGCCCTGCTCGGCGCGAACGCCTGCCACACCACTCCGCCATCGGCGTTGCAACGTTTCGAGTTCGAGCAGACGCAGATGGGCCTGCCCTTCCGCATCGTGCTGTATGCGGAGAGCCAAGCCGCTGCCGACACCGCCGCCCGGGCCGCCTTCGCCCGCGTGGCCGAGTTGAACCAAGTCTTCAGCGACTACGAGGATGACAGCGAGTTGACGCTGCTTTCGCGCAGCGCCGGCAGCGGGCGGGCCGTGCCGGTGAGCCACGAGTTGTGGCGGCTCGTGAACGTCGCACAGGCCATGTCGCAAAAGTCCGGCGGCGCGTTCGACATCACCGTCGGCCCGCTGGTCCAAGTCTGGCGGCGCGCGCGGCGGCGGCGTGAGTTGCCCACACCCGAAGTCATCGCCGAAGCAAAGTCACGCGTCGGCTGGGAGAAGGTCGTGCTCGACCCGCGTCGGCGCACCGCGACGTTGCTCGTGCCGGGAGTGCGCCTCGACTTCGGCTCCATCGCGAAAGGCCGCGCGCTGGACGAAGCGCTCCGCGTGCTGCGTCAGCACGACATCACCCGCGCCCTCGTCACCGGCAGCGGCGACATGGCCATCGGCGACCCGCCGCCCGGCCGCACCGGCTGGCGCATCGAACTCGCGCCGCTCGACGCGCCTGGCGCTCCGCCCACGCGCTTCCTCTCACTGCGCAACTGCGGCTTCGCCACCTCCGGCGACTTGTTCCAGCACGTCGAGCTGGGCGGCAAGCGCTACTCGCACATCGTGGATCCACGCACGGGTTGGGCGATGACCGACCACAGCCTCGTCGTGGTCATCGCGCGCGATTGCGTGACCGCCAACAGCCTGTCCACCACCACCTGCGTCGTTGGACCGGCGCGCGGGCTTGCATTAGTCGCCGCGACGCCCGGCGCATCCGCCCGCATCGTTCGCAAACCCGGCGAGCAGGTCGAAGTCACGGAGTCACCGCGATTCGCGCGCTTCCTCGAAAAGTAGGTCAGCCCGCCCCGCCTGACTTTCACTCATTCCCACGGCCGCCTCGCGCGTCTATTCTCGCACCGTGACTAGACGATTGATGCTTCTCTCCGCCGCGTTGGTGGCCGTCACCTCCACTGCCGCGCCCGCACCGGACTTTCAACGCGAAGTTCGTCCCATCCTCTCCCGCCAGTGCTTCACGTGCCACGGGCCGGATGAACACTCGCGCAAGGCGAACCTCCGCCTCGACCTCCGCGAGTCCGCACTCGCCCCCGCCAAGTCCGGCAAGCGCGCCATCGTCCCCGGCAAACCCGACGCGAGCGAACTCGTCCGCCGCATCACGAGCACCGACCACAACAAGCTGATGCCGCCGCCCGAGACGAAGAAGCACCTCACGCCCGCCGAGCAGGACACCCTGCGCCGCTGGGTCGCCGCCGGCGCGGGTTACCAGCCGCACTGGGCCTTCATCAAGCCCAAGCAGGCGCCCTTGCCGAAGGTGAAGCAAACCGCGTGGCCGCAGAACGCGATTGACCACTTCATCCTCGCGCGGCTGGAGCGCGAAGGCTTGAAGCCATCGCCGCCCGCCGACGACTACACGCTCGTCCGCCGCCTTTACCTCGACCTCATCGGCCTGCCGCCGACGCCGGAGGAGGCGGATGACTTCGTGCGCCAGCGCTCACTTTCCCGCTCACCCACTTTCCCACCTGCTGCCGGAGAAAGTGGGCAGGTGAGAAAGCGGGAAGGTGAGCAGAAGGTCATCGCCGCGCTCGTGGATAAATTGCTCGCCAGCCCCCACTACGGCGAGCGCTGGGCGCGCAAGTGGCTCGACCTTGCCCGCTACGCCGACACCAACGGCTACGAGAAGGACCGCCCGCGCAACATCTGGCCCTGGCGCGACTGGGTCATCCGTGCGCTGAACGACGATTTACCCTTCGACCAGTTCACCATCCAACAGCTCGCCGGCGACCTCCTGCCGAACAACTCGAAACCCCAAACTCCAAACTCGGAACTCAGCCACATCGTGGCGACCGGCTTCCACCGCAACACCATGCTGAACGAGGAAGGCGGCATTGACCCGTTGGAGTTCCGCTTCTACGCGATGGTGGATCGCGTCGCCACCACGGGCACGACGTGGCTCGGCCTCACGACTGGTTGCGCCCAATGCCACACACACAAGTTCGACCCCATCCCGCATACGGAGTTCTACGCGATGATGGCCTTCCTCAACAACGCCGACGAGCCGGACGTTGACCTGCCCGACTCCGCGCTCGCCGAACAGCATCGCAAGAACTTGGAGCGCGCCGCCCAACTCCTTGCCGAGCTGCCGGGCAAATTCCCGCCAAGCAAACCCACCGTTCCCGAAGCTCCCAAACCCGCTTCTCCCTCGCCCCCATCGGGGGAGAAGGCTGGGGTGAGGGGGCAAGCAACGCCCGCACTGAGTGGCCCCGAGCACCTCGCCGCCCGTTTCTCCGACTGGCTCACCACCGAGCGCCCGCGCGTCGTGAAGTGGACCGCCCTCCGCCCCGCCAACGCCAAGTCCAACCTCCCGCTCCTCACCGTCCGGCCCGACGACTCCGTTTTCGCCAGCGGCGACATCAGCAAGATGGACACTTACGAGCTGACCTTCCGCAACGTCCCCGCCGACGTCACCGCGCTGCGCCTCGAAGCGCTGCCCGACGACCGCCTGCCCGCGCACGGGCCGGGCATGACTTACTACGAGGGCCGCAAGGGCGACTTTTTCATGGGCGAGTTCAAGGTGTTCGCGGGCGGCAACCAGTTGAAGCTCGTCCGCGCGACCGAGAGTTTCAGCAAGAACAACTTCGGCAACGCGCCCGTCACCGCCGCGCTCGCCACCGACGGCAACCCGGAAACCGGCTGGTCCACCGCGTCGCGCGAGGGCGAGCGCCACGAGGCCGTCTTCAACCTCGCCGAGCCGCTCCGCTCCGCTGGCGACTTGCGCGTCAAAATGCTCTTCGGCCGCCACTACGCCGCGTCGCTGGGCCGCTTCCGCATCGCATTCACCACCGACCCGCGCGGTGCAACGGCCAGCACCTTGCCGCTGGAAGCGCAGGAGTTGCTGCTCAAGCCCGACGCGCAACTCACCGCCGCCGAACGCGCGAAGCTCCGTGAACATTTCCTCCTCGCCGCGCCCGAGCTGAAAGAAACCCGCGCTGAAATCGAGCGACTGCGCAAACCGCCCGCGCACCAGACCACGCTCGTCCTGCGCGAACGCCCGCCGGAGAACCCGCGCCCGACGTTCCGCCATCATCGCGGCGAGTTCCTGTCGCCGAAGGAACCCGTCGCGCCTGCCGTGCTCGGCGTGTTGAACCCGCTGCCGCCCGGCGCGCCCGCAAACCGCCTCGGCTTCGCGCAATGGCTCGTCTCGCCGGAAAACCCGCTCACCGCGCGCGTCACCGTGAACCGCCAATGGGCTGCGTTCTTCGGTCGCGGCCTCGTGCGAACGACCGAGGACTTTGGCCTGCAAGGCGACGCGCCGACGCACCCGGAGTTGCTCGACTGGCTGGCGGTGGAGTTTGTCCGGGGAGGGGGGCGGGGAGCGGATGGGGGATTGGGTCTGGGGTCTGGGGATTCAGGTCGGAAGCCGTGGTCTTTGAAGCAGCTTCACCGGCTCATCGTGACCAGCGCTACTTACCAGCAATCCTGCTCCGTAGAAGCCGACGTGAGGAGGCTCGCTTCTTCCCAATCGGCAATCGGCAATCGGCAATCGCCAGTGACTGACCCCGACAATCGCCTCCTCTCTCGCTTCCCCCGCGCCCGCCTGGACGCCGAGCTCATCCGCGACTCCATCCTCCGCGCCAGCGGCCTGCTCTCGCCGAAAATTGGTGGGCCGAGCGTCTTTCCGCCCCAGCCAGCGAGCGTCACGCAGGAAGGGGTTTATCAGGGCAAAGCGTGGACCGAGAGCACTGGCGAGGACCGCTACCGGCGCGGCCTCTACACATTCGCGAAACGCTCCGCGCCCTACGCGATGTTCAACACCTTCGACGGTCCCAGCGGCGAGGCGTGCGTCGCCCGGCGCGATGTCTCGAACACGCCACTGCAAGCCCTCACGCTGCTCAACGACACCGTCATCCTCGAAGCCGCGCAAGCTCTCGGCCGCCAGCTCGCCGCGCAACCCGGAACCGTCGAGAGTCGTGTGGAAAGCCTCTTCCGCCGGTGCGTCACCCGTTCTCCCTCCGCCGACGAACGCGCGCAGCTCGTGAAGTTCTTCGAGACCCAGCGCGCCCGCCTCGCCAGCGGCGAGCTGAAAGCCGCCGACTTCGCCGGCAAGGGGGAAGGCGATACCAATGACCGCGCCGCCTGGACCGCCCTCGCCCGCGCGTTGCTGAACCTCGACGAGATGATTGCGAAAGGCTAGGCTACGACCATGCAACTCACCATCGAACTTCCGGACGAACTCGGCCAGCGCGTGCAGCCCGAGCGCGAGCATCTCGCGGACATCATTGAGCGCGGGTTGCAGCAGCGGCGCTCGGAGCTTTCCGGGCTGCGCCGCGAGTTGATTGCCTTCCTCGCGCGCGGCCCGCAGCCGCGTGAGATTCTGGCCTACCGCCCGCCCGCGCCGTTTATCGAGCGTGCCAGCGAGCTGCTCCACCGGGGCAAGGCCGGCCCGTTGAGCCAGTCGGAAGAAGCGGAGCTTGACGAGATTTCTAGCCTCGATCATCTCATGAGCCTCATCAAAGCCGAGGCCCGCCGCCATGTTCCCGTCGCATGAGTTGGATTCCGGTCACGATGCGCGCCGCCGTCCGCGAGCGGGCGGCGGGGCGCTGCGAGTATTGCCTGGTGAGCGACGAGGACGTTCTCATCCCGCACGAACCAGACCACGTCGTCGCCGAGCAGCACGGCGGCGAAACCAGCGAGCAGAATCTTGCGTTCGCGTGCTTTCACTGCAACCGCTTCAAGGGACCGAACCTCGCCTCGATGGACCCGGACACGCGTCAGCTTGCCCAGCTTTTCCTGCCGCGCGCCCAGGTTTGGAGCGAGCACTTCGCTTTGAACGCCGGCCGCATCGTCGGTCTGACACCGACGGGCCGCGCGACAGTGTTCCTGCTGCGTCTCAATTCCCCGGCCCGGATGCGTCTCCGAGAAGCGTTGATGACAGCAGGTCGCTATCCGGCTCCGAAGTAGTGTGGAAATCGCCATGACTCCGCTTCAACAACACTGCCTCGCCGTCACGCGCCGCCACTTCTTCCGCAACTGCGGCGTCGGCCTCGGGAAAGTCGCGCTCGCCGGCTTGCTCACGGATGCCTTCGCCCGCCGCGCGAGCGCCGCGCCGGCAAATCCCTTCCCCATCAAGCCGCCGCACTTCGCGCCGAAGGCCAAGCGCGTCATCCACCTGTTCATGGCGGGCGCGCCGAGCCAGTTGGAGCTGTTCGATTATAAGCCGAAGCTCGCGGAGTTGGAGGGCAAGCCCATTCCGCCCGAGGTCATCGGCGGGCAGCGCTACGCGTTCATCCGCTCGGATGCGGCGGTGCTGGGGCCGCGCTTCAAGTTCGCCAAGCACGGCCAGTGCGGTGCGGAACTGGGCGAGACGCTGCCGCACCTCGCGAAGATTGTGGACGACATCGCCATCGTGAAGTCCATGCGCACGGACCAGTTCAACCACGCGCCCGCGCAGATTTTCTTCAACACCGGCTTTGGCCAGCCGGGGCGGCCCAGCATGGGGTCGTGGGTGCTCTACGGTCTCGGCGCGGAGACGAGTGACCTGCCGGCGTTCGTCGTGATGAGCACGGGCAGCGGCATCAGCGGCGGCTCGGCGTGCTGGAGCAGCGGCGTGCTGCCGGGCGTCTACACCGGCGTGCGCTTCCGCAACCAGGGCGACCCGATTCTCAACGTCTCCAGCCCGCCGGGCGCGGACGCGCAGTTGCAGCGCGACTCGCTGGACTTGATTGGCAGCCTGAACCATCGCCGCCTCGCGCTGGACGGCGACCCGGAAATCGCCACGCGCATCGCCGCGTATGAAATGGCCTTCCGCCTCCAGACCAGCGCGCCGGACTTGATGGATTTGCGCGGCGAGAGCAAGGCCACGCTCGACCTCTACGGTTGCGACCCCGCGAAGCCGTCCTTCGCGCGCTCGTGCCTGCTGGCGCGGCGGATGGTCGAGCGCGGCGTGCGCTTCATCAACATCTACAACGAAGGCTGGGACGCACACTCGAACGTCGAGGGCAACGTCCGCAACAACTGCAAGACCACCGACCAGGCCAGCGCCGCGCTCGTCACGGACCTCAAGCAACGCGGCCTGCTCGACGACACGCTGGTCATCTGGGGCGGCGAGTTCGGGCGCACGCCGATGGTGGAATCGAACGCCGCGCTGGGCCGCAGCCTCGGTCGCGACCATCATCCGCAGGCGTTCTCAATGTGGCTCGCGGGCGGCGGCGTGAAGCCCGGCCTTACCTACGGCCAGACCGACGAACTTGGCTTCCACATCGTCGAAAACCCCGTCCACGTCCGCGACCTGCAAGCGACCATCCTCCACCAGCTCGGCCTCGACCATGAGCGCCTCTCCGTCCGCTTCCAGGGCCTCGACCTGAAGCTCACCGGCGTGGAGCACTGCGAAGTGGTGAAGGGGATTTTGGCGTAGTCGCAACCTTCAGGTTGCGAATCCGTCCGCGCTGACATTAAACTGCCACTATGAAGACACTGACAGCGACCCAAGCCCGGCAAAACCTTGGCGCGTGGTTGCAGAAGGCCATTCGCGGCGAGGACATCGGCATCCTTTGCGATGGCGAAGTTGTGGCGCTCCGTCCGGTGAAGGTTTACTCCGAGGATTACGCCTTGCAGGAATACGGCCTGACAGCGGCGAAACTGGCCCGTGCGGAAGCGAACATCGGCAAACAGCTCGCTCGTGAGAAGGCGAAGGAGTGGGATGGAACCGTCCATGGCCTTAAAGCTTGAAGTCGGCACCAGTTGGAAGCGCTGGGCCAAGCAACGCAGCGAGGCGGAACTGGCGGACATCGCCGAGCGCTGCCGGGAGTTGCTCGCTGGCTTCGGCCAGCCGCACTTGCACGCCGGGCTGGGCATCAGAAAACTCCACGGCAACCTCTACGAGTTCCGCGCGTCTCGGGGACTTCGCGTGGGCTTCTACCTCATCAAGCCGCAGACCATCCGCCTCGCCATGTGTGGCAACCACGAGGATGTCGCGAATTGGCTGAAGGAAAACTCCTGACACGCCCCTCATTTCGCCACGTCCACAAATCGCATCGCATGAGACTCGTTTCGTTCCTCGCCACACTGGTTCTGGCCCTGTCGTTTTCCCGCCCGGCCACCGCCGCGTCCGCCGCGCCGGACTTCACTCTGGTGCAGGCACTGTTCAAGAAGCATTGCGTCGAGTGCCACTCCGTGACGGACGCGGAGAACAATCTCGTGCTCGAAAACCACGCCTCGCTGATGAAGGGCGGCGACGGCGGCGTGCCGGTGGTGCCCGGCAAGAGCACCGACAGCCTGCTGATGAAGTCGTTCGAAGGGCGCGACAAAGTCAAAATCATGCCGCCCGGCAAGAAGAAGAAGCTGGACGCGTCCGAACTCGCCGTCATCAAGGCGTGGATTGACGGCGGGGCCAAGCCGCCGGCCATCGCCACCGAACCGGTTCGCACGCTGGTCACGCCGAAGATTGAACCACGCGTCGCGCCCCGGAAGTCCATCCAGTCGGTCGCTTTCGCGTCGCAGCCGAATGTCATCGCCGTCGCGCGCTACCGCGAGGTCGAGCTGCGGGATGCTGACACCGGCGCGATGCGGCACACGCTCACGAGCATTCGCGGCAACGTGAACTCCGTCGCCTTCTCCACCGACGGCCAGTGGGTCGCCGCAGCGGGCGGCGAGCCGGGCTTGCAGGGACAGGCGGCCATCTGGCGCGTCGCCGATGGCGGGCTGGTGAGGAAATTTGAAGGCCACTTCGACGCGCTCTACGCCGTGGCGATTTCTCCCGACGGCAAGCTCCTGGCCACCGGCAGTTACGACCAGAAAATCAAGCTCTGGGACACCGCCACCGGCGCGGAAGTCCGCACGCTCACCGGCCACAACGGCGCGGTCTATGGCCTCGCCTTCCGGCCCGATGGCAAGGTGCTCGCCAGCGCCAGCGGCGACCGCACGGTGAAGCTCTGGGAAGTCGCCACCGGCAAGCGCCTCGACACCTTCTCGCAGCCGACGAAGGAGCAATACACCGTCGCGTTCAGCCCGGACGGGCGGCGGCTGGTGGCGGGCGGCGTGGACAACCGCATCCGCCTCTACGCCGTGAGCGCGGGCGCGGTGGAGGGCACGAACCAGTTGCTCGAATCCAAGTTCGCGCACGAGGGTGCGGTGCTGCGCATTGTCTTCGCCAGCGACGGCGCGACGCTGCTCTCCAGTGCCGAGGACCGCACGGTGAAGTGGTGGGACGCCACGCGGCTCGTCGAGCGCGGCCACCTCGACCCGCAGCCCGACCTCGCGCCCGCCGTGGTCTTCACCGCCGGCAACGCGCGCTTCGTCGTGGGCCGTCTGGATGGCACGCTGCAATTCTTCGATGCGAAGACGGGGCAGCCGGGGAAGGTGGCAGTGAATCAGTAACAAGCCATGCGATTCCGAATAACTTCTCTTGTGCTTGTCATGGTTGCCCTGCCGGCAATCACTCTATTCGCCTGCTTGTGGGACAGCGACACTCTCAGCCAAGAAAAGCGCTCCAGCCCTGAAATGGCGGCTATCATTCTCGGAAGCCCGCCACCGCCACCTGACCCCCGTCCGTTACATGAACGAATCGCAAAGCTACAGGCTGCGCCTCGTGAGGAAGACCCTGCTTGGTGGAACGACTTGGCTGGCGCTCATGTCCGGCTGGGCAAGCCTGCGGAAGCGGTCCGCCTTTTGGAACCGCTCTTGGCCAAGTTCCCGAATGATTACGGGGTCCACGCAAACCTTGGCACCGCCTACCACCTGCTGGGCCGCTATGCCGATGCCGAACGTCATATCGCCCGCGATTTGGAAATCAATCCGGACGCACACTTTGGCTTGGAGCGCTACCATCTGGCACTACTCCAATACTTGATTCGTGATGAGGAGTATCGGAAAGCTCACTTGTTTGTGGATGAGTTTTCTTACCGTGTTGCCGGACGATGGTCGCGTTTTGGTTTTTCCCAGTCCATGCATCAAGGCCCATTAGCCGAAGGGGGAGAGGATGAGGCTTTTCCCGACACCAAACCACCGGCTTACCGGCACAAATGGAACCTCGCTGAAGACCCCAAATTCGCCGAGGGCATTCTCTATCTCACTTCGCTCAATCCCAAAGAACTAGCTTGCTTCGTAATGCTCGGCATCGCCTGTCTGCGCAAGCCCAACGCCGACTTGAATCTCGCCAGTGCCGCCTTCAAACAAGCAATCACGCTCGGTTCGCCGCAATCGGCGGTCTTGGAAAAATGGATTGCCGATATCGACGAGCACATTTCTCAAGCGCGTAAGTATAATCGGTTCGGAATGGAATTTTGGATGACCATCTCAGTTGGAGCAGCTCTGGCCGCACTCCTGATCAAGGCCATCCGGCTGTGGCGTGGGCGACAAACTGCATCGTTGCCAACCAGCAATCAGGCATGAAAGGAACCTGTCGTCAGTCCAATCCCCTGCCGGAAGCTCGAAACTGTTATTGAAGTCTATGAAATCTTTCGCACGAACCTTGTCGTGGCTCACTGTGCTTGCTTGTGCCCTACCGCTCTCTGCCGCCGATCCGAAGCCCAAGGCGAAGGCCAAGGCGATGCTCGCCCCCGCCGGCGTGCCCGCCATCACGCGGCCGGAACCGCGCGGCATCCAGCGCGGCGTGGAGGTGCGTCTCAAGCTCGTCGGCAGCAATCTCGCAGGGCTGACCAACGTCACGTTCCATAGTCCCAAGCTCACTGGCGCGCTGCTGCCGGACGCGAAGGCGGGCGAGGCGTGGCTCAAGGTCACCGCCGCGCCGGACCTCGCGCGCGGGAGCTACGAGTTATCCGTGAAGAGCGTGGCGGGCGAGAGCGCGCGGGTGAAACTACATGTGGATGACTTGCGGCAGGCGACTGACCCCGCGAAGACGGAAACCTTGCCCGTGAGTTTCTGGGGCACGCTGGAGCAGCCGGGCAGGCCGGTGGAGTTCAGCTTCAACGCCGTCGCGGGGCAGAACCTCGTCTGCGACCTCGCGGCGGAGCGGCTCGGTTCCAAGGCGGTGAACGCGATGCTCACGCTGCTCGACGAGCGCGGGCGCGTGCTGGCGGTGAACCGCGGCTTCGACGGCAGCTCGGACGCGCTGCTCGTCCACCGCCCCGCCGCCACCGGCCGCTACACCGTGCGCGTGAGCGACCTGCAATACATGGCGTCGCCGGAGCATTTCTTCCGCGTGTCGGTGGGCGAGCTGCCGGTGGTCACGGGCGGCTTCCCGCTCGCGGTGCCCGCAGACAAGGAATCGGTCATCCAGCTCGCGGGCGAAAACCTGCCAGTGGGAGCGAGCGCGAAGGTGAAGGCCGGGGCGATGGGCGAAGCAGTGGTCCCCGTAGATGCGGAGCAGTTCCGGGCGCGGAAGGAGTTCAAGGTGCTGGTGAGTGCGGTGGCGGAGGTGAACGAAGTGGAGCCGAATGATTCGCCCGCGACGGCCACGAGCATGGCGGTGCCGGGCGCGGCGAATGGCCGCTTCCGTGCCGGCGACTTGCAGTCGCCGTCCCGCAGCATTCGTTCGCCCAACGGCGGCGACAAGATGTCGCCGGCACTGGACACCGACCACTTCCGCTTCGACGCCAAAAAGGGCCAGCACTGGGTCATCGAGACGATGGCCGCGCGGCGCGGTTCGCCCGCGGACACGAAGATTGAAGTGCTGCACGCGGATGGCCGGCCCGTCGAGCGGTTGTGGCTGCAAGCGGTGCGCGACTCCAGCGTGACCTTTCGGGGCATTGACTCGAACAACCCCGACGTGCGCCTTGTGAACTGGGAGGAGATGGAGCTGAACCAGCTTCTCTATTTCGGCGGCGAGGTCTGCCGGCTGTTCCGCGCGCCGCGCGGGCCGGACGCGGGCTTCCTGCTCTACAATCGCGGCGGTCGCCTCGCCTACTTCGACACCAGCCCCGTCGCGCATCCACTCGATGAGCCGGCCTACATCGTGGAGCCGCACGCGCCGGGCACGCAGTTTGTGCCGAACGGCCTGCCGGTCTTCAAGCTCGCCTACGCGAACGATGACGACGGCGAGCGCAAGCTCGGCACCGACTCGCGCTTGAACTTCACGCCACCCGCCGACGGCAGCTACGTCGTGCGCGTCACGGAGTCGAAGGGTTTTGGTGGCGACCGCTTCGCCTACCGGCTCGTCGTGCGCGAGGCGAAGCCGGACTTCACGCCGTCGCTGACCGGCGCGAACCAGACCATCCCGCGCGGCTCGGGCCGGAACTTCTCCGTGAAGCTCGACCGCGCGGACGGCTTCACCGGCGCGGTGCGCGTGGACGTGAGCGGGATGCCGAAGGGCTGGTTCGCCTCCTCGCCGCTGGCAGTCGAGGCCGGGCACTTCGAGGCGGACGGCAGCATCTTCGCGAGCGCCGACGCCGTCGAGGCCAGCGCCGACGCGTGGAAGCAGGTCAAGGCCGTCGCCACCGCGACCGTGGACGGACAACCCGTGACCAAGCCGTTGAACAACCTCGGCACGCTCAAACTCGCGGAGGCCCCGAAGGTTTTCCTCTCGCTGCAAACCTCCGCGTCGCCGTTGCCTGCCGCCGCCGTGGGGGCGATTCCCACGAGCCTTCCCGAAATCACCATCGCGCCCGGCACGGAAGTCCCCGCGTGGCTGCGCGTCGTGCGCAACGGCGACACGAACCTCGTGGACATGGACATCGAGGGCTTGCCCCACGGCATCATCGTGTCGGACATCGGCTTGAACGGCGTGCAAATCGCAGCGGGCGAAACCGAGCGGAAGATATTCTTCAGTTGCGCCCGCTGGGTGCCGGAGACCGACCGTCACTGCCACGTCATCAACCGCAGCGCGCGACAGAGTGCCGGCGACGGCAAGCCGACAAGTTCGCCGGTGCTCATCAAGGTGCGGAGGGCCACGCAAGCCGCTGCCAAGTAACCACGGTTGGCAGACGAATGGGGGCGGACGAATTTTTCCGCTTCTTTCGTTTGCCCTCATTTGTCTGCAACTCCGATTAAGTTTGTGAAGGGTAACCCTGAACATTACGATTGAGCTGCAAGCTTGCATCTGGCGGTGAATTTGCTTCGCGCAAGTTCCCCATTTTTGCATGGCCGCCATCACCAAGAAAGCCGCCCGCCTCAAGCTCCAGTTTGTCG
>Ga0172367_10000122_pt1 | contig 114451 bp, 106 predicted proteins | sample Lak10m_FD_114542 | JGI IMG/M metagenome (GOLD analysis project Ga0172367, IMG submission 114542) | Freshwater microbial communities from Kabuno Bay, South-Kivu, Congo - kab_022012_10m | ecosystem: Environmental > Aquatic > Freshwater > Lake | place: Democratic Republic of the Congo... | reverse complement strand
TTAGCTTTTTCAATTAAATACCTCTTGGAAATCCCTGTGAAGCCTTAGTGGTAGGACCCCAACCCATTGAAACAGTAAATCTGAGGGTATTATTGAGAGGATGGTTCTCGCCGCCCTCAAAAATATCCGTTGTAATATAGCCGAAATCAAAGCCGTAAATGTCATAACGGAGACCGGCTCCGATTGTAGTGAATTTTCTGTTGCCGTAAGAGGGATCTTCGTAAAAGAAGCCGCCGCGAAGTGCAAACATAAAATCCGAAGGCTCGCCGTACCAATACTCAAGACCCATTGAAGTGACGATATCCCTTAACTCTTCATTAAATGATTCATCAGCCCAGGCAGTGAAAATGGCTTTATAAAAGTCGTCCCTTTCATTGTTGGCTTTTGTCGTAGTATCACCCTTATCCACAAGTAATTTACTGAAATCAAGGGTGTAAGTAAGAGAATTATACTGATCTTCCATTAATCTCACTGCAAAACCCAATCTGAAATTAGTAGGTATCGGATCAGCCTGTGCCTGGTCAATATAATAAATTTTCGGTCCGAGATTGCTCAGGTTGATACCCATACTGAATTTATTGCTGAGGTCAGCAACAAAAGGTATATCAAAGTGCTCTGGGCGCCACATAGTTGCGATATCGAAACTGACCGATGTAGAAACACCTTCACCTTTTTCATAACCTGCGCCCTGATCGGCGAGACGGCTGTGAATCAATCTGAAGTTAAAACCAAGCCCCCAGTCATTACTCACTTTAGCGGCATATCCAATTGTAAGCGCTGCATCGAACGAGCTGAATCTACCGATCTCAGCAGGAGAATCGTCAGCAGTGCGGATAAATTCCCCGTAATTTAAGTAAGTTACACTTGCAGTTAAACTGCCACCTATCTCTTCCATATATTGCCTGTAAGCCAGATATTCGTAAAAGAGATCTAAATTAAATTGTGGCAGCCAGTTACTATGAGTTAATGCGACCTCTGAACCTGTCAGGAATGCAATTCCTGCCGGATTCCAGAATACTGCTGAAGAATTATCTGCAAGACCTCCACCGGATTCACCGATACCACCTGCCCTTGAATCCGGTGCAAGTAATAGAAATGGAACAGCGGCTTCACCCTGAGCTTTTACCTCGGATACAAAACCGCCGGTAAGAACAAGGAATATCATTAAATAAAGAATTCGTTTCATTTTTTCCTCCGATATATAATTAAACTTTTATCTGACTATTGCCAGTTTTCCTAAGAATGTCTGTTTTAATTGATTGTCGTATGATTCTACTGATAGTTTATATAGGTATGTACCATTAGCAGCCGGGTCGCCGTCCTGATCTCTGCCGTCCCAGAAAATTTTAACAAATCTTTCAGTGACACTGCCAGACTCAATTTCTTTGATAAGTCTTCCGGCAATAGTATATATTTTTATTTTCACATTAATTGACTGCGGATAATTATGCTGGAAAGTAAAATAGGTGACGTTCGAAAAAGGATTCGGGTAATTGACAACATCTCTCAGATGAATACCATCCCCGTTAACAACAATAAAGCCAGTTTCTTTATCCGAATAATTATTAAATACATCCCACGCTTTAAGTTTGATCTCGTAATCACCTTCGGTAAAAGAACTGAACTGATATTTGATAACGCCTGATTTCCCTCCGGAATTCACATCTCCGATGAAGTAGTTGGTGAAGTCAATTGTATTCGCATCGTCACCGTTGAGAATACCTTCAAGTTTATGTCCGATTCCGGTACCAGTGGTATTCAGCCCTGTTTCGTCACTTAATTTGGCGATAAGCGTGAAATCTCCGTTTACAAGGTAAGAGTTCGAATACGACTCATCGTCAAAAAAGATATCAATTTCAGGACCGTTTCCGTCATTAACGACAGTTGAATCAGTACCGCCAACAATAATATTGCTGCTATATCCGACTCCATCGTAATCTTCGTTGAAAATGTATGCAACTATTTTTCCGTTCTTATTCTCATACGAAATATCCTTCGGCACGGTGAAAGCTGCACCGAATTTTCCATTCGTTACTGAAACCCTTCCTCTGAAAAGGACACCGCCGGGCAGAATAATTGTGTAGTTTCGCAAATCTTTGAGCTTTACTTCCCGTTCAGAATCAAATACTGTTACTATGCCCTCGCCATTAAACGAACTTCCATCCGGAAGATTTTGGGCTGTGCCGCTAAGCGATACTTTTCCGAGAGCTTTTATCTGAACAGATACAGTGGCTGCATTTCCGTTAATAGAATCAACACTGACCGGCAGATCAGGCTCATTTATCCTAAGCGTAGGATCGGTGAAGATGTGAAATTTCTCGGAATTTTCAAGCAGTCCCACACCGATTTGCTTACTTCTCCAAATTGCATCACCAACCCTGAGCCTGACATTTGCAGTATCTTTGACGTTAAAAAGATTGTTTAGGAATGATTCATTCAGGGCAGCATTCTGATTAGAATAAACCGCCCGGGTTGATGAAAAACCGCCTATCATTCCTTTATTCTCAAGAAACAGCATTTCTTCCGTGGAACTTGTAGATGCCGGGTCATCAAATCTTCCAAAATCACAAGTGGCTGCATTAAGAAAGAAAAAGTCTTTATTGGTGAACTGAGGAATAGTTGAAGCGCGTTCAAAAACATATTCATGTGTCCACGTGTCCGGATTGCCGTGACCAATAAAATTAAGGAGCAGAGTGCCATTATTTACTGCGTCAACAATTGCTCTGTTAACGAGTGGTTTCCTTCTCCCGGTCCCGGTATTAACAGTCGGATACGTAGCCAGATAAATCTTTTTCTGATCAAAGTATTTTGGTAATACATTCTTAGATAGATCCTCAGACTGGTCAGTATGAAGAACACCATCATCGCCTTCAGAAGTAAGTCCGTCATCGGCAACAAGAGTAACAGTATTCCGCCAGAGACCTTTCTCCGAATTTTTCTCATACTGAATAATCTTATCAATAAAACTATTTGCATCAGCAGTCGAATTTACAGGAACTCTTCCATGCGCAAAATCAATTTTCTTATCGTTTCCAGATATCCTCGTGAAAAAATCATCTGTAGGATATGCATCAACATCGTGCAGAGATTCTTCAGTCTGATATGTCATCACGAAATTTTTTCCGTAAGTTTCTTTATTAAGGAAATCGTAATCTCCATCTCCAAAGAAGAGGACATAAAAAGGTTTTGGAACCCAGTTTTCAAATACATAGCGGAGAAAATTCCTGATAGCGGAAGGGTCAACCAAACCTCCGCCAAATTCATTGATTATCTCGTCAACATACACTATTCTGGTCGAGATTCGATTAGGGGAATCATTCTGCCGGTAGTTTTTCAATCTCTCAGCCTCTGCTGAAAAAACCCGGTTGGTGATTATAATAAAATCCGCTCCATCAAGATCAGTCAGGAGTGATGAGTTATTAACCTGCTCAATATTCCTGGGAGTCAGAAATTTACTGGTGCAGACTGAAAGGTATTTCCTGATTGTCTCATCCGCTTCATGAACCGTAAAGGAAACTTCGCCAAGATTTATAACGGGATTTGTTATCGGTTTAACATTATTATGGTCAGTAACATCAAAAACTTCAACCAGACTGTTCGAAAATCCTGATAAAGAATATCGGTTTATTGCCGGATTACCCGATGAAAAATTTATAACCTGATCATTTACTGATTTGAGATAAGACGAATATTCAATCTCAAAATAATCAAGATAACCTTTAACATTTGGAATGGATGTGTTAAATGTAAATTTAAGCACACTCCTTTCGCCGTCAAGGAATCCTGTATAAGTACCCTGCCCTGATATGAGACTTCCGATAGCATGTGAGGCGGTTGCTCCATAAGCAGTCATCGTAGTGACACGGTTGTTATTTTCATCCATAGAAAGTGTCACGTTGGTACGAGAATCATTGACAAATTGAAATTTGTAATTTATAGTTGAAGATGGAATCCTATTAGTCACAGATGAAATAAAAGTCCTGCTTCGCGTACTCTCGTTAAACTCCTCACCGACATAAAGTCTGCCGGATTTATGCAGATTAATCCTGTCATCTTCATAAGAAATATACGCTTTGGTCGTGTAATTCTCATTTACCTGGCCTGAAATTATATTTTCCAGGGAAGACATTCTTTTTCCGGAGATATTATCCGAAGTAATCCAGTAGTAATTCTTGGCCGAATAAGTATGTTTGAAGCGTTTGACTTTCTGTGTGCCTTTCATTTGCTCGAAAAATACTGTCCCGCGTCCATAAAAAAGGATATAGTCCTGTTCGTTAAAAACTCCATCCTCTTCCCCGACCACCTTTATGGCTATTTCATTAAGCCCGTAATCCGGAATGGCAGTTTGATCCTCTGCAATGTTTTTACCGCCGTTATTAAAAATTCTTATGGTTCTTGGATCAACTGACGCGGCATCAATTCCCATTGACGAAAGCATCTGTCTCGTAATCTTATATATTCCCTCTTCCGGAGTTTCGAAGCGATACCAGGTTCCGCTGCTGATGTCGTCTAAAACGGGAGTTTTCCTGATGGGTGGAATAAAACCCCAATTTCTTGCAGTTTCAAAATTTAAAATTGTGTTTTCAAGTATCCGTTCAGAAACCCGCGAATAACTTCCAGAAGCTGGCGCATAATTTATTCGGAATTTAATTTTGGTATATAAACGAATTCTGTTCTCTTTCGGAAAATATTCAACCGGATTAATTATAAACGTCTGCACAGGCAAATCCCGCACAATACCATATTCACCGAAACTTACGATTTCATGAACAGACTTTTCATTATATGATTCGTTTTCGTTATACTCTATAGTGATTCCGGAAGCGCCCTTATTATAATATGGTACCGGAATAATTTTTCCATTTACATCTTTATACTCTGCTGAAATCACAGATACAGTATTTCCAAACTCAGAGGGAACGCCAAGGTCAAATATTTTAAACGGAATTTCAGGACTGCCGGCCTTCACAGATGAAGGCGTAATTGATCCTTTGAATTTAATTTTTTTGTAAACAGAATTGTTTTGATCAATGCTTTTTACTGTAAGCGAAACGGGAGAAAACTCCAGTACAATGGAGTTAACATCCGAGGAGATAACTTTCAGATCACTTTGAGCGGCTACAATTGTGGCACAAAGAATCATTATAATATAGATTTTGCTTGTCAAAAAAACTCCTTAAACTTGCTATAAACGCAGAGTCAAATAAATCTTATTCCGTTTTCAAAACTAATTACTAAGATCGTAGCAAATTTCTATATTATTGTTTCCTTTGATTTGAGACAAATTTAATTAATGATTCACTTATAAATCAAGTAAAAAATAAGGTAAATACAAATGTATAAATTTTTACTTGATTATTAAAGTCCCAATTTTTCTTTCGATGCCCTCATAGCTTCGATGCAGTAATTAATATGCTGATCCAGCTCGATACCCAGTTCGGCAGCACCCCTGATAATATCCTCTCGGCTTACATTTTTTGCGAAAGCTTTATCTTTCATTTTCTTACGGACCGATGAAACTTCAACTTCCATAACGCTCTTCGTCGGCCGGACATAAGCGACTGCGGTAATAAATCCCGCCAGTTCATCACATGCATAAAGAACTTTTTTGTGCAAGGTATCTCTTTTTACACCGGTATGTTCTGCATGAGCAAGTATTGTATCACGGAACTCCTGCTCAAAACCTATTGATTCAAGAATCTCATTACCTTTAAAAGGATGATCTTCAAGCGAAGGATACATTTCATAATCAAAATCATGCAGAAGTGCAGTGTTTCCCCAGTATTCAGCATCTGCACCGAATTTCTCTGCATAAGCCCTTACGCAGGCTTCAACCGCATAAGCATGTTTCAGCAATGAGGCATTTTGAGTGTATTGCAGAAGAAGGTTATGACAGTATTGTCTGTCGCGATGTTTATCCGGCATTTTTAACTCTCCTTTTTGTTTCTGCCACTGGACTAAAAGAAGGGCAGATATCAGCAAGTATGCAATTTAAACATTTTGGTTTTCTTGCGAAACAGATATTCCTGCCATGCGCGGCAAGGAGATGCGATGACTTAACCCAATATTCCTGCGGCAGTAATTCCTTTAAACGGAATTCAATTTTTTCCGGATCATCAGATTTGATAAAGCCAAGTAAATTTGAGAGTCTTTTTACGTGTGTATCCACTGCTAATGCCGGAATACCGAATGCATTCCCCGCTACCACGGATGCAGTTTTTCTGCCGACACCGCTCAATTTTGTGAGTTCATCAAAATCTTGAGGAACATGACCGCTATATTCGCTAATTAATTCTCTGCAGCAATTTTTAATGCTTTTAGCTTTCTGACGGTAAAAACCGGTGCTGAAAATATCTTTTTCAAGTTCATCCTGCGGTACATTGATAAAATCAGCGGGCTCACGATACTTTATAAATAGAGTCTTTGTTACAATGTTCACCCTCTCATCGGTACACTGGGCTGATAGAATTGTTGCAATAAGGAGCTGAAAAGCAGAAGAATACTCAAGCGCTGGTTTTGGTTCCGGATATAATTCGCTCAGCAAATCCATAATTTTCAGTGCAATGGGGGCTGATTGATTTCCTGACTCTATATTTTGTAATTTGGGCATTATTTCCGGTTAAATGAGGATTCGAAGAATTCTGGTAGCGCGTACGGGATTCGAACCCGTGATCTCCGCCTTGAGAGGGCGGCGTCCTAAGCCACTAGACGAACGCGCCTTAATTTAACTTTAAAATATAAATATATTATTACGGTTATCCTAATAACACCAGTGTTACAGGGTACGGCTTAAATCTTGGAAGATATCGGATTCGGGAAAAACATTTTTATTATTGTTTGCTGCCGGCTGATTCCATTGTTTTATATGCAAGGGCATAATAATTGATTTGTTTCAGCATAGCCCCGAGCCCGTTTTTTCTCGTGGGAGACAGATGTTTATCGATACCGATGCGGGTGATAAATTCGGGCGGATTGTTTAGTATCTCTTCGGGTGTCCTGCCTGAATATACCTTGAGCAAAATAGCGATCAGTCCTTTAACTATCATAGCATCACTATCTGCCTGAAAACTGAGTCGTCCTGATTTATAATCCGGCTTAATCCATACCTGCGACTGGCATCCTTCTATTTTATATTTTTCCGTTTTCTCGGCTTCAGGTAATGAAACCATATCCCTGCCCAAGCGGATAAGGTATTGATATTTATCTTCCCATTCTATCTGATCGGCAAATTCCGATATCAGAGTTTCCTGAATTTCTTTGATTGTGTTCAATTTTTTCCTCAATCTCAATTTTTTCCCGGAAAGCGCTGCAAAATGTGAAATACAGCAACTATAAGCAATAAAATTTGCAAGGGAATATTGATAATTTTTATATTAGAAATACATTTCAAAAATAAAAAAATAGCTGCTTTTCAGGCTATTTGATAAAAATTTATAATGCAGGGAATTTATGTCGAGAAAGATTATACTTATACTTGGAGCCGGGAAAGGAATCTCTTACGCTGTCACAAAAAAATTTGCTTCAGAAGGTTTCTTGCCGGTTTTGGCTTCCCGAAATGACACAAAACTGACCGAACTTGTTGCGGGACTTGCTGCAGAAGGAATTGAAGCAGATTTTATTAAATGCGACCTATCCTCCGGACTTGAGATCAGAGACCTGTTTGCTTCACTGATAAGCAAGTACGGACGACTTGATGTTCTACTCTACAATGCCGCATCAATGACTAAAAAATCGCTATGGGATTTGAGCGAAGACAGTTTGATCACTGATTTTAAGGTGAATGTTATAGGGGCTGTCGCTGCTGCGCAGGAAGCGAAAAATCTGATGCTCGATTAAGGAGGGACAATCCTACTTACCGGCGGCGGCTTTTCAATGTATCCTCAACCGGATTTTGCCTCCTTAGGTATTGGGAAAGCTGGTATAAAAAATCTTAACCATTCACTTTCTAAAATATTGGAAAAGACTAAGATAAAAGTTGGGACTGTTACAGTTTGCGGGATTGTAAAAAAGGACGATCCGCGATACGATCCGGATATGATTGCGGAAAAATTCTGGGAAATTCATGAATCCGGTAAAAATGGAACTGATATAGTTTACTAATTCCTTTTTGAATTTCGCCATCATTTTGGATTTCGCTTTCAGACGTTTGACACAACTGAATTATCCGCAGATTTTCATTCCAGGGAGCCGGGCGGAATAATTCCTGCAATGAATTGCCCAGTTCCCTGAAAAAATTGATATAATGTCGCTTCTGACTTCGTCTGAAGAATTTTACCACCTATTCGATTTTTGCTTTATCCATCAACTCAATACAACCATAAATCATAGCTTCTGAAGATTTTTCAGAGGAACAATTAGTAAATACCGCCGAACCCTTTGAACGAGTATGGTTAATAATAACAAACGCTGTAAATGTCCCGTCGTTCCCCTCGTGAAATGATTTTAATTCGCCTGTTTCGGGATCGGTTATTTCAGCCCATCCTAAAGATGAATTATTGACAGGATTATGAAGTGTCTGGAATACGTTCTTATTCAGGAACCCGGAATTACCTGCTAGACCATCAATATGCAGTTTGATGAACTTCAAATAATCATTCATCGAGATACTCATATTGCCAGCAGGATTAAAAACCTCTGGAAACTGAAGGCTACTATCTGGGTTATACGGGATGTACGAATTATTTCCAAATGTATGCCCCCAAGGACCTACACGACCACCTTCGGCTGGCCAATCAAAATATGCAGAGATACCGAGAGGATTAAGCAGCCGTATTTCCATAAGTTCTTCCCAATTAAAGTTTGTCACCTTTTCCACAATCGCTGCAGCAATAACATATCCAGCATTCGAATACTGATACTCCCCGATTTTTATTGTGTCGGAAGTGTTCAGCACCCATTCTGTGAACTTATAGCGCCGCTGTGATATTGTTCCTGAGAACTGAGGAACAGCCAAGAAATCTTCTATTTCTTCATAAGGGTCTATACCCCCATGATGATTTAGCAATTGCGTTAGTGTGACAGAACAAAAACAAGATGGAATTACATCCCGGAATTCGGGGAATATTTCCAGAATACTGCTATCCCAGGAAATAAGCCCGTCCTCAACAATTGTCGCAATCATAGTTGCCGTCATCGCTTTCGAATTTGAGCCAATTTGGTAATGATCATTTTCTGTCACTCTTTCACTTAACCCATTCTTTCTAATACCGCTAAGAAATACATCCATCTGACCGTTAATAATAACGCCTCCAGCTATTGATGGAAGATCATAATCCGTTTTGTAAGCAGAAAGAATATGCTCCATTGAATTTAAATTGCCTTCTGCTTCGACTGGTGATTCATCACATCCTGCAAATAATGATGCTAAAATTATTATAAAAAAATACGAATAGACATTAAGCCCCCGAAATTTTTTGATGTTATAAATTATGAACGTAAAATTGGGAACAATGTAGGAGCAGAATGCCTGAATTTATAAATTCAGACATATAACTTATTTTGGATTTTTTAAGGTGTTTGTTTTTCGATACTGGCTAGGGGATAATTTTGCGTGTGTCTTAAAAACAGAATTCATTGTTGCCTTAGAATTAAATCCGGAATCCATACCTATTGCGAGAATTGTTAAGTGATTATTGTCCGGGTTGCTTAGTTTTTTCTTAAATTCTTCAACCCTATATTCGTTTACGAAATCATTGAAATTTTTTTTAAATATATTATTGATAACCCAGGATATTTGATATAATGGAATCCCAGCCTTTTTTGCGACATCTGTCAGCCTGAGATCATTGATTAAAAAAAGTTTTTCTTTTTCCATCAATTGTAGAAGGACAGACGCCAATTCATTTGCCTGAGCTTCACTTAATAAAACATCAGAATCTTTCCAGGATGTAATTATCTGCCGGCTTGTTTTTTCATTTCCAGTTCTGTCCGCGAATAATATTTCAGGTTGTTTAATTCCAAAATACCCTATCAGGTAAACTGCGAAAGGGAAAAGGATATCATTTATATCCGCAAGTATTTTTATTCCGAATATTGCTGTAACCGCAAAAATGATCCACAACACACTGTTAATTGCAATAAAATTCCTCATCCAGTTCAGGTTAACGTACTTTTGATCAGAATAAAACGCCTTCGCCATTTCAGTATGATTTTTCAATATTTTAAGTACCACGTAGAAATAAAAGATCATCTGTATTGCTACGATGAGTGAAAAAATATCTATTGAGATATCTGTTTCTTCATAGGATTCCATAATTAGTGTTAGTTTTTCCCGGCTTTCGAGTAAATAAACGAAAGATAAGGTTGCAAGCGCAATTAATAATGGTACAAAGTGTATCAAATCTTTCGCCTTAAATCTCCACCTTATGTCTGTAAGTGAGAGTATATAAAAATAACATAGGGGACCAAGGACAAATAGAAGCGGCTCAAATACCATCAGCAGATCAGGGATTTCTGTTATTAATCGTGATTCTGTCAGGAAATCATTGAAAGTTATTAAGGAAAAACTGAGGATAAACAATGCTAAAAATATATTTGCATAAGTTTTGCCTCTTTTTACGGAAAAAAGTACAAAGGATAAAAAAACGCCCTGGGTCACTCCAATCAGAAAAAATACACTTTTTAATGTAAAGGCTATAGTCATACTTCTACTTCCTGGCTATTTGGATATATATAGGAATTTTCATCCTTTACTGATTTTCAAAGTGGTCTTTTAGTAAGAGAGTTTCTATCTATGATCTGGGGGTATCGGCTTTTCGTTTTCCATTTCTTCAAGAAAGCTTAATGCTTCATTAAATTCGTCGAACGGAACCATTACTTTTAATTCATTAACATTATTTCCCCGGACATCAAAAATATTAAAACTTTGTCCAGCAAGGCTGATTGGCGTATGAGCGCTGCTCATCAGATTATATAAAAACGGATGGAAGTCATTTTCCGTAAGTACCCCGATTAAATAACGGCAATAAATATTATCTCCGGATGCTACCTTTGCATGACCCTGAAATATTTCAATCTCTTCATGTGCATGGCAGAGGTAAATATTATTCACTGAGTTGAGACAACCGGAACAGTATGGCTCCCCGCAAATAACGCATACTCCTGAAGCCGGATCATTTTTGTGCCTGCGGCAGAATACATCATTTACAAATAAAGCCCCGCATTCCGGACAATAATCTGAATCACTGCCTATTTCCGAATCACATTTTCCACAAATTATTGTTTGCTCATTCATTCTGTCGGATACTCCTTATTATTCCATATATACTAATCCCAAGCCAGAAGAATTCAATAAGAAAAGCCGGGAAATTGAATTCCATGATCAGAGATACTATTATCAGCAGAGAACCAGCCCCATTGATTATTGAAAACATAATATTGCTGCTTTCAATTTTTTTTGTCTGCAGTAAAAGATAAGCTGCAACGATCAGGATAACTCCTATCGTACCAATTATCTGTAATAATAACACCAAATGATAATCCTTTTAAACCAGTGAACATTCTTAATTGTCAAATAAATATCTGTTAATAAATTTACGGAGAAAAAATGAATCGTTTCATAATGATGCTTTTTGCATTGTTAATGATATTCAGTTCGGCTTCAGTTAAAGCCCAGCCCAGAATGAATATCGAAGATAGATTAAAATCATTGCAGGATGAGCTTAAACTCAGTGAAGCACAGTTTGCAAAAATTAAGGTCATACTTGAAGATCAGCAAAAAGAGATGCGCAAACTTCGTGAAAATATGGACACCAGCGGTGACCGCGAAGCAATGCGTGAGAAATTTATGAAATCAGCCCAGAAAACTGATTCGCTTATCGAAGAAGTTCTGGACGATGCTCAAAAAGAAAAGTACAAAAAACTTATTGCTGACAGAATGCGGGCTCCGGACCGGCGACGCGACAGGATGTAATCTCCTGAAAATTTTCCTCTTGTGGAAAACATCAACAAACTCTACGAACTCACCTCTATGAGTATAATAACTCCCTTTAAAAATCAGGGCTGACGGCGACGCCAGCCCTGGTTTTTTTATAACTTAAACAAATATTCCGGATCAGTCTTCCTTAATTTTCATCTTCTTAATAATAACAGTTTTTTCCTTGCCAGTTTCATCGTCAATCTTAATATCGAATTTCATATCCTTGCCTGATTCCAACTCCTGAATCATCTTATCAGCTTCTTCACCCTCATAAACTTTTTCTTCGGTTTTGCCGTCTTTGGTTGTTTTGATTGTTAATTTTTTCACGCCGTCATTAATCTCAATATTCACTTCTTTTTTTACCGTTCCGCTATCCGAATCGGCAGTAGTCCAGGAGAATTCATCATCATCGGTAACCATCACTTTAATTCTTTTGTTATCAAGTTGGATATTATCACCTGAACTGTCGGAGAAGAAAAATACCCTCCCCTTTTTTGATTTGTCTTTTGCATTCCAAATAATTTCATCTTCGTCGCCGTTAATGATGATCTTTTTCATCTTCTTTTTAAGTTTCCCTTCAAGACTATCCGAAAAAACAAAAACATGTCTGCCTTCGGCCTCATCATCAGAAAAAATCATTTCATGAAACGGTGGGAATTTCCTGCTGAGAATTTTTATTGCACCCTCAGCTTCCTCGCCCTTTAGTTCAAGCCTTTCAGAATCTGTCTTAATGGTGATGCTTTCCACTTTTCCTTTAAGTTCTTTCAGTTTTTCCTGTAATGATTTGTCTTTTTCCTGAGCGCTCAGAATAGCAGAAAAAGATACTGCCGCTACTAATATTGCGAGAATAGTTTTTAGCTGGTATTTCATTTTTACTCCTTTGAATTAATAATTTGTATTTGCAATTTAGACAACAGTTCGTGTAAATTGTTCTATTATATTAAGTTAAAAAATGTTAAAAAAGTTAAAAGCAATTTCAGGATTATTATTTTTACATTGTGAACAGCAGAAATATTAAAATATTGACATCCATAGTCGCAGTAGTTATTCTATCGATGATTGCGATGCAGTGGTATTGGGTCCGGACCGTAATTGAAATTAACAGCGAAAGATTCGATCGCACGGCGCAGGAAGCAATTAATTCTGTCTCAGACAAAACAGATGAAATTGAGGCAAAAGTATTATTACTTGATGAGATAAGGGATACATTAAAGGCGCCCATGATGTTTTTCGGCAAGAATAAATCCGGAAGCCATACATTTGTTTTCGGGGACACCCTCAGCAAGTTTGAGAAAAACATCAGAATTGAGAAAAATATTATCTCTGAAATGCGGACTTCTCAGAATGACAGCGCCGGATTACATACAAAGGTAATAATTAATACAAACGGAAATTCCGTAATTGATAAATCAGCATTCTCATTTCAGACTTCCGACAGCGGAAATACCCGAAAAATTGAGATAGTGAGGAGTGTGGTTGATAAGTTTATTTATGCATCAAAAAATTTATCCATTAAAGATCGTTTATCAAAACTTAATCTTGACTCATTGATCCGTTCTGAACTTATAAGCCGTGGTCTGAATACTGAATACTCGTTTGGGGTCTTTGATCAGAAAAATGACAGTATTGTGATCAAAAACGGCGAATTTTCTAAAAAAGATCTGATGTCTTCAAAAATATCTGCAAGAATATTCCCCTCAGAAATATTCGAAAACAGTTACATTCTGACTGTGAACTTTCCATCCAAATCTGGATATGTGATCTCCTCGGTCGCTGTACTACTGTTATTTTCAGCTCTGATTGTAATTACAGTTGCTCTGCTTTTTGCGGGTGTAATAGCTGCTCTGATAAAACAGCAAAAAATTAGTGATCTGAAAAATGATCTGATCAGCAATATTTCGCATGAACTGAAAACTCCGGTTGCAACAATTAATCTTGCAGCAGAAGCCCTGAATGTGCCAACCCTATCTGAGAATTCTGAAGCAAGACATAAGTACCTGGGGATTATATCTGCAGAATCTTTGCGGTTAAAAGAAATGGTTGAAAAAGTCCTAAGCAGCGCGGCGCTGGAAAACGGGCAATTGCAGTTACATTATACAAATTTTAATCTGAACGAATTACTGGATTATCTCTGCGACCAATTCCGGGAAGATTTTTATCAAAAGTCCGGCAGTTTAACTGTTCATTCAGCAGATAACGTTTTGTTTTTCTCAGGCGACAGAATGCATTTGATGAATGCATTTTCAAATATTATTGAAAATGCATTAAAATACTTTACTGATAAACCCGTTCTTGAAATAAGCCTCAGAAAAGAGAACAAAGAGATAATATTAGAATTCAGAGATCATGGTCCGGGGATAAAAAAAGAACATCTGAGAAAAATCTTCGACTCTTTTTACCGCGTAAGGCATGGGGACATTCATTCCGTGAGAGGCCATGGCATCGGACTTAGTTATTCAAAAAAGGTGATTGAACTGCATGGAGGAAAAATAAGCGCTGCTTCAAAGGAAAATTACGGAACCGTATTTACAATAATTCTTAAGGCAGATGCCTGATGTATAATATCCTTCTAGTGGAAGATGATCAAAATTTATCAGGTGTACTAAGTGATCTGCTGATCCTTAAAGGATATGCAGTTATTTCTTCCAATAACGGGATAGCTGCGTTGGAACTTTGTATGGATAAAAACTTCGATCTGCTGCTTGTGGATATTATGATGCCGGAGATGGATGGAATAACTTTCGTGAAAAAACTTAGAGCAGATAACAACAATACACCTGTGATATTTCTGACAGCTAAATCGCAAACCGGTGACAGAATTGAAGGATTCAGAGCCGGCGCTGATGATTATGTGACAAAACCGTTTTCGTCCGAGGAATTAATGCTGAGGATAAATGCAGTAATCCGCAGATCGGCAGCGAAACAGGAAGGGAATACTGAATCTTACTTATTTACTCTCGGATCGTATCAGTTTTACCCGGAAAAAAGCATTTTAACTTTTGAAGGAAGTGAGAAAAAACTCACGAACAAAGAATCGCAATTACTTAAATTACTTTGCCTTTCGGAAGGCGGACTACTTAACCGCAGTTATGCTTTAAGGGAAATCTGGGGCGCTGATAATTATTTTACTTCGAGAAGTATGGACGTCTATATTGTAAAACTTCGAAACTATCTGCGTTCCGATCCAAAAGTAGAAATTGTAAATGTTCACGGAGTAGGATACAAATTGACCGGAATTGCCAGATAAGGTAATGTATTATTAAAATGGGTTTTTACCAGTTTATGATGCAAATCCGTCAGGATTTTTACTGATTATGTTTCAATAATGACCTTACGATCAAACATCAGATCGATTATCCATCTTAAACATTAATTTTAAAGTAATTGCTGGTTATTTTTGTGAGTCCTTAAATATTCTTCTTGACTTTTTAGTTAGAAATACCAAAGTTTTGAAGATAATTACAAAATAAATACTCCGGATTTCAATTAGTTTTGCTATCCCGGGATTAGAAAAGATAATTATCCGAATAGAATATAATGAATAAAATAATTCAGGTTGCAGGTATTATTGATACCGAAGAAGCCAAAATGCTGATGGGGATGGGTGTTGAATATCTGGGATTTCCTTTAAGACTGCCGGTAAATAGAGAAGACCTTACCGAAGAGGAAGCTATTGATGTGATCCGTCAGATAAAGCAGCCACACAAACCCGTACTCATAACCTATCTTGATAAAGCGAAAGATATCATTGATTTCTGCGATAAACTTAATGTCAGAATCGTACAGCTTCACGGCAAAATTGAAAAGGATCAACTAAGGTTAATAAAAGACAGCAGACCCGATATTGAGATATTCAAAAGTTTGGTGGTTCATGGCGATAATCTGAATGAACTAAAAAAAACAGTTAATTCCCTTTCAGATTGGGTTGATATCTTTATAACTGATTCTTTTAATCCGCAGACCGGAGCTTCAGGCGCGACCGGAATGACTCACGACTGGACTATCAGCAGGACATTAATCGAATTATCACCGAAACCGGTTATACTTGCAGGGGGACTCAATCCTCAAAACGTGCGGGAAGCAATCCTTATGACAAAACCTGCCGGAGTTGATGTCCATACAGGGATTGAGGGCGCTGACGGAAGGAAAGACCCAATCCTTACAAAAAAATTCATTGATGAATGTACAGAGGGATTTGGTTCTGTATAATCCTAAATGATTAAGCTCATCTGAAATGTAGATGAGCCTGTCCTAAAATTTAATTCAGGTTAAAACCTGTTGCCGATAAAATAAGGAAGCATATCGCGCCAGGTGGACCAGTCGTGCGGCATATCATGTCCCCACAATTCAAGGTAATGCGGAATACCCTTCGATCTGAGAATATTGGAAAGATTAACCGTCGCGCCCGGATCTTCGAAAGAACCCTGTCCTGAAGCTAAAACGATTCCCATATTTTTTCTCATCTCATCAAGAGTCCGCTCATCGGTAATATTGGGTAAAAAGTCAGTAGGTGAATTGAAATAACAAGTATCATCGTAAAAACCGCCAGAATAATACTTTATATCGTAAATTCCACTCATTGGGATAGCGCCCCGGAATGTGAATGGGTTGCGGAAATATATGTTTGCGGCAAGATATGCACCCACTGATGCGCCGGTCGTTACGATCGGAACATGTCCGTTGCAATGCGAATAGATAAAAGGCACAACTTCCGACTCAATATAATGATTCCATTGACCGTGCCTGATAGCTTTATGCGGTGGATAAATGGATTTGTTAAGCCAGGAATCATTAAAAAAACTGTTTACGGAAAACACTTTAATTTTCCCGGCATCAATAAATGGACGCAATGAATCTATCATCTGGAATCTTTCATATTCAAGAAAGTCCGCCCCTGCTGTAGGAAACATCAACAAAGCAAATCCGTAATGCCCGTAAACAGCAATTTCCATCTCTTTATACATTGCCGGGCTATACCATTTGTGTATCTCTCTTCGCATTTTTCCTCTTTTTAATTTGCGAAGTTAACCCATAGCGCTTAATAAACCAAAATTCAAGCCGGATTCAAATTCATAATCATGAATTATGCACATAACTTGCGATTTGCTGCGCCTGTTTTTCGTTATACTCATAAGCAATATTCTTATAATTGATCAGATCGATGATAGTACCGATAAAACAGATTCCGCCTGTCAGAACATATAATATCCCAAGCCCTATCTGGTCAACAACAAAACGCTGAATCCCCGCGATGCCCAGAAATCCTACAAGAGTAAGTAAAAGGATAGTCTGCGGATCTTTGCGGTTTGCTCTGTAGGCGTTTGCAAAAAGCTGGGCTTTTTCATCGTCCATATCTTTAATAATTCTGGAAACAAAAGCCTGTTCATAACCAATTAATTCGGGCAATACTTTCAAAACATTAGCCATTTCTATACTCCCTGATTTTTATAAATAAGTACTTTTTTTACTAATTGAAATATTCTGAAGCCGATAATTATTAAAGCCAAAATCCCAAGCGGATGTGTAGTCAGCGACTCGTAAAGATTTCCGTGAAAAATGTGCGATACAGATCGCCCAAGTCCGCAACCGGGGCACCATTCAATACCGCTCAGAGCAAGCGGACAAACAACAAGATGACCTGAATCGGATGGGTTAATTAAAAACAAGTAAAATAATCCTGCAACCCAGATAACGAGTTCGGCATACTCCCTGAATAACCTGCCGACTATCCTCTTCCAGACCGGCGCTGAATCCATAGCCGTATCATTTATTTTGATTATACTTTCGTTCATCGGGTTTGTTAAAAAAGTCCGTTATAAAAATAATTCATTTGCGGTATATATTTATATATATATCGTTCAGGTTTTTAGACGCTGCAAAATTATTCTGGTTTTAGAAAACTGATTTATTATCATCATTTAATCCAATAAAAATTAAACAAAAAAGCCTTGCAGGATGTAAATAAATAAAATATTTTAGTTATTCCAATAAAACACAGGAGAAATACATGGAAGGAACAAATATAAATTTCCTCGCCGTAATTGCTGCGGCATTTTTTGCTTTTATTATCGGCGGTTTATGGTATTCCCCGGTCCTATTCGCAAAATCCTGGCAAAAAGAAGCCGGACTCAGCGATGCCGATATAAGCAACGCAAACATGATCAAAATTTTCGGCACAAGCTTTGTACTGATGTTGATCATCACAATAAACATGGCATACTTCTTCGGTGATTAGGTTGATGTTACGATGGGAATATTTTACGGAGCCCTTACCGGTATCGGCTGGGTAGTCCCGTCAATTGGCGTACTTTACCTGTTTTCCCGGAAATCTTTCAAACTATTCCTCATAGATGCCGGATACCAGGCAATCTCATATACAGTTATCGGCGCAATTCTTGGCGCCTGGCATTAAGCTTCGGCATGGGGAGTTTTTTTAGCTCCCCATCATATTTTCCCGGATAATTTCCTTCAGCTAAATAACAAACGGCGAAGACCGTCAAATTCCAGTATTCATAAATCGTAATAAACCGCCTCCGGATAGATAAAGGATAAACCAAAATTACTTTTTCCAAAATAAATAAACTCAATTCTGAGTATCCAACTCGGAAACCGGTAATTATTTTTTGTAATATGAAAAAAAAGTGACTTACTGATTTATTTTATATTCAGAAATAGATATTTTTTCTGATGCAATTTGATTATTTCGTTGTTACAAATCTTTCATAAAAAATTAGAAATGCACTTTTGTAATGAATTAAAAGTGCTGAAAAACTATCCATTAACCCGGTTCCTTATGTGGTTTGTGCAGTGTTTGTATTAAAATACTTAATCTTAATTCTTTTTGGGCTTTCACCTGCCGTTTTTAATGCTCAGTCCGAGATTTTTACTCACATTTCAACTGAAAAAGGTTTATCTCAGAGCGAAGTAAGGTGCTTATTGCAGGATCGGAATGGGTTTTTATGGATAGGTACACAGGATGGATTAAACAGATTTGATGGCTACAATTTTGTCGTGTATAAAAATGATCCTTTCGACTCGCTTACTATTTCAAATAATCTCATTACCAGCCTGCTTGAAGACCGATGGGGCTTTTTATGGGTAGGAACTGTTGACGGGCTGAATAAAATGGATCCAATAAATGGACTATTTTATCGGATTCCAAACCGGACCGATAATACTGAGGGAATCATTGGTCAGGCTGTTATGAGTCTGGAGGAAGATAGTGAAGGTAATATTTGGGCAGGCACTTATCTTGGCGGCTTGAATCGTATCGAGCCGGAGAATTTTTCCACAAAGAATTTTCGTCATTCATCAACCGAACCTAACTCCCTTTCTGACAATTCAATAATTCAGTTGTTTTTTCAAAATTCAAAAACACTGTGGATAGGAACGTTTGGAAATGGTCTTGATAAATATGACACAGAAAGTGGTGTTTTTACACATTTCCCGCCGGGACCGGAGACTTTTCCCTCCGGTTATATTATGGGGATTTCATCAGTCAGAAAGGGACAATTGCTGATTGCAACAAATTTTGGGCTTTATGAATATTCTGACACAACACAACGTTTTTCAAAGATTGTACTGAATAAAACTTTTACACCATTCCAGGGCAGAATAAAAACTCTGCTCGTTGATGATAATAAAACTATATGGATTGGGACTGAGGATGCCGGACTATTCCGGAAAAAATATCATGAGAACTTTTTCCATAACTTCAGCAACTCACCGTTCAATACTTCTTCACTTAGTGAAAACGATATCGTATCTCTGACAATGGATTCGGGCAATTGCCTGTGGATCGGGACTCATGCGAAAGGACTGGATAAGTTGAGCGCTTCCACGAAAAAATTTCATCATATCAAAGGAACAGATTTGCCGGGCAGTCTGGTTATCAGATCGGTATTTGAAGATACTAATGGCGCTCTTTATTTAGGCACTGATGATGGTTTGTTTTCCGAAAATCGTCCCAATTATGATAAAAATACTTTTTCTTTTGAGCTGATCTCACCTGGTGAAGGCGTTAAGTTCTGGCATTCTGTAAAAGATAAGGCAGGCACCTTATGGTGCGCTTCACAGGAAGGAATATTTTATAAAATAAGCGGATCAAACACCTTCGTCCATTTAAGAAATAATCCATCCGATCCCGCTTCGCTTCCTTATAATGTTATTAGATATATTTACCCGGATGATTCAGGCTTAATTTGGTTCGGCACTTTCGGGCAGGGTCTTTTCTCTTATAATCCCGTCAAAAAGGAATATCGCCAGTATAATCATTCCGTTACCAATCCTGAATCAATCAGCGATGACATTGTTTTTTATATTATGAAGGATTCAAAACAGAATTTTTGGATTTGTACCTCCCGCGGTCTGAACCTGTTTAAAGAAAATGAAGGCAGTTTTGTTAAATATTTTCATGATCCAAAAGACAGGGGCAGTCTTCCTTCAAATATTATTTATTCAATCTCTGAATTTAAAGATGGATATCTTATTTCAACCCATGGCGGATTAGCATTTTTTTCACCTGAATCGGGCGTTATTTATTCGGTTACCGAAAATGAGGGACTTCAGAATAATGTTGTTTATTCTGCCATCGCCGATGACTCCGGGAATATTTGGGTTAGCACAAATGCCGGAATCTCAAAGATTAATTCTGTCGATAGAAGAATTATTAATTATAACAAAAGCGACGGACTTCCTGTTGCCGAATTCAATGCAGGATCTGCGGCAAGATTGCTGAATGGATATTTCATTTTCGGAGGAATTGGCGGAGTAGTTTATTTCAGACCAGATGAAATCATCCCCCGCAATTTTTCACCCAACTGTATTATCACAAGATTTTATACCAATAACCGATTAACAAAATTTGAGTATCTAAAGGATAACACAATTCTTGATTTAGAATATACTCAGAATACTGTTTCTTTTGAGTATGCGGCTTTTGATTATGCAGATCCGGGAAAAATAATTTACAATTGGGAATTTATAGGATTAAAAAATCCTGCAAAATATGAAGGGCGTCTTCGTTATGCTTCATTTACGGACCTTGATCCAGGTTCATACAAATTTGTTTTAACGTCAACAAACAGTGATGGAATCAGATCAGCTAAAAGTCTCATACTGCAATTAAATATTTTGCCGCCTTTTTGGCTTACCTGGTGGTTTAAATTAATATTAATTATTCTTCTCGTGATAATTCTAAGTTACCTGATTGTTATAAAACGCAGCCAGATTAAAAATGAACTTGAATCAAAGAAAAATATCCTCAAACAAATACTTGCATCACAGGAAACTGAACGCAGCAGAATCGCTTCCGAACTCCATGATAGTGTTGGACAAAACCTGATTATCATTAAAAATCTGGCACAACTTGCAAATGTGAGCGCGGAAGAATCACCCTTTACTAAAAAATTTAATGAGATTTCGGAAATTACTTCCGGTGTTCTTGATGAAGTAAGGCAGATATCATATAACTTAAGACCTTACCAGCTTTCACAGTTAGGATTAAGCAGAACCCTCAGGTCGCTTATCAATAAAACCCGTTTGGTATTTCAGGGAGAAATAATCTCGGATATCGGTAATATTGATGGTCATGTATCTTTTGAAAATGAAATTCATTTTTTCAGAATTTTACAGGAACTATTATCAAACACTTTGAAACATTCAGGTGCAACAAGAATAGAAATAGAATTAAATATTAAATCTAATGAACTCGAGTTTTCCTTTTTTGATAATGGCTGCGGCTTTAATCCTGCTGACTCTGAATTGAAATCAGGATTGGGCATGATAGACCTGAATGAAAGAATTCTTATACTTGGGGGAAAACTCGAATTGAGTTCTCAGCCGGGACAAGGCGTTAAATATCGGATAATAATTCCATATTCAAAGAGAGATAGCCGTGAATCTGATTAGAGTTGTAATTGCAGACGACCATCCTTTACTAAGAGCTGGACTGGCACAGGTAGTGAGTTCAGAAAGGGATATTGTGATTGTCGGGGAGGCTTCCGATGGAGAAGAAGCAGCAAAAATGGTCAATTCAGAGAACCCTGATATCGCAATTCTCGATCTTGAGATGCCGAAGAAAAGCGGATTAACAGTAATTAGAGAACTTAGGAAATCTCATTCCTTTGATAATGTTAAAATTATTATTCTTTCAATGCATAAAGAAAAAGATATTTTTGATGAGGCAATGAGTTTGAGAGTTAAGGGTTATCTGCTTAAAGATTCAGCACTGATCGACATTATCAAAGCAATCAGACTTGTTCACGATGGGAATTACTTTATAAGTCCCGAACTCTCAGAATTTCTTCTTCTTAAAACTCCCTATTCCGAGAAAGCCCGCTCTATAAAACTAAAACTTGAACTTCTTACACCCGCGGAATACAAAATATTAAAACTGATAGGTGACAAAAAAAGCACTTGTGAAATAAGCCAATTACTATTTATCAGTCCAAAGACCGTTGAAACACACCGCTCGCATATTTCCGAAAAATTAAATTTGAAAGGTCCGAATAATCTGATCAAATTCGCCCTGGAAATGAAAGATATGCTGTAAAAGGGACATTATCTCTTAATTTCTCTACGGACTCCCCCTTATAAATATACGTACCTCTTTCTATTTTAAGTGCCTGCCAGCTTTAATAAGTTATTCCTCGGAATAAAAAATATTAAGCTCCTGAGGTTACAATGCGATTCAACAGAATTAAAATTTTTCTGATGGTTTTACTAATTGTGGTAGAATCCTATGGACAGCAGACTGGTGATTACAGATCAAACACTGCAAGCGGAGACTGGACATCAAATTCTTCCTGGCAGACATGGAATGGTACTTCGTGGGTTGCAGCAGGAAGTTACCCTAATGATGCAACAAAGAGTGTAACAATCCTAACCGGACACCAGATCAAACCGACAGCAAATGTCTCATGCAAGGATTTTAGTGTATCCGGACGTATCTATTCTTATCAGACGAGTTATACAATTTCTGTTTACGGCAATATTACCTGGAACGGCTCGACATCTTATTTCCCTGGGCAATCGGCTATATTTAAGATTGCAGTTGAAGGACCATCATGCACTATCGGGGGAAGCAATGTTTATCAGTTTGATGTTGGATCGATAAGAAAAAACACCAGCACCAATTCCACAACAGATGTAACAATTAACAGAAATATTAATTTTGTTCACAATACAAAGAATATTTATAATATTTCTAACGGAATTCTCAATGTAACAATCGCATTTGGCACCATAAATGCAAATTATGGGACAAGTTCCGGAATAAATCTTGACGGTTCAGGAGATTCACCCGGCGGGCTGGAATCCGGGGGGACTCTTACTGTATGGGGAACACTAAATGCCACCAACATTATACTGAATAATAACAACTCTTCTGCTCAAACAAAACTTGAAATAAAAGGAACAGTTAATTGTTCGGAATTTTTTAACTGGAGCGCCAGTTCAGCAAATTCCACATTATTAATTGAAAGCAATAAAAGTTTTACTGTTCCCTGGAATACGCTTTACGACCCGACAAATAATATTCTCGATGCAAAAACTAATTCTACAATTATTCATTCAAATTCTGAATTATTCACAGGGACCTATCATAATCTTACAATTAATCAAATTGGCGGTAATATTGCACTAAACGGGAATGTCACTGTTAACGGAAATTTCACACTCTCCGGTTCAGCCGGTTTTACCGCAAACGGTTATAGTATTTCCTATGGTGATAATTCCGCTCTCATTTATAATTACTCCAGAACCACCTCTATCGAATGGAATGACGCTATAAATATTCCTGTCACTATTAATTCAAATAAAATTGTTACTCTAAATGCCGGTAAAACAATAAATTCGTCGAACCTTACTGTGAATGGCACTCTGATGTGCGCTGAGTTTGAGATTTCCGGAACTGGAAATTTTTATCTTAATTCCGGGGCAAGTCTTGGGGTCGGGGCTGAAAACGGGATTACCGAATCTGCAGCCTCAGGTAACATTCAGGTTTCCGGAGTAAGATCTTATTCCAGCAGTGCAAATTATATTTATAACCGCGATGGAATCCAATACACAGGCGATGGACTGCCAACCACAGTGGACAACTTCACGCTTCAGGATAAAGATAATTCTGGCTACAGCACTGTTTTCCTTACAGATAATCTCACTATTAATGGAAGTTATATAAGAAAATCCGGTATCATCAACAAGAACGGGAAAACATTGTCATATGGGCCTGATGCAATTCTTTCCTATGAAAACGGGAACACTAATATTTACACCAGTGACGAATGGCCTGACCCATTAAATGCCGATCTGAGTTTTACAAATACGGCTGCAGTTGTTGCTGATGGAAAAACTGTTAATGGCGATGTTACTTTGAATAATAACAGCCGCTTGCATAATTTTTCTACTATTACTATCAATGGCTCCCTGACGCTTGAAACAGGCGCAAAAATATCGGCACAGTCTGACGGACAGATACTAATAATTAACGGAAGTTCATTTACGAATAACGGCACGGTGGAAACAGGCAAATTGCAGTTCACTGGTAATGGACAGCAGATTATAAGCGGATTGACAGGGGTTACGTTTGGCAGCCCTGGAATACTTATGGGGAACGAAGCCAATGCAGTTATAAATTCAGCAGAAATTGTAAATTTCCCAGGTGGAAGATTTATAAGCATAGAGGATGGCGGATTACTGACGATCAACGGGACGTTAACTCTCAATAATGGTTATATAAATTGTCTTTCTGCGCTTGAGATTGGTGATCTGGGGACACTTGTTCTGAATAATGCAGGGCTAAATAATTATAACACTGCCATAACCGGGGGTGGATTAATAAGAACAACCGGCAGCAGTTATCTTAGATCTCCCCAGGGAGATAGATTAACAGATTCATCTGTTGATATACAAATTCAATCTGGAACGTGTGCGTTCGATCGCGGCGATCCGAACCAGTCAATAATAGGCGGACTACTGACAATCGACGAGGGAGCAACGTTTGCGATGCTGAGCTGGTTAAACCTGACCCTCGAAGGTGGTTTGATTCTGAATGGCACACTTTCAGGAGATGTCGCCACGCAATTAACTGATAAATCCTCATCAATGACTATAAATGGAACGCTATCAGTTAACCAGATCAATTTCGCCAGAAGCGGCACACAGTCAGTAACCGGACTGCGGAACATTTCTCCCTGCGATATAAAAGTAAAGGATGGTGCAAATCTCGTTGTTAACAATACGGATACTCTGACAATTGGTACAAGCCAGTCAATGACAATTGAATCAGGCGCTACCCTTACTGTCAATGGGGATCTTGTAATCTATGGACTGGAAGGGTGTTCATCAATTGGTAATCAGCGTTGCGGCTGGTTTGTAAAAAATGGGCAGCTGACAGTCAATAACAAGCTATGGCTGTGCCTTGGGACTGTTGAATTGTACGGAACGCCTGTTAACGGTTCAGGTTTATTTCAGGTCGGGCAGGAGCAAAGCAATAATTGTGATCTTACGAATTTTATCGTATCTGATATTACAGCCTCCGAAACAACATTTGAAGTGCCTGCCGGATGTGCCGTAGGAATAGGCGACCTGGATATAGTAACACATGGACCGGCAATAATCTCGGGTTCCTTTGTTATGAAATGCTGCGTATCTCAGCCTTATTTGGGTACAGCGACGTTTTATAATTCTCTGACAATGAACGGCGGCAGGTTCTGCGGTATCTGGCTTGGATGCGATGAATGCAATGGCGCCAACGTTTATGTCCGTGGTGATTTTTCGAATCCGATTGGCGACCCGGTTTCTGTTGTTCTGGAAGGCACATCTCTCCAACACATTGAAGGTAATTTTTCAGATATTACAATTAATAATCCTGCAGGTATTGAATTGCTCGGGGATGTAAATATCAGCGGGACACTTCAGCTTGAGTCAGGAATTGTAAATACCGGCGAAAACATACTCACGATTGGGACCGGAATCGGAAACAGGGGCTCTCTAAACTACTTCGGCGGCAGGGTTATCGGGAAAGTAAAAAGATGGTTTGCAGCTCAAACTGTCGATAATATCCTCTTCCCGACAGGTACTGATAATTTTTACCGACCGGTCAATATCTCATTCACCGGCGCTCCCGGGAACGGTGGAACCCTTACCGCTCAGTTTATAGATACGGATCCCGGAGATTCAGGATTACCCCTGAGCGCGGGCGATACAACTGTAACTAACTGCTCACAGGATGGTTACTGGCAGATAGAAGAAGGCAACAGCCTTTCAGGCGGAACATACAAAATCGACCTTACCGCTTCCGGTTTTGGTGGAGTTTCGGATTATCAGACTCTCAGGATATTAAAAAGAGAAAATTCTTCCTCCGATTGGAGTTTGAGTGGTTATCATCTGACAACGACCGGAAGCAATTCCACACCAACTCTTCATCGAGGAGGGCTGACCGGCTTCTCTGAATTTGGTGTTGGGGGCGGAGAGGACAATCCGCTTCCGCTGGAACTGAATTTCTTCAACTGCACAAATATAAATCGCGATGTTACACTTAATTGGCAGACAATTACAGAGTTCAATACAGCGGTTTTTGAAATTGAAAGATGTTCATCCGGTAATAATCCTGTGGAAGAACAATGGGTAAAAATTGCAGAAAAAATGGCTGCCGGGACAAGCAATTCGCTTAAAAATTACATTTATTTTGATGAAAATCTGAATTCGGGATTATATATGTATCGCCTGAAAATGCTTGACAATGACGGAAGCTACACTTACAGCAGCATTGTTGAGACCGAAATTGAGAATCCGAAAGATTTTGATGTCTCGCAGAATTATCCCAATCCATTTAATCCGGCGACCAGCATCGATTTTCAGGTTCCAACGAAATGTAGGGTCTCATTCAATTTATTTTCGGCTTCAGGGGAATTGATTTCCAGGATTAATGAGTCTGAATATTATCCCGGCTATTATACAATTACGATTAACCCTGGTAATATATCAAGCGGAGTTTATTTCTGCCAGATTTTGTTCTCTGATTCTGAAGGCACTAACTATTCAACTATTAAAAAATTAATCTATATGAAGTGACCCGTACTCAGAATACTCTAAAACATAAAACAGAAAGAACATGAGAAAGAAATATTTTGTGAGAACTGATTCCCCAACTGTCGAAATAATAAGCTTCCTTTTTAATCAGGAACAACGACGACGGCAATTAAAAACAATCGCAATTAATTTTGCTTCCCTGACGATTTCCCTGGCGCTGATTTTCGCCGTGCTGCATATTCTTGCGAAAATTTAGCGAATCCGGTTTAAGAATGAAAATCCTGATTGTAGATGACAATCCGAAGATCAGAAATATGCTCCGGGATATTATGCAGGGAGATGAATTATCCGAGTGCAATGATGGTGACCAGGTTCTTGCTCAGATAATCTCAGGAAAACCTGATTTAATATTGATGGATATCCGCATGAAAAGAAAAAACGGTTTCCAGACCACAAGGGAAGTAAAACTTTCTTACCCTGAAATTCCGGTTTTTTTCGTAACTAATTACACTGATCCGGAATTAATTGAAGAAGCCCGCTTATCTGGTGCATCCGGATTGATTCCAAAGGAAAATATTTACAGTCTTAAGAATCTGTTTACTCGTCCGGATTATGCTGAAAATATTAAAGCGAAGAACACAGGATACATCTTCTGAATAAAAAGACATATTAATTTCCCCAATAATTCCAATCTCTTAAAAGTTAGTTAATCCTTGATTTATACTGAACTATAAACCAATTACGTTTCAATTCGTCTAAGATAGATTGATGTATTTTCTAATTTGGAAAACATCATTAAATTGAATTAATAATTAATTTTATGCAGATGTAAATAATGAAAACAGGAGAAAATATGCGCAAACTAATTCTGATTCTATTTCTTGTCAGTTCCATTATAATAGCCCAAGATAAAAAGGAGGATGACAAATTATCCTCATCTTCTTTCGGCTCGCTAAAATTCCGAAGTATAGGTCCGGCATGGAATTCAGGCAGAATCTCTGATTTTGCTGTAAATCCTAATAACTTTAAAGAATATTACGTTGCCACGGCAAGCGGTAATCTTTGGAAAACAACAAATGGCGGGATTACTTACGACGCTGTTGCCGATACTCTCCCCTATTCACTCGGATGTGTTGTTATAGATCCGAATAATCCATTTGTTGTCTGGGTCGGATCAGGAGAGAACAATCACCAGCGCGCGCTTGGATATGGTGACGGTGTTTATAAATCGACCGATGGCGGAAAGTCATGGAAAAACATGGGACTGCGGGAATCCAGGCAAATCGGAGGAATTCTGGTTGATCCGAGAAATTCTGATATAGTATATGTTGCGGCTGAAGGTTCAGTATGGGGACCTGGCGGTGATCGAGGACTATATAAAACTACAGATGGCGGAAAGTCATGGAACAAATCTTTGAATATCAGCGAAAATACAGGAGTCAATAATATTATCTGTGATCCCCGAAACCCGGATATTCTTTTTGCAACTTCCGAACAGCGTAGAAGGCATATCTATACAAAAATTGGCGGAGGACCCGAATCGGCTGTCTATAAATCCACAAATGCCGGAGCCACCTGGGATAAGATAATGAGCGGTCTCCCTGGCGGCGATATCGGAGGAATGGGAATTGCTGTTTCTCCTGTAAATCCCGATGTTATTTACCTAAGTATGGAAGCCGCGGAGAACAAAGGCGGATTTTTCCGGTCAACAAACCGGGGCGCTTCCTGGGATAAAATGAGTGATGAGTATGCTTCCGGTCAATATTTTAATGAAATTTTCTGCGACCCGGTAAATATTGACAAGATTTACATAATGGATGTCGTATCGAAATTTACTTTGGATGCAGGAAAAACCTGGAAACCCCTTAGCACAAGTGGAAGACATGTTGACGATCATGCATTCTGGATTAATCCAAAGGATACTGAACATCTGCTGATCGGCGGCGACGGCGGGATTTATGAATCCATGGATGGCGGTATTAACTGGGAATTTAAGGCAAATCTTCCTGTTACACAGTTCTACCGTGTAAATGTTGATAATTCAAAACCATTCTATTACGTTTACGGGGGCACACAGGATAATCAAAGTATGGGTGGTCCTTCACAGACAATTAACGAAGATGGGATTGTGAACAGCGACTGGTTTATGACTGTCGGAGGCGACGGCTTCTTCCAGGCAATTGATCCGACTGATAAGAATATTGTTTACTCTGAATGGCAGTATGGCAATATTATTCGTTTCGACAGACGCAGCGGCGAAACTGTTTCGATAAGACCCGAGCCGCTGAAAGGTGAAAAATCATTCAGATGGTACTGGGATACTCCTTTTTTTATCAGCCCTTTCTCCCATACAAGGCTATATATTGCTGCTGAAAGAGTTTTCAAAAGCGATGACCGGGGTGAAAGCTGGCAGGCTGTCAGCGGTGATCTTACTACCGGAACTGACCGCAATTCGTTTAAAGTTATGGATAAATACTGGAGCTCTGATGCAGTTGCAAAAGATGTCAGCACTTCACAATTCGGACTTATCGTTTCACTTATCGAATCCCCTCTTAAAGAAAATATGATTTTTGCCGGAACGGATGACGGGCTTATCCAGGTTACTGAAGATCTTGTGACTTGGCGAAAAATCAGTGATTTTCCGGACGTTCCTAAATTCACATTGGTGAGCGATATACTCCCCTCCCGTTTTGATGAAAACGTTGTTTATGCCACTTTTAATAATCATAAACAAGATGATTTTAGACCCTACGTCCTAAAAAGTAATAACAAAGGCAAATCATGGGAATCCATCGCGGGCAATTTACCATCAAATGGCGCCGTTAATACAATTGTTGAAGACCCGGTAAATAAAAATCTGCTGTTCGTCGGCACGGAATGGGGTGTGTTTTTCACTGTTGACGGCGGCAATAAATGGATTCAGTTAAAAGCCGGACTGCCTAAAGTTAAGGTGCCTGATATTGTAATTCATGAGGGGGAAAAAGATCTCGTTATTGCAACTTTTGGACGTGGATTCTATATTCTTGACGATTATTCACCTTTACGCGAAGTTTCAAGGGAATTTTTCGATAAAGATTCTTATATCTTCCCTATAAATGATGCAACTATGTTCCATAAATCCGACGGCAAGTATGGACAGGGTGCTACTTACTTCAAAGCTGATAATCCTGACTTCGGTGCAACTTTTACTTATTACCTTAAAGATGTTCCGAAAACTCTGAAAGCAGAAAGAAAGGAGAAGGAAAAAGAGCTTTTCAAAAAAGGTGAACCGATTCCACAGCCTGCTTATGAGCAAAGAAAAGCTGAGGAAGCCGAAATTGCTCCTTATCTTACATTCGTTATAACAGACGAAACAGGTTCAGAAGTCAGAAGATTAAATACATCAGCCGGAAAGGGCATCGGCAGGATCAACTGGGATTTACGTTATGATCATTATTACCCCGTAAATATTTCGAAGGGTAAATATGAGCCGACAGCTAAAACACGTGGAAGCCTTCTCGCACTTCCGGGAAAATATGGTGTTACTATGTATATGACTGCCAAAGGAATGACAAATAAGTTATTTGGACCTGTTGAATTCAAGGCGGACATTCTTAATAATGTGACTCTTCCTGCTGCAGACAGAGCGGCAAAGGTTAAATGGGAAAGAGAAGCTATGGATCTTGCCCGTGTTGCGGTTGGAACAATTCGCCAGACTGAGGAGATTAATTCCCGGATGCTTGCTATCCGGCAGACAGCAGCAACTCTCCCCGGCGTATCAGCGGAACTTTTCGGCATTATCGAGAAAGTACAGGCATCCTTAGACGATATCTTATTCAGATTCAAGGGAGAACCAGCCAAAGCAAGCCAGGAAGAAGTGCCGCCGGCAATCGTTCCATTGAACGGTCGTCTTGGTGACTTACTCGGTCCAACCTGGAGCTCCTCCGGTAATATTACAAAAAACCAGAAGGTCGCCTACGAAATCCTGAGAGAGCAACTTCCGGGAATAATTTCCGATATCACAAATCTTTCCGTGACGGATATTCCTGTGATAGAAAGAGAGCTGGAGAATCTTAAAGCTCCGTGGACTCCAGGAAGGATCCCGCAGTTGAAATAATATTTGCATCTATTGAGCAATAAAAGAGAGGCTGCCCCCTAAAAGGCAGCCTCTTTTTTAACGTTACATTAGTTAGAATCAGGGAACCTCGGAAGAAATACTAGCCTTTCTCTCACTGAAAAATTTCCAATTGATTTTCAATCTTATTAACGGATTTATATTCCGGGTTGTGTGCCGGGGAATGTGGAAATGCTGCTATTTTCTTTCCCGACAATAAGAAGAGCGCCTATTTTAATGTGTAAGTATTCCGGATTCAAGTCATAGGATGTCAGTTTTTGCGGAAAAACAAGTGAAAATTAATTGATATTTTTATACATCAAACTATATTTTCGCTAATTTTGGCAGGAAAAGAAACTGAATTCAGGTTTTGAACGATTTCGATGAGCCTGCCGCTGAAGGAAAATAAAACCTTATCAGGATGTGCTCTGAGCCAGTATCCGCATCAAGATTAGGATTGCTTCAAGCCTCCAGTAGTGAAAAAGCTAAAGATTTAAATGATCAATCGAGCTTATCGACCCATTCAGTAAACGGGACAAGTCTGATCTCTTTTTTCTTACCATACCATTCAAACTGCCTAATTGAACTTTCGTCTATTGTCACAATTGTGAGTTCTTCACAATTAGTGAATGATGATGCTTCGGTTATTGCCCGCATTTCTCTGCTTAGTGTTTTTGGATTATGCACATCTACTGACACTTGCACTATTTCTGTTATTTTATTGGCTTTTTGAATGACAAAATCACATTCATAATCTCTCTTCCAGTAAAACAATTGATCACCTAATTTTAAAGATCGTTTGTAAAGCTCAGATGCCACAAGGTTTTCGAGTTTTTTTTCCCGGTTTACTGAAGGATTGAATCCGCCGCTGTTAATAATGCCATTATCAATAGCATAGATTTTTTTTTTGATCTATGCTGTTCCCTTACTTTGCATGAAAAACGCGGTATTTGAAAAAAGATCATTGTGTTTAAAATGTAAGAGACATATTTTGATACTGTTCTTTCATTATACCCTGTAATGTCTGAGATATTTCTTAAAGAATAATGCGATCCAATGCCGTTTATGAGCATATCTACGATTTTATTGACCATTACCGGATCCCGCGGCTTATAACGTGCAATTATATCTTTATATATTGTATCCCGCAGTATCATGCGCAGATATTCCCGGGAATCCGATCTTTTAATAACAACTTCCGGATATCCGCTGTTTTCAAGCATTTCATGCAATAAAATCCTGCGTTCTTCTATTGTATTTTTTATAACTGATTTTGATAATTCTCTGTACGAAAATGGAAAAGTATAAACCGGATAGTTTCTGCCCGTTAAATGTGTTGAGAGTTCTCCCGATAGCAGATTTGAATTGCTGCCTGTTATTACGACAATTCGCCCCTGCCTTTGCAGCCTGTTGACAAATAATTCCCAGTCCTGAAGGTTCTGAATCTCATCAAAAAGTAATATGTCCGGTCGGGCATATAATCTGTCTATTACTCTGATTATCTGGTCGTAATTTTCTGTTTTAATAAGTCTTTCATCATCAAAATTTGCATATCCAAATTTCTTGTCAGCGAGTTAATGCAGAGCAAAGAAAGATTTACCGGCACGCCTTGGGCCGATAATTACATTTATAAGGCCGGAGTGCAAGTCCAATTGCGCATCCCTTGGAATATATTCCGATGATATAAACCTGTCACGTTCCGATTTTTGCTGATAAATTACATCTTCTATCTTGTGCTACATCAATTCTTGTTATTTTTGCTGTATTATGATAACATAAATACATAATATCAACAAGAATTAAAATATCTTCCTGTCGGCGAAAAACCTTAACCACGATAAACACAAAGAGTGCACAATGAACAACCGGGGAGATATAAAGAAAAATATCTTAGATCTTTGCGCCTTTACGGTGAATAATTCTTTCAAATATCTTTGCATATTCAGCCGGAGGCAACGTATAAGCTAAACTTCAGTTTACCCATCCATTGAATTTTTCAAACCGCTTTTCAATTATCATTTTCGTATTTTCACAGTTTTAATCCGGGAATATATGACAGGCGAAAAATTTACAGAACTGATGGCAATAATGCGAAAACTCCGCACTGATTGCCCCTGGGACAAAGAGCAGACTCATGATTCGATAAAAGCTGCCACCTTAGAAGAAGCATATGAAACAGTTGAAGCAATAGATGAAAAGCAGTACGATAAACTTAAAGAAGAACTCGGCGACCTGCTTCTGCATATAGTTTTTCACTCCGTAATTGCTGAAGATAACGCCAAATTCACGATAGATGACGTAATCGAATCGATAAGTGCAAAACTGATCCGCAGACATCCGCATGTTTTCGGGGATACAGAAGTGAACGGCTCAAAAGATATTGAGAGAAATTGGGAAAAGATAAAACTCGCAGAAGGAAGATCATCAGTTCTTGAAGGAGTGCCTAAAAACCTTCATGGTTTATATCGTTCATTCCGCATTCAGCAGAAAGTCTCGAAGGTTGGTTTCGACTGGAAAAACAAAGAAGATGTCTGGGCAAAAGTTCTTGAAGAAATTAACGAACTGCATGAGGCAGAAGAAACCGGCGATAAGGAGCATATGGAAAAAGAGATGGGTGATCTGTTCTTTTCGCTCGTAAATTATTCAAGATTTATTGGGATCAATCCTGAAGACGCCATAAGAATTACAAATGAGAAATTTATTCGGCGGTTTCAGTTCGTCGAAAAGAAAATCGCCGATAACGGAGGATCATTATTAGAATCTACACTTGAGGAAATGGATAAGTATTGGGAGGAAAGCAAAAAGTATTACTGATTTTTCCCGTTACTGTATTTTTCATAGGCATTAATAATATCCTTAACAAGCCGGTGTCTTACCACATCGCCTTTATCGAAATAGATAAACCCGACTCCGTCAATTCCTTTAAGAATATCCTTTGCCTGTAAAAGTCCGCTCTGTGCAGATGAAGGCAGATCAATCTGGGTTATATCTCCGGTAATTATCGACTTTGAATTGGGACCAAGGCGAGTAAGAAACATTTTCATCTGCATTCCTGTGGCATTCTGAGCTTCATCAAGGATTACGTATGCATTGTTGAGTGTACGTCCCCGCATATAAGCGAGAGGAACAATTTCAATTACACCTTTATCCATATATGCCCGAAGCTGTTCACCGGGCAGCATATCCTGCAAGGCATCATATAGAGGGCGGAGATATGGATCAATCTTTTCCCTGAAATCCCCAGGGAGGAAACCGAGAGATTCTCCTGCTTCAACAGCGGGACGGGCAAGAATTATTTTTTGCACAATTCCCTTTTTGAGCGCTGAAACTGCAAAAGCAACCGCGAGATAGGTTTTTCCTGTTCCGGCAGGTCCGATTGAAAAACAGATATCGTTTTTCTGGACGATATCCATGTATTTTTCCTGATTAGGATTCTTAGCTTTAATTACGTCCTTCTTCGAATAAAGAATTACGCTCTCTAACTCCTTATTAGAGACAATATCCCTTCCCTGGATTGAAAGATCTATAATTGTTTCAACATCCTGCGATCTCAGTTTACCCGAAGTGTTCAAAACATATACCATTTCTCTGAATATTTTTTCAACGACTTCCACTTCCTCCTGTACGCCTTTAATATAAACGTTATCACCTCTTACGTTAAAGGATGCAGAAAATCTTTCTTCAATTGGTTTTAGATTTGAATCCTGAAATCCGAGCAGGTTGATTAGATCAACATTTTCCAGTTTGATTATTTTTTCAGCCAGTTTTATTCCTCCAAAAAACAAAATGCCCTTTCCGCAGAAGCGAAAAGGGCATTCAATCTTAAATCAATAAATCACAAAGGAAATTATTGTGCCGGAGCCGGAGCTGGTTTATAATTTCTTCTGATTTTGTCATATTTAGCTTTTTCTTCTTCTGTAAGGTTCGGGATTCTGAAGACCTGTTTTGGATAGATAAGATCAGGATTCTTAATTTTGTCTCTGTTAGCTTTGTAAATCATTGGCCAAGCAAAAGCGTTGCCGAAATGCTGATCTTTTTTAGCAATACCCCAGAGGTGGTCGCCTTTTACAACTTCATAATCAATATCTTGTTTGACTATTTCAGCCTGAACGTCAACCCATGCATCGAGTTTTCTCTGCAATTCATTATGAACTTTATTGTAAAATTCAGGAAGCGCGCTCAGTTTATTTGCTTTGAGAGCATCAAGTTCAGCCTGACGATCAGCTTTTGGACCTTCTTTGCGGTCAATTTTCGCTTCAAGTGCGTTTACTTTTTTTCTGAAAGCGTCGATATCAGCCTGACGATCAGCTTTTGGACCTTCTTTGCGGTCAATTTTCGCTTCAAGTGCGTTTACTTTTTTTCTGAAAGCGTCGATATCAGCTTTGGTTCCGCCAACTAATGCATATAATTCACTCATGCAGTCATCATAAGAAGCGAGAGCATCAAGTTCAGCTTTTGTTTTATTTACATCATTCTGCAGATCAGTCAATTCTTTTGTCAGAGACACTTTTTTCTCAGTGAGTCTGTTCATTTCACCCTGCCATTCATCTTCGGTCATTTCCTGAGCAAAAGCAACCGTAGCAATGAGGACAAGATATACAACTGTAAATATTTTGGTGAATTTCATTAATTCCTCCGATTCCTTATTAGTTAACTTTTTTAATTACCCATTTTCTGAAGATTTGCTTTGGTTGCAGCTTTGTCTTTTTCGCACTGATCGAGTTTAGCTTTTCTTTCAGCCAGATCTCTTTCGAGCTTTGATTTCTCGCTCTTCAGGGTGTTGATCTGTTTTGTCATTTCACTTACTTCGGTTCTAAGGTTTTCTAATTCAGCCATTTGTTCCGGCGAAACACCACTACAACCAGTCAAACCGATAAAACCAACGAGCAGACCTGCAAAAACAGCAGAACGCACAAGGGTTTTGAGATTCTTCATTTTTCCTCCGAATTATAGTTCTAAATGATATACAATATGATCTTTAAATATAAATAAAAATCTTTTGTTTTCTCAATAGTATCTTTAAAAAAGTATTTTTATATCTCAGAGAAGCCCGGCATCGCTGAAACTAAAGTATCGTTCCTTCCCGATAATAAGATGATCAAGAACCTGGATATCGATAATTTTGCCCGCTTCCACGAGTTTATTTGTTACACGCTTATCTTCCGGACTCGGTTCAATATTGCCGCTTGGATGATTGTGGAGCAAAATAATGGCTGCGGCGCTATTCTCAATTGCATTCCGAAAAACTTCCCGCGCATGAACCAGGGATGCATTCAATGTCCCTTTTGTGATTTCATCAGATCTTATTATACGATGTGCCGTCGTTAAGCTTACCACAAAGAATTTTTCCTGCAGATCATCCCTTAAAATTGGAATAAAATAATCTGCTACACTTTTTGATCCGGAAATCACAGCATTTTTAGTGAGCGCTCCGGCATCAATTCTCCTGCCGATCTCGAATGCTGCGGCAAGGGTTGCAGCTTTATCATTTTTTATTCCATTTTCTTTAATAAGCTTTGCAATCGAAAATAAAGCAAGTTGTGATAAGCCGCCCGCTTTTGATATCAATTCGCTGGCAATAGTTAAAACCGATTTCCCTTTTGTCCCTGTTCTAAGCAAAATTGCAATCAGTTCTCTTTCAGTCAATGCTCGTGGACCTTTTGCAATAAGTTTTTCTCTTGGACGGTCAGATTCCGGAAGGTCTTTGACAATATCCGGCATTATTCACATGGTCTCATAGTCAAAATCTATTCCCATTCTATTGTCGAAGGGGGTTTGGAACTAATATCGTAAACAACACGGTTTATGCCGCGCACTGAACGTATTATCAGGTTCGATACCTCAGCAAGAAAATCATGTCCGAAACGATACCAATCCGCTGTCATTCCGTCAACAGAAGTTACGGCACGCAAAGCCAGCACATTTTCATATGTCCGGGCATCACCCATTACTCCAACAGACTGCACCGGTAATAGAACGCCGAATGCCTGCCATATCTCATCGTAAATTCCATACTTATGCAACGCTGAAATGTAAATATCGTCAGCTTCACGTAGTATATTCAGCCTTTCGGGTGTAACTGCTCCGAGTACTCTTACTGCAAGTCCGGGTCCTGGAAAAGGATGCCGGAAAATAAAAGATTCCGGGATGCCAAGCTCTCGTCCAATTTCCCTGACCTCATCTTTGAAAAGTTCCCTGAATGGTTCTATCAGTTTAAGGTTCATCTTGTCTGGTAATCCCCCGACATTATGATGAGTTTTAATTGTTACAGACTTGCCTTTCACGCTGACTGATTCAATAACATCCGGGTATAAAGTTCCTTGCACAAGAAAATCCACATTCCCGAGTTTCCCGGCTTCTTCTTCAAATAATTCGATAAAAGTATTGCCGATTATTTTCCGCTTTTGCTCAGGGTCGTCAACGTCTTCTAATCTGGTAAGAAAAATATCTTCTGCATTAATGTGTATTACTTCAATCGAAAATTTTTCCCTGAAAATTCTAACAAAGTCTGAGCTTTCATTTTTACGCATCATCCCGGTATCGATGTGCACACATTTGAGCCGGCTGCCAATACTTTTATGCACAAGCACGGCTGCGACTGAGGAGTCCACACCCCCGCTCAGGGCACAAAGAACATTTCCATTATTGGTTTTCCTGCGGATATCTTCGATCATTCCGGAAATGATATGTCCAGGCTTCCAATCCGGTTTTGCAGCACATATTTTGAAAATAAAATTATCGAGGATAACCGATCCTTCCTGAGTGTGGATAACTTCAGGATGGAACTGCAAGCCGTAAATCCTGTTCCCGGGATTCTCTATAACAGCAACAGGTGTATTCTCGGATACGGCAGTGATATCAAATCCTTTAGGCGCCGCAGAAACCAAATCACCGTGACTCATCCAGACAATTGAATGCTGCCGGACGCCGGAGAGTATGCCATTGAAATTTTTAATATCCAATTGGGTTCTGCCGTATTCACGGTTTTTTGCAGGTTCAGTTTTAGCCCCGAACTGTTTTGCAAGAAGCTGTAGTCCATAACAGATTCCCAGAACCGGTTTTTTAATAAGGAGAAACCGCTGGTCGAAATCGGGAGAATCCTCCTCATAAACGCTCATAGGCCCGCCCGATAGAATTATTCCTGCGGGCAATTCTCCCTTAATATCATCTAAACTAAATGTATGCGGGTGGATTTCACAATAAACATTTTTTTCGCGCAGTCTTCTCGCTATTAACTGAGTAAACTGAGAACCGAAATCAAGTATCAGGAACCACTGATCATGGATCATTAATTATTTTCCGAAATAATTTCGAGCATTTCTTTCATCCGTATCTCGAGAAGATGATCTTTTTCAAGACGGTTTCTGCCATTTTGAGCAATCATTTTTCTGGCTTCATCATTACTCAGGTAGAATTCAATTTTTTGATACATTTCCTGGCGGTCAGAAAATAGAACGATCTCTTTATCCGGTACAAATCTGTAGGGAATATCAGCCTGAAAATTTGACATCTGGAATGAAGCACATGCAGCGCCTTCAGCAACCCGGAGATTGAGACCTTCTCCGGAATTTTCAACTCCCTCTTCGAAGCCTTTGTGAATATTAAGCAGTATTTTACTGCATTTCATAGCTTTCAGCATTTCATAACCGTAAAGTGCATGTCCCTGATAAACAGAACTGCAGGATGTATTTTTCCATCCGCGTCCCCATATCCTGAGGTTATACTTCTTCATCAGTTCTTTAAGAATTTCTTCTCTTTTGGGATAATGACTGCCGATAAAAGAAATGTCGCAGGAGTATTTTTTTATGTCCGAACTACTTAAATCAGCTCTGTCTGCCGCAGCAGGAACATACCCGTAAGGCAGATGCCATGCATTTTTATGTCCGGCATTTTTATAAAGGGCAACAGACCACGGATCGTAAGTGAAGAAAAAATCATAATATTTTGAGGCGGGTCCGGAGAATACCGGAAATTCCCAGGGGTCATCACCGAACCAGTTGATCATGACCGGGTTATTTATCTCTTTTATTTCCTTCAGTGTATCATAGGTCAACGGCTCACCCTTGAGTATAAATACAATATCGGGGTTGTGTTTTTTCACAGCCCCGATAATTCGAATATTTATTTCCTGCTTAACTTTTGCTGAAGAAAATATTTTTATTGCTTTGTTGAAACTATATACTGAATTCCAATCGAATTCTATAACTTCGCAGCCGTTTATTCTTAAAGCATCCGGTATAAGTTTATTAAATAATACCATCCGCGAATATCCGGCTATGTAAAGAATTTTCATTGACCGATATGTTTTGCGTAATCTCCGTCTGTCAAGAGATCATCAAGTTCAGAAGAATCTGCAATCTCAACCTTAATAAGCCAGCCTTCGCCATAAGGGTCTGAATTAATTATCTCTGCCTGGTCCTGTAACTTCGGATTAACTTCAATAACTTTACCGGAACACGGAGCGTACAGATCACTTACTGTTTTAACGGCTTCAATAGTACCGAATGTTTCACCCTTGCTAATCCCTTCAAGGTCAGCAGCAATATCAACATAAACAACATCGCCGAGTTCGCCCTGTGCATATTCAGTAATACCAATAATACCGGTATTTCCTTCGATTTTAATCCATTCATGTTCGGCAGTGTACTTCAAATTTGCTGGAATACTCATAATATCCTCCGAGTCCTTATTTTACTCTTAATTTTTATTTAATAATTTATCAATAAATGAGGTATCATAATTATTGTTGTTGAAATCGGGGTTATCCAATACCATTCTATGGAAAGGTATTGTTGTCTTAACTCCTTCAACTGTAAATTCATCAAATGCCCTCTTAGCCCTTTTAATCGCATGCTCACGATCTGTTCCCCAAACGATAAGTTTAGCAATAAGAGAATCGTAATAAGGCGGCACTTTATAGTCATTATATACATGAGAATCGACCCTAATACCAAATCCTCCCGGGAAATGAAGGTATTCAAGTTTGCCTGGTGAGGGTCTGAAATTATTATCTGGGTCTTCGGCATTAATCCTGAACTCGAAAGCATGTCCGATCGGATTCATTGGCGGAACTGCAATTTGTTCACCTGCCGCAGCCAGTATCTGCTGTTTGATCAAATCAGTATTGAATACCATCTCGGTTACGGGATGTTCAACCTGTATCCGGGTATTCATTTCGATGAAGTAAAAATTTTTATTTTTATCGGCAATAAATTCGATAGTCCCTGCCCCTTCGTAATTTACTGCTTTGGCGCCCTTGGTAGCGGCTTCTATCATTTTTTGCCGAATTGCAGGGGTGATAAACGGTGAAGGCGCTTCCTCAACGAGTTTCTGGTGACGACGCTGGACAGTGCAATCTCTTTCACCATAACAATACACATTTCCAAACTGATCTCCCATGACCTGAATTTCAATATGTCTGGGATTTTCAATAAACTTCTCAAGGTATAATTCCGGATTGCCAAATGCAGCTTCGGCTTCATTGCTTGCGGTTTGGAAAGCTTTTTCAATCTGATCTTCGCTATATACGATCCTCATGCCTTTACCGCCGCCACCGGCTGACGCTTTAAGCATAACAGGATAACCAACTTTCAATGCTATTTCTTTTGCTTCCTTAGCGTCTTTTAAAGCTCCGTCGCTTCCCGGAACAACGGGAACATCCACACCTTTCATTGTTTCTTTGGCAAGGGCTTTGTCGCCCATTCTTCTGATCATATCAGGAGAAGGCCCAATAAATTTAATTCCGGCTTCTTCGCATATCTCCGAAAATTCAGCATTCTCAGCAAGAAAACCATAACCAGGGTGAATCGCATCGGCACCTGTTATCTGGGCGGCAGACATAATACTTGGAATTTTGAGATAACTGTCCCGGCTTGGAGCCGGACCAATACATACAGCTTCATCTGCAAACACAACATGAAGAGAATCTTCATCGGGAACTGAATAAACAGCAACTGTGGCAATGCCCATTTCTTTGCAAGTGCGTATTATTCTAAGCGCAATTTCTCCACGGTTGGCAATAAGAATTTTCTTAAACAATCGGACTCCCGGTTATTTATTCAGCTCAATGAGAAATAAAGGTTGATTGTATTCGACCGGCGATGAATTTTCAACAAGAATTTTCACGACAGTACCAGATACATCAGACTCTATTTCGTTCATCAGTTTCATGGCTTCAATTATACAAAGCACAGTTCCTGGCGAAACCTGGTCTCCGACTTTTATATAGGGATCAGCATCGGGTGCAGGTGCACGGTAGAATGTGCCGACAATTGGGGATTTAACTTCATATAGATTTTGAAGGTTTTCAGCAGGCTTTGGTTCAGATGGAACAACTGGTGCCGCGGCTGCCGGAGCAGCTGGAACAGCATTTGCAGGCATAGTGATTACAGGAGCAGGATTAGAAGAATATTTGGCGATTTTAACTCTAAGATCGCCTTCCTGAACCGAAAACTCGGCAATATTGCTGGTCTCAACCATCCTGACCAGTCTTTTTAAAAGATTTATATCCATGATTTTAGCTTTTTAGTTTTTAACTCGTTCGACGTAAGTCCCAGTACGGGTATCAACTTTAATAAAATCACCCGTATCCACAAAAAGCGGGACATTCACTGTTGCCCCTGTTTCCATCTTTGCAGGTTTCAAAGTGTTTGTCGCTGTATCACCCTTGAATCCTGGTTCAGTTTCCTCAACCATAAGATTAACAAATATAGGAATTTCAACGGTAATAATCTGCTCATTGTCATCGAGAAGAACATCCACAATATCACTTTCCTTAAGAAAATACTGCCCATCTCCGAAATAACTTTCGGCAACGGTAATCTGATCGTAAGTTTCATTATCCATAAGAACCAGTCCGGAAGATTCTTTATATAGATACTGATATTTTCTTCTCTCAACTCTCACAATTTCAACAGACTCGCCTGAACGGAAAGTATTGTCAAGCACCCTGCCAGTTTTGAGATTCTTCAGAGAGGTTCTGACAAAAGCTCCTCCCTTTCCTGGTTTAACATGTTGAAACTCAACAATAGCGTATAAATCATTCTTAAATCTTAAAATTAGTCCATTCCTGAAATCTGATGTATCTGACATAAATTATCCTGCTATTAAAATTAAATCACACTTAAAGATAATAATTAAATAATAAAGCAAAATGCTTAGTTTTTGACGAGGGCAAGATATTTTTCAACTTCGCGGATTATCTGCGATGTTTTATACTCTTCCTTCACCAAAGTAAGAAGTTTTTCTGCTTTATCATTTGAACCGGATTTGATATAATTAATACCGGCATTCAACAGATATTCAGGAACTGATGCATTAGCTTTGGAAATTTTTGCTGCTTTTTCATAATTTTTAGCTGCATCGCCAAATTCGCCCTGATTTTCATAATACATTGCAACACCGGCAAGCGCAGTGGCTTTGTAAATTTCATTATCGCCGGAATAGTCATCGAAGGCGTCATACGCCTCTTCAAATTTGCCAAGGTTAAGGTAACAATTGCCGAGTAGTACACGCGCAATTTCTCCGTTTTCAGAGCCGCTGTATTTATCGGAAATGCTGAGCAAACCGGTAATATCGGTGCCAGGCCTTCCGTCAATTGCTTCCTGGAAAGCTCCGGAGCGGTAAAGCGGCATAACTTTTGCTAATTCAGCAGAAGCAGCGATATTGTTCTCGCTCTTATTGCTGTAATAGAAATACATTAATAAAGCGACAACTATTACAGATCCCGCAACAATCAAAATATTCTTCTGATTTTCTTCATAAAAAACTCTTGCGGAATAAACACTCTTAATAAGACTGTCTTCTTTTATTTGTTTTTTACTGAATTTTTTAGGTTTTACTAACACAGCACAGTTCTCCGAGTTAAAATATATACAGACTTAAAATATAAAAATAAAATAGCTTATAAGCCAATACGTATGTGATTCGAAAAAATCCAGCAATGTTGATTCTTGTAAACCTCAACCCGGTAAACACCCGGGTCTTTCACTTTGTATTCCGATATTTGTGATTCCGTTTCAAAAACAATACTTCCATTGCGGATAAATCTGACGGCAGCTCCTTCTGAGGGAATCTCGGCATGTAAAAATAATCCTTCGGATAGTTCTGTTGAGGAGCCCATTTCTATTCTTTTGTAATCATTACTTCCAAAAAAACGAAAGCCCTTCGCATCACCATAATAAAAATTTGAGATATAGCAGGAACCTGCTGCTAAGGCTCCATATATTTCGGCTTTTAAAGAATTACTTACTACCCCTTCTTCTGCGTGCTTTTTTATGTCATTTTTAACAAGAATGTGGGTACGCACAGATTTGAATAATACTTTATACGGAAAGACCTCAACCTCAAAAAAGCCCAGGAGATTTACTTTATGTGCATGAGCATCAACTCCGCCAATGGCTGTTACAGGTCTTGTGAGGGCAATTTTATCCCATACCCGGACAGAATCCGGATTAGGAGATAAAATTGATTTCAGCGGATGAATAAAATAATTGAATTTATTCTGTTCAGTCAGCCCCTCCATCCATTCGGACATATGATTCCAAATCTCAATACCTGTAAATCCTTCGGCATCCCAGGCTGTCCATGGATATGGAGGATGCTCTTTCATTGAATTTCGTTTTTCATGGGGGTGAGCCAGAAATCCGATGCCGCCTGCTCTCTTAACTTTTTCAACGTATTCCTTTGCCGGCATTCTTGTTGAAAAAGCTTCATCAATGCCAAAAGCAAGATAGTGGTTCTGATTAAATTTGTCGTTTATCTCACAACCAATAAGAACAAGTGTCTCGCCATACCATTTCTCATACCCTTCCGAAAGTCCTCTCATCGTATTATGATCGGTGATCATAATAAAATCGAGACCCACCTCTCCCGCTGCAGAAGCAATATCCGGTATTTCACCGGAACCATCAGAAAAGATGGAATGAATATGAATAGCACCGATAAGTTCGTGCAAAGCAGAATCCTTAATTCGATTTCTCAGTTGCCGTGAATCTCAAGCAGAGTTGAGTATTCAGTTGTCTGTTCCTTAATAAGATTTGTGAGTTTGCCCATCAGAAGTTCAAGTCTTTCATCAGGTTTGTCATCAAAATCATCGTATGCCTGCTCGTTCTCGAAGACATATACTTCTTCAAATTTCTCAGGTTTATTTCTCAACTGATAAACACAATAACTCTCTAATCCTTCTGCTTTAACAAGATTTTTCATCTCTTTGACAATATTAAGATACTCATCCCGTTTTTCAGGATAAATATCATATTTCACCGTAAAAATAACTTTTCCCATTAATTCACCTTTCTTATAAAATTATGTTTCCACTAAAAATTTCTTCTGCGGGACCTGTTAATGAAACATCTGAAAAAACATCGTCCTTATACATAAAATCAATTTTCATCGATAAATTCCTAACCGTAACAATTTCTACAGGCGGCTTAAGTCCGTAATTCTTAAATGCCATGATTGCTGCTGCGGTAGAGCCTGTTCCGCAGGCAAGAGTTTCATTTTCAACTCCCCGTTCATATGTGCGGATAAATATTTTGTCGTTTCTTATATCAATAAAGTTCACATTTACTCCATCCGGAGCGAAATCTTTTAAATACCGGATCTCCTTTCCCAACTCAAGGACGGGTAAATTATTAACCGTTGAATACGACGAAAAATTATTACGTGGATCCCTTAAAATATCTCGCGCATTAATAATGCAGTGAGGTGACCCTGTATCAACAAATGAACAGTTAAGCATCTGCCCGAAAGCTTTTACCTTGAAGTTAAACTTCATCTTACCGGGAGGCTTAAGAAAAAAACTCACCTGATGATCACTTCTTTTCTCACCAGAATAAATGTCCCCCTTATTATAAAAAACAGCCCGTTCCGATTCCTGCCCAAAATGATTAAAATGGTATTGAAGCGCACAGCGGGATCCGTTCCCGCAAAGTGAGCCTTCATTCCCATCGGCATTAAAGTATTTCATATTGAAATCGGCATTCTCGGACTCTGAAATTAAAAGCAAACCATCCGCACCTATACCAAAATGCCTGTCACATAGTTTCCGGATATCCTCCGTAGAAAGCAATATTCCGTCATTCGTCCTCTGATCGAAAAGGACAAAATCGTTTCCTGCACCTGAGTATTTTTTAAAGGATATTTTTTTCATTTTCTTAATTTACTTCTAAACTCTGCTTTTTGCAACGAAAAATTTAAGTATTCTACTATTTCAGAGATAGATTGATACCGATAAAAATTCTTAATGTTCCCTGTTTATTATAATTTACAATCATAAAGCTGTTTTTGTTATTCTTTTTTCAGGCGGGGAACATTTAAGAATAATCCATCCGGTTCTAACTTCATATAGAAGGATTTTTTCAAATCCGTCAGAAATTTTAACATTATTATTATCCGGCATTTAATTAATTGATTTATTAAATTATTCCCTTAAATAAATGAACAACAGGAACAAAGATGAATATCCCACCCAAATGCAATTTCTTTTTTTTCCTTCGGGTTATTCTAATGGGTTTTCTTTTTACGGCGCTAAGTTTAAATGCTCAGAAAAAAAACGAATTTGAAAAAGCTGCCGCTCTTTCTGTGTCACCGGCAGGCTTCATTTTCGTTTGTGATGCCGGAAAGAATGAAATAGTTAAACTCGATCTCAATTGCAACAGAGTAACGGATGCAGGAGGTTATGGCTGGAATAATCTTGAATTCGATAACCCGGCAGGAATTTTCTCAGATATCCTGACAATTTATGTCGCTGATAAAAACAACAATAGAATTCAACTCCTCGACAAAGATCTGAACTATATTTCACAATTCACGTCATCCGGCTCCGGACAATTTTCAGTTTCCTTCGGCTATCCGACCGACGTTGCAGTTTCTTCACTTGGGGATATTTACATACTCGATTCAGATAATCTTCGAATACTCAAATACGACTCAAGAGGAAATTATATAAGGCAAATCGGGAATTTTGATGACGGCAGATTTTCTCTCTCGAAACCCATAAAACTGCAACTCAACAGGCAAAATTTACTTTTCGTTCTTTCTGAGAACAAAATATACCAGTTTGATGAATTCGGGAATGGTATGAAAATAATTGAGACCGGCATTAACACAACAGGTTTTGCCATTGCCAATCGCGATGTAATAGTTTACAATGAAACGGATATATGGTATTTTTCTGACGGCGATGAGGCTACCACCCGCAAGGTCATTTTCAGTTCCGATCTCAGAATTGTCTCTGCTGAAATTGTAAAAAAATCAATCTATATCCTGACAGAGAATCAGCTAATTATCAAATCCTTAGCAGAGTGAAAAACGATCAAAAAGTAAAGACTACACTTGTAGTATTTGGGATTTTTTGGCTTTTAATTATTCTTACCAATCATATAGTCCATATCATTCCTGAAGCCGTAAAATTATTTCCATTCTCTTATTTGCTTACATCAACAGTATGCCACATGGAAACTGAAAAGCTGCTTTTTATTGCTGATTTGCCTACTATGACTTGTGCAAGGTGTACCGGTATTTATTTCGGGGCATTTATCACTTCTATTTCAATTTTATTCATTTCTAAAACGATAGTCGCAAAATTCCGATTATTAATATTTACCTCAATTTTTATGCTGGCAGACGTTTTAGCATGTAACCTTGGTATTTATAAATATTCACACCCAATAGCCTTTACGACAGGTTTGTTTTTCGGTTCTGTTATATTTTTATATTTTTACGACGGTTTAATAGAGTTAATAGTTAATAAAAATTGAAGACAAAATATCTGCCAGTAATCGTAAGCGGTTTTGGAGCCGGAGTAATTGCTATTGTCCCGTTTCTTAACAGCATGGCTTGTTGCTTAGTTATACCAGCGGCAGCCTACCTATCTCTTTTCCTTGATGTAAAACTTAATCATACACCCCCTTTTATGATCAGTGCCGGAAAGGGCGCATTATTTGGCTTGCTGACGGGACTCATTGCAGCATTGTTTGCAACTGGATTCGATATTTTTGTCACTTTGATCACCAGATCAAATGAGTTAATGCAGGCTATCGGGCAATTACCGAATATACTCTCTGGACTTCCTCTCGATGTGAAAATTAAGGAGGAGATTATGACAGTCTTTGAATCTTTAAGAAAAGACATTATGGATGATGGCTTTTCAGCGCTGTATACTGTCCTGATTTTTATGAATAATCTTATTTCGTTTACAATTTTTGGTTTAGTCGGGGGACTGATAGGTTCACAAATTATTAAATCGCAGAATAAAAGAGCCGGATAAACGAATGATTAATGTTTTTATTTTTCTGCTGCATGCAATTTTTATTTATCTGGTGATGAGAAACCGGATTAAAAACAGGTCTGTTAAAGATGCATTTATTGATCTGGCATTCATCATAGTTTTATTCGCTGTTGGCTGGTCGCTTACCGCCTGGGTGATCAATGCATTCGTTGAACCGGAGGGATTAGGTAAGCATTTTGACCGGGACACAATTACTCTGAGTCTCCTGAGTATCGGAGAATTTTTTTTTTACAAAGGATATTATTCCGATGTTTTTGTCAGCGGAGCCGGAAAGGGAAAATAATTGTGGCAGTCTGCTCTGACTGTTTTTTGGCGGGTGATTGCGGTTCAAATCTCCATTGCCTGAGCGCAGTGATCGCGGATTCTTCCAACCTCGAATCCGCCTTTATTAGTGGGAAAATTCTTCCGACTGAACCATCAGGCATAATAGTAAACCTAAGTTTGACATCAATTTCTTTCTCAACTCCTTCCGGGTAAGGAGGTATAATAAAACTATAAATTTTTCTGACTCCACCGGCACCAAAATCAATATTATAGCCTGCAGAACCATCGCCATAATATTCGCTGACCAAAGATTGTTTTTCATCTTTAAGTACTTCATCCCAGCGGGATTTTTCGTCATTTTTCTTCTTTTCACTAAATACAGATTCATTATCAAAAGGATTTTTTACTGCCGGTAATTCCATCTTTTCTTCCTCATCAGATTTTTGAACCTGATTTTGGGGTGGCATAGCTGATGGAATACCGGAGCCAGTTCCAAATCCAATAATAACATAGTCCTCATCAATTGCATTAGGTGAGAAATGGAAAAGAAGGAACAACAGAGTTATAACCAGATGAAATGCAAAAGAAAGAAGATAAGAACTGAGATTAATTTTCTCTTTGTTCATTATTATTCGACTTTTTCCGTCTCAATAGTAAATTTATCGATTCCAAGTCCCTTCGCAGTATCAATTATTTTTATTACAATATCAATCTTTACAGATTTATCGGCTCTGATAATAAGTGCCTTCTCGTTTTCGCTGGCCGCAGCCTGTGAAAGCCTTATACCAATTTCATCCATTCCAATTTCGGTATTACCGAAATAAAACCTGTTGTCTTCAGTGATCGAAATAATCAATCTTGAAGGCGAAGTCTGCTCATTATTTTCAGCTCCCGGAAGTCTGACTTTAACGCCTGTTTGAATAACAAATTGTGAAGTTAAAAGGAAAAAGATCAGCAACAACATCACGATATCCGTAAGTGATGAAAAACTAAATATGCTCAGGGGTTTATTAGATGTTTCGAATTTCATATCAGTTCTGGGTTTTCGCCCTGGAAGCTTCTTCAATGATGTCTATTACGTCGTTAGAAACCACTTCCATGTCAAGCACAAGTTTACTTATTGAACTTATAAGCATATTATAGAATGTCAATGCAATAATACCCACCGCAAGTCCAAAAGCTGTTGTTATAAGGGCTTCCCATATTCCGCCGGCAAGATCGCTCGGATTTGCTGAACCTTGCAGAGTTTCTATTCTCATAAATGCGGAGATCATACCTGTAACAGTTCCTAAAAATCCAAGAAGCGGTGCGACTCCGGAAATAGTAGCCAGAATTGATAAGCCTTTTTCCAGTCGGCTCACCTCTTGTCTGCCTGCAGCTTCAATAGCCTCTTTTACACGCTCGTGCCCCAAATTTATCTTCTTAAGACCTTTCCTCACTATATTTGCCGCTGGTGACTTTTCCTCGACACAATAATTCATTGCGCCATCAATATCCCGATTCTTAATGAGGCTGCGGATTTTCAGAAGAAATGCCGGGACGTTCATCGAGGCTCTTCTAAGGACAAGGTACCTGTCAATAATGATCGCAACCGCAACAATTGACGACAAAAAAATGGGCAGCATAAGCCAGCCGCCCTTAAGCAAAATTGAAACCAGATTCATAAAAAAACTATCCTGTAATAATTATCTTGCGGAAACTCCCGCAGATTTAGCTTCTTCGGATGAATTAAAATATCCTATATTCACCCTATAGAGTAATCCCTTCGGCGAGTTAAAATAAGTTATAAAACTTTTGTACCCCTTTTTGATCAGTTTGTCAGCTTCCTTTTCAGCTCGGGCTTTATCTCCAATCGCCATAATCTGTACGTAAAATCGACCTTGATCTGTATAAACCATATCCGTTCTTGAATAAGGAACTGCATCATTAATATTTCTAAATAATCCTGATTGTGTTTCCGGTGCATTAGGTCTTGCAGTCACTTTCTCAGCCGGAGCAATTGACTTTTCTTTTACAACCTTTTCCCTCTCATCAGTTCCGGAAATTTTTGGGGTTTGTTCAAAAACAGGTTTATCCTTTGCGGGAGTTTCGTCTTCGAAAATTGTTTCCTGCGCTGAGGATTGCGGCTCCTCAGGATTTTCTCCCGGTTTGATAAACAGAAAATAAATAGCAAATAAAAATATTACTGCAAGAAGAATGCCTCCCAGAATCCAGTAAAAACGATTAGATTTTGGTTCTTCGTCTAGTTCATCTACGCCTGTATCTTCTTTTTCAGTTAATAACGCTTCACTTTTGGGACTTGAATCACCGGGCATATCAAAATCAGAATAAATATCAGCCCATTCCTTATCAATTGGTGGGTGGAGAACGTGCTGCTTTTCAAAAGTGGTTGAAACAGCATCTTCGTGTTTTACAGGAGTTGCCGGTAATTCTTCATCCGGCTGGTAAATATCCCTCCGCGGTTCTTCCTTTTCTTCCTCTGGCTCTTCAGGTGAAAAGATTTCAAAGCGTGAATGATCTACTTCCAGTTCATCAGCATCTTCGGGCTCTTCGTCAATCATCTCAGGAAGTTCAGGCAATTCGATTTCATCATGTATATTGGGAAAGCTAGGTATATCGTCTGTAGTTTCTGAATCTTCTGTATCATCTGAAAATTCTGCGCCATCTTCCTGCAAGTCTTCTTCTTCGTCCGAATCTCTTAAGGATTCATGCTCACTTTCGTCCCAGGTCCAGGAACTATCTGCTTGTTCATCAGATAACTCATCTTGCCCTTCATCGGCAATAGAAATTTCATCCTCAGGATCTGAAGGTTCATCCGTGCGTAAATTCACAGAATCCTTTCTCATCTCTGTCCCTGTTTCCAATGAAAAAAGTTTCCAGAAATCCTCTTCAGCCTGGTCGGTCTCAGCATCCTGAGGCTCTGTTAATTCCCTATCAGGTGCTTTAGCGCTTTCTATTTTCTCCGGTATCTCATCCTCAATGCGGAAATCTTCCTGCATTTCATCTTGTACAAATTTAGCTGGTTCTTCATCTTCAGGAACATCTGAATCTTTATAGAGGTCAGGCTGTTCTGCATTATTAAAGTCATCAACTATAATGCCTGCATCAATAGGTTCCGCCCCTGCTTCTTCCGTTTCATCAGGGCTTGAATCGTCCTCAAGATCAGCATCTTCCAGAAGATTCATCAAATCTTCATTTTCCGAACTATCTGCTTTTTTTGCTGTTACTGCCCCCGAATGTAATTCAATCTGAGGCGCTGTATAATCCTGCCACAGGTCATAACTATCCAGATATTCTTCATTCAGAATCAGATTTGCAATTTTATCCCGTATTACTTTCCTTACTGAATCATTGGATGTATCACCTAATATTATAGAATTAAAAGCGCCCCCAACGGCAGGAGAAAACAAATCCTCACCTGCTATTTGGTCTTTCCCGGCAACAAATTCTTTGATAATGTAGTAGTATGACGGCTTAACACTTAAAATTTCTCCTGGTTTTTCAGGGACGAAAAGAATCTGCTCAAGTTTACCGATTCCACTTTCTGAAGATTCCTTTTTAGACGTAAAAGTACCTAAACCCGCAATTCTTACGGCTGCATAATTCTCGAAAATTCCCTTTAGCTCATCAATAAATAATGAGAAGCCGAGTTCTTTTTCGTATGAATTAATATCGAGAAGACTTTTAAGCTTTTCTTTTAAGTATTCTTGTACCATTATATTCATTCATATAGTTTACCTCAATATACGAATAATGTAGTGTTTTCGCCAATGGAACAGATATCAAAAACGAAATTCTGCGCGAACATTAAGATCGGAAGGTTTTCCGGGATAATTTCTAAAAATAAAATTTTCCCTGTTTAAAATATTTGAGAATCGGAAATCGATTAAAAAGCTCTCATATATTTCCACACATATATTTAGTTTAAGGTCATAATAAGCCGGCAATTCACTGTCATTAACGATTGATTCATATGATTTTAATTTTATTTCAATCCCGGGTTCGAGGCGTAGAAAACTGAGCATATTAAATCTGTAATAAGCTTCCCCGGATATTTGAGGAATATAAGGCAGGTAAAAATCTCCGGATCTAGTTTCTAAATATGCTGCATTTGCATAAAACTCCCCCGAAGGACCATTATAAAACAAAAAATTTGTGTTTAATTCAAAAGTACTTACTCCGGATATCGCTGCAATATTAAAAATCCCGTCAGCATTGATATCCTCAAAATATGCCCGGTTATCACTTTTTGCATATCGGACACCTGCATTAATCTCAAAGTATTTATCATATTCAAATTTCAGTGCACCCTTAATGTCAAGCGTCCTTTCTTCAATATTCCCTGTCAGTTGCAGCAGATCAGTATAAGGATTCTTCGTTTGGAAAGACACTGGAGAAAGCCTTGTAAAACCAGGTGTATATTCGCCCAGTATTGTGATCGAATTCCCCATTTTCAGCGAGATAAGAGCGTAAGGGTAAATAGATGATTTAGTTGCAGATTGGTAATAATTTGCTCCGCCGCCGATTTGGAAACCGACTGATGGCATCAATTTCAAAACACCTGACAAACTTATTAAATCAGAACTACCGCTATTGAGGAAATCAATTCGATTTATATATCTGCTGAAATTTGCATTACCTGAAAATTTTACATCCGGGAAAATGAGGTCGAATCCGCCATGAGCGTTCATTTCCTGCATACCGTAGGTCGAACTGGTTATCTGAGTTTCTTCCAATTCCACGCTGGAAAAATCTGCATCCCCTCCGAAACTCAGAAAACTATAATTTGAATTGTTATAGCTGAGTTTTAATCTCCGGGAATCGTATTCTCTCTTCGTATCATAGAAATCTGATCCAAAAAGGTAATACTCGCCGCTACCTAAAGACGCTTCAACTGAAAGAGTATTTTTACTGAAGAATCCCGAATTATTCCCGGTAAAATAATTCAGCGCTAATTTACCGAAATAATCCCTCGAACCGGCATTAACCTTGTAATCCCTGATCCGGGAATATTCAAAGCCTCCATCGAAGAGAATGCCGGCAAGTGCCCCGGATGCGCGGATCAGCCCGCCGGGCATCGTTTCTTTCCCACCTTCCGCTCTAAGCAGAAAATTGACCGGATCTTTTTTTTCGTATAAATCTGCATTCAGGTTTATGGGATTAGATATCTCAGCCAGTTTGAAATCTTCGGGCGAAATCGGAGGACTGAAAAAATCTTTTCCGAGAGTCGGTAAAAAATCCGGTTTTAATTTATCCATTTGCGGAATATTGATTTTCTGGACACCGGTTATCACGAATTCCGGAAGTTCCACTCCCCTCGGTTTTTCCTGAGCAAGGTGTTTTCCGGAAAAAGTTAAAATGGCTGCAAGAAAAAGCAAAAAAGAATTTTTCATAAATTCCTCAGTTTTTTTCTTGCTTCTTTGCCTATCTCATCGTCTTTATGTTTCTCAGCAACAGCCCTGAACATTTCTTTTGCTTTCAATTTTTCTTTTCTCTCAATATAACAGTCACCCAGTTTTAGTAAGGAACGCGAATACCATTCATCATATCGCGCATAAACTGTTCTAACCCGGACGAATGCACTGATAGCTTCATCTATTTTTTTTTGTTCCAGAAGAGAAACTCCCAGATAATATTGTGCCTCGGCTCCGATATCGTCAGAACGAAGGAGGGTGATCTCCCCAAATATTTCCTCCGCTCTTGCGGGATTTCCGGTCTCAATTTCAAATTTGCCGACCTCAATTTTGGATTTGGAAGCAAAAATGCTCGATTCATATTTTGTTGAAAGAAAAGCAAAAGTCTTATAAGCCTGTGATTTATCGTTCAGCTTTAATTCGGCTTTACCCTTTAAAAAATATACTTCGGGAATCCGATCTGATTCCCTAAGATTTTCAATAGTCCTATCTGAAAGTTCAATTATTTTCTGATACTCTTTTCTGCCTGCATAAATTGTTCCGAGATCAATTGCAGCAGAAATGGCTATATTTGTATAAAGATAAGAATTGACCACAATCTCAAAATTATAAATTGCTTTATCTTCATATCCTTCACTAAGTGCAGATTTACCAATCCAATAGTATGCATCGGGTATTAGAAGGCTGCTGGGATATGTGGCTATCAGCTCCTTATATCCAGTCTGAGCCTTAGAGTATTCTCCGGCTGCATAATAGATCTCTCCTTTTTTAAAAAGAATTCTATCGGAAAGTTCACCCATTGGATAGGACGAGACAAACCTGTCTATTATTGACACTGCCTGATCGGGATTCTCTTTAGCAATGCAGCTATACTGGATACCGTTAACTGCATCAATAACATATTCTGAACGGGGGAATTCGTCGAGCAGCGTCTGATAAGAAGCAATCGCAGAATCATATTCTGCTTTATTGTAGTAAGCATCCCCTATTGAATAATAAACTATTGGTCTGAGGTTCGATGAAGGATATATCCTTACGAGCCTGCGATACTCCGAAATCGCCGTCTCATAATTCCGGAGTTTGAAATTAATCCAGCCAAGGAAATACTGCGAATCATCCGAATATGCTGATCGAGGAAAATCACGTTGAAGTTTTTGAAAAACCGAGAGCGCTTCGCTGCCCTTACCAGAGTTAAAAAGTGACTGACCGTATTGAAAAGCTGCGAAATCACCGAGTTCATTCATTTTGTAATTCCGGAAAGCATCAGTATATACAGAGGTGGATTTATCAAAATTCTTTGTTCCGTAATAACTATCTGCCAACCTTAAGGTTGCATCAATTTTGTATTTCCGGTCAGATTCAATTTTTAGAAATTCACTAAAATAATATGATGCATTCGCAAAATCTTTAAGATTAAACAGTGAATACGCCCTGCCGTATAATGCTTTAAGATATATAGAATTATCTTCGATACCGACACGGCTGAATGCCCGTAATGCATTTCCATAATCCCTAAGAGCAAAAAAAGACTCTCCCAAATAATAAGCGACCCTGTCTTTTTCGAATCTTTTAAACTTATCGGAAAGGTAATTCAGATTGACAATAGCATCGTTATATTCACCCTTGTAATACTGTGCAACAGCCAACCCAAGAGTAGAACGATTCGCGCTGTCATCGCGCAGGTTCTTTATTCTGAGACATTCGCGGAAATATCCTTCAGCTGTCAGAAAATCACTGATAAAAAGGCTTATCTCTCCCAGCAGAGTAAGCGCTCTTCCATTAGTGTTATCGTCATTTGATTTTACAACCGAACGAAGATAGGCAGCAGCCTTTTCAGGCTGAGAATCATTGAAATAAATCACCCCGATATTAAACCGGGCGATGGGAGTGAGATAATGAGAAGGATATTTATTAATAAAATTTTCGTATTTCTCTAGTGCCTTTACCGAATTGCCAGAATAGCGATAATTTTCACCAAGCCAGAATTTGGATTTTGAAGATATCGAATCAATCGGCGATTCAGAAAGCTGTTCAAATATTTTCTGTGATTCACTATAGTTTTCGAGCTGGAAATTTACCCAGGCAAGCCCGAATAAAACAGCGGGATTCATCTCAATGGATGAATAACGATCAAGCATTTCCCTGAAAGTATTCGAGGCATTTTCATATTCTTTCAATCTGAAAAATGATGTTGCAAGCATCGATTTAGCTTCGCCGATAGCTTCGAACGGTAATTTACCTATAAGCGGATCAGAAAGTTCAAGTACTGCACTATCGTAATCCTTGAGTATAAAATAGCATATACCAATTCGAAGTTGGGCAAAAGGAGCAAGACTGCTGGTTTGATAATATGTCAATAGTTCGTCATAATACGAAATCGCATTCTCAAGTTCGCCGGTTTTTTCGTAAAGGTTCGCAAGACTATAAATACTATAGTCGATGAACCGGTTATTTATTCTTGAAGAAATTGCTTCCCGAAAAAATTTTTCTGCTTCCGCAGTCTTATTCTCATTAAGAAAAGCTTGTCCTATCCAATAATAAGCTGTTCCGGCATAATAGCTCTCCGGATAATTCCTGATCAACATTGTAAGATAATGTCTTGCCCAAAAATACTGAGTGTTCTTATAGTACAATGTTCCTAATTTGTAATAGACCAAATCAGTAAATGCTGAAGAAGAATATTTGTCAATAAAATTTTCAAATGCAATAATAGCGCCGTCTGCATCTCTCAGCCCAAGGAGGCATTCTCCTTTATAAAATTCTGCGGAAGCGCGTAACTGCTCATCAATATCACCGGATAGAGCAACCTTTGAAAATATTTCGTAGGCAATAGCGTAGTCTGCAGACCTATAATGCGACATCGCCTCAAAATACTTGGCAGGACCCGCATAAACAGCTTTATTTATGCTAAGAATAAAAAGGATAAAGAATAGTTTTCTAATCATAATAATCATAATATAATGAGCCCTACAGCAATGGAGCCGCAAATACCCGCGAGCAGATTAACCACATCATTATTAATCCAGCTTATTCCGGATGATTGCATAGTCCGGTCACTACAGTGTATTTCCCTTTCAGTCTGTTTACCGCAGACATTGCACTTATATTGTACCTGCAGGGTTGCTCCGAGGACACTGTCAAAAAAACTTCCAAGTACACCGGAAAAAAGCATTAGAAGTAAATATGGGCCAGCTGGCATAGTACTCCAGTGAAGTCCGGAAAGTGCCACAATAAAAGCTCCGGTCAGCACACCCAAAGTCCCGGGAAGAGAAATACCACCGGAAACACCCTGTTCGACTACTCTAAAATTAAGAACACTGATAGTTTTAGTTTTCCAAAGTGTTCCAATCTCAGTTCCCCACGTGTCAGCACAAACTGCTGCAAGAGAGGCAATATATATAAGATACCAGAAATCGCCCGGGTATATCTGGGCAAAGCAGATGATAACACCTCCTAAACCGCCATTGGCTGCCACCTGAAGCCAATCCCTTGTACCGGTCTTTTCGAAATAAAGTTCGACTTTCTGGTTTCTTTTTTTTCTGAATTTGGAAAGCAGACTTGAAAGAATAAAAAAAGTCAGTATCGGCAAACTCCATTTCCATCCGCCGAGTCCAAAAATAAATCCCGCAAGCAAAAATGTGGCAACAGAACCATCAGACGTGAGGAAACCAACCCTGAAAGAAATTATAGCAACAATTGCAGATAAAAATATACCGGTGAAGAAATTGAATGGAAGTCCTGCCTGACCATTGGCAAATACAATAAGCAGAAAAACAGAAGCAACCGGGACGGTTAGGTTATCAGTACCCCTCGAAGAAATTGCCTCAAAAGCGGTAAGAATAATGCCAATCGAGAAGAAGGCAATTATTTTTTCGAATTCGTTATAATGTATAAAGACCGAATTTACACCCTGTGAAATATTCCCAATGAAAAGGATGAGGAAAGTAGTGATAAAAAACGCAGAGGAACCGGGGAAAGACTTAACATCTCCGGTCAGGTTGAATTTTTTTCCGGGGATAAATAATCCTGCAAGCGCAGCGAGTGAATCTGAGAGAGCCAGGATAAGCATTGCATAAAATGCTTCAGAAGGAAAGAACTGCCTTATATAAACAAGAAAAATAAATGACAGGGGCAAATAAAAGATCCCGAAGCTTTTTCTGTTACCATTGTGGATTCCCTTGAATATATTTTTTCTCACGGCAATAAAATTGAAAATAGCGGCTAAAATCCCTGCGCTATAGAGAAATATTTCAACACCCTCAAAAGTAAGACTAAGAGCGGCACAGACCCCTGCAGTGAGGTGAAGAATTTTCCGGGCAATCTCCTTATGGATAATTCCTTTCGCTGCAAGACTTTCAGTAAGCAAAGCCGTAATTACTATTATTGAAACAAGAATTAATAAAGTTGAGATAATTATATTCACCAAATTTTGAATAAAGTATTTTCAAATTAAACTTGTAAAATTACGAAAGATAAATACTAAACGGAAATGCAATAAATAAGTCAGATAATTAATAGAAAGATGGAATAGAGCCATCCCGTGTTTAATGATTTGAATATGTGAAATAAATTATTATTTTCTTGCTGTTTTGGATGTGATTTTATGTTTTTGCAGCAATTTCTCGACAGAACGTTGCACTCCCGGTGAAAGCGTCTCAAGGTAATGCTTCTGAGTGATGAATTGTATTTCATTTGATATTTCCGGATACTTTTCAGCCATTTTGAGTATAAACCGGAATGCCATTACCCGAACAGACGGATTCTTTCCAATCTGTTCCCAGATATTCATACATATATCAAAAAGCAAACCTTCATATTCCTCATTGATATCTAAATTTAACAGTATCTTGATAAGTTCCCTTTGATGTCCATCCTTCCTGTTTTTTAATGAACTAAGAATAGCCCCGGTATAAGTATGAAACCGGCTATCATTTTCCGCCATAGAGCCGCTCAGCAACCAGGCTGCCCTCCAGGCAAGAGGCTGCTCTTCTGACAGAGCTAATGCCACTGCTTCCTTAATGGAATTGGGATTTGTCCTGAGATATAATATCATTTCCGATTTATGACAATTTAGCAGCACATTTTTTAGGTCGCTGATCATATTTACTCAAAAACTTCTTATTATTTGATAAACCAATTCGCGCAAAGGAGAAGGATTAAGCTTATATAAATGAAAAATAATATTCGCGAAAATATAAAGATTATTTTGGGAGCAATTTAATAGACGAACGCCCTAATAATTAAAATTATTTTTTGATCATCGGAAATAACGGGCAAATTAAAATAGATTATTCATTATTTCCTATGGAATGGATTAAATTTCATACCTAACTGATGTCGTGGATAGAGAAGGGTAAAAAAAATCCGTCCTGGTATTGGGACGGATTTTCAAAATCTTTTTACGCTAATATTTACTTTAAAAGTTTGAGCTCGTATTCTGAAGTTGCTTTATACTGAGGGTCGGCTTTAGCCAGTTCAAAATTCTCGATAGCTTTTGTTTTATCGTTCTTATTCTTAAAAGCGAGACCCTTGAAATAATAGGGGCCGCCTTTGCTAATGCTCTTGCGGTAATTAATAGCCTTATCAGCAGCTTCGAGTCCCTGATCATATTTACCGCTCTCAATATAAACCTGTGCAAGGGCGAGATAAGCAGCATCGTAATCCATAAATTTCACAGCTTCGGAAAGGTACTCAATAGATTTTTCGTAGTTACCATCATTTTTTGCATTATGACCAAGCTTTGCATATGAACGTGAAATATTCTCGTCAGCTTTTTTCTTCTGGTCTTTCTTCTTAGTTAATTCACCAAATTTTTTGAAATTTTCAACAGCTTCCAAAAATTTATTGTCAGCGTAATATGTGCTGCCAAGTGCATTGTAAACTAAATCGAAATCCGGTTTTTGTTTAGCACATTCAAGCAAAGTTTTTTCGGCATCTTCATATTTATTAAGCGATTTAAGCGTAACGCCTTTCTGGTAATAGATGCGGTAATCTTTAGAGGATTTAAGGGCTTCATCATATTTTTCAACTGCCCCGGCATAGTTACCCTGATTACGAAGTTTATTTCCTTCGTTATATGACTTTCCAGCCTCTGCATTTTCTTCGAGTTTTTGTGCATTAGCCATAGAAGCGGCAAATAGTACTATTCCCGCGAATAATAAAAGCTTTTTGATCATTATTGAACCTTTGTTTTGGGGGTTAACAAAAAACCGGTTGTGCGGAAGGCGGGACTTGAACCCGCACGCCCTAACGGGCACTACCCCCTCAAGATAGCGTGTATACCAATTTCACCACTTCCGCAAAAAACAGGTAACAAATTTAATGGTATATTGATTTAAAATCAACCGGTCACAAATTTATTATTTTTTTTACAATTTTCCCGTCAGAAAGTTTCACTTCCGTCCTCTTCCTCTTGGACGATTCTCCATGACTGCGTCTCTTAATTCCCGCTTAAATTTGATCTCGAACAAAATATAGTTGGCAAGCTGGACCTCGCTAAGAATATCTTTTAAAGAATTCATATATGTTGCCCGTTCATCTATGATTTGTTTTTCGAGTTGGAAAATCTGGTCGAGATCGCCCTTTAAAGCAATTTCATTCTTTTTGTCTTCCTCATTCTTTTTAACTTTCACAGTCAGACGGTCTAATATTTCATCTCTTTTAAGTGCAAGTTCTCGCTGCTTATCTAGATATGTCGTCCGCCGGTTGAAGAAACGCAGCATATCCTGCTCATCAAGTTTAAGAATCTCTATCAGTTTAACTCTCGCTAACTGCTCGATCCTTCCATTTTCCTGACCGTACTGATGTGGTGGCCCTAATTGGGCATTAGTATTCACATAGAAAAACAAAGCAAATAAAATGATGTATGTATATTTTTTCATAATATCACCTAAAAAATCTCTTTTCCCTTTAACTGGTCGTAAATATTGTTAAATACAGAATCAGAAAGTTGTTCCGTATAAACAATATCATCTAAAATTCCTAATACATTAGTTTCATCGAAAGAATTCTCTGAAGCCATAAACTCATCAAGTAACGATTCATCATAGTGTGAGAAATCTGCTGAATATTGGCTGAAGTCAGTTAAATCTCTCTCGTTTAAATATAATGAAAATTCATTGCCATTTGAATTCATAATCTCCTGAATTTCAAAAGCAGTAAGCAGCGATGAATCCATTTCCTGAAAATCGGGGATAAACGATCTTCCGGTAAAAAACGCAAGGACTACCATTGCCATACCGGCTGCATACCTGAAATAGCCATAGAGGGAATTACTTCTATCCTTGGCACTTATCTTTTCCCGAACTTTCGGCAATAATGAAGTAAAGTAATGATCACTTACTGTCTGCTTCAGATCCTTATTCACATCTGCCAGGAAAAAATTATACTGATTTACCTGTTCCCTGAGCCCGGAATCTTCACTGAGTTCTTTTTCGAATTTAATCAATTCCTCGCCTTCAAGAATTCCCGCGAGATATTTTAAAATTTTATCATCTGTTCTCATTCATTAGCTCCGTAACTTTTTTTAGCGCGTGAAAATAATTGGCTTTTAATGCGCCGACAGTTTTTCCGGTAATAGAAGATATTTCCTCATACGTCAGGTTTTCGAAATTTCGCAGAGTAAAAACTTCTCTTTGTTTGACCGGCAACTCATCCATGACCGTTCTGATCCGGTCGATCTTTTCCCGGTTTTCATATTCATGTACAAAATTGCCTGAGGAGGTTAATTCCTGTGCGCTTTCATCATCAAGAGAAAAAAACTTTCTGACTGAGTTTTTCCTTACCTGATTAATTGCGCGCGTGTAGGTAATTCTGTATATCCAGGTATAAAGTCCTGCCTCAAAACGGAAATCTTTCAGTTTCGAATACATCACAATAAGCACCTCCTGAGTAACCTCATCGGCATCAAGATGATTGCCGGTAATATTTCGTGCTATATGATATATTTTTTTCTGGTACATGAAAACTAACCTGTTAAAAGCTGATTCATCACCATCTATAAACGCTTTTACTAAATCAATATCTTTTTCCGGTTCCATGCGCTTAAATGCTTGTAAACATTAGACACGACTCTGATAAAATTGGTTTAAATGTTTTCAAAATTAAACCTCTGCCCCGATTCATTATGTCCAAAGGGTAAAGATATTCAATTAATAATAAATGCCGGAGGCAAAAATGAAAAAAATACAGAATCTGATGATAGTGTTGACAGTCTTTGGACTATTAACAGGAGCAACCTTCGCCCAGAAAGGATATCCGGGCGGACCAGGCGGAATCAAATCCGGGAAAGGGATGTATTATAGATTAAATTTAACTGAAGATCAACAGAAAAAATTCGACGAGATGAATTTTGCTCGTGAAAAAGAACGCATTGAGATTCGTAACCAAATGGAAATGAACAGACTTGAGCTTTCAAAATTATCCGCAGAAGAAAATCTTGATGAATCTGCTTTCAGAAAACTCACTGAAAAACAATCTGAATTACATGCAAAAATGCAGAAAGTAAACACAGAGTTCTGGCTTGATGCAAATAAAATCCTTGATAAAGATCAGAAAGTGATCTGGAAAAATAATTTCAGAGGCAGAATGCACGGTTTTGATGGCAAACCGGGATTCGGAGCTGGCAGAGGATTTAATAATGGAAAGAGTTTTGGACATGGTCGCGGAGGACGCGGATATTATTATCCTGACTGTCCGCGCTTTGGTTATGACAGACCTGACCAGAATGATAATTGATCCCCAAATCTCCTAGTTGTTGTTTAGGCTGCCTCAAAATGGCAGCCTTTTTTTATGACTAAAATTCAATTTTATACTTAATACATTTCACTTTTTTTCCATGAGATTCGGATAATCCAAATCTTGTTCACTTTTTTACAAAGCCCGCTATAATAAATTAGTTTGGCCAGAGATATTGAAATCATCAACAAATCACATAAAAGCACTAATTTTAATAAATCTTTGGCTCTGCCTCAATCATACAAGGTTAATCTTCCTAAAAAGTAGGATCGGAATAGTCCCCTTTCAATTAAAAAGATCCAGGAAACACTTTTTGAATTTTATGAAAAAAAGTTACTTGGGATTAGTTGGTCTGACCTCAACTTCACTGATGAGAGCTCTACGAGGTAAATTCAGAATGGAAAGCACTACTTCAGCGACATCGGAAGGAGAAAGGATTTTTTCAGGATAAAGCGGAGATAGGGCAGTGTTCAGTATCAGGTCGGTACCAACACTTCCCGGGCAAACTGAGGCTACCCGGATATTATGTTCCCGGACTTCAAGCATAAGACACTTTGTCATGCCCATGAGTCCATGTTTGGTGGCAGCATATAAAGAACCGCCAACAAACCCATTTTTGCCTGCAAGTGAAGAAATATTAATTATTGATCCGCTTCTTTTTCTTATCATATCAGGAAGAACAGCCTTTGTAAAATTATATACTCCGTATAGATTCGTATTGACTTGTTCCTTGAATTCAGTAAGTGATGAATCTATGAATTTCCCGAAGTGAGCTATCCCTGCATTATTGATAAGATGATCGATTTTCCCAAATTTATTCATCACTTCATCGATTGAGGAATTGACAAACTGCTCATTGCCGACATCGCCGGAAAAAATAAGGACATTTAATCCAAACTTTTCGCAATCTTCCTTAACCTCTGAAAGTTTAGTTTTGTCCCTGCCAAAGAGGGCTAGGTTTATTCCTTTTTCGGAAAAAGCCAATGCAATTGCTCTGCCTATACCCCGGCTCGCTCCTGTGATAACTGCTATATCGTCTTTAAGTTTATTCATAAATCACCTGAAATTGGGCGAATAGTGATCTCTTCCGGCACTGCAGTGGTTCTGTTCATAAATAACTGAAGAATAATAGACGCAAGGTCATCTGTGTTCATCATTCTGTTTTTATTTTTCCGGAGCACTTCCTCAGGCCAGATTGGCGTTGCTGTTGCACCAGGAAAGACATTGATCACTCTTATTCCAAATGATCGTATCTCTTCCCTTAACACATTCGAGTAAGCTGCAAACCCTGCTTTGGATGCCGCATAAACGCTTGAATTGATAAAGATCTTTTTTGCGGCAACCGAGAGTATATTAACGATTGTTCCGCCCCCACACTTTTTCATTTCAGGAAGCAGTTCAGTGATAAGGTGAATAGGAGCTTTAAGGTTTACTGCGATAATCTCATTTATCTCTTCATGAGAAGTGCTGATTGAGGGTTTGAAAGCCGTTACTCCTGCATTATTAACAAGGCATTCAATTTCAAAATTCTCTGAAATACTTTTAATTGCACTTCGTATGGAATCGCTGTCTCTTAAATCAAGCGGATGGTCAATAATATTCTGTGAAATATATTCCGGTAAATCTTTAATGTTGGAAAATTGTCTTCTCGATGAAAGAATTGTTTTATATCCGGCACCAGCAAAAGCAGATGCGATTGAAAGTCCTATTCCAGTGCTTGCTCCGGTTATCCACACAACTTTTTCACGAGCAGCGCTCAAATTCTGCTCCTGGAAATTAGATTCAGAAATTCAGACCTGGTTCTGGCATCTTCCTTAAATACTCCCCTCATAGCGCTTGTTGTAGTGATGGAATTTTGTTTTTCAACCCCTCTCATCATCATACACATATGAAGACCTTCTGCAACCACGGCAACGCCGACCGGTTTCAGAATATCCATTAAAGTATCGGCAACCTCATTTGTAAGTCTCTCCTGTACTTGGAGTCTCCTCGCAAAAACATCAACTATTCTTGGTATTTTGCTGAGACCAATGATCTTACCGTCGGGAATATAAGCGACATGCATTTTGCCATAAAAAGGCAGAATATGATGTTCACAAAGACTGTAAAAGTCAATCTCCTTAACAATTACCATTTCATCATGCTTCTCGTTAAAAATTGCACCGTTAACAACTTCGTTTATATTCTTTGAATAACCCTGGGTCAAAAATTCGTATGCTTTTGCAACTCTTTCAGGAGTTTTTAAAAGTCCCTGCCTGCCTGTATTTTCCCCAATCTCAGTTAAAATATTACTGATATTCTGAGCAATGTTATCTATATTCAAAACTATTCTCCTCTGTACTCAACGTAATTATTTTCAGTCTCGTATAATTTTACAGAAAATAAAGTGCCCGATGGAATTTTTCCTTCCAACTGCTGCCAGATGCCGAGGGCTATATTTTCAGCAGTAGGATTTTTCCCGCTTAAAAAATCCACATCGTAATTCAAATTTTTATGATCAACTTTTGCAATTACGTTCTTACGAATTATCTCTTTTAAGATTTTCAGATCAATCACATAACCGGTAATACAATCAATTTCACCTGCAACAACCACTTCCAGAACATAATTATGTCCGTGTCCGTTTGTATTATTGCACTTTCCAAACAGATTCCAGTTCTCCTCAGCACTTAAATTATCATTATGGAGTCTGTGAGCAGCGCTGAATACTTCTCTTCTTGTTACATAGATCATAATAAGCTGTTTCGAACCTCTTCAATATGACCGTTGACTTTAACTTTTAGAAATATTTTCTGAATTTTCCCGCTCTCATCAATTATAAAGGTTGATCTTTCGATTCCCATATATTTCCTGCCATACATACTTTTTTCAACCCATACTCCATATGCCTGAATAGTCTCTTTAGTTTCATCACTGAGCAGGGTAAAGGGCAAATTATACTTATCACTGAATTTTTTGTGTGAGCTCACCGAATCAGCGCTGACCCCCAATATTACAACATTTAGCTTTGCGAAATCCGGATGCGCATCCCTGAATTCACATGCTTCAGTAGTACATCCCGAAGTCATGTCTTTGGGATAAAAATAAAGAACCACCTTTTTCCCGGCATAATCTATCAAAGAAACATTTTTTCCATTTCCGTCAGGTAGTGTGAAAAGCGGAGCTTTATCGCCGACTACTAACATAATTCCTCAAAATTTATTGATTTAACATAAAACATTTGGAAAGAAAATAATAGTTCCAGAATTAAAGTTATTATTCAAACCATTTAAGTCGAATGATGATCTGTGAAAACAAAGCCGCCCTGTATTAACAGGGCGGCTTAAAGATCAGTTTAATGAACTAAGAGTAGCCTTAATCTTGTCATAATCTGGTTCATTGCCAGCGCTTTCAAGAACTTCAGCATATCGGACAATCCCTTGTTTATCAATAACAAAAGCTGCCCTTTTGGATACACCCTTCAGATCAAATTTTCCGGGAACCCAAATATCATAGAAAGCGCCATACATCGGGCTCACTTCTTTATTAAAATCGCTTAAAAGAGGAAAATTAAAATTGTGTTTTTCGACCCACATTTTCTGAGGAAAAGGCCCATCAACGCTGATACCATATATCTGTGCATCCAGATTTTCATATTCTTTCATGCCATCGCGGAAAGAACAAAGTTCTTTTTCACAAACTGATGTATTGACCATCGGGAAAAACAACAGGACTATATTCTTTTTGCCGATCTGCTCACTTAATGTAACGTTCTCAAGGTTATGATTCTTGATTGTGAAATCAGGGGCCTTATCTCCAACTTTAACACTCATTTTTGTACTCCGTATTTAATTATTTTTTTTTCCGATTTTTACTTTGACCTGAAATTCAATTTTACCGTCCTGAGTTACTCTTCCTCTCTGCTCGATAATCTCAAACCATGCAACTTTTGAGTTTTTCGCGGCTTCTTTAACTGCGGCTGTTACCGCATCGCTTATTGATTCACAAGAAAGACCAACTAGTTCAATAACTTCGAACACTGTACTCATAATAACTCCTGTTTAATAAATTAAGTTTCATTTAAATAAATTGCAGTAAGATAAAGTTAAATATTTTTACAGAAAAATCAGGTTTTCAAAAATTATGAAACAGCTTCCAATGAAGATTAATTCACTAATCACCTGCCAGTGATGCAAAAATTACAAGTTCATTACGCGGTATCATTCTTTGATTATTCGTTATAATATTTATATCTTTTGCTCAGCAAAAAAATAAATGTAATGGAAAAAGTAAAATACCCAAAGGCTCATGAACATTTCAGGGCTTATCTGAAAAATGGAAGTCATCGTATCACTCCTGAAAGATTTGATGTTCTTGATGCGGCTCTGGAGTACAAAGGTCATTTTGGAGCCGATGATCTCTACGTCAAAATGATATCAGCAAAAAGAAATGTTTCAAGGGCAACTATATATAATACCCTTGAACTTCTTGCAGATTGTGATTTACTCGCCAAAAGACATTTCGGCGATAATAAAACAAGGTACGAATCAAGTTTTAACCGTAAAAATCATGATCACCTGGTGTGTATTAATTGCGGAGAAATAATAGAATTTGGTAACGATAAAATTCAGAAAATAGTGGATGAAGTATCTGAAGAATTAGGATACGAGGTGGAGGGTTATTCGTTCACTATATTTGGCAGATGTAAGGACGCTGATAATTGCGATATCCTGAAAGAAAAAGAGAATTGATATACGTCATTCTCTTCCATATTTTTTAATTAAACTTATCTTAAAGTGAAAGACTATAAAAATTATTTACCCAAATATCCATTAATCTGGCAGAAGGATGATTTGTATTTTAAGGTTTTCTGCTCAATACCCAATGTTGCAACCGGAATAATCCTGCGCACTCAAAATTCAATATTCATCATTGATCCGGGTGATGGCATTCTCAGAGACCTGAAGCGCGAACTGAAAACTTTGGATATTTTAAAAATATCCAACGTGTTTATCAGTCATGGACACCATGATCATGTTGGAGGCTTATGGTCATTTCTCACTTATCTTTCGGTAATGAATAAAAGTACACCTCTCAATCTTTATTATCCCGAAGGATGCATTGAGATCGAAAGTATATTCCGTGCTTTCAATGAGGTTTACGGCAGAGAACTTTCTTATGAGATTTGTTTGTTTCCTCTGAATAAGGCAGAAACAATTGTTACTGAAGGAGTAAGCGTTACGCCTTTTAAAGTAAATCACCGTGAAACTGTCCCTGGAAGTAAACGGAGTGTTGAGGTTCCTTCAATAGGATTTAATTTCGCTTACAATAAACTAAATATATGCTACGGTGGTGACACTGCTTATTGTGATTCATTAGTGCAAATGGCAAAAGATTCCGACCTTGCTGTGATCGAAGCCGGGGCTCTCGATGAGGAAGAATCTGAACTTCACATGACATTTAAGCAGGCAATTTCCGTTGGAAAAACAGCCAAAGAATTTTTTTTAGTACACGTACCTGAATAATAGGAGAATATAATGTTCAAAAAGGCATTGGTAGTATTTTTAATTTTTGCAGGACTGGTTTTTAGTCAGGACAAAAATAATGACACTGCAATTTCAGCACAGGAAATTTTTGACCATATAAAGTATCTTGCCTCAGATGAACTCGGGGGAAGATTCACCGGCAGTGAAGGTGAAATCCTTGCCGGCAATTATATAAAAGAACAGTTCGAATCCTTAGGTCTTTTGCCTTTCTTCGGCGACAGTTACTTTCAGAGTTTTCCATTCATTGAGGATATCGAACTAAGCGGAGAGAATAAAGTTACTCTCTCTTTAGGATCAGGAACGTTTGCATTGGAAATTGAGAAAGATTTTGTAACCACTCCATTTTCTGGTACATCTTCGGCTGACGGAGAATTGGTTTTCGCCGGGTATGGTATCTCAGCTCCAGATTTGAAATATGATGACTATGCCGATCTTGACGTCACCGGCAAAATTGTCGTTGTTCTGAGGTTCAGCCCCGACGCCGATAATCCGCATTCTGAATTTGAGAGATATTCTGCGCTGAGGCAGAAGGCATCGCTTGCAAAAGAAAAAGGGGCCGCCGGAATTATTTTTGTTAATGGGCATAAACCCTTGAACGAAGATGATAAACTTGTTGATTTTCGTTATGACAGAGCGCCGGGATTGACCGGTTTTCCTGCTGTTCACATAAAAAGAACATTTATTGATAAAATGTTCGAATCTGAAAACCTTGATTTTGCCTCAGAACAAGTAAAAATTGACACCTCAAAATCTCCTTCATCTTTTATTTTTAAGAATGTTGCAGTTTCTTTTTCAGCAGGAGTCAAAGAAGTCGAAAAAACAGGAAGAAACGTCGCCGGCTTCCTCCCGGGCAATGACCCTGAGCAGAAAGACAGATATATTGTTATTGGTGCACATTACGATCATCTCGGACTTGGCAAACACGGATCACTCTATCGCGGAAAGGAGGCAATGATTCACAATGGCGCCGATGATAACGCCTCCGGTACAACAGGGGTGCTTGAGATAGCTGAAAAATTTGCCGCAATTAAAGATAAAATCAAAAAGAACATTTTGTTTATTGCATTTTCAGGTGAGGAACTTGGGTTGTTAGGCTCTGCTTACGTTGTTGCAAATTCACCAATTCCGCTTAAAAATATCGATGCGATGTTGAATATGGATATGATTGGGCGTCTCGCTGATAGTTCGCTTACCGTTTTTGGAGTTGGCAGTTCTCCCGTCTGGGAAAAATTGCTGAATGAGAAAAATGCCGGATTTGATTTTAAGTTATCACTGCAAAAAGAGGGATTCAGCCCAAGCGATAACTCTTCATACTATGGTAAGGAAATTCCCGTACTGTTCTTTTTCACCGGAACACATTCCGATTACCACCGTCCTTCAGATGACGTTGAGCTTATCAACACCGAAGGTGAAGCAATGATTCTTAATTATGTTTCATCAGTTGTTGAAGCTATTGATGAAATTAATGATAAGCCGGAATACGTGCTTGTGAAAAGTGAAAACACCGGAAGGATGGGTGGCTGGAAGGTCTATGTCGGCACTATTCCCGATTATGGATATAGCGGCGAAGGCTTTAAGATTTCAGGCGTATCTGAAGGAGGACCTGCACAAAAAGCCGGAATGAAAGGCGGAGATATCATGCTCAGATTTGGTGAAAAAAAGATAAATAATATTTACGATTTTGTATATGCACTCCAGGAACATGTTCCGGGGGACAAAGTGGCCGTTACTGTGAAACGCGGCGAGGAGGAATTAACTTTTAACCTGGTGATGGGCGTGAAATAACCTTTGTATAATTACTACATTTTTATAAAAAGCTCCTACTTGGAGCTTTTTTTTGCCAAAATACTCAATAATTTAGTTCATGGATTAGAAAAATCAAAGAACCAATACAAACTACCCCTTAGATGTAAAAAGCGGGACAAATCAGGAGCAAACCAAATTTTGCAAAACCTTTAAAGATTAGACAAAGAACTTCCGGATTTTTTCTGTTTCTTTTCCTTGTTCGATTAAATAACATTCTATTTTTTCGTTTATTTTATACTCGGAGAATGGTATCTCAAGCTGAAATTCTTTAATTCCATATCGTTTTCTTTGCTCTGTCATTACATTCAGTACTTTCTTTTTGTAACCGGTATCGGCATTACCCAAAAGATGTTCTCCTTTACTTTCAATAATGTAAACCAATTCTAAATGATTCTCTGCTGTCTTTTTTGCAGCAACAAAGTCAGGTCTGATTTTATTCTGCTGCCATCCTTGTATCGAGTACCATTTTCTGTTTACTTTATTTCTGAACCACCAAAGTATCTTTTCCTGTTTATCAAGTAAGTCGCCAACTTTCCTTTCAAGCGTGTTCATTGCTGTTACTTCAACATCTTCGAACAAATAATATTTATAAGTGCTTGGAATTGGGCTTACTGTTATTACATCCTCTTTCGGAACTTTAAATCCGACTGTATCATCATCGGATACTGCAAGAACAAGATTTTGGGCTTTTAATTCTTCCAGAAATATTTCTTCTTCCTGTTTTGTCTTTTCTTCCTGAAACTTTTTACATAGCTGAGAAACAATGAAACTGTAGTGTTCTTTAAGTTTTTCCTGTCCTATCTTTTCTTCAATTTGTGATAAGTATTTCGTTCCAATAATTCTTGCCAAAAACGGATTTTCTATTAATTCATTCAGTCTGCGTGTTAAGTAATCAATATTAATTTCTGCTTTTCCGTTTGTTTGGCTTTGTTCTTCAACAAATGATGCTTTACTCGAATCATCAAGGGTAATTGCAAATGCTTTCCTTTCTTTTGTCTCGTTGTTTAATGATTTTTCAAGTTTTGACAGAAATTCTTCATTCAATTCCAGTTTTGTAAAATCAACTTTCGGTTTGATGTCGCTTTCGTAGTTAAAACGTCTTTTCGAACCGCTTTTATCAACCATTAGCCAAACCGGCAAATAAAATGAGTTTTGAAATTTCTCGCTGAACTCTTTTTTTATCTTAACTGTTTTGGTGGCGTTTATCGCTTCATTATCACGGAATTTCAATTTTGAAACTAAGTCTTCAAGACCTTCATTTTTAAATCCGGTTGAAACCCTGTCTAAAATTTCTCTTGTATCGCCTTTTGTGTAATAAACATAGCTCTCATCCAGTTCTTTAACACCTGATTTTCTTGCAAACGGTTGACGTAAAATTCTGCCGACTAATTGGGTAACTCCTGTATTTGAATTTACATTTGGAATAATTCCCAATATGTAGGCAAAAGAGAAATCCCAACCTTCACGCAATGCTTCTTTTGTAATGATAAAGCGAACAGGACAATCCTGCGAAAACAGGTTTACATCTTCAATGTCATTTTGCGAACTTGTTTTAATTGCAATTTCATCGGGGTTAACTTCTAAGCTAACCAAATATTCTTTAACGTCAAGACTGTGAACCCTTCCTTTCCCTCTTTGGTCTTTGCCTGTTGCTTCAACTTGCAATAAGGCAGTTGGACGAATATAAACCCCTGTATCTTTTTGATATTGCTTTGCAGTTCCTTCTAATTTTTCCCGATGCTCTTTTATTTCCTTTACCATCGCTTTCCAGTCGTTTTCCTGTTTGCTGATGGGAGGGAGAATGTGCATGTCGAGTTTTACCATTTCCTCCTCTTTAAGCTCAAGCCCTGTAATGGTAACCGAAACATTCATTTCTGCTTTTGGTGTAGCCGAAAAACCAAGAACAAATTCAGGATTTAAACTATCAATTGTTTTTCGGGCATTTTCAGAAAATACTTTGTGAATTTCATCTATGATTATGAATGGTTTTGAAATGCGGATTGCGTTTCCAAGACTTGTCATTATTAAAGGTTGCTCTGTGCCAAGTGGAGAAATAAAATCAAGGTTTGGAACTTGCTTTAATAACTGCTCGTGTAAGTCGTAACGATTATCGGCAGGAAAAAAACTGTCATAGCCGCCACTGTCCTGAAAAACTTTTAACGCTTCTTTTCCATTGGTGCGACTTATTGACTGAATCATGACGAACAGAACGACCAAATTTTCTTCAATATCATTGGTTGTTAATCGTTGTCCTTTTTCCAAGATAATAGTTCGGTTTCCGCTGCATTGGTCTAATAACTGGCGTAAAGGATTTCCCTTGTCCCTGATTTTTTGAACAGTTTGGCTGTAAATGGTTTCACTCGGTACAATCCAAACCACAAGCCCCGTGCGTTTTTGAGCGAACAGGTTTTGATATTCACGGATTGACTCAACAGCAAGCAAGGTTTTTCCGCCACCTGTCGGCACTTTTATAATAATTCGCGGATAACTATTCCCAAGTCCGTTTGTGCAGCGGTCTTTATATTCCAAACTACTTGTTTGAAAAGTTGTTTGCACCCAATTCAAAGTATGACGCATATTTTCAGGCAAAGCCTGTTTCGCAATGTCAAACGATGTTTTGGTATCACGCGCAGTTTGCAGAAACTGCTTGAGTGCGTTTACAACTTTTATTTGATATTTTTTTAGATACATTCTTTAGTCTATTTAGTCGGTTAGTATTTTAGTCGGATAGTTTGTCTGGTTTTTTGCTAACGTGTTTTTCTTCGCTTTTTACCCTGCGTTCTAATTTTTTAATATCCTCTTCAGCCGGTAATTCTTCAGGTTTAATACCACGGTCAAGTAAGAGTTTTCTTACACCTTTGTTGTTTTTTATATGCTCAGCAGAAATTTCTCCTTCTGTTTTCAGTACTTTATCTTTTGCATTAAAAATGGTAATTTCAGTTGCAAAATCTTTTGCTTTTATAGTAATTGTTGGTAGAAAATCGGCTAATGCACGGTCTTTGGGAACGCCCAATTTGTTTTTCATTTGTTGGGTAGTTTTACCGCCAAATAAAGCAGCATCTCCTTTACTTCTGATAATGCCAAAGTTTTTATCGCTCCCGGTTTGTTCGTAAATAATGGTTGAGAGTTCTTTTTCGGATAAGCTTAGTTTTTCCCTTGCTTGTAATCGTTCCCAGTCGTTAATCCGTTGTTCAATTATTTCGTATTTTCGTGTTTGAACTGCAAAATAGTTTTGTGCAAAAGCAATAGGTTCTTTCTTTGGGTCGCCATTTTGTGCAATAAGATAACAGGCATAGCGGGTAAGCATGATATCATCAATTTCCTTAGTTGCACCTTTCGGCATATTTATCGTTTTGTTGATCTCAACAAAATGATCAGAAATACGATTACCGCTGGCTTCACAGGAAGTTTTTGCTTTGATAATTACATTGTAAAAATTACGCCACTCGGTATATCCAAGTAAATGCTGAATATCCCGGGCAAACCAAAACTCTATTCCGTTATCAGTTGTATTTGAATGATCCTGAAAAGTATCGGTTAGCGTTTTTACTAATTCTTTCTTCATGGGTTAGTCGGTTAGTCGGTTAGTTTTTATAGTCTTGTTAATCGGGGGTTTTAGGGATTTGATGAAGCCGGATATTAGTTTTTGGACTTCATCACTTTTGAAAATCAATTCAGTTTTTACTTTTGAGTTAATATATCCCAATCTTTCAGACAAATAAATCATTGACTTGACTTCGCTGCATGAACTGAATGAAATATATAAGAATCTGGAAAAATCGGCATCAGTTTTTCTGTCAAATCCTTCTGCTATATTATTTGAAATTGAAACAACTGCCCTGCAAATCTGATCACGAAATCCAAAATCTTTAGAATCTCTAAAATGTGAATATACATCAACGGCTAAATTCTGTGCTTTTTGCCAGGCTATTATTTCTTCAAACTTTTTTATTGTCATATTATTTTACTTTTTTTGTTTCTGACTTAATGACTAAACAACTAAATTAACTAAACTGCCTATAACGACTAAACAAACTAACCCCGACTAAACAGACTATATGGAATACCAACGAATTCAATTTGATTATCGGTTAAATATTCTTCGTCCAAAAAGCATGACGGAGCATAAACAATCCGTTTTTTACCCGGTTGCTGTTCTTTAATTTTTTCGGCAAGAGTTAAATTGAGTGCAAGACGAGTTAGTGTTTCATAATCCTGTTTGTAAACCAGATAAATGGCCTGTTTGCCATATTCTCCCACATAAAAATCTTTCTCTTTTATTTTGTTTTCAGCTTCAAGGTTTTCGCCTGTGCATAGGTAATAAACATATTTTGCGAATTGATTGTAAGTTGGCAATTGCCCTGCAAGCATTGTTTCTGCATCAAGCGGAATACCTAGACGGTAATATTTAAATCCGCTTTTGTAACCAAATTTTTCAATTGCAAGTTTAACCCGTTCACGGGTAATTTCTTTGCAAATGTTTTTCTTCGGTTCTGCTTTTGTTGCTTCAGGCATTTGCAACAAAATAAATTTGCGATTGCCTCCATCTTCTTTGTTTAATTCAAGTACTGCATGTCCAGTAGTTCCGGAACCTGCGAAGGAATCAAGAATAATACATTCATCGTCTTGAACGCTAGCAATTAAATTCTTTATAAGTTTAACTGGTTTTGGGAAATCAAATTTCTTACTTCCAAAAAGTTCAATAATTTCTTTATCGCTATCTTGATTATCTCCCCAATCAAGAAGTAAATCAACAACTGTTTTTTGTTTCTCTTGTTCTTCTTTAGTTGGTAATCTTCTAAAACCTCCGTTCTCAGTAATGAATAGTAGGTCTTCATCACAAAACAAATCAATGTCAGCTTGTTTATTTCTGAATTGTCCTTTTGCCTTGAACTCATTTATTGTTCTACCATCTTTTATATGTATATCATCTAAGAATTCCAATTCCATAGTTCTGATTTTGTAAAGTCCTTTTTTGATTAGTTTAGTGTTCTGCTTAACTCGCAAACCTTTTTTAAAAGTCCTTTGTGAAACTTCATTGCTAGCATTGTCAATTCGTCTTGTATCATCAGTAACTTTTTCAATACTGAGTTTTCCCAATTTGCTTTTATCTTTCGCATAAACAAGTATGTACTCGGTTACATTAGCAATATGTTTTTGAAGAAATGAAGGTTGCTTTTTTCTTTTCCAAATGAACCTACCAACATAGTTTTCTTCGGTAAAGATTTCATCACATAAGCATTCAAGATGATGATACTCGTGATGAGCAATACTCATAAATAAGACTCCTTTGTCAGACAATAGTTCACGAAGAAGTTTTACTCTTGGAGTCATCATACAAAGCCATTTATCATGTCGTGTCATATCATCAGGTGTAACTTCCTTTTCAAGCCATTCCTGAATCAAAGGGCTATTTACATTGTCATTATATATCCATCCATTACTTTCTCCGTTGTCGTTTCCAGTATTGTAAGGAGGGTCAATGTAAATACAGTCAATACGATTTGCATATTGAGGCAGTAATGCTTTTAACGCAATAAGATTGTCTCCCTCAATGATAAGATTTCCATTGTCAGAAGATTTTGGAGCAACAAAAACTAAATCCTTTATCTCGTCTAAAGTATGGTAAGGAACAGCCAAATGGTGGTTCCATATTATATTTTTCCCTTTAAATTGGAGTGTTGGCATAGGCTTAACTTTATTAAATTGTAATTCCTGCAAATTTTGCAAGATCTTGAATAAATGATGCTATTTCCGAATCTAACTCGTTTTTTTGTAAACTTTCCGAAAGAGAAAAGTCAGAGAATTGCTTGAAAGAATTATCTTGCAACCATTTTTTTAGCTTTGGTAAAATGTATTCCTTGGCGTCAGTAAGCCCAATTTTGTTCGTATCCCAGGTTTCGTTTAGAATTCTTTTTGCTTCTCTGTTTTTTAAAGTAATATCCCAACCCTTTCTCTCAGTATTGCTGAATTCTTCAACAGCTTTAGCAATTTTTTCTTCTACAATAGTCTTACTATCCTCTAAAAGTCGATTAAACTCATTCATCAGTCCTTCAGAAAAAAGATTGTTTCCTTCATTCTTTAATTGAACAAGTCTTGTTAATGCGTCTGGTACAAGTAAATAATTTTCAATTTCAGCTTTTTGCCAGACGTGAAATTGAATATTAGAATCTTTTTCATTAAGATTTTTAATCAGGTTTTCTCTAATAGGGTGATAATCCCAATCTGACAAAACATAGAGTTTTAGTGGACTTCCGGTTAAATTTAAATTAAACATACTAGTTAACTGCTTTTTAAGTTTAATCATGTCTTGTTTGTAAGGATTTCCTTTAGCTGGGAAAACGGACAATCTCTTTTCAACTTTTTGCCAATCTGATTCACCAAGAACTTTCTTACCAAAAACCTGAATAAATTTCCAGTCATCTTGATCCTCTACAATTAGTAGTCTTTTAAATTCTTGTAATTGTGCAATTTGAATATTATCGAAAGACCCTAATTCTTCTAACAAATCATATACATCAAAATTAACTTTTAAACGCGTGGCCTTATTATCATTTAAACTAATTATCTGGTCAGGATCGATTCTGCTGATAATATCTCTAGAATGTGTTGCAAATATTATTTGCTTATCTTCATTCTGTACCAGTTTTTTTAGTTCGTCAACTAAAGATGACTGCATGGTTCCATGTAAATGCACATCTGGTTCATCTAATAATATAAGATTCGGATACCTTAACCGTATAAAACCGAAAAGATAAACAAATTGTTGAAACCCACTACCAGCCATAAATAGGTCAAAACGTTTTTTTTTGCCTTCTTCTTTGTAACTAACCTCAATATATTTATCCGTAACTTCATCAAATTTAATATTAAGATCGCTGAAAGAAGGGATTGCATTTTGAAGTATTTTTTCTAAATTCTTTATTTCTCCTTTATGTTTTAAATCATAAAGCAGGTTTCGAATCACACTATTAACCCGCCCTCTTGATAATGCATCTTCAATAACAGCCTGTGTCCGTTTTTCTTCCTGCGTAAGAAATGATGAGAATACAGGCAGATATGAGATTTTGTAATTTGCTAATTTTTCAAGCCATGTTTGATCGTTATCAGTTTCAATATTAATCGAATATCGGTTAAAATTTAAATCAACAGAAGCCTTAACTTTTTTTTCATTACTGAATTCCAGTTCAATATGAATCAAAATATGCTTACCGCCCTTTTGGGCAATTTTATCTGTCCATAAATCAATTGCATTTGCAACAGGGAGTACAACAAATTCTTCCGGAGCAATAGACCTGTTTCTTATTTCATATATCCTTTGTTTATATGATTCTCCAGTCAACTCCTTTACCGATAAGCAATTATGTAATACAAAATCGAATAAGGCCAGGGATTGAAGTAAAGTACTTTTCCCGCTGTTATTAGTTCCCACCAAACAATCAAAAGATGTAAAATCTGTTTCAATTTCCTTAAATCTTTTAAAGTTCCGAATGATGATTTTTTTAATTTTCATGGTTACTCTTTTTATATTTCAATTGTTTCTCAGCTACTTTCAATGCTTCAAGTCCAAAATCTTCGTCTCCTAATTCATAAAGCACTTTTTCACTTAAAAAGTCAATAATCAGTTTATCAGCGTTTGCTTTATAAAGTTCAGCCAATTTCAAAACCAATTCTTTTGAAAATTTTCTCTCTCCACGTTCCATTTTACTCAATATTGCCACATCAATATCGGTTTGCATAGCAGCTTTTCTCAATGATAACCCTGCCTGTTCTCTTAATTCTCTTAATTTCAATCCTAGTGTTGACATTTTCTGTGTTGACTAATTTTGTCAAAAATATTAATTATTTATTTAAAATCAAAATGATGAAATTGGCGCTTAAAATATATGAAAGCTATCAATGGATTGTCTTTCATTTATGCAGCAAATTTAGTATCGTGTGGTTGACTTCTCTTTACTTAATCGCAAGCATTCTTTCAATAGGCAAACGCGCCCGCTCAGCGAGCGATTTTTCAACTTTAACCTCATACTGGTCATAGCGAAGCGAATCCATCAGATTTTCGAGTGTGATCATTTTCATGAACTCACACACGGATTTTTCGCTCACCGGATAGAATGTTTTCTCCGGATTGAATTTCTGCATTCTATGTATTATTCCGGTCTCCGTTGCGATCAGGAATTCTTCATTATCTGATTTCCCGACATAATTCACCATTCCCTCAGTCGAAAATATTTCAATTTTTTCCTTACCGCCATAATGGATTGACTTCAACATACATGAAGTCGAGCATCCGCATTCAGGATGCACAAGGACTTCGGCTCCCGGGTGCCGTGCCACCGCTTCCTGCATCTCCTCCTCCCCGATTTTTTCATGAACATGACAAGCTCCATCCCAAATCTCGATATCCCGCCCTGTCACATGCCTGACGTAACTCCCTAAAAATTTATCGGGCAGAAAAAGAATTTTGAGTCCGGCAGGAATAGACTGAACAACTCTAACTGCATTTGTTGAGGTCACACAATAGTCTGTTTCCGCCTTTACAGCAGCAGTAGTGTTGACATATGAAACTACAACCGCCCCCGGATGATCTGCTTTCCATGCACGAAGCTGATCTGCGGTAATACTTGCTGCAAGCGAGCAGCCGGCATCAGTATCAGGAATAAGCACCTTTTTTTCAGGTGAAATAATCGATGCGGTTTCAGCCATAAAATGAACGCCACAGAAAATTATAGTTTCGGATTCTGTGAGTGCTGCCTGTTGTGAAAGCCCGAGGGAATCCCCCACGAAATCAGCTATATCCTGCACTTCGGGAATCATATAATTATGAGCGAGGATTACAGCTTGTTTTTCTTTGCGTAAAGTGTTTATTGCATCTATAATTTCATTTTTCGACATCTTTTTGCTTTAATAAATCTTTAATTAACAAAATTTCATACTTATATCAAGCGCCTTAACAGAGTGTGTTATACTGCCTGTAGAAATAAAGTCAACACCTGTTTCTGCTACTCGTGAGATATTTTCAATTGTGACATTACCGCTGGCTTCTGTTTTTGCCCTTCCACCAATAATATTTACTGCATTCCGAATTATGTCTGGAGACATATTATCAAGCATAATAATATCAACTTTACTTTTTAGTGCCTCATCCAATTCCTCGAAATTAGTCACTTCCACTTCAATTTTGAATTTATTTCCATAACTGATCCGAACAAGGTTAACTGCCTTTCCGATACTACCCGCTGCCTTAATATGATTATCTTTAATCATCACTAAATCGTACAGACCTATTCTGTGATTGGTTCCACCCCCGGCGGAAACGGCATATTTATCGAGAAGCCTGAATCCGGGAATTGTTTTTCTGGTATCAAGTATTTTTGTTTTTGTGTCTCTAAGAGCCTTAACAAAGAGAGCTGTTTGAGTTGCAACCCCTGAAATCCTCTGTAAAAAATTAAGCGCTGTCCTTTCTCCGGTTAAAATAGCACGGGTTTTGCCTTTGATCTGTGCAATTTTTTGTCCCGGTTTAACAATTTCACCTTCAGCAACCAATGGTATAAATTCAGATGCCTGGTCAAGCTTACTGAAAACCATCTCTGCAACCCACAAACCCGCTGCTAAACCATCCGCTTTACTTATAAATTCTGCAAACGAATTGTCCTCGACCGGCACTGTTGCATTAGTCGTGATATCTCCGGCGCCAATATCTTCTGAAAGTGCCAGACTAATAAGTGAACTCACTGAGTTCCTGAGTTCGTTTGAAATTATTGGATTCAATTGTTTACCCTTGTCAATTCACTGTTAATACTTCTTTTTACACGATAGCTGAATTCATCTTTCTCATCCGGGAAATCCTCCCTGATATGCCCTCCCCTGCTTTCCCGGCGCGCAAGGGCAAATTCAGTTATCAGCAATGCAACAGAGGCAATCCCGCTCATTTTCCTTCCATGATATTCTGCCGGCTTGGAAATAAATTCATTTGAAAAGCTATTAATTAAATTCCTGGCTTGCAGAATACTTCCTTCATTCCTGATAATGCCGGAGTAATCTGTCATTATTTTTCCAATTTCAGTTCTGAATTTTCTGAGTATCCCGCTTACGGACGGATCAAAATTAAAATCCTTTCCCTTTCTATACTCCCTGACTGCTCGTTCCGGGAATGTGTATCCGGATGAAAAATCAACTGCTCTCTTAGCAAAAACCACACATTCGAGCAGTGAATTGCTTGCTAATCTGTTTGCGCCATGGACACCGCTTGAAGTCGTTTCACCGGCAGCAAATAAATTTCTGACTGAAGTTTCTCCGCTCAATCCCGTTAATACACCTCCAATCATATAATGAGCTGCTGGTGAAACAGGGATAGGGTTTTCAAAAAGATTTAATCCGAATTCCCGAAGGGAGTCATTGATATTTGAAAAACGTGCAAGTATTTTTTTCTTATTCAGATGGTCCAATTTTAAAAAAACTTTTTTCTCCCCGCTCTTCAGTAAATGCCTGACAATTGAACGGGTTACAATATCTCTTGGTGCAAGTTCACCATCGGGATGATAATCGAACATAAATCGTTTGCCATCCGAATCAATAAGATATGCGCCCTCACCTCTTACTGCTTCACTAATCAGCATGGTTCTCCCGGATTTTGTATATAAAGCTGTCGGGTGAAACTGAATAAATTCCATATCAGCAATTTCTGCTCCGGCATTATACGCCAAAGAAATTCCGTCTCCTGTTGCAGTCTCGGGGTTTGTGGTTCTGTCGAAAATTCCGGAAGCCCCGCCAGTCGCAAGTAAAACTACCAATGAAAAGAGGATTTCAATTTCTCCGGGAATGAATTTATAAATTTCCGCTCCGTAACAATAGTCGTTTTCACAAATCAATTCAGTAACATCAGAATACTCATAAACGTGAATATTATGCATTTCTTTGATCTTCATGATCAAAAAGTTGACAAGTTCTTTTCCGGTGGCATCTCCGCCTGCATGAAGAACCCGTCTTTTTGAATGCCCTCCTTCTAGTCCCAGAGCTATCGCTCCATCCTCAATATCAAAATTCATTCCCAGATTGATAAGATGCTGTATCCTTTTGGGGCCTTCATTTACTAACAAGTCCACAACTTTTTCATCACAGAGCCCTCTGCCGGCAATGATAGTATCTCGAAAATGATATGCCGGTTTGTCGTCGATTGAAGTGACAGCAGCTATCCCGCCCTGTGCCCAGAATGTGTTGCTCGTCTGGAATGCAGATTTGGTTATAATAGCAATTTTCCTCCCGGGATCAGAGCACACCGCTGCATATAATCCTGCAAGACCACTTCCAATTATTATCATGTCAAAGTGTTTCACGAATATCAACCAATTAGTAAATATTGCTTAAAGAAACTTAGTGAATTTTAGTGCAACCAGATGGGAGTCTGAAAATAAACATAATTCCTGAATTTCAGATAAAAAAAAGCCCCGATGATCGGGGCTCCTGAAACATGAAAATATTAAAACTAACTTTTCATTTTTGCTTCAACTACTGCAATGGCGCTCATATTGATAATATCATCAACAGTAGCATCTCTCTGCAATACATGAATCGGTTTTTTGAGTCCCATCAAAATAGGGCCAATTACCGTTGCATTGGTTAACCTTTCGAACAGTTTATAAGCAATATTGCCTGCAGCAAGATTCGGGAAAATAAGTACATTCGCTCCGCCTTTAATTGAACTGAACGAGAATTCATGTTCAAGAATCTCAGGAACAACAGCAGTATCAGCCTGCATTTCGCCATCGACAATAAGTTCCGGACGAAGTTTATGAAGAATAGCAACAGCTTTTTGTACTTTGATGCTTTCTTCGTGATGAACGCTTCCGAAATTACTGAAAGAGAGCATGGCAATTTTGGGCTCGATCTCAAACTGTTTAACGGTCTCTGCTGCACTAATAGCAATCTCAGCAAGTTGTTCGGCAGTCGGATTGATGTTGACCGTAGTATCGGCGAAGAAAAATGTTTTTCTGTTAATTAGAACAATATAAAGCCCTGAGGCAACTGTAAATCCGTCTCTCACACCAACACATTGCAGTGCCGGTTTAATTGTAATTGGATAATGAGCAGTCAAGCCGCCGATAAGCGCTTGTGCATCTCCTGATTTAACCATCATAGAACCGTAATAGTTATGGTTCTGCATTAATTTTTTAGCTTCACGCAGGGTCATACCTTTCCGCTGTCGATCCTTATAAAAATCGAGAGCATAAGATTCACATTTCGGGCAAACTTTCGGATCCCTGATCTCAAATCGTGACAAATCGTATCCGAGTTCTTCAATCCGGGTTTTAATAATTTCTTCATTTCCAATCAGAACGGGTATGCCTATATTATCCATTGAAACAGTATTGGCAGCGCGGATAATTTTTTCCTCATCGCCTTCAGGATAAACTATACGTTTCGGACTTTTCTGCGCTTTATGGATCATTGAACGAATAATCTCCTGCGAGAACCCTAATCTTTCTTTCAATTCCTCTTCATAGGACTGCCAGTTCTGGATTGGATTTTTCGCAACACCAGTTTCCATAGCTGCACGGGCAACAGCCGGAGCCACTTTCCATAAAACCCGCGGGTCAAATGGTTTTGGGATAATGTATTCAGGTCCAAAATTAAATTCTTTACCCCCATAGGCTGAAATAACCACTTCCGGCACTTTTTCTTTGGCGAGCTGCGCGAGAGCTTTAACTGCTGCCATCTTCATCTCATCATTAATGGCAGTAGCTCTTACATCGAGTGCACCCCTGAAAATAAAAGGGAATCCAAGCACATTGTTAACCTGATTCGGATAATCGCTTCTTCCTGTAGCCATGATGAGGTCCGTCCTCACTTCAATAGCATCTTCATACTTTATTTCAGGATCAGGGTTCGCCATTGCAAATATTATTGGATTTGGCGCCATTACAGCTACCATTTCTTTTGTAACAAGATCAGCAACAGATAATCCGATAAATACATCTGCACCTCTCATTCCATCAAGCAGCGAAGGATAAAGATTATCAATTGCGTATGCGAGTTTATACTTATTCAGATCTGTGCGGTCTTTATGAACGAGTCCTTTAGAGTCAAATATTGAGATATTTTCTCTTTTAACACCAGCCTGAACATAAATATTACAGCAGGCTATTGCAGCAGCACCAGCTCCGCTTACAACCAACCGCAAATCGGACAGTTTTTTTCCCGTTACTTCAGCGGCATTAAGAAGGGCTGCACATGATATAATTGCAGTACCGTGCTGATCATCATGGAAAACCGGGATGTTCATAGTCCTTTTAAGTTCTTCTTCGATTTCGAAACATTCCGGAGCCTTAATATCTTCTAAGTTTATACCACCGAATGTTGGTTCCAGAAACTGACATGTTTTGATTATTTCTTTAGCATCATGTGTTTTCAATTCAATATCGAAAACATCAATATCAGCAAATCTTTTGAACAGGATTCCCTTTCCTTCCATAACCGGTTTACCTGCATGAGGTCCGATATCACCAAGACCTAAAACGGCGGTACCGTTTGATACTACAGCAACGAGATTACCTTTGGCAGTGTACTTAAATACATCGTCATCGTTTTTATAAATTTCGCGGCAGGGCTCAGCAACGCCCGGAGTGTAAGCAAGGGAAAGATCCCTCGAAGTAAAACAAGGTTTGGTTGCAACTACTTCAATTTTTCCCTTACGCCCTTCGCTATGATACCTAAGGGCTTCTTCTTTTCTAATGCTCATTTTTTCCTCTCTTCGATTAAAATATGAACTAAAGATTTTTTAATCTGTTTTTAGTCGTTAGTTATGCTGCAAATAGAAATGGCTGTACATTATTACGTGTACAGCCATTAAAATTATATTTCCATTATTTCTTTTTCTTTGTGTTTAATGATCTCGTCAATCATGGCAATATGATGATCTGTCACCTTCTGTGTTTCGCCTTCAAGATGTTTGAGCTCATCCTCGGATATCTTTTTTTCTTTTTCCTCTCTCTTGAGGTGATCATTAGAATCCCGCCGAACATTCCTGATGGCAACTTTCGCATCCTCACCAAGTTTTTTAACAAGTTTAACAAGGTCTTTTCGTCTCTCACCGGTAAGGGGCGGTATAGGGATTTTAAGATTTGTTCCATCGCTCATCGGGTTCAATCCCAGATCGGAAGCCATAATGGCTTTCTCAACTGCGGCAACAACTGACTTATCCCAGGGAGTAATGCTGAGTGTGTGTGCATCCAGAACTGATACATTGCCTATTTGATTAAGGGGTGTTGAAGTGCCATAGTAATCGACCCGTATTCCGTCAAGAAGTGCAGTGGTGGCTTTACCTGTCCTTATCTTTGCAATTTCCTGGCGGAAGGATTCAACAGATTTGTCCATTCTGGAATGAGCGTCTTTAACTACAGGGTTCATTAAATTATCTCCGAATATTCAAAAATATTAGTTGAAATTTCCAACCGTTGTTCCAATACTTTCCCCTGTAATGACCTTAAGAAGGTTATCCTCCTCATCCATTTTGAAAACTATCAGGGGAAGACTGTTTTCACGGCATAAACTGATTGCCGTCATATCCATTACACAGAGATTATTCTTGAGTACATCAATATAAGAAATTTCATTGTATAATGTTGCATTAGGATTTTTTTCGGGATCGCTGTCATAAACGCCGTCAACCCTGGTGCCTTTCAGGATAGCATCAGCTTCAATTTCAACTGCCCTGAGCGAAGCAGCCGTATCGGTAGAGAAATAAGGGTGCCCTGTTCCTGCGGCAAAAATTACAACCCTGCCTTTTTCCAGGTGTCGTATTGCCCGTCTGCGAATAAATGGCTCAGCAATCTGTTCCATTCTGATGGCAGTCATAACCCGTGTAAAAACTCCCTGTTCTTCACAGGCATTCTGAAGTGCGAGAGCATTGATAACAGTAGCGAGCATTCCCATATTATCGCCGGTGACCCGGTCAATTCCCTGTGAATTTGCACTCAGTCCTCTGTAAATATTTCCACCCCCGATTACGATCCCAAGTTGTGTCCCAAGTTCATAAACTTTCTTAATCTCGGCTGCGAAAAAGGTAAGCACATTCGGGTCGATGCCGAATCCTTTTTTACCCATCAGGGATTCGCCACTCAATTTCAGGAGCACTCTTTTAAACTTTGCAGTTTTTGCCATATATCCCCGCTAAAAAAAAGGGGCAATTGAATTGCCCCTGAATAAGTAATTATTTATTTTCATCGCTGACATGGAATCGATAGAAAGCATCAACTTTTACATTTGCCGAATACTTTTTATTGAATTCACCAATCAGGTCATTAATAGATTTTGCATTATCTTTAATGTAAGCCTGTTCAATAAGGCAATTTTCCTGATAAAACTTATTCAAACGACCTTCAGCAATTTTTTGAAGTATTTGTTCAGGTTTACCTTCTTTGCGGGCAATTTCCTTGTAGATGTCAATTTCTTTTTCAATTACATCTTTTGGAACTGCATCCCGGTTCACGAATGACGGCTTCATTGCAGCTACCTGCATTGCAATATCTTTCAGAATGTTTTCGAGTTCGGAATTATAGTTATTGCCAATTCCATCTGCCTTTACAAGCACACCGAGTTTTGAACCGTGATGGATATAATCTGCAAATACACTATCCTCACCATGAACAGCGGCAATACGTGATACTTCAATTTTTTCACCTATTTTTCCAATTGTTTCATTTAGTTCATCTTTAAGCGTCTTACCATTTCTGTTCAGATTTAACAATGCTTCAACGTCTGCAGGCTCTTTTTCAAGAACAACATCCATTACTACATTGGCAAAATTCAGAAAATCATCACTCTTGGCAACAAAATCTGTTTCACAGTTAACTTCAACTATATAGCCTTTTTTGCCATCATCAATTACTTTTGTAAGCACAATTCCTTCACTGGCTGTCCTTTCGGCTCTTTTAGCAGCGACAGAAGCGCCTTTCTTCCTGAGAATTTCGATAGCTTTTTCGAAATCACCGTTTGCCTGGGTCAGGGCGCTCTTACAGTCCATCATGCCGGCGCCGGTTTTATCTCTTAACTCTTTAACCAAAGCAGCTGATATCATCGTATTTCCTTAATTTATTTATATTTTACTCACCTTTAGCTTCAACAGCCGGAGCATCAGCGGCCTTTTCAGCCGGTGCTTGTTTCTGGGCTTCTTTTGCTTCTGGTTTATCATCTTTTTTGAAGGATTTGCCTTCGAATTTTACTCTTCTTACTTTTGCTCTGGATTCGCTATCATTTTCATCTCGCTGTTTTCTTGCCCTTTCAGCTTCAGCTGATTCCTCGGCTCTCATTTCTTTGGCTTTGGCATTGCCCTCAATAACGGCATCAGCCAGTGCTTTGGAAACAATTTCAATAGTTCTGACAGCATCATCGTTTGCAGGGATAACATAATCAACCTGGTCAGGATCGCAGTTCGTATCCACCATTGCAAAAATCGGGATACTTAGTCTGCGTGCTTCCTGCACTGAAATTGATTCTTTTTTGATATCGACGACAAAGATCGCACCGGGGATCTTAGTCATTGTTTCGACACCTTCCAGAATTTTACGGAGTTTGTCACGTTCACGGTTGAAAAAGAGAATTTCTTTCTTTGTGATTTTATCAAAGGTGCCGTCTCTTTCCATTTTGTCAATATTCTGCAATCTTTTAACGCTTCTGCGTATAGTCGCAAAATTTGTTAACATCCCACCAAGCCATCTCTCTGAAACCCAGTTGCTTTCACAGCGGGATGCTTCCTGAGCAATTATTCCTTTAGCTTGTTTCTTTGTCCCGACAAAAAGCACCCTTCTGCCTGCGCCTGCGAGTTCACGCATTACTTTGGCAGCATCTTCAATTGCTTTTTGAGTTTTTTTGAGGTCAATGATATGGATCCCATTTTTTTCCATAAAAATATATGGTCTCATCTTTGGGTTCCATCTGCGTGTGAGGTGCCCGAAATGCGCACCGGCTTCAATAAGAGTCGTCAACTCTACTTTTGACATTGTTTGCTCCTGTTTAACTTCTACTTTCTTCAGCTTTGCTTACGATCCCATTATTCCGGGACACAGGCAGCAAATCGGAAAGTATGAATATTGGTTAATTAAAAAATTATCTCTTGGAGAACTGGAATCTCTTACGAGCTTTCGGTCTTCCGTATTTCTTTCTTTCCACCATTCTGGGGTCGCGGCTCAATAAACCGTCTTTCTTTAACATGGGACGATATTCAGGATTAATATCAACAAGCGCCCTGGAGATTCCAAGCCGTATTGCTTCTGATTGTCCTGATATTCCGCCGCCGTCTGCAGTCACATGCGCATCATATTTACCAACAGTCTCTGTCAACTGAAAAGGTAAAAGGATGTCTTCCTGATGGAAAAGAATAGGAAAATATGTTTCAAGAGGTTTGTTGTTAATAACGATTTTTCCTGAACCGTTCCTTAATAAAACTCTGGCTATAGCGTTTTTTCTTCTTCCGACAAATATTTTATCAGCCATTAATACTCCAATTTAAAAACTTAAAACTTCAGGTTTCTGAGCTGTATGTGGATGCTCCGCACCTGCATAAACTTTTAACTTCTTAACTAATTTCCTGCCCAAACGGGTTTTAGGAAGCATACCTTTAACAGCCGACTGAATAATATTTTCAGGATGAGTAGCTGCAACTTCTTTGTATGATTTAAACTTTGCACCGCCAGGATAACCTGAATAAGAAAAATATGTTTTTAATTCCGGGCGTTTTCCGGTCAGACGGACTTTATCGGCATTTATAACTATCACAAAATCGCCCGTATCCATATTTGGAGTGAAAATTGCTTTGTGTTTTCCCCTGATCACCCTCGCCACATTAGCTGCCAATCTTCCTAAAACCTGATCGGTTGCATCAATAACATACCACTTCCTGTCGGCATCTTCAGTCTTAATAAATTTTGTTATTCTTTCCTGTTTCACTTATATCCTCCGGCAAAACGCTTTTAACAAAGACTACAAATTTATTCTTATTCTTGCAAAATGTCAAGAATATTTCCGGGTTAAATTATTTAATTACTTTCCCGGCATAAAAAAAAACATACGAATTCCTTTATTTTAGGTGATTATGACCTGATGTGTGATTCTTTCCAGTCAGTAAATTTTATAATAAAACTTGAAGGGTGAGGAATAGTATTCCCCAATAAAAAAATTGATAATTTACAAATATCAGAAGATACGGCAGATATTTCAACAAAATAAACCCTTTATCATCCCAACCGACAAAAACATAATATGGCTTCAAACTTCGAATAACTATTTGGATCTGATGCTTTTTAAATATTCGAATGGCAAAATAAACACAACATTTTCAGATATCAGGTAATCAATAATTTTTTCAAATTCTATAAAATCGCCTGCCTGCCAGGAATAAGGGTGTATCTGAAGTGTTATCAGTTTTTCCTTAGCTGAATAGTTTTGCAGGAATTTATTAAAATCAGGAGTTGGAGCAGGGAATTCAAAATCCATAACACGGGGAATCAATATTTTTATTTCTATCCTCGATTTTGCAAAAAACCATATCCTTATCTCAGGAAATTCTTCCAGAGCGCGGGAAGTGTTTTCATCATAACCGTTTCCGGGTGATCCGAATGCTCTCAGGATAATTCCTAATTTTTGTCTGGAAAGGTCTTGTGTTTTTCTTATGTGCTCTATCTGGTAATCTATGCTCGTATTCCTGAATTCATCGTATGTCTCGCCTCGGGCGTTGGTTCTTCCAATAAAATGTTCGTAACCATGATTCCAAATTTCAAACCTGCCTTCATTAACAAGTGATTTGACTGCTTTAAAGTACGCCTGATTTCCGTTTTCTAATGATTGTCCAATTATCCCAAGGCTGGCTTTTATTTTTTTCTTCCTGATAATCTCAAAAAACTTCTGCCACTTAACTGGAATAACGTTTATCGGATCACGAAGTAGGTCGTCTGCCTTAAGAATGACCCTCTGTTTATAGACTGGCAATTTAATCGTCTTTTCAGCAAAAAAAACCCCATTTTTATAAATTTTTGCCCTTATCGTTGCTATCCCTGAATTTCCGGAAGCCTCAAAGATTACGTTGTTCCCAGTTCCTTTTATTCTGCCTTTATCAGTTAACCACATTACCGAAAATGCTTTGGTAGCAGCCGGTATTGAGATATCCAGCCCGACACTTGACCCTGTTTCAACAATTTCCTCTGTAGAATTAATTATTATTAAATCAGCATTAGATTCAACATCGTTAGGCAATTCGCGGCAACTTTGAAAAGATATCAGCAGCACAATAAAAATAAAGAAGCTGATTATTCTAATTGTATCACTTCTCTGTCTCAAAAAAGCTGGCATACATTTACTTTTTTTGTGTGAAGAAATATAATACGGTTTAATACTGAAGGCAAGCAGATATCCTTGAAATGCCCGTGAAATTTATCCTGAATTTGCATCATTTCGGTACTCATTTATAAATAATCGTCGGGAATGAGACAAGAGCTCTTTTTTAAGGGACTGATTAATAAACTATTATATTTTAATGATTATTATTATTTTAGATATGTTAAGAATCGTTTTGAAACAAACTCCCTCTATCAATTGCACAGGAACAAAATGAAATTTTTAAGAATATTATTTCTGCTGATTGTTTTTATCATTTCGTCTGATATATATTCTTCAGTTGCTGGAAAATCAGGCAGACTTTATTTATCAGGCTATGTTGTAATCAAGATTGATTCCGGCATAATCAAAGAGTATGATTCTCCGGTCGCTTACCTTATGGGAGAATATGAAAACCTGGCACCGGTCAGTGTAAAACCTTTCTATGATCAGGAGGTTACCGATTGGAAAAACGACATATATATTCTTGAATATAAATCACCGGTTGATCCTGATTATGTTTCCGGTAAATTCAGCAAGAAAAAAGGAATTCTTTGGGCAGAACCGTGGTATCTTTACGAACCTGTATTCGAACCAAACGATCCGCAATTATCCAATCAGTACTATCTTACTAACATTAGAGCCCGGGAAGCCTGGGATATCAGCAAAGGTGAACCTGATGTGATAATTGCAATCGTTGATACTGGTGTGGACTGGGACCATCCTGATCTGGCACAGAATATTTATGAGAATTCTTCTGAAAAAAACGGATTGCCAGGGGTTGATGATGACGGAAATGGATACATCGATGACCTCAGGGGATGGGATTTTGGCGGATTGGACGGGACTCCGGATAATAATCCGATGGAGGATAGGCCTGACCATGGAACGCATGTAGCTGGATGCGCTGCGGCGGTAACTAATAACGGCATCGGAGTTGCTTCAATCGGATATAATTCAAGTATTATGCCAGTAAAAACTTCAAGGGATGATGTGAGATCCAATACAGGCAGCCCGCTTATCTCATACGGGTATCAGGGAATTATTTTCGCAGCCGACAATGGTGCAGACATCATAAATTGCAGCTGGGGAAGTTTTGGATTTTCACTTGCGGGACAGGAAGTCATAAATTACGTTGCTTCTAAGGGCGCTTTGGTTGTGGCGGCTGCAGGTAATAATAATAGCAATTCTTTCTTTTATCCGGCTTCCTTTGATAAGGTTTTATCAGTTGGTGGCTCAACATCAACAGATCAAAGATGGTCTTCAAGTAATTACGGTCATAAAATAGATGTTATTGCTCCTGCTCAGGCGATCTATAATACCTGGCAAAATGATACTTACATTTCTGTGAGCGGCACTTCAATGGCTTCTCCTATCACTTCAGGATTGGCTGCGCTGGTTAAAGCAAAATTCCCCAACTACACCGGAGAACAGGTGGGAGAACAAATCCGCATTAATGCTGATGATGTGGATATGTTAAATCCTTTGTTTGCCCGACAATTAGGGCAGGGCAGGATAAACGCATTTCAGGCATTATCAAATGTGGCATCATATTCTGTGAGAGCAATATCCTTTTCGTTAACAGATTTGGGAGACGGTGATGGAATTTTTGAACCGGGTGAAGAAGTTTCTATAAGTGCAGAGTTTTTCAATTACCTTAATGCTTTTTCAAGTGTCACAGTTAACCTTGAAGCAGCTTCATCAGGCATAACCTTGCTGAACTCTTCTTTTACTTCAGGACAAGTTGGCAGCCTGTCTAATTTCAATAACAATTCTTCACAATTCCGCTTCCGGATATCATCAACAATACCGCAAAACAGTGAGATCAGTTTTGTTCTTAACTACTCGGGTTCGAATTACGCCGATTTTCAATGGTTAACTATCGCCGTTAATCCTACTTACGGCACTCAGGGCGCAAATGATGTTGCACTTACGATTACCAGCAAAGGGTCCCTCGGTTATAACGATTACCCCGATAATCTGAGGGGAGATGGTTTCAAATACCTGAACAGCGGCAGTTTCTTGTTTGAGGGTGCTTTTATGTATGGAACCGGAAGCGGTCTTGTTATGGATGCAGCACGCGGGAACGATTCCAACACTCAAAACACAGACTTCCTGACGATGTATCAATTTCAGATCAGTGAACCTGGGTCTATTGCCGATCAGCAGGGTTATGGTGTTTTTGATGATGCTGGTGCCGGTAGTTTTTCTCTTGGGATCAGAACAGTTTTGCAGACATTTTCATTTACAACTGCTCCCGATAATAAATATATTGTGCTTAAATATTTACTTGAGAACAGAAATTCATTTGCCTTATCCAATTTTTACGCAGGATTATTTTTTGACTGGGACATTGACGAAGTTGATTATGACGATAATGTTGTTGGATATGATCAGATAAATAATTTCGGTTATGCTTATAATTCCGATCTTAATCCTGTAGGCGCTTTTATTGGAGCAGGGTTAATATCATCAGATAAATACAATTTCAGAGCAATAGATAATGACGGCTCTGATTTTAATTTATATGATGGATTCTCAGAGTCGGAAAAATTCAGCTCTCTATCGGCAGGACTTGGTGTTTCACTGGCAAAAGGACCAGCCGACATTTCTTTTGTCGTCTCCGGGGGACCATATTCAATTCCAGTCGGCGCAACTATTGACGTCGGGTTTGTAATTGCCGCGGGTGATGACCTCCCCGACCTGCAAAATTCTGTCACTGCTGCAAAACTTAAATATCCTTCCTTAGTTACTGCTCTGAGCAGCGATGAAATGAACAGGCATACTTTTTATTTGGGCAGTAATTACCCTAATCCCTTCAACCCAATGACATCAATAAGTTATAGTCTTGAAAATGGAGGTGTGGTTGAACTTAAAGTTTTTGACATCCTTGGGAAGGAGATCAAAACAATCAATGAAGGCAGGAAATCTGCCGGTGAACATGTGATTCGGTTCGATGGATCCGATATTTCGTCAGGAGTCTATTTTTATCAGATTAATGCCGTTGGAGAGGATGGAAGAAAATTTTCGGCAGTCCGTAAAATGATGCTTCTGAAATAAATTGAGTGGAGTTTAATCTGCAAACCCGTCCGGAAAACCGGACGGGTTTTGTTATAAGAAATAATAATATCATTCGAAAAAGCTTGTATCTCCGGCACCTTCGCGGATAACATCAGCTTCGTCACCACTAAGATCAACAACCGTTGATTCGACACCCTCGAGATGTCCTACAGATAACATCAGATCAACACTTGGATTAAAAACAACCCTTATTTCTTCAGGATCGTAAATCGGCTCGCCTTTTCTGTTCGTAACGCTGGTGCTGATTATCGGATGACCAAGGTCTCTTACAAGATTTATTGCCACCGGGTGTGCAGGAATTCTGATTCCAACTGTGCTTCGTTTCGACCACAATTTTTTAGGCACCTCTTTAGCCGCGGGGAGGATAAAAGTATATGGTCCCGGACGCAGCTTTTTCATAGCTTTGTATGCATAATCCGATACTCTTGCATAGTTTGAAATTTCCTTTAGATCAGGAATGATAAAACTGAATAATTTGTCATTTGGCTCATTTTTAATAAGATAAACTCTTTCAAGGGCATCTCTGTTAAAAATATCACACCCGATACCGTAGAGTGTATCGGTCGGATAGATTATAACACCGCCGTTCTTCAGAGTTTCGATAGCTTTATTAATATACCTCGCCTGAGGATTTACAGGATGAAGCTCGTAGTAATCCATAATCCTTCCTTCAGTTTGTTAAAATTCAGTGTGATTATTAATAGACGACAAAAAACTATTTGAATCGAATTTAACATTTTTTTAAGACAGATGTTAGGTAATTATTACTTATTTGTAAATATTTTTTCGGATTATGATTATTTTACTCCTGAATGTAATCTCACAGTGATGTAAAAAGATTGATTTCACAGGAGAAAAATATCCTTGAAAATTCTATTTACCCTCATATCATCTTCGCTGAACCTGCATTCACTCTGCTTCAATTAGAATTCGAAATCAAATCCTCATACAGTTAATCCAAATTTACTTTTCCTTTTTAATCACCTCCCCTTTTACTATCTTTAAGGATTAGAAATAAACGACTTATCATATTGAAAGACATTGCCGTTATTGCCGTGAGCGGAGGTATGGATAGCTGTGTCACTGCTGCTATTGCTTCACTTGATCACCGCCTGGCTTTCGCACACATAAATTATGGACAACGGACGGAAGAAAAAGAATTACAGTGCTTTCACAAACTCGCTGACCATTATAATGCCGAAAAGAGGCTGGTGATTGACCTCCGTCATCTATCTGTCATAGGCGGATCATCGCTGACTGATCATAATATCGATGTTTCAGCGGCGAATCTGGATAATCTTGATATTCCGACTTCATACGTGCCTTTCAGAAATTCTAATATTCTTGCCGTCTGCACAAGCTGGGCAGAAGTCATCGGAGCTAAATGGGTCTATATTGGCGCGGTAAATGAAGACTCATCAGGTTACCCGGATTGCCGTCCGGAATTTTATGAGGCATTTCAAAGAGTTATTGATACTGGAACTAAACCGGACAGCGGTATTCGGATTGCAACACCAGTCATCAATTTCACCAAAGATCAGATTGTAAAAAGGGGTATCGAATTAAAAGCCCCGCTCGAATACACCTGGTCATGCTATAGCAGTGATGAAAAAGCATGCGGGGAATGTGACAGTTGTGCATTGCGTCTCAGGGGGTTTCAGAAAGCCGGGTTTGATGATCCGATAGCATACCATAAAAAACCAATTTATTATAAAGGATAAACATGAAAGACAGGAAAAATATTTTAGAAACATTTGAAAATCCATATCCGGATAGAGATTATGATATCACTCACATTTCGCCGGAATTTACTTCTTTATGTCCGAAAACTGGTCAGCCGGATTTCGCGACGATTAACTTGCTATATGTCCCCAATGAATTATGTGTTGAACTGAAATCGTACAAAATGTACCTGCAGTCATATCGCACCGAAGGTGTTTACTTTGAAGCAGTTACAAATATGATTCTTGACGATCTTGTTGATACACTTGATCCGATTTATCTGAAAATCACTGCTGAATTTAATAAGAGAGGCGGAATTTCGTCTGTGATTGAAGTCGAATACGACTCAGATGATTATGGTGAATATGATGAATTAGACGATTTGGATGACCTCGATGAAATTGATGAGGAAGAGGATAACGAGCGCAAGCGGAATAAGGACGGAAAATACAACTAATACTCATAAAATTGCCAGGGAGCTGTAATGATTGAAAATAAGAATATTAAAAAGAGCTGGGCTGAACCATTTAAGATCAAAGTGGTTGAACCGATTAAAATGACGACTTATGAACAGCGCAGCAAAGCTTTGGAGGAAGCAGGTTATAACACTTTCCTCCTGAAATCTGAAGACGTTTATATCGATCTTCTCACCGATAGCGGAACAAATGCGATGAGCGATTACCAATGGGCAGGAATGATGCTCGGTGATGAAGCATACGCAGGGTCAAAAAATTTCTACTATCTCTGGGATAACGTCAGGAAATATTACGGGCAGCCCTTTTTTGTGCCGACGCACCAGGGCAGAGCCGCTGAACATCTCGTTTCAAAAATCCTGATCAAAGAGGGTGATTATATTCCGGGGAACATGTATTTCACTACTACAAGACTCCACCAGGAATTAGCCGGCGGTACTTTTGTAGATGTAATAATTGATGAAGCGCATGATCCGGACAGCACACACCAGTTCAAAGGGAATATCGACACACAGAAGCTTGAAGACCTTTTCAAAAAGGTTGGTGCCGATAAAGTTCCTTACGTTAGTATGGCAGGACCTGTAAACATGGCAGGCGGACAGCCATTCTCGATGGCAAATCTAAAAGAGGTTAAAGCTCTTTGCGATAAATATGGTGTTGCATTATGGTTCGATGCAACCAGGGCTACCGAAAATGCTTATTTTATTAAAACGAAGGAAGAAGGCTACGCTGATAAGACAATACAGGAAATATTCTTTGAGATGAATTCGTATTTCGAAGGCGTATGGGTCAGTGCTAAGAAAGACCTCATGGTTAATATTGGCGGTTTCCTTGCAACAAAAAATGAAAAGGTTTATGAAGAAGCAAGAAATCTTGTTGTAGTATATGAAGGACTGCATACTTATGGCGGACTCGCCGGGCGTGATATGGAAGCGATGGCTCGTGGTATCGAAGAAATGATTGAATTTGATAATATCAGAACAAGAATAGGACAGATTGAATACTGCGGGCAAAAAATGCTCGAATATGGTCTCCCGATTGTAAATCCAATCGGTGGTCATGCAATCTTCATGAATGCAAGAAAATTCCTCGATCATATCACCCAGGATGAATTCCCTGCTCAGACGCTTGCTGCTGCAATATATCAGGATTCTGGTGTTCGAGGAATGGAAAGAGGCATTGTGTCTTCAGGGCGCGACCCGGTTACTGGAAAACATCGGTATCCAAAACTCGAACTTGTAAGGCTTACTTTCCCAAGAAGGGTTTATACACAGGCTCATATTGATGTTACAGTTGAATCTGTTGCTAATGTATATGACCAGAGAAAATCGATAAAAGGTCTTAAAATGGTTTACGAACCAAAATACCTTAGATTTTTCCAGGCAAGATTCGAAAAAATCTGATCATTTTTACTTTTGCCTTATTCCCTCACTTTATTATTGATCTCTAATCATTTATTTTTGAGGTTTTTAATAATGCGGGAATAAGGCATTTTTATATGTCTCCGGCTTAACGGGATCAAAAACCATGCTTAAAGCTGAATACGAAAATACCAGAAAGGAAATTTTTGAGAATCCGGAAAACTGGAAAGATGCATTTAATCTCTGTGTTCGGAATAGTCTTGCTGTTGAAGAATTTATCATCCGTATTCTTTCTGAACGGAATATGGACTTTGCAGTTGCCTCAGCGGGTAGTTTCTGTAGAAGAGAACTTTCTCCTTATTCCGATATTGACATTATGTTTATCCTCCCGGAACTTACTCCTGAGAGAGAAAATCTTATCCGAAATGCAATTACTGATCTCTGGGATGCTGGTATAGATGTTGCCCATACAATCAGGACATTCAGCGACATCCGCAAATTCCTCGAAGAAGACCTGCACGCCTTCACTCAGTTTTTTGAAACCAGATTTATTTATGGCTGTGTTGATGTTTATAATCAATGGAACAAACAACTTTTCGGGCTACTTGACGATAAATTCCGTGCAGACCTGCTTGAAAGATTTTTTGAAGATCAGAAACTGCGGCATGAAAAATATGGAGATTCACCAAAAGTACTTGAGCCGAATATAAAGTATTCAGCAGGGGGACTACGCGATCTTCATTCAATTGAGTGGATGTATTCCTTTATTAACAACAGCATATTTGCTGAGCAGAATGAGATTACTTACACCGAAAATTTTATCAAACGATTGAAGAAAGATGGAACTATAAATGCCAGAACTGCCGGAAACCTTCTTCAAAGTTATAAATTAATATTGAACGCAAGGAATTTACTTCATCTCGAATCCGGCAGGAAAAATGACAGACTGGAGTTTTTATATCAGGAAAAAATCGCCAATAAAATTGCTGAAAACGATTCCTCCTGGATTCCTATGATGAAAAAATATTTCCAGGCTGCGAATACAATTTTTCGTTTTTCGAAAACCTTAATGAAAAGTTTTGCGGCTCAGTTTTCAGAAAAACTCTCAGATAAATTTAATATTGAACTTGATGAGGACTTTTTTCTTCAGGGCAAAACAATAAATCTATCGCATCAAAAAGAGCTTTCTCTTTCTGACATCCTCAGAGCTTTTTATTATAGGGGTTATTACGACGGACGATTTGAAGACAATCTGCGAGCGAAAGTACTTGACAGAGTTGAAGAATCTGAATTAAATCCTGATGATGATTCCGAGTCTTCTGTGTTTTTCAGAGAAATTCTAAGATTGCCGAAAAATGTCGGGAAAACACTCGGTGCACTTAATGAATTCGGAGTACTCGGCGTATTCCTTCCTGATTTTAAAGATTTGGTGGGATTTTTTCAACCCGGTGTTTATCATTGCTATACTGCTGATGAACACACAATTGTTGCAATTAACAATCTTGAAAAACTGGATAAAGAGACATCCCCGATAGCTAAATTATATCATTCACTTAAAAGAAAAGATCTGCTTTTCCTCTCTGTATTATTCCATGATATTGCAAAGCCGCATGGAATATCGGGCCATGAAATTATGGGAGCCGAAATTGCCGGTTCGGCATTACCCGGGCTCGGCTATGATTCAGATGAAGTTGACCTTGTAAAATTCCTGGTCAGGCATCATTTGACTATGGAGCAAATAGCCTTCAGGCGGAATCTGAATGACCCATCCACACTAAATAATTTCGCCTCAATATTTAGTGACCGTCACGTTCTTGATTTTCTTTATCTTATCACTTACGCTGATCTCTCCGCAGTTAGCCCTGTAGTATGGACTCAATGGAAAAGTGAATTACTGCACGAACTTTACCGTAAGACTGCCCTGATGCTCGAAGACAATATTTCAGGCGAAGAATTGCTTCATCTGCAAACCCGTGAAAAGTATGAGGAAGCAGTAGAGCACCTGGGTGAATCCGTAATTGAACATATAGATGCGATTAATGATATCAGCTACCTCACTGAATTTTCCCGAAAAGAAATTGAAGCACATGCCGATGAAATTCAAAAGGGTGGTGAAACTTCTGTTTTCTTTAATGAATCCGAAGGATTTACATCCATCACAGTTATAACCAGGGACTATTCAGCACTTCTTTCAAAACTCTGCGGTGTACTAACAATAAACGACCTTAATATTCACGATGCAAAAATATATACCCGCAATGACGGCATTATTATTGATAATTTTAACGTTACCGATTTTCGGTCGGGTAAAACTGTCGAACCTGAAAAATATCAAAAAATACGAAGTGATATGATTGCCGCTGTGAATAATGAGCTTCATATTCCTGCTGAAATTAAAAAAGTTAAATCAAAATGGTGGAGGCTGGAAAGCAAAATTTTCAGGAGAAAAAGCAGAGTAAGAATTGTTCTTGAGAAGCATGAGAAATATACTATAATTGATGTAATTTCTCCTGACCGGCTTGGTCTTTTGTACCAGGTTACATCAACCCTGAATAAATTGGGTATGTCAATTTTCTTTTCTAAAATTTCGACAAGTGGCGATGATGTTGTGGATGCCTTTTATGTCCTCGACCGGAATCACAACAAAGTTTCCGAAAACGAGATTGAGCTTATAAAATTCGAGCTCAACGAATCAATAGAAGAGATACTCTGATATGGCGACTATAGATGATGCGATAGGGGTTTTCGATTCCGGCATTGGCGGATTGACAGTTGTAAAAAAAATTGCAGAAAAAATGCCGAATGAAAATATTATTTATTTTGGCGATACTGCACGGGTTCCTTATGGTACAAAATCAAATTCGACTGTCATTGAATATTCACTTCAGGACGCTGGGTTTCTTGTTCAGAAAAATGTTAAATTGATAGTAGTTGCCTGTAATACTGCATCTTCAGTCGCATTGCCGGCACTCCGTGAAAAATTCGATGTTCCCGTTATTGGAATGATCTTTCCAGGAGCCGCTCTTGCTTCCAAACAAAGCGGAACCGGAAAAATTGGTGTGATCGGTACAAATGCAACTGTTAATAATAAAGCTTATTCAAACGAATTACTGAAAATCGACTCCCGATTCGATATAATCGAAAAAGCCTGCCCGCTATTTGTCCCGTTAGCTGAGGAAGGCTGGGTAGATCATAGGGCAACAAAATTAATCGCAAAAGAATACCTGCAGGAATTAAAAGATTACGGAATAGATACACTTATTCTTGGATGCACTCATTATCCGCTTCTGACCAATGTGATTAAGAAGGCAGTTGGTGATGGGGTGAAAATGATTGATTCCGGCACTGCGGCTGCTATTACAGTTGAATATTACCTAATAAATGAAGGATTACGTAATTACAGAGAAACTCCGGGGCGATATGAATACTTCGTGAGTGATCTTCCTGAAAAATTCAAATCGGTAGCCGAAAGATTCCTGGGAAAGGAAATTGATTCTTTGAAAAAAGTTGATATCGAATATCTGCTTGGGCTGATCTGATTTTGATTTGTCTACTTCTACCGGGTCGATTCTTTGATGCCGGTAGAATTTTTTCAAGACTCAATAAACGATTACAATCACTTAAAGAATTTAGCCCGACTCGTCAAACTTTTTCAGTCCGGCTAAACTTCATGGCTCTGTAAAAGCAGGAAATCGTTTTTGCATCGTTTATTTCACCTGATAATATTTTATTTTCGATCTCCCCTGCTGTTAAAAAGTTAACGAGCATTCCCTGCTCGCCCTCCTCCCGGTTTATTGTTCCCATTTTAAGTTTGCGGGCATAAAATAGGAATAATTCCTCATCGCAGAAACCCGGAGAAGTATAAATACTGCCGAGTTTATGGATTTCATCAGCTTGCTGCCCTGTCTCTTCTTCAAGTTCACGGACTGCGCAATCAAGCGGGTTTTCTCCCGGCTCCAACTTGCCTGCCGGAAATTCCAACATTGCTTTCCCGATTGGATAACGTTCCTGCTCAACAAGAATAAATTTGCCGTTACCGGTCTCTGCAGCAATTACAACTCCGCCCGGATGCACCACCACCTCGCGGAATGTCTGGTTGCCTGAACTTGTGTATTTCAATTCATCAACAATTACCTTAAAGACCTTCCCGGAATAAATCTTCTTCCTATCAATTAATTCCAGCCCTTTCAAAAGCTTTAGTGTCCCTGATAATAGGGAATAAGTTCGCTGCCAAGATATTTGAGGAGTGCTGTAATTACTCCAAGGTCATCAAGATAGCCGATCAGCGGAGCTATATCCGGAATAGCGTCAATCGGAGTAATAAAATATATTAATGCTCCGATAATAATTGACTTACGGTGCCAACTTATTATCGGATCTTTTAGATAACGATATAGTGCAAGGATATCCTTGGCAAATGATATTTTTTTTCCAACCCGTTCAAGTTTAACCCAGAGATTTTCGTCAACTTCGCTCTCATCTTTTATCGGATTTGAACTCATCAATAGCTCAGGTTCGTTGTCATCAAAGAAATTATCTCTTCCAAGTGGGTCCATTTTATTTTCCTTGTAAATTCGAATTATATTCGTCAAACCAACCGAGAACAGTATTCCACCATAAAAGAGCGTTCTGCGGTTTTGTCACAAAATGATATTCATCCGGGAAGTACAAAAATTTGCTTTTCACACCAAGTCGCTGCAAATATGTAAACAATTCGAATGCCTGTCCCTCAGGCACTCTAAAATCAAATGCACCATGAACAACAAGCATAGGAGTTTTGATGTTATGAGCAAACATGTGAGGCGACCATTTATGGTAAATTTCACGGCTTTCCCAAGGTGTTCCCTTAAATTCCCATTCAGGGAACCAGAGTTCCTCTGTTGCGCCGTACATACTTTCAAGATTAAAAACACCGGCATGTGAGACCAAAGCTTTGAAGCGGTCAGTATGACCGGCAATCCAGTTAATCATGTACCCGCCATAGGATGCTCCGGCAGCAAATGTGTTTTCCTTATCAATAAAACCAAAATTGGAAACGGCATAATCATATGAATTCATCAAATCAGTATAAGCCTTTCCACCCCAATCACCGGATATCTCATCTGTAAATTTTTGCCCGTAGCCGACACTTCCCCTTGGATTTGGAGCAACAACAACATATCCGCGCGATGCAAACATCTGCATATTCCAACGGAAATGGAAATCATCCGACCAGTGTCCCTGAGGACCTCCATGGATTAGAAATACCATCGGGTATTTTTTATTCTGGTCGAAGTATGGTGGTTTGATCAAGACCGACTGAACTTTAGCCCCTTCAGCTCCTTCACACCAGAAAGTTTCTGCTTCGTTCATCCCGATCTCAGAAAGTATTTCCTCATTTAAATTTGTTACAGTGATTATTTTCCCCTCGTTGAGATCATAATAACAAATGTTTACCGGACTTAATGTACTTTGCCTTTTAAAATAGAGCCGCCCAACCTTTGCAGCCAGTTTAAGATCGGAGTTGACTCTTTCCTTAATCAGCAAGTCCGTCTCACCTGTCTGTATATTAATTCTGTAAACTGAATTGTTAATTTCATTCGCCGCATCGAAAAAGATAAAACTCCCATCTGAGGAAAAAACAATATCACCGGCAGAAATATCAATGTCAGAGGTAATATTTTTATTAACACCTGTTTTTCGGTCATAAATAATGATTTCATATTTATCTGCTTCGAAACCAGGTCTTCTCATAGATTTAAACGCGATATATTTTCCATCGGGGGAATAAACAGGCTGGTTGTCATTTCCTTCACCTGTCGAAATCATTTTATGCTCAAATTCCGGATCAGTCAGATCAATTATAAAGACATCATTATTCGTATTCCATGATGGATTTTTCGTTTTATTAGCTGAAAATGCCACTTCCCTGCCATCGGGAGAGACAGCAAAATCAAATGATCCCCCAAGCGCAGTCGGAGGGACATCATAAGCAGCATTCGGAGTGAGATCTGAAAGCGACTTTGTATTAATATCGTATAGGAAAAGATGGCTCCTTTTTTCTCCACGCCAAGAATTCCAGTGTCTATAGAGGAGTTCGGTGAAAATCTCTGCTTTAACCTTAGATGATGATGCTACTTCATCTCTGTTTTTGTTGCAGTCCTGATCATCACAATCCGGGTAAACGGCAGATGTGAAAACGATTTTATCGCTGCCGGGTATCTTTAGATAACTATCGATCCCGGAATAAATATCAGTCAGTTTTTTCGCGTCTGCTCCATCATGATCAGCTTCCCATAATTGCGAATCTTTCAGGAAATTCAATTTCGCATCATGATGAATAGAAGGAGAACCCGCTCCGGATAATTCAGCTATATTTTTTAACTCATTTTTGGAGAGATCATAATAATAAAACAATGAATTTCCCTTGTTCGAAGACATATCATATTTTGTCGTCGAAAACCATAATTTCAGTCCGTCATCAGAAACAGCATACGTCCCAAGCCTTTCCATCTGCCACAATTCTTCCGGACCAAGCGTTTTTTTCTGCTGTCCAAATAAAGTAAGACTAACCAGAACGATTAGAAATAATAATCTATACATTTGGTTTCCCCGAGTTTTTAACGTAATAGTTTTTTAATCGCCGTGTAAATGACAAATGAGCCTGCGAGCATTATAAAAAGATAGAAAAAAGCAATCTTGTACCATTCCGGATTGAGTTTATAACTATAGATGAATGTTCTGTTTCGACATTTTGAGCAGGTGTATCTTCTGTAAGGGGTAAATCTGTAAATAAATCTGTCTTTAACATTTTTTGGTGAGGATTGCTGAAGCTTATTTTTCTCATTGCAATGCGGACACTCTGAGCCGAGACTCGCATCAATGGGCACAAAGATATTTCTGTATCGTGATGCCATAACCGGATATTCCTTAAATTAATTCCTTAATCAGTTTCTCGTCATAAAGCAGATGATCAAATGTTTCCCTGCTCCTCGTAATAAAATACTTATCACCGTCCACAATTACTTCCGGAGGTCTTCTCCTGCCATTATAATTCGACGCCATAACCATACCGTAAGCCCCGGCGGATATTATCGCAATTTTATCATTCTGTTTCAGGTCTTCTATCTCCCTGTCCTTCGCTATGAAGTCTCCGGATTCACAAACTGGTCCGACAATATCAGCTTTTATTTCAGGGTATTTATTCCTTATTAGAGGCTGAACATTATGATAAGATCCATAGAGACTCGGTCGCATAAGTTCGGTCATTGCTGCATCAGTGATCAGGAAATTCTTTTTATCATTTTTTTTGGTGTAAAGTATATCTGAAACAAGAATCCCTGAATTAGCCATAAAATACCTGCCGGGCTCAAAAAGGATTTTGCACCCCAATTTTCGCAGATGAGGTTTCAAAGCTTCAGCAAATTCATGAATGCTGAAAGGATTTTCCTCCTTATAAACAACACCCATTCCACCCCCTACATCAAAATGTTCAAGGGTTATCCCCTGCGACTTAAGTCTGAAATACAGGGCAGACAGCTTCTCAACCGCTTCGATAAAGGGCGGCAAAAATGTTATCTGTGAGCCGATATGCATATCGATACCGGTGAATTTAATAAACCGGGAATTGTTGTATTTAAGATATAATGATTCCGCATCTTTTTCATTGATGCCGAATTTATTCTGTGCAAGTCCTGTTGAAATATAAGGATGTGTTTTTGCGTCAACTTCCGGGTTTACCCGGATCGCTACTCTCGCTTTTTTGTTTTTTGATTCTGCAATTTTGGCAATAAGTTCAATTTCTTCTTCCGATTCGGCTTTGAGCATCAAAACATCTGAATCTAATCCGGCACGTATTTCATCGGCGGTCTTACCAATACCGGAAAGAATTATATTCTGCGGAGCGACTCCTGCCTTTAAGGCGCGGATCATTTCACCTTCTGAATTTACGTCAATACCGCTTCCAAGAGAACGAAAGATATTGATCACATTAATATTAAAATTGGCTTTTGAAGCGTAAAAAACATGATGATCGATATCCCTGAATGCATCAGCGAACTGACGGAAACGATCTGAAATGTGTTTTTTGGAATAGATAAATACAGGGGTTCCGGTCTTTTCAGAAATCTCGCCTACAGCGACATCCTCAACAAATAAGACATCGTTCCTGTAAGAATAGCTTTCGTTTTCAAAATATCGCATAAAATCCGTTATAAGTTTTAACACCCAAAATTAATAAAATCACACGACATAATAGGAGTAATAAGGGGCAGACACGAAGAATTGAAAATTTTACAAATTTTCTTTTACCGGGGTAGGCATCGGGAGATAAAAAATAATTACAAATGTCATCCTGAACTTAAAATCCTAATATTATCAATGTAATTTTGATCTCAATCAGTCAGATAAACGATCTTCACAATTGGCAGATTTCAGAAATTTCATTACTGAAACAAAACCGGCAGGTGTCTCCCTGCCGATTCAATCAAAAAATCATAACTTTAATTTAAAGTTTCAGTTTATTTTTTCATTCTTGCTATTGCTCACAAAACCGAATGGCTGCTGCGGGTGTCCTTCAAGTTTTATTTCGCCGAACCTCGCCTCATATTTTTCGACATTTTCTGTGAGCGCTTTTAAGAGCATCTTTGCGTGCTGAGGAGTCGTAATTACTCTCGCAAAAACTTTTGCTTTATTCACACCGGGTAAAACTCTTGTGAAATCAATAACAAACTCCGCAGGAGAATGAGTAATAATAGCAAGATTCGAATAAATACCCTCTGCTTCTTTTTCGCCTAATTCTATATTGATCTGTTGAGATTGATTTTCTTTGTTCATTTTATCCTCATTATTAAAAAAGAACCCACAACTTATATGGAATAAATTGTGGGTTATATCCAAATCTGGAAATAGGTTATCTTAATGAATCTGCTTTTTCAAAAGCTTTAGTTGATTTTTCGGATTCACCAAGGTTTGCATAAACCCGTCCCAATAATTCCCAAACAGCCGGTTCATCAGATTTTAACTCGACATATTTTTCGAGATGAGGAAGGGCTAATTTAAATTTCTCTTTATAGGACTCGTCTTCTTTCCCTTCAGCTTCTGCCTTTTCGCGGATAGTTGAACCCCATTTAACATATGTGACAGCCAGATTGTAAACAGCATTCTGGTACTCGCTATCGAGACCAACAGCAGCTTTAAACTGCTCGGATGCATCTTCAAAATCATTGGCGCCAAGAAGCAAAACGCCATAATTATATCGGTAATATTTATTGCCTGGATCTTTTTCAACACCAGCTTTGAATGCATCCTTTGCAACATCTAATTTGTTTGCAGATACATAAGCATTTGATAGAAGGAGCAGTAAATCTCCATTGTCCGGATATTTTTTACGTGCTTCTCCGAGAAGCGTGATTGTCTTATCATAAAAAGCTATTGATTCAAGACTGTCAGCTTTATCTTTTCCGGTTTTAAAGGATTCCATCGACTTTATACCTTTATCAGTATATAGCTGGGCAAGCATTACATACGAATCTGCAGTTCCTTTCATCTTTATAATTTTTTTCAAAGGCTCTTCTGCTTCATCTGATCTGTTTGCATTAAGAAATGCAAAAGTCAGGTTTTTGTAAGTATCAGCGGAATCTGGTTCACAGAGAATTGCATTATGGAAAGTTTCGATTGAACGATCAAAATACATTTTAATGCTGTCTTCAGTGCCGACTGCCTGAGCACGGTTAAAATACGAGACACCTTTGTTGAAATTATCCGCCCAATGAAATTTGCGGCTTTCTTTGATCTTGGTTTCAAATTTTTTGCTGATTTCAAGCGATTTGTCAAAACTTTCGACCATCTTTGTATAATCGCTTTCTTCACCATAAATGTAACCAAGCAGATAATAACCTTCATCGCTTTTCGGATTTTTTTCGACTTCTCTTAGAAGAGCTTCTTTTGCTTTAGGATTATTCTTTTGTTGAATATAAAGCCTGGCGCTTGTTAATTCTGTCGATGAACACTGGAACGCTGTTATCCCCAGAGCCATTGTTATCATCACCAGGGATAATAATATTCGTTTCATGGCAACTCCCGTTGAATTATATGTAATAAATTTTAATGCAAACAGAATTCATTTCAGATGTTAAAGATAATAAAAAGAAGGGAAAAGAATACTAAAACCAATAAGATATTAGTGCAATAAAACTACCAAAATCATAACCTTTTAGCTCAGTCAAGTAAAAAAATGAGTCTATTAAACGGAGCTCTGACCGATTTAAAATTATTCTAAAAACTGGAAGGCAAAATCATATTTGATAGCAGAATTATCGAAATTTGTTGAAATGGATTTTTCCAGGTCGAATATCTTTTTTGAATTGCAAAACAAAAAAAATGACCCGCTGAAGTTTCCATTAAATAAGTAATCCGACATCTAATAATTTTTCTTAGAAAAAATGTTTTGCACAGCTCCGTTAGTCATAGAGAGAAATAATCCCCCTTAAATCCAGCATAATCGTCTGTTATCCAGGGGAAAATCTTGCGGTCATCTTTAATCCAGTTAACAACAGGCTGAGAGCTTGCCCGAAATTCACCCGGTCCAAAAAACTGCTCATCAAAAAACATGAGCCCTCCTGTAAGGTAATCAGTGTGAATCTTACCATCGATACTTGTTTTTCCCGAAAAAGTTTTTTGGTGAATTATTGGTTGTAATACCATACGTTCAATCTTTCGAGATTCGAATGTAAATTCCCAGGTTTTATCATCCACAAGATTCCCTGGAACTATTCCATCACTTCTATCCAGATCAAATGGCTTGAGAATCCAGTCCTTACGGCTTTTACGAGCCATCTCCCATGTTCTATGATTCCCTCTTCGGGTGAATGTAGGAATGATATAAGGTGATATGAAATCTATCTCATCTGAATCAAAAACAGTTTTTTGAAAATTCTTGTCACTTAAAACAGCCAGAAATCTTTTATCATGGACTAAAAAAATTGTCGTCAAACTGTTTGACATTTTAGCCGATGAAAGAATTTCTATCTCTGCCATTCCCAGTTTATTTATTTCCCTTTGATTCATATGGCTTATAACAGCAGCATCTCTGAATAATTTTGAGTTCGCTGCAATCTCATTGGGCCTGACCCGGATCACTTCGATTCCGAGCTTTTCGAAAAGTGGTAGATAATAACGGTTGTCGCCGTCATTAACAGCACCTTTGATAAAAACAATTTTATTATAATCAGCGAAATATGTAAAAATGTATTCGATCAACAAATCCACAGGTTTTTTTCCATCGATATATGAATAACATCCGCATTTTTTTTCCATAATTTTTTCTGTTATTCCGCTCAGTAAATAGCCGTCAAAATACCGTGCATTTATCTCAACAAATTTTATTTGTCCTTTATGATCAATAATAAAATCAGGTCGAAATGCCCCTATTTGTTGCCCGAACTGCCTATCCATTTCAAGTATTTTATGCACGCGATCTGGAAAATCAATAATATGATTGTAATCCTGGTAATTATCAATATATCGGTTAATCGCTTTCAAGAATAAATTTTTCAGCTTCTGAAAAACATTCATCATTCGGTTATCAATAATGAATGGTTTTAAATAGTAAAAAGGATACCTTGATGCTTCGTGATGTGCGATGATACGATTATAATGCGAATAAATTTCCTTAAATGACTCAGTCATTTTTTCTGAAAAATTAATTAGTGACTTATGATTTATTATAGGGATTATTTTCTGTTCTGCTAAAAATCGTATTGCTGATAAAATTCATATCGCCTTACTTCTATTATATGATTAGTCAGATCATGCTTGTTTAATAACTAAAAAATTTTGCGATTATATTTTGCAAAATGCAAAATAATCACTATTCAAGAAATAAATGCAATTTGATTAATAAATCGTACATTTCGGAAAATTTTAGGATAAGGTTATCACTTCATTTTCAGTAATGATTATCGGGGGGATGTCCTCTGAAAGTTATGGAATTAAAGGCATCCTCTGGCAAATTTACTGCTGAATTGTATTTTTAAAACAGATTCTTTCGAAAGGATTTTGAAAGAATCAGGCAATAGCATTCAAAGTAAATAGTCTCGTAGTGCACTCTGCAAAATTGAGAAACATAGCGAACAAATGCGAAAAAAGTGTTCCATTTTTCGGATATTTGAATATCGAAAATATTTCAGTTGCCGGAATAATTTTTGAGATATTCATACAATATCAGACAGGAGAAAATTGTGAAGACAGAAGAAGTAATCCGGAACGTTCCAAAAGTAATGCTGCACGATCATCTCGATGGCGGTCTCAGGGCATCCACAGTTATCGAAATCGCAAAAGAGATGAAGTATAAAAAACTGCCGACACAAGATCCCGGGGAACTGGCAGAGTGGTTTTTTCGGGGTGCAAATAAAGGTAATCTGGTTGAATATCTCAGCGGCTTCGAGCATACAACTTCTGTTATGCAGACGAAAGATGCTCTTGAACGTATTGCATTTGAGATGATTGAGGATATGCACAATGATGGAATTTGTTATGTTGAAACCCGCTTTGCACCAGTATTTCACACTTCCAAAGGACTATATTATGATGATATTATAAATGCTGTACTTACTGGATTGCAAAGAGGAAAGGATAAGTATGGGGTTGGATATGGTCTCATCCTCTGCGGTATGAGAAACATGAAAAACACACTTGAATTTGCTGAACTTGCTGTTAACTACCGGCATCAGGGAGTTGTGGGATTCGACCTGGCAGGCGAAGAAGGCGGTTACCCACCCAAGAAACATCTGGAAGCTTTTCAATTCATAAAGAGAGAAAATTTTAATATTACTATTCATGCAGGAGAGGCTTTCGGCAAGGAATCAATCTGGCAAGCAATTCAGATTTGTGGTTCGCACAGAATCGGACATGCCACCAGACTCATAGAGGATATGTCTTTCGATAGTGAAGGAAATCTGACCGGCATGGGCGACCTTGCCGCATTCGTCCTCGATAAGAGAATCCCGCTCGAAATCTGCCTTTTAAGCAATGTCCATACTGGTGCAGTTGATAAAATTGAGAACCATCCTTTCAAAAAATTCTATAAAGCCGGATTCAGGGTCTTTCTTAATACAGATGACAGGTTAATGAGTGATACTACACTAACTAAAGAATACCTGACTGCAACAGAATTATTCGGGCTTAATTTCGACGATATCGAAAAACTCAACGTCAATGCAATGAAATCTGCTTTTCTTCCACACAAAGAGAGGCTGCACTACATCTACAATGTGATAAAGCCTGGATACCAGAAAATGCGCGAAAATTTATTGTCACTTAAAACATTCTAAATATGAAACCACTATTTAAAAACTATAATTTCGGCTTTAATAAAAACGAAAAGAAGGTCATTGTTAATTTTTGTAAACAAGCCATTAACCAGATGTCAGGAAATGAGAAATTTCAGCCTGATATCAGAGCATTTAACTCAATAATTGAAAAACTGAATTCCAGTACCGAGACTGTTAAATTCACAAAGGATGAAAAAATTCGTTTAGTACATCAGATTAAACAAAACAGGGATTATCTGCAAAAGCAGATAAAAACAAGCTGGTTTTTCAAAAAATGGCTTTATAGATCATTACTCACTCAATACGAAAGTTTATTGTCTAATCATTTTGATGAATAAAATGGAAAAAAGAATTATCAAAGCACATCATGGTACCGGCTTAGTTACTAAAGGCTGGATACAGGAAGCTGCGTTGAGAATGTTATTGAACAATCTTGATCCGGATGTTGCCGAACGACCGGAAGATCTTATTGTTTATGGCGGCTCAGGAAAGGCTGCAAGAAACTGGGAAGCTTTCGACGCTATTGTTGCCTCACTGAAAACACTCGAAAACGATGAGACACTTTTAGTCCAGAGCGGTAAACCTGTTGGAATTTTTAAAACTCATCTGAATGCTCCCAGGGTTATAATTGCTAATTCAAACCTTGTTCCGGACTGGGCAACATGGGATGAATTCAGGCGTCTGGAAAATTTAGGACTCACAATGTACGGTCAAATGACAGCCGGATCGTGGATATACATTGGGACACAGGGCATACTTCAAGGCACCTATGAAACATTCGCTGAATGCTCAAGGCAACATTTCGGCGGGTCACTCGCTGGTAAACTTGTTATATCCGGCGGTATCGGCGGTATGAGCGGAGCACAGCCGCTTGCAGCAACTATGAATGGGGCTGCTTATCTTGGAATAGAAGTCCAAAGATCGCGTATGGAGAAGCGTGTACTCACGGGCTACCTTGATGTGATCGCTGAGAATTTGGATGAAGCCATAAAATTAGTACTTGATGCGAAAGAAAGCAAAAGAGCTTTATCGGTTGGACTACTTGGAAATTGTGGCGATGTTTTACCTGAACTTCTTAAGAGAAATATCATCCCCGATGTACTTACAGATCAAACTTCTGCACACGACACACTTAATGGTTATGTGCCGATGGGAATGACATATGAGCAAGCTCTGATACTGAGAGAAAATGCCCCGGCGGAATATATCCGGAAATCGGGAGAAACGATCGCCGTTCATGTGAATGCGATGCTCGAAATGAAAAAACGCGGTGCAATAACCTTTGATTACGGGAATAATATACGTGGCGAGGCTAAGGCAAATGGGGTTGAGAACGCATTCGATATCCCCGGTTTCGTACCTGAATACATCCGGCCGCTTTTCTGCGATGGAAAGGGACCATTCCGATGGGCTGCATTATCCGGCGATTCTGAGGATATTTACACCACAGACAGGGCAGTGCTCGAAGCTTTTCCGGAAAATGAATCTCTTGCAAGATGGATTAAACTTGCAGGCGAGAAAGTACATTTCCAAGGTCTCCCCTCAAGGATTTGCTGGCTTGGTTATGGCGAGCGTGCCAAGATGGGACTTATTTTTAACGATCTTGTTGCAAAAGGAAAGGTTAAAGCACCGATCGTTATCGGACGCGATCACCTCGACTGCGGCTCTGTCGCCTCTCCTAACCGGGAAACAGAAGGCATGATTGATGGTAGCGATGCTATTGCTGACTGGCCGATTCTGAATGCAATGCTTAATGCTATCGGAGGAGCCTCATGGGTCTCGGTGCATCATGGCGGCGGTGTTGGCATAGGGAAATCTATTCACGCTGGCATGGTTGTAGTCGCCGACGGAACTCCGGAGGCTGCTGAAAGATTACAAAGGGTTCTGACTTATGACCCGGGTATGGGAATAGTGCGTCATGCTGACGCAGGTTATGAACGAGCAATTTCCAATGCTAAGAAGTTTGGTGTAAAGATACCAATGCTAAAAAGGAATTAATTCCGGAGAATATGCTTCCGATATACGGATATACCGGAATTTGATTTCAGAATTATTTTACTTTGCTCGAATTAGCAGATTGTTGTGTTTATTTAGCAATTTATCACAATAAAAAATTGGGACAATGATTGACTTTTTAGAATTCAGTCATTAAAATTTAAGAATGAAAAAGGAGCAACTATGAAAATGAAAGTGTTAATTGCAGATAAGTTTCCGGAATATTATACGAATATTCTTAGGAAAAATGATATCGAAGTAATTTACGAACCGAAACTTGGTGAAGATGATCTGATTGAAGCAGCCAAAGAGGTGGACATACTTGTAGTACGTTCAACAAAAGTGAATGCTGCTGCAATCGAGAATGCAAGTAACCTTAATCTTATTGTCAGAGCCGGCGCCGGTGTAAATAATATCAATGTAGCTGCAGCAAATAAAAAAGGCGTTTATGTGGCAAACTGCCCCGGTAAAAATGCTGTGGCTGTTGCAGAGCTTGCCATAGGGCTTATGATTTCTCTCGATAGAAGAATACCGCATAACGTTGCGGATTTCAAAAAAGGAATCTGGAACAAAGGTGAATATTCAAAGGCTGAGGGTTTGCTCGGTAAGACCCTTGCAATAGTTGGTGTCGGTAATATCGGGAAAGAAGTTGCAAAAAGAGCGCTTGCTTTTGGAATGAGTGTTTATGGCAAAGATATTTCACGAATTGAGGGAGTTGCCATTAAGGATTTCGATGAAATGGATAAAATCCTTCCGATCGCAGATATCGTATCTATCCATCTGCCGCTGACTCCGCAAACCCGTGGACTTTTTGATGATAAAATGTTCAGTTATATGAAGCCGGGAGCTTATCTTATAAACACTTCGCGCGCAGAGGTTGTTGATGAAGAAGCATTGATTAAAGCTGTTAAAGAAAAAAATCTGCGTGTTGCATTTGACGTATTCAAGGATGAGCCGGAAGGCAAAACAGGTTCTGTTTCTTCACCGCTGATGGAACTTGAAAATGTTTATGTTACTCATCACATAGGCGCTTCGACTGAACAGGCACAGAATGCTGTGGCTGAAGAAACAGTTAATATTATATCCAAATACATTGAAAGCGGAGTTATTGCTCACTGGGTTAATAAAGCAAAAATCACCGAACAAATGTATCAGCTTGTCGTAAAACACTATGACAAACCTGGTGTGCTTGCTTCTGTGCTGGATGTATTACGTGATGCTGATATTAACATTGAAGAAGTCGAAAACCTGATTTTTGATGGGGGTATTGTTGCAACCTGTACTATGAAATTAAGAAAACCTGCAACCGGTGAAATGATCGAAGCGATAAGAGTTAATCCAAATGTACTGACTGTTTCTCACGTTGCAATGTAAGCAGTTTTATCTTTATTGAGTTTAGCCGCCTCAGAAGGGCGGCTTTTTATTTTTGAAAAATCAGATGATTTTCTTTAATCTTAAAACATCTTACATTGTGAAAAGCCCGGCACATTAGACAATCTAAAACCATTTGTACTTAGGTGACAACTTCGCCTTCAAATTATTCAGCAATGACGATTACCCCTTTCAGGTAAAGCCCTTCCGGAAATTCACCGCCGAACGGATGATCGGGCGACTGAAATAATTGCTCGGCAAATCTTATCTTTCTTCCTGCATCCAGAGCTGCATCCGCAACAATTTTACGGAACAGTTCAGGCTGCATTAGGCCTGAACACGAAAATGTAAAAAGTACGCCGTCTTCTTCGAGTATTCTGAAAGCCTGATAATTAATATCCTTATACCCTTTTGCCGCTTTTTCCATCTTCGCCTGAGAATCCGCAAATTTTGGGGGATCAAGCACGATAAGATCAAATTTATCTCCGGAATTCCGAAAATACCTCAGCTCACGGAATACATCCCCGCAAATATTCTTTGATCTGCTTATGTCCATGTTATTCAGGTTCAGGTTTAGATTTAGAGTTTCGAGTGCCTCCCGCGAAGAATCGATATTGGTAATTTCCTTTGCTCCTCCTGCAATTGCTGCAAGTGAAAAACCACCGGTGTATGAAAAACAATTAAGAATTCTTTTCCCCGCTGCATATTTTTTAAGTATTCTTCTGTTAAGTTTCTGATCGAGATAGAATCCCGTTTTATGTCCGGTCTCAATATCAATATTATAATTGATACCAGATTCAATTATCTTAATCTGCCTGTCAGGTAGTTCACCCTGAATAATTCCCGCTGAAAGTGTAAGACCTTCTTTCTTTCTTGCATCGGTGTCAGAGCGTTCATAAATAGCCGAAATATTTTCTATCTTTTTAAGCGATTCTAGAATCAATTTTCTGTTTTGTTCTGTCCCGGCACTGAGAAACTGCACAACAAGGATATTTTCATACCGGTCAACAATCAAACCTGGTAATCCATCGGATTCCGAATTCACTATCCTTAACGATCTTTCGCCTTCGAGATTTGGAAGGGATTCTCTGTATCTTAAAGCCCGGGTAATCTGCTTATCAAAAAAATCACTGTCAATTTTCTCCTCCGGATCGAAAGTCCAAATCCTGGCCCTGATCTGAGAATGTGGGCTGAAAGATGCACGAGCCAGAAAAACACCGCTTGAACTGAAAACTTCAACCGTTTCGCCAACAGCGATATCACTTTCCGATTTTTCTATTGCCCCACTGAAAATCCATGGGTGTTTTCTGAGCAGTGAACGTTCTTTGCCTTTTTTTAATATTATCTTCTTCAAAACAATCTCGTTAGAAAATTTTTATCAAGGGCAGTAAGTTAACCTTTCCTGAATTAAAACCATTAAGCCCAATGATCGATAAATGACAATTACTTTATATAAGAATCGTTAATATTTTGAAAATATCAAGATTGGTTTACAATTATAAAACCCTGCACCAGATAATGCGACTGCTCCGGTTGAGACTCCAGAGTTAGTAACTTTATACTTTCAGCAATCGACTGAGTACATAAAAACAAAGAATAATAAAATTTGTTACTGCTTCTTAAAGTATTCCGGATATTTAGACATTACACAAAGCGCTATGGTCTCAGCTATTTCCTCGGCCTTTAATAGTCTGACATTAAAAATCAGGTGATAAAGAAGCGGGTCGCTGATATCCTTATGAAAATACTTTTTGATAAAATTCTTTCTGGCTTTATCTTCCTTTTCAATGAAGGCTGTCTGTTCTTTTGCTGTTCGTCCATATAATTCAACAGCCTTTTTTGTGCGGTCTTCAGCCGGGGCAACAAGCCTGATATGAAATGCCTTTCTGTGGTTCTGCGTAATAATATTTGCACCTCTCCCAACAATAATACAGTTGCCCATATTCGTAAGTCGTAAAATTGTTTTAGCAGTTTTGTTGAGCAGTTCAATTTTTGAAGGGTGGAGAGATAGCATTTCAGAAAACATATTCTCTACCGATAACAGAGTGGACTCGTCGAGATATTTGTCAACATTTTCCGGTAACTCATGATCCTGTATCACATAATCGATCAGGTTTTTATCGAAATATGTCCATTCGTAAAAGCCTTCTGCGGCATTCTCTTCAAGTTTTTTTACCAGATATTCGCAGATATTCTCGGCGCCAATGCCTGTTTGCCGGGAGAGGGTAATGCAAGGTCCACCCGATTTGAGCCTTTTTGAAGGATCAATATGGGAATTGAGATAATGGCGGGCTCGCTGTAGATTTTGTGTTCCTTTCACCTGTTCCTCCGTATTATGATGAAAAGTTACTCTTAATTTACTTAACAATCATTAAGCATTCAAGTGGGAGGAGTAATTAAATTTCCCAATTAGAATTTCTTTCGTTAAATATCGTTCAGATTAATAAATTAATCTTCTCAATATGTTCTGTTCATTTCCTGCACACTCTGAAGATTTTTCATAAATCAATCAGTATATTGACTTAGTAAACAAAAAGTAATATTTTCAGTATTATTTGATCTTACAAAAACGGCAATTATGCAAACTTAGTTGAAAAAGAAAAGGCCATGTTATATCAAGCCGTCTTTAATTGAGCATTCATAGTTACAGTTGCCAAAGCAATCTTTAATAAATTTAATTTTTCGTAATGATGT
>Ga0172367_10000118_pt1 | contig 115550 bp, 103 predicted proteins | sample Lak10m_FD_114542 | JGI IMG/M metagenome (GOLD analysis project Ga0172367, IMG submission 114542) | Freshwater microbial communities from Kabuno Bay, South-Kivu, Congo - kab_022012_10m | ecosystem: Environmental > Aquatic > Freshwater > Lake | place: Democratic Republic of the Congo... | reverse complement strand
GACGAATCATCATGCCCACCGCCACCATTACAGGAACCCATCTTTGCAACGCCTTCGAAGTTGCCCGCATGAACGACATGATCGCGGCGGGGCAACTCGAGGTCAGTCCACCCACCATCGTTCCGTGGGGCGACCTGCCGGCTGCACACCAGTCAATGTGGGACAACACTCACGCTGGAGCGAATTACGTTGTTAACCATGCGCTGCCACGGATTGGGCTGCGCTCGCGCGATGAACTTTTCCAGGAATGGGGAGCGGCTCGATGATCGTCAGGACGACCCAGGTCAAAAAGACTCAGAAATCGAAGACCAAGACCGCTGCGCCTAAACGTGCTGTAAGCAAAGCCAAGGCTAAACGCTCGCCGAAAAAGCCAGCGACCTCGACCGCACGACCCGGCCGCTCGCGCCCACTGCGGCTCGCCGGAAAAGTGGCGCTCGTATCGGGAGCCGCCGGAAACATCGGCGAGGTGATCGTCCGGCGCTATCTCGAAGAAGGCGCCCGCGTCGTGATGGTGGGGCGAAACCGCACGAAGCTCGAGGCAGCGCGCGAGAAACTGCTCGCCAAAACCGGTGCGCCCGCGAGTCATGCCTATGTTCTCGATTTTGATGCGTCGGACTCGGGACAGGCCCGATACGGCACCGAAGCAGTGATGCGTCAATTCGGTCGTATCGACATCCTCGTCAACAACGCGGGCTCGGCAGGTCCTAAAGCACCTATCGAAAATCTACCGCTATCGCGTGAAGAACTCGATGCGATGCGTACCGGCGGCGCGACCGACACCGAAACCGTCGCCGATGCTGCAGGCAACCTGCTTGGTCTCAGCTGGAACATGGTCCGTGCGACCGCGCCTTATTTGCAAGCCGGCGCCTCGATCATCAACGTCTCCACGATTTTTTCGCGTACCAAATATTTTGGACGCGCGGCGTACGTTGTACCCAAGTCGGCCCTCAATGCTTTTTCGAAGCAGCTGGCGGTTCAGCTCGGTCAGCGTGGCATTCGCGTCAATACCGTGTACCCGGGGCCCATTGAGAGTCAGCGGATTCGTACGGTCTTCAAGGCGATGGATCAGCTGCGCAAAGCGCCAGATGGTACGACGGCCAACGATTTCACCTCGACCATGGCGCTTTCCAGAGCGACGCCTAAGACAGGGGCGACACACAGCTTTCCGAGTGTGGAGGATGTCGCCAATACCATCGTCTTTCTCGGTAGCGACGAATCCCAGGCCTTCAGCGCCCAAGGGTTCGAAGTCACCAACGGCATGCAGGTCATGCAAGAGTCCCGGTCGACGTGGGTATCGCGACCCGAGCTTCGGACCGTCGATGGCACGGGATCAACCGTGCTCGTCGCTGCGGGTGATCAAGTTGCGGATGCTTTGATGATCGCTCGTATTCAAGCGGGCTGTGGTGCCCGAGTTCTTTTGGGGCTCGGAACGGAAGAGGCCGTTCAGGCCGCTGCCGCCGCTCTGCAAAACAGTGACGCCGACCGACGCATCAAGCCCGTTCTCTTCGATCGCCATCGCCCCGACACGCTCGCGGTATCGCTTGCGTCAGTCGATCCGTCGCAAGGATTACACGGTGCCGTCGTGTTACCCGCTTTCGGCCACTGGCGTTTCAAAGCGCCGCTGTCGGAGGCGAGCGATGCGGATGTCGACGCTTTTTTGAAGGGCGAGCTCGCGGGCGCCATTGGTATCGCAAGAGAGCTCTCCCGTCTTTGGCACCGACTCGCGCCGGCTGGCGTCAGTCCGCGAATTATCTTCATGTCAAATGGCAGCGATGAATCCGGGGATACTTACGCCGACATTCTTCGGGCGGGCATCGAGCAACTTGTTCGCGTCTGGCGTGACGAAAGTGAAACGCAAGTCAAATCCGGCGATCGTGCCGCGCTCGAATGGTCGAACCAGATTCTCCGCTGGTCGAATACCGAAGAAAACGGACTACTCTTCGCTGCCGCGCAGGCTGCTCGTTTGCTCTACACGAAGCGACGTGTACCGCAGGTGAATCTCTACATGCCTGCTGCGATTGTCGATGCGACGGGCTCCACGCGTCCGAACTTCGGCTGGATTGAATCGCTCATGGGCTTGCACCTCGGTAAGTGTGTGTTGATCACGGGGGGCTCGGCCGGCATTGGAGGCCAACTCGGCCGCTTGCTCGCGATCTCCGGCGCACGAGTGATGCTCACCGCCCGTCGCGAAAATCAGCTCATCGATCTGCGTGACAGCATCGTTCGAGAGCTTGAAGAAATCGGCTATAACCGACCGCATGAGCGAGTACGGATTCTGGCGGACATTGACGTCGCCGATGAAACAGCGCTGGTGAAATCGGTAGCCGCGACTCTGAAGGCCTTTGGCCGAATCGATTATCTGATCAACAACGCTGGAGTCGCCGGCGCTGAACAGATGGCAGTCGATTTGTTACCTGAAGACTGGCGCAACACGCTGCACGCCAATTTGGTGTCGAACTATTCGCTCATCGAAAAAGTCGTACCGATGATGAAGCAGCAGGGGTCGGGCTACATCCTCAATGTCAGTTCCTACTTTGGCGGCGAAAAGTATATCGCCGTGCCGTATCCGAACCGATCCGACTATGCCGTTTCAAAAGCCGGCCAGCGCGCCCTCGTCGAAAACCTTGCACGATTCGTAGGGCCTGAGATTCAAATCAACGCCATTGCGCCTGGACCTGTCGAAGGGCAGCGGCTCAAGGGCAAGGACGGCAAGGCGGGACTCTTCGATCGACGCGCGAAGCTGATCCTTGAAAACAAGCGATTGAATCAGCTCCATGGTGCGGTACTGAAAGCGCTCGCGGATGGCGCAACGCTCGATGCAGTCCTTGGCGCCATGTGCTCCAACGACATCGGTTTGCTGCAGTCGCCCGAGGTTCCAGCGGCGTTGCGCGACCTTAGCGTCAAATTGAAAACTGAACCTAACGGCTCAGACGAGCCCACCTACTCGTCCTTGCATTTTTTGATGACGCGTTCGATGGCGACTCGGTTGATCGCGCGGTTGTGCAACGGCTGCTTGATGCCACAGCGTATCCATCATGATCTGGCTGAGCAGTGGATTCTCGACCTTCCCGTTCCGCCGGAGCCCTTCATCGATCCTGCCCGTATCGATATTGAGGCAGAGAAAATTCGGACGGGCGTGATCAGCATGCTGCATCTCAATCGCATGCCGACCGAAACGGATGTGGCGCTCGCCACGGTGTTCTTCATGGCCGACCGCGCAATCTCGGGCGAAACTTTCGAGCCCTCGGGTGGCTTGCAACAGGAACGCACGATTACCGAGCGTGAACTCTTCGGTCGTGCCAAGCCTGAGCGTGTACGCCGGATGGAAGGCGAGACGATCTGGCTCATCGGTGAGCATATGTCCGAACCGCTCGCCGCGGCTGCGAAGTTATTCCTGGCAGAGGGTCATGTGGGCAGTATCGTGATGCTGACGCGTACTGCGGCGGCTGGTGATGCCATCCGTTTCGCATTGGGCCGCGCGTTGGGTCACGACCGAATTTCCTACGTGACTGTCGGGGATGACCTCGAGGAGGGGATGGATACCGCGTTTGCCAACCATGGCCCGCCAGCGGCCGTGGTTTCCACGCCGTTTGCGCCGATTCCGCGCGCGTTGTTTGGCATCGAAGGCAAGGACCATCTTGCAGCACCCGAGTTTTCTGCGCTCATTGAGATGAACCTCACACATCATTTCCGTGTGGCGCGGAAAGCATCCTTGTTCAAGGGCGCCCGACTCATTCTCACTTCGCCGGATGTCCCAGCCGGCGGGACGCTTGCGCAGTTTGCGATGGCGAATTTCATCAAGACCACGCTGCATGCATTCACGGCGACACTCGGCGTCGAAAATGAGCGTCTACCGACGTCGGTACCGGTCAACCAGGTGAATTTGACGCGACGCATGCGGAGCGAGGAGCCGAGAGATGCGGCTGAACAAGCCGAGGAGTATCAACGCTACGCGCATGCCGTCTTGTTGGCGGCTGCGCCGATCGTCGAGGCACAGGAGAGTCGTTATCGAGCTCGAATCTATCGAGGGCTTGCGATCACGGTATGAAGATCGAAGTCGTTCCGGTGACAGCGTTTCAGCAGAACTGCAGCATTGTATGGTGTGAGCGAACGAAGCGTGCTGCGGTGATTGATCCCGGAGGTGACCTCGATCGAATACTCGCGGTCGTTGAACGGCATGGCTTGGAACTCGAAAAGATTCTGATCACTCATGCGCATCTCGACCATGCAGGTGCAACCGCCGAGCTTTCTCGTCGATTCTCGCTACCGATCGAAGGGCCGCAAACCGACGACCAGTTCTGGATCGATCAGATGCCCGCGCAAGCCAAGATGTTCGGCTTCCCACCGTCAGATCGATTTACACCCGATCGTTGGCTCGGCCAGGGCGACCGGGTCACGGTCGGCGATATCGAGTTTGAGGTGTTTCACTGCCCGGGGCATACGCCGGGGCACGTCGTTTTTTTTCAGCGCGAATCGCGATTTGCGATCGTGGGTGACGTGATCTTCGCTGGATCCATCGGCCGTACCGACTTTCCACGCGGCAACCACGATCAGTTACTGCGATCGATCCGCCACAACTTGTTTCCACTTGGCGACGACGTGACCTTTTTACCGGGGCACGGACCTACATCGACCTTTGGTGCGGAGCGGCGCAGTAATCCGTTTGTCGCCGATCGTTTATTTTTAGATCGTGTGCAGTGAGGTGGTCGGCAGGTAGTGATCGACCAGCAGGGCGATGAACAGCCACATCAAGTAAGAAATGGAAAACTTGAAGATCTTCATCGGTAGTTCCGCGCGATCTGTCAGTTTTAGCGCGAAGGCGTAATACAGAAACCGGACATTCAGCACGAGCACCGCGGCGAGATAGATCAACCCGCTCATCCCTGAGATCCAGGGCATCAACGTGACCAGCACTAGTAACACGGTGTAGAGCAACACCTGCAGGCGGGTATAGGGGATGCCGTGGGTCACCGGCAGCATCGGAATGCCAGCCTTCGCATATTCGTCGCGGCGCGCGATGGCGAGCGCCCAAAAATGGGGCGGCGTCCAGATGAAAATGATGAGAAACAGCAGCAGGGCGTTCGGTTCGATCGAGTTGGTGACCGCCGCCCAGCCGAGAACGGGTGGGGCTGCACCGGCTGCGCCGCCAATCACGATGTTTTGCGAAGTTGCCCGCTTGAGAAACACGGTATAGATCACGGCGTAGCCAATCAGCGAGGCGAAGGTGAGCACGGCCGTGAGCGGGTTTACGAGGAACCACAGGATGAGCATCGAAAGCACACCGAGTGACAACGCAAACGTCAGCGCCTGGGATGTTTTCAGCGTACCCGTCGCCAGGGGACGACTCTGCGTACGCGCCATTTGCTCGTCTATTTTTTGATCGAGGACATGGTTGATGGCTGCGGCACATCCCGAGGCGAGTGCGATGCCGAGGTTTCCCCAAACAAGCGCATCGAGGGGCGGCATGCCCGGACTCGCGAGCAGTGTGCCGACGATCGCGGTGAAGACAATGAGCGCCACGACTTTCGGTTTGGTGAGCTCGAAGTACAGCTTCCACGTTGGGCGAGGCGCGAGAGCGGCGGCAGGGGTTGACATCTCAGGCCTCACGCAGGCGACGATTGAGGAGAACCAGCGACATCAATAAAAGCGCTGCGCCCGCATTGTGACCCGCCGCGAGTGACAACGGGAAGGCTTTCAGAATCATCAAAAATGCAACGAGCAGCTGAACGCCTAAAGCGCCGATCGCCCAGTAACCCGCACGACTCACGAGGACGGTCGGCGCACGACGGATGGCGAGCCATGCTGCAAACAACACGGCGAGTGTGGCCACCACAGCGCCGATTCGGTGAGTGAAATGAATGGCGATCCGAGCCGGATGTTCGAGCACCCCACCGGTGTAGTTGATGTCGAGACCTCGCCAGAGAACGAATGCTTCGCTGAAATCCATGCCCTCGGGCCACCACTGCTGTTGACACTTCGGCAGATCGGGGCAGGCGACCGCCGCATAGTTACTACTCGTCCAGCCGCCGAGCATGATTTGAAAGGCGACGACGATCGTTGCGACGACCGCCATACGACGCGCGCCATCGAGCGCAGAGATATGTGTGGCACCCGGTGTTGGTTCGACGAGCCGAGTTCTGCGACGCATGTCGAGCCACATCCACATCAGTAACGACAACGTGGTGAGTCCACCAATAAGGTGCAATACGACGACGAGAGGCTTGACCAGCCACCACACTGTAAAGGCACCCAACGCTCCTTGTAATACCACGACGACCAGCAGTGAGACGGCAAGGGGAACACTGGCAGGGCGTTCGCGCCGATAAGCGATGGCGATTGCCGTGATCAGTACGATGATCAATCCGAGAGCCGTCGCGGCATAACGATGGATCATCTCGCGCCAAGCTTTTCCGGAGTCGTATTCCCATCCGGGGGAAAAAGACTCGATCTTGCCTTCATTACGCTCTGCACCGGCAGGTGTGACGTGACCGTAACAGCCCGGCCAATCGGGGCAACCGAGACCCGCATCGGTCAGTCTCACCCATGCGCCGAGCACGATGACGATGAGACATAGCGAGATGCCAAGCAGCGCCAACCGGCGGATCGCCGTGGCACCCTGTGGAATTGATGAGCGGATGGACATGGAGGGTCAGCCGATATGTGAAAGCTTGAGAAGTTTGTTGAGATCCTCGAGCAGACCTTTCGGATTCTGCGTGGAATCGAATCGCATCATCAGATTACCGAGAGGGTCGACTACGAAAATGTAGGTCGTGGAGCCCGATGCCTCGCGCGGAAATTGTTCTAGCCACGTCGGTGAGGCGGCATCGGCAAATTGAATAGTCTCCAAGCCTGGATGTTCGGCTGCCAGAAACGCCGTGTCGCAGCAGTTTTTTTCGGCGAGAAAGACTCGTTGGACGCGGTCCATGTCTTCGGCGAGTAGCAGCCGCGTTTGACGGATGGTCCACAGCGCCTGCCGACACGCAGCATCACACGCCCCCTCGTCGATGTAGAGGAGCGTCCATTTCCCACGGAATAAGTTTTCCCTCGACGGTGAGCCATCGGGTGTGACAAAACCGTGGTCGGCAAGCGGCTTGGCGGGCGAGATCAGCTCACCGTGATTCGTACTGCCAGCGGGGCGCCAACCTCCGACGTAGTACAGCCAAAACGCCCCGAGCAGCGGCAGGAAGAAAAGTGCGGCAAGGCCGACCAACACCCCTCGACCCGCGGTGGGCGTATGAATTTTTTGGGTCTCAGTCATGCTTCATCCCGTTTCTTTAAGTTCATGATCACAAACAGCACCAGCAGCAGTACCGCAAAACTCCACCACTGGATCGCATAAGACCAGTTCTGCTCGGGGCCCTTTGCATAGGGCTTCCAGTCGCGTCGATACCCCTCGGGTGCCGACGCGTCGAGCAACAACACTCGCGACTCGAGCCTCTCTGGGTCGACTCCCAGCGATCGGGCGAGTTCCGCTGATTGCGGGTACGCGGTCACGCGCGGCCACTCTCCAGAGACGGCTGGCGGCGCGCGCCCTCCTGCGAGACCCGCTGTGGGCAACTCATCGAGCCGACCCAACACTTGGACCTCGCGACCGGTCTGCGCCACGCGAACATCAGGCAGACGATCGCGATAGCCTTCGAACGGCACCCAACCTCGATTCACCAACAACCAGCGCCCGTCTGCGAGCTGCAGCGGTGTCAGCACCTCGTATCCCGCGCGACCGTCGCGCGTACGATTGTCGAGCAAAAACTGACGCGAATCATCCCAGCGGCCGCCCGTCTCGACTTGCGTATAACGCGGCAAGGCGGTCGAGGATTTGGAGCCGAGCGCGACGATGCGTTCCGCTTGGGTCGTAAAAGCATCGCCCAGCTGTTGCTTGAACTCCGCACGACCCCATTGCCAACGGCCGAGGCTGATGAAGAGAACAAGAAGCAGCAAGGTGATGATGGTCATCAGCCACGAGGGAGAAAAAACCCTGCGACCGACGGCGATTCTGAGCGGCACACGCCTATAATAACGGTTGTGGAACTCTTTCGGCTTTTTGTCGGACTCGTCATGTTGGGCATCGTAGTCAGCCTGGGCTCAGCGCTGTTCCACCTCATGACCGACAAAGGCGACTCAAAGAAGATGGTCAAGGCGCTTACCGTTCGCGTGGGCTTGTCGGTGGGCCTCTTCTTGCTGCTCATGGTGGCGTGGGCCACCGGACTCATCCAGCCGCTCGGCGTAGCCCGCTGAAAAGCAAACGGGCTGGTTTCCCGGCCCGTCGGATAATCTAAAGTGTGGCGACCGCCACCGTGATCGTCACACCCAGTAGACGAACACGAAGAGCCCCAGCCAGACCACGTCGACGAAGTGCCAATACCAGGCGACGGCCTCGAAGCCGAAGTGTCGTTGTGGTGTGAAGTGACCCTTCATGGTTCGGAACCAGATGACGAGCAGCATGATGGCGCCGAGCGTCACGTGTACACCGTGGAAGCCCGTCAGCATGAAGAACGTCGAACCGTAGATACCGGTTGCGAGTGTGAGTCCGAGCTCAGTGTAGGCGTGGACGTACTCGTAGGCCTGCAACCCGACGAACAAGAAGCCGAGCAAGAACGTTGCCGCCAAGAAGATATTGAGGATCTTGCGATTACCTTCTTTGAGGGCGTGGTGTGCGATGGTGATCGTGACACCTGAGAGCAGCAGGATCGCCGTGTTGATCGCAGGCAAGCCGAAGGCCGGAATGGTTTCGAAGGACCCGTCATCACGAGGACCGAGCGCTGCCGGGCCGTTCGTCGGCCACGTCGCATTAAAGTCTTGGAACAACAGCAGCTTGTTGAAAATCTTTACACCCTCGCCGCCGATCCAGGGAACCGAGAGCGTGCGTGCGTAGAAGAGCGCACCGAAAAACGCCGCGAAGAACATGACTTCGGAGAAGATGAACCACAACATCCCCATTCGGAATGACTTGTCCACCTGCATGTTGTACATGCCGTGCTGATGCTCGTTGATGACGACCGCGAACCAGCCGACGAACAAACCGATCAGCATGATGACGCCGATCGCGAACACCCACGGGCCGTACCACTGGTTGAGCCAGCCGCAGAGACCGATCATGAACACGAAGAGCGTCAATGAGCCGTAAATCGGCCAAGGGCTCTCATGCGGTACGTAATATTTGTCGGCGGCGTGTTCTGTGGCATTGGCCATGTTGTATTTCCTAGTTCAGCGCGGCGACCCGCGTCGAGTTATCGTAAAAAACGTAAGACAAGGTCACCCGATCGATACTTTTCGGCAGGTTGGGGTCGATCACGAAGCGCACCGGCATGACGCGTTCTTCATCTTTGGCGAAATTCTGCGGAATGAAGCAGAAGCACTCCGTCTTGCGGAAGAACGCCGTGGCTTTACCCGGCGCGACATTCGGAATGGCCTGAGCGACGGTATCCCGACCCGTCAGGTTGCGGGCGACATAGTCGATTTCATAAAGCCGACCCGGGTTCACCTTCATCTCGGCGATGACCGGACGAAACTCCCAACTCCCGACCGAAGGCAGATCGGCCACGAATTCGACGGTGACCAAGCGTGACTCATCGTGCTCGATGGCTTGGACGTTTGAAGCGCGCAGCAGATCTTTGGGATTTCCTACGCCGGTGATGTCGCAAATCACGTCATACAACGGAACCAACGCAAAACCAAAGGCGAAGGCGCCCGCTGCAAAACCAAGCAGGCGCAGCGTGAGACGACGATTATTTTGTTCTCGCGTCTCGCTCATTGTCGCAAGCCCAAAACTGACATCAGGATGAACGCGAGATAGAACCCGAACGCGACGAGTCCGAGCACGATCGCCGAGCGTTTCACTCGTCGGGCTCGTTCGACTTCAGCGGAGTGCGGGTCCACGTTGCGCAGTCCTTCAGTGATGATTAGTGCATCGCGCCGTGCGAAATGACGGAGCGAGACGGCGGCGTTTCCCAACTGTGATACGGCGCCGGGGTCGGCAGTTGCCACTCGAGACCATGCGCGCCCTCCCACGGGCGCTCGGCCGCCTTCTCGCCCGAGCGTACTGCGCTCCAGATGACGTACACGAAGAGTAACTGCGAGACGCCGAAGAGGAAGGCACCGACGGACGACACCATATTCCAGTCGGCGAACTGCGTGGAGTAGTCCGGAATACGTCGTGGCATGCCGGCGAGTCCGAGAAAATGCTGCGGGAAGAACAGGACGTTCACACCAATCGTCGACAGCCAGAAGTGCAGCTTGCCGATCTTTTCGTTGTACATCCGGCCCGTCCACTTGGGCAGCCAGTAGTAGACACCGGCCATGATGGCGAAGATGGCGCCGGGGACCAGCACGTAATGGAAGTGCGCGACGACGAAATAGCTGTCGTGGTACTGGAAGTCGGCCGGGACGATCGCGAGCATCAGGCCTGAGAGGCCACCGAGCGTGAATAAGAACAGAAACGCGACCGCAAAGAGCATCGGCGTCTCGAAACTAATCGACCCCTTCCACATGGTCGCACACCAGTTGAACACCTTTACGCCCGTCGGTACGGCAATGAGCATGGTCGACAGCATGAAGAAGAGTTGGCCTGCCAGCGGCATGCCGACCGTAAACATGTGATGTGCCCACACGATGAACGACAAGAACGCGATCGAGGCGGTTGCATAGACCATCGACTCATAACCGAACAGCGGCTTGCGCGAGAAGGTCGGAATGATTTCCGACACGACACCGAAGGCCGGCAGGATGAGGATGTAGACCTCGGGGTGACCGAAGAACCAGAAGATGTGCTGGAACATCACGGGGTCACCGCCACCCGACGCGGCGAAGAAGCTCGTCCCGAAGAAATAGTCAGTAAGCAGCATGGTTACTGCACCCGCGAGCACCGGCATGACCGCGATCAGCAGGTAAGCCGTAATGAGCCATGTCCAGCAAAAGAGCGGCATATTGAGCAGCCCAAGGCCCGGGGCGCGCATGTTGAGAATGGTGACGACCACGTTGATGGCGCCGAGGATCGACGAGATACCCATGAGGTGAATCGCGAAGATCGTGAGCGGGAAGCTTTCACCGGCCTGCAGGGAGAGAGGCGGATAAAGCGTCCAGCCGCCTGCGGGAGCGCCGCCCGGGACGAACAGCGTGAGCAGCAGCAACGTGAAGGCGAACGGCAGCAACCAGAAGCTGAAATTGTTGAGTCGGGGCAGTGCCATGTCCGGAGCGCCTACTTGCATGGGCACCATCCAGTTGGCGAGACCCGTCCACGCGGGCATCACCGCGCCGAAGATCATGAGCAGCGCGTGCATGGTCGTCATCGAGTTATAGAATCCCGGATCGACGAACTGAAGTCCCGGCTGGAAGAGTTCGGCGCGAATGACGAGCGCCATGGCGCCGCCGAGGAAGAACATCACGCAGGCAAACACTAAGTACATCGTGCCGATGTCCTTGTGGTTGGTGGCGTAGAGCCAGCGCTTGAGGCCATGCGGCTTGTGATCGTGGTGATCGTGCGCGTGATCGTGGGTCGCGGTGTTGGCCATGATGTTCTTGCTCTCTAGATTTAAGTCTTGCGTTGAATTCTTTGATTAGTCGGGATCGAGTCAGCCCTGGGGGGCAGCGGGAAGAGCTGCGACCGTTGGCGCGGAGTCCGCGGCGGGTTCGCTCGATGCGTCAGCGGGGGCTGACTCCCCAGCTTTCTGGCCCGCGAGCCAAGTGCGGTATTCATCTTTCGTGACGACCTTCACAACGACGGGCATGAAGCCGTGATCGCGGCCACAGAGCTCGGCGCACTGACCACGATAAAGACCGGTCTTGCCCTTCTCGACCTTGAACCACAGTTCATTCACGTTTCCGGGAATGGCGTCCTTCTTCATGCCGAAGGCCGGCACCCACCAGGCGTGGATGACGTCCTGCGCGGTGAGCAGCACGCGGACTTTGGTGTCCTCCGGAACGACGAGCGGGTTATCGACGTCGAGGAGATAGTTTTCGACGGATTCAGGATTGACGCCCGAACCGAGTTGACGGGCCTCGTCGCTCGCACGGGCAAGCGAGGAAAAGAACTTCACGTCTTCGCCAAGATAATCGTAGTGCCACTTCCACTGGTAACCCGTCACCTTGATGCTGATCTCGGTGTTGCGGGTATCTTCGATTGCAATGAGCGTACGAGCCGCGGGAATCGCCATGATCACGAGGATGACCACCGGGATCACTGTCCAGACGATTTCCGCCTTGGTGCTGTGAGTCATCGTGGTATCGGGTTTTGCGCCTTGTGATTTTCGGAAGGCGACCAAGGACCAGATCATCCAGCCGAACACGAACACGCCAATCGCCACGCACCACCAGAAGATGGTCATGTGCAGGGCATGGATTTCTTTGGAGAGAACGGTGACACCGACCGGCATGTTCAGATTGCCCCACTCGGCATGGGCGGCGAGCGGGGCGAGGCTGCCCAGGATCGCGAAGGCGGTAGCGGAGAGGGCAGTGCGAGCATGTCTGGTCATGGCTTATCCGATGGGTCGATCAAAAACCAAAAAACGAACCTGCCCGAGCATGCCGGTCAAGCCGGACCACCCTGGGCGGGCAATGGCGGGGACTCTGCTATCCGGCCAATCAAGCGACGGAGCCGCTTGGCGAGGCTGAGCCGTTCCTGTTCATTCAGGAAATGCCCGATCTCGAGGCCGCGACCATGCGATTCGACGGTCAGTCGACTCGGATGTAGCGGTGAACCCCCGGCGCGAATTCTAACTTGCGCCCAGTGTCGCGGGAACTCGACACGCTGGTGATTGGGCGGCGACACATCTTCGATGGTCACGAGGTCCTCAGACACGATGATCGTCTGCCGCTGATGTCGCCTCGCCATGCTGACGCGCAAAGCCCACCCCACCAGTGCGATTTCCAGTCCCGCAAAGGGCAGAACGAGCCAGAAACCCATCATGGAGATCGGGAGGGCGATCGACAGTGAGGCGACGCAAATGCTAATAAAAAACCAGCGCGCTCCGCGGGGTGATAGCGAGCAATGGGGAGCGATATCGATTCGGGCTTCGGGCTCGGGCATGGATCGCGATCTCCGCGTGCTCTGACGATGCTAAAGACATACTAAAAATCAACCAATACAATCACTTACGAGATCGAGGGGGCATTCTCCAAATCGACCACCAGGCGGTTAATCATTTGTTCGCCCAGCTCAAGGCGCTCCGATTCCTTCGCTCCGAAAGGGAAGACCGCCAAGGGGGGCGCTCCGAGTAATGTCTCGAGGGTCGAGACGTTATCTTGCCAGCGCGACATGGCCGGATCGATTCGATTTCCGACCCATCCCGCGAGCCTCAAGCCGGACCGGCGTATCGCTTGGGCGCTGAGCGCGGCGTGATTGAGGCATCCCAAGCGTAGACCCACGACCAAGATCACCGGCAGCTCAAGCTCCAAGGCAAGGTCCGACATGCTGAGGTTGCGCCCGAGCGGCGCTTGCCAGCCACCCGCACCTTCGACCACCAGACAGTCATATTTTTCGGCGCGATTCCGTACGAGCTCCGCGATGTGTCGGACGTCGATGTCCACCCCTGCATCCGCCGCCGCCAGGTGCGGGGAGATTGGGGGCTCGAAGCAGTAGGGGTTTACAGCGCCATAGTCCGTTTCGCCGGCTGCTGACATCAGCGCGAGGGCATCGTCGTTGCGCAACCCATCCGGCGTCGCGTGAGCACCCGATGCCACCGGCTTCATCACACCGACCCTCAAGCCCTTGCTGCGCGCTGCCGCCGAAAGTGCAGTCGACACAAAGGTCTTACCGATCTCTGTATCAGTACCCGTGACAAACACCCTGATGGCCGGCTTCATCGGCGCGAAATCTTTGACAACGGCACGATGATCTCGCCGACGCCGTGTGGCTCTCGAGGTGAGTCCGCAAAGGCTGCCACATGAATGAATTCCCCGTCGTCGCCCGCGAATCGATCGATGTCGAGTACAGGCTCAATGAAACCTGCCCGCATCAAGGCACTACCGAAATCGTGGATATCCGCCATACCTGAGAGCGATGTCGGGCTGGGCGTCGTGGAGAGAAAAACCCCGCCCGACATCAATACGCGGTGAATTTCCGTCAGTGCCCCGTCGAGCGAATCGACGCCGGGACGCCAATCGTGAGCGACGACGAGATCGACACTGCCGTCTGCAAGGGGTAGCTCATGCATGGCGCAGGTGAGATGTTCAACCTGCGATCTGCGACGCCACAAGCGACCCAGGATCGAGCCTTGACCACCCTCCTTTCTTTTCACCTCACCTGTCGAGATCAGTCTCGACTTTGGAAATCTTTGTCTCAGTGCACCCTGAGACCCGTCAGCATGTCCGCCGATGTCTATGACGATCTTCGGCGACAGAGCGAACTGATCGAGTCGACTCAGAAGCTCCTCATAAACGCGCGCGTTCATATCGCAGCCTCCAGCGCCACGAGTAACTGATCGATCTGTGACTCGCTATGTGCTGCGGAGAGCGTAATACGTAGTCTTGCGGTCCCTAGAGGGACCGTCGGTGGTCTGATGGCGGTGACACGAAAGCCCGCTGCGGAAAGCTTGGCGCTTGCCGATAAAGCCGCCTCGGCTGAACCGAGAACCATCGGCTGTATGGGCGTTGTCGAGTGCATGAGGTGAATGCCGCGCGATGATGCACCTTCTCTGAATCGTGATATCAACGAATTGAGATGGTCTCGTCGCCACGACTCCTCGTGGACGATCGCGAGCGCCATTCGGGTCGCCGCGGCGACCGCCGGCGGTAGCGCCGTCGTATAGATGTACGTTCTTGCCCGTTGCATGATCAATTCGATGACGTCTGCATCTCCAGCAATGAACGCTCCAAACGTCCCGAACGCCTTGCCGAATGTGCCGATGAGAACGGGAACATGCCTCGCGCTCAGCCCATGAAGTTCGCAGCTACCTCGCCCCGTTTCACCGACGACGCCGAGCCCGTGCGCATCATCGACGATGAGCCAACCGTGATGCCGAGCGACGGCGTCCGCAAGCTCTGGGAGGGGCGCCAAATCTCCGTCCATGCTGAAGACGCCATCGGTGATGAGGAAGGTTCCGCTGCCATTGACCTCGCTCGTTGGAGCGTGCGTATCAAGCAGACAAGTCGCTTCTGCGGCATCCCCATGCGGATACCGATGGTTGGACGAACTGCGGACGAGGCGCACGGCATCGATCAAAGAAGCGTGATTGAGTTCGTCCGCGATCAGTACGGCATGGCGATCCGCGAGCGCCGATAGCACACCGAGGTTAGCCATATAGCCCGTCGAGAACACGAGGGCGCGTTCGCGCCTCGTGAATTCGGCGAGCTCTCGCTCGAGTGCATCGTGTTCGGCGCTATGCCCGCTGATGAGATGTGATGCGCCGGCACCCGCGCCCCACTGCCGCGCCGCTTCCGCCATGGCGCTCGAGACGCGCTCGTCGGTCGCGAGCCCTAGATAGTCATTGCTACAAAAATTGAGGCGACCGTCCGGAGCGAGTTCACGTCGTCGACGGAGATTGCGGGCATCGATGTCGCCTAATGCGGCGGCAATCGCTTCAGGCGTGCAACGCACCGGATGCTCCGGTCGCGGTACGTATGCCGAGGCGTTGAAGCAACTCGCGATCGTGCTCGACGTCGGGATTACCCGTCGTGAGCAGCTTCTCGCCGTAGAAGATGGAGTTGGCGCCAGCAAAGAAAGCGAGGGCTTGGAGTTCGTCGGACATTTGCTCGCGACCTGCAGACAGTCGCACGGCCGACTTCGGCATCACGATACGCGCTACGGCAATGGTACGAACGAAGTCGAACGGGTCGATGGGTGCTTGATTGGCGAGCGGGGTACCCGGAACGGCTACTAATTGATTGATCGGAACGCTTTCGGGGTGCTGTGCGAGGTTTGCAAGAACCTGGAGCATGCGTGCCCGGTCCTTCACCGTCTCGCCCATGCCGACGATCCCGCCGCAGCAGACGTTCATTCCCACCTCTCGAATCGCTTCGAGCGTATCGAGCCGATCCTGGAAATCGCGCGTGGTGATGATCTTGTCGTAGAACTCTGGAGAGGTATCGATGTTGTGGTTGTAATAATCGAGACCCGCCTCGCGTAATTCTTTGGCCTGCTCGCGATTAAGCATGCCGAGTGTGGCGCAGCTTTCGAGGCCCAACGCCTTGACCTCACGAATCATCGCAGTCATGACGTCGATGTCTTTTTTCTTTGGCGATCGCCACGCGGCACCCATGCAGAAACGTGTGGCGCCGGCATTCTTCGCCGCTCGCGCTCGGTCGGCGACGTCGGCGACAGCCATCAACGCCTCGCGATCGAGTCCCGTGTCGTATCGGATGCTTTGGGGGCAGTACGCGCAGTCCTCGGGACACGCTCCAGTCTTGACCGACAAGAGAGTGCTCATCTGAACCGTATTGGTGGCCTGATGTTCGCGATGTACCGATTGCGCTCGAAACAACAAATCCTGGAAAGGCAGCGCGAACAGGGCCTCAACCTCGTCGATGGACCAATCGTGTCGGACGGCGTGTTCGGTCATGGTGTTTCCTGGTGCGATGGCGAGATTCCCGGAGTGCCTGACGGCACGGTCCGAGGGCAGCCTGTCCCGCTGCGTGAAGAGGATGTTCCTCAAGGGCGGGGGAGGCTGTCAACTTGCAAGTGCCGAATGAGTCGACAATCAACGCGCTCGGGCTTTGGCTGGTTGAACAGGGTCGCCGATTACCTTGGCGAGCCAGATGGAGCTTCTTTGGACTGCCACCGCAATGTTTCTTCTGCCATGACCCCGCGAATCTGGGGTCCGTCGACGTGTGTAGCGAGTGTTTATCGATCTTGCCGTGGAGGGTCGAGCCTGATCGTCTGGCCTCGACGCTCTCCGCCTTCGCCTATCGGGACCCTGTCGACGAGGCCTTGAAAGCGCTCAAGTATCGGGGCGATCGTTGTGCGGCACGGCTCTTTGGCGCGCTCCTGGCCGCGGCTGCCCGAGACAGACCACGACCCGACGTCCTGATCCCGGTGCCTTTGCATCCCGACCGTGTCTGCAGTCGAGGTTTCAACCAATCCTCACTCATCGCGAAACATGTGGGCGCTTGGCTCTGTTGCCCCGTGAGTTCATACGGAATGTCCCGAATTCGCGCTACGCCTTCACAAACCACGCTTCATGCTGCTGAGCGACGTCACAATGTCGAGGGCGCGTTCATCGTGTGCTCGGAGTTTCGCACCCACATCGAATCGTTGGGTCTGCGTCGGGTCGCACTCATCGATGATGTCGTCACCACCGGCGCCACACTCAATGCGGCTCGGGAGGCGCTTCTCGAAGTGGGCGTCGTGGACGTTCAGCGCTGGGCTGTGGCCAAAGCGATGCCCACAAAGAGCACCATGCCGACGTAGTGGTTGTTAAGGAACGCTCGAAAGCAGGCTTCACGGGCACGGTTTCGAGCAGACCAGGTCTGCGAGACAAACAGAGCTGCTGCGCAGGCGACACCTAAAAAATAGATCCATCCAAGATTGGCTATCACACCGACCAGACCTAGAGTCGAGATCATCAAGATCTGTAACAAAGAAATAACGAGGAGATCGCGACGACCGAAGAGCAGCGCAGTCGACTTGATACCGATACGACGATCGTCCTCGCGATCGACCATCGCATAGAACGTATCGTAGATACACGCCCAGATCACGGTGGCGACAAAGATCAGCCAGGCGATCAGCGGGACTTTTCCCTGAGTTGCCATAAACGCCATGGGTACGGCCCAGCCGAAAGCGACGCCGAGATAGAGCTGGGGTGCCGGAAAAAATCGCTTGAACAGCGGATAGGTGCCGAGAAGACCGGCCGCGACGAGCGACAGCAATACGGTCCTCGTATTGAGTTGTAGAACCAGCACGAAAGCGAGCAGCATCAAGATCACGAAGAGCGCGAGCGCTTCGTGTGGTGATATGCGTCGCGCAGCGAGCGGCCTCTCCCGTGTCCGCTCGACATGCGGATCGAAATTCCGATCGGCGAAATCATTGATGATGCAACCAGCCGAACGCGTCAGCAGCGTACCTAAAACAAATACGGCTAAAAGCAGTGGATCGGGTAGACCGCCTGCGCCGATCCAGAGCGCCCAGAGCGCGGGCCACAACAGAAGCAACGTTCCGATAGGGCGATTGAACCGCGTTAGCAATACGTATTCGTTCAAGCGTCGTTTAAAGGCAGGCGTCACGGCGTGCTCGCGTTATCGACGGTGTTAGGTGTCAGCGGAGCCGCGTCGTCCGATCGCGGGTAGGAACGCTTCGTAGAGATCGAAAGGCGAAGCACCGATCTTGAACGCGGAATGGCGCACCCATAGAGGCTGACGCGGCAGTCTCGCGTGATGTAGTACCCGTTCGGCGAGCCAGCTCTCCGGATAAAGTTGTGCATACCGAAAATCTTCACGCTGCACGCTTTCACGACCTGCGAGTGCCTCACCCAAAGTCCGACCACCGATCTGTCCTAGCCAAGGATGGGCCGCGAGCGTTGAGGTGGGGATACGCGTATGCGCAAACATCCAGACGACGTCGTCACAGCACATATCGATTTCGCGTACATGTTCGCCGTGAAGCAATCCCTCTCGAAGGTAGTGCATGGCGAAACCATCGCCTGCCGCCTCGCGAATTCGCTGGGTGAGCAATCCGGGGGTAAGTAGCCAGTCACGCATGGCGGCATCGCCGACATAGCAATTGAGCGCACTTGCGGGCAGCCACATCGCCGCTGCAGGCACCGCGGGTGGCAGCGAGAGGGAATCAGCCGATGCGGCCATATCGTTCATCCGTTCCGATCCACCGTTGAGTCAGGGGGCCGATTCTATCTTGATGGGCGGCGAGCAGGATTTCTGCGGCTTCCTGTACTTTCGGCAACAGATCGGCATCTCGAATGAGATCTGCGACCCGCATTCGCGCAAGACCGGTCTGCTTCGTACCGAGTAACTCGCCTGGCCCGCGTAGTTCGAGATCACGACGCGCGATTTCAAAGCCGTCATTGCTTTCGCGAATGGCATTGAGTCGCGCACGAGCGAGCGGGCCGAGCGGCGCACGATAAAGTAGGACGCAACCGCTTTCACGCGAGCCGCGACCCACACGGCCACGTAACTGGTGCAACTGCGCGAGGCCCATACGCTCCGCGTTCTCGATCACCATCAGCGTCGCGTTTGGAACATCGACGCCGACTTCGATCACCGTCGTCGCGACGAGAAGATGAATCTTCCCGGCCTTGAACGCCATCATGGTCGCGTCTTTCTCGCGAGGCTTCATGCGGCCATGAACGAGTCGTACCACAAGATGCGGCAACGCTTCGGCGAGTACGGCGGCCGTCTCCTCCGCAGCCTGACACTGAAGCTCCTCGGACTCCTCGATGAGTGGACATACCCAATAGGCCTGACTGCCTTCCCGACACGCCGCGTCGATTCGAGCGACGACCTCCTCTCGACGGGTTTCGGCTGCCACCACGGTTCTGACCGGTGTTCGTCCGGGAGGCAGGGCGTCGATGACTGATACATCGAGATCCGCATAAGCGGTCATGGCGAGAGTTCTCGGGATCGGAGTGGCGGTCATGATGAGCTGATGAGGATGCCGCCCGCTCGCTTGCCCTTTCTCGGCAAGGCGCAGTCGCTGCTGTACTCCAAACCGATGTTGTTCATCGACGATGACGAGTGCGAGATCGCGGAACTGCATACCTTCCTGAAAAAGCGCATGCGTCCCGACCACGATCTGAACGTCGCCCGATGCCACGGCCTCAAGTGCACTGCGTCGCGTACGCGCGGGCTGCGAGCCAGACACCATGCCGACCGTTATGCCTAATGGTCGGAACCAGGCATCCAAATTTCTTTGATGTTGTTCGGCAAGGAGCTCGGTCGGTGCCATCAGCGCCGCCTGGCGTCCGCTGCCGACCGCCCGGGCCGCCGCCGCCGCGGCCACCACCGTTTTTCCACAGCCGACATCACCCTGAACGAGCCGAACCATTGGCCGCTCGCGTTCGAGATCTGCATCGACCTCGTTCAGCGCGCGCTGTTGGGCGCTGGTCAATGAATAGGGGAGGGTCGCGATGAATCGGGATTCGAGCCCATCGGCATCATCGAGCGCCCAGGCGGGATCCGTCCGAGTCGATTCTCGCAGGCGTCGCATCACCGTTTGATGCGTGAGTAATTCTTCGAAGGCGAGTCGCCGCTGAGCAGGGTGTCGCCCCGCCTCAAGTTCGTCGAGTGCGGCGTCAACGGGAGGCCGATGCACGTAGCGCAACGCATCGCGCAGAGCAGGCAAACCTAGCGGTGCGATGATCGAAGCGGGCAGCCAGTCTCGAACGCCTGCAGTATCGAGTTCACGTAGCGCCATGTTGATCAGCATCCGCAGTCGGCCTTGACTGACGCACTCGGTCGCCGGATAGACAGGCGTGAGCGAATTCTCGAGAGGGGCGTGATCGTCAAAGATTCTGCGGTACTCCGGATGTACCATCTCGAGCCCGAGGGGGCCCCGACGGACCTCGCCAAAACATCGGATACGCGTCCCTCGTGCAAGCCCTTCTTGTTGGGCGCTCGAAAAGTAAAAGAAGCGCAGCGTGAGAAAACCCGAGCCGTCCGCAATTCGACATAGCATTTGACGGCGTCTTCGGTAAACGACTTCCGTCAACTGCACTTCACCTTCGACGACGGCGCGGTGCCCCGCGAGCAGGGAGCCGATCGGTTGAACACGAGTTCGATCCTCGTACCGCGTGGGCAGAACGAAGAGCAGGTCCTGAACGGTGATCACGCCGAGCACAGCGAGGCGAGCTGCAAGTGCATCGCCTACGCCGCGCAGCGCGGTGACCGGGCGTTGTTCTCGGGGTTCAGTCAAGGTGCAGGATGCAATCGACCTCGACTCTCGCTCCCTTGGGCAATTGCGAGACCCCTAGCGCAGCGCGCGCCGGCCAGGGCTGCGGGAAGTAGGTCGCCATGATTTCATTGACCTTCGCAAAGTTCGAGAGGTCGGTGAGGAATACGGTGACCCGAACGGCGTGCCTCAGTGAACCACCTGCTGCCTTCGCGACTGCAGATAGGTTGTCGAAGACTCGACGTATCTCAGCATCGATATCGCCGCTGACGAGCTCTCCGGTCGCGGGGTCGAGCGGAATTTGTCCGGAGATGTAGACGGTGGGACCGACTCGAACGGCCTGTGAGTAGGTGCCGATCGCCTGTGGAGCATCGGGGGTACTGATGATCTGTCGAGTCATGTCTTAAACCTCATTTTGATTTCCGCGCGAGTCAGTCGTCGCGCGTCTTGACGGCAAGTGTACGCGAGAGACGTAAGACGTCGGGCATACGGCGGATCACCCGAATGACGCTCGCGAGATGTTGGCGGTCACGAACGCGTACCTCGAAGATCAGCACGGAGGTGTCGGTATCGCGCTCCTCAAGTTCGACGTGATCGATATTGGTTTCGGTTGCCGCGATGGACGAGGCTACTGCAGCGAGTACACCCATTCGGTTTTGAACCTCGACGCGAAGTTCGCAGCCGAACATTCGTCCAAGCTGCTCCGCCCAAGCGACAGAAATCCATTTTTCCGGATGCTTGCGGTAATCATCGACGTTCGCGCAGTCTTCTCGGTGGATGATGATCCCACGTCCACTCGAAAGATAGGCAAGGATCGGATCACCTGGGACCGGGAAACAGCAGCGAGCGTAACTGACCAGCAGACCCTCGGTTCCCGCGATCGCAAGCGGTGCAAGAGCGCTTTCACCCCCTTCCTCACCGCCTGTGCCGGGGATCGACGGTGCAGCCGGTCCGAGTCGGCGCGCGATGAGGGGCGCGAGACGTTCTCCCAGACCCACTTTTTCGAATAGCTCATCAGTGTCTGCCATGCCGAGCTCGCCGGCTGTGGCCACCAAAGCGTTTTCGCTGATGTCCGTGAGCGACAGGTCGAACTCCGCGAGCGACTGATTGACGAGCCGTTGCCCGAGTTCGATGGCTTCGGATCTTCGCAGTCCTTTTAGATACTGCCGGATGGCTGCGCGAGCTTTGGCCGTGACAACGAAGTTGACCCATGACGGGTTGGGGATCGCTCCCGGTGCCGTGACGATTTCGACCGTCTGTCCGTTTCGCAGCTGGGTACGCAGAGGCGCAAGCCTGCGGTCGACTTTGGCGGCGACGCAACGATTGCCGACATCGGTATGTACGGCATAGGCGAAGTCCACCACGGTTGCGCCGCGCGGCAGTCGAAGAATCTTGCCTTTGGGCGTGAACACGTAAACCTTGTCGGGGAAGAGATCGAGACGAACGCTCTCCAAAAATTCTTCGGAAGAGCCCGCTTCCTGCATCGAGATCAAGTTCGACAACCACTCGCGTGCGCGGGCCTGCTCGTGCCCTGCTGAGGCCTCACCCGACTTGTACCTCCAGTGGGCGGCGATTCCCGACTCCGAGACGCGATGCATATCGCGAGTTCGAATTTGCGCTTCGATGGGCTGCCCATTGGGTCCGAACAAGGTGGTGTGCAGCGACTGATAACCGTTGACACGGGGAATGGCGATGTAATCTTTGAATCGACCCGGCATCGGACGATAGGCGCCGTGGACAACACCGAGAGCCCGATAACAATGATCGACGGACTCCACGATCACACGCAGCCCATACACGTCGACAATTTCCGAAAGAGAAGCGCGCTTGCGCTGCATTTTTCGGTAGATGCTGTAGAGATGCTTTTCGCGAGCTTCGACCTCTGCTTCGATACCAGCCTTGGAGAGCGCGGTGTTGATGGTCTCGGAGATGCGAGTGAGAAACTCTTTTTGGTTACCGCGGGCCCGCTTGAGCGCTTTCTCGATGACCTTGTATCGGCGCGGATACAAGGCGTGAAAGCCGAGATCCTCGAGCTCGAGCTTCATGGCATAGAGGCCGAGTCGCTCGGCGAGCGGGGCGTAAATATCGAGCGTCTCTCGGGCGATGGCCCGGCGACGCGGTGGCGCCATGCCTTCGATCGTCCGCAAGTTGTGCAGCCGATCGGCAAGCTTGACCAAAATGACTCGCAGGTCTCGAACCATCGCGAGCAGCATTTTTCGGAAAGACTCTGCTTGAGCCTCTTCCCGACTCTTGAACTGAATCTGGTCGAGTTTCGTGACGCCGTCGACGATGTCCGCGACGCTTTGACCGAAGCGACTCGCCAGGTCTTCTTTGGCGATCGGCGTATCTTCGATGACGTCGTGGAGGATGGCGGCGACGATGGTGTCGGCATCCAGCCGCAGAGTTGCGAGCACTTCGGCTGCGGCTACGGGGTGCGCGATGTACGGCTCACCCGTTTTGCGCTTTTGTCCTTGGTGGGCCTCCGCACCGAATTCCGCAGCTTCGCGGATGCGCTCGACGTGCTCGGGGGGCAGGTACGCGCTGGCAGCGCTCAGCAGCTCCTTGAGGCCGGGGGTCCTGCGTGAACCGCCGGGCAAGAGGCCGAGCAGTGTCTGCGCATAATCCAAAGTGCCTCCGCCCTGTCAGGGCCGCGCGATCAGTCTCCGAGACCGAACTGGGGAGCACGGAAGCCCGGATCGGGCTCCATGATATCGGGCAGCAGGCTCGGCTCCGGCTCGGGTTCCGGCTCGGGCTCGAGCAGCATCTCTGGGGTGATATTGCCTGCGGCGATTTCGCGCAAGGCGACGACGGTGGGTTTGTCGTTTTCCCAAGGCACGGTCGATTCGGCGCCATTGGCCAGCCGACGCGCACGCTGCGACGCGAGAATCACGAGCTGGAAGATGTTGTCGACGTTCTGGAGACAGTCTTCGACGGTGATTCGCGCCATGTGGAGAAGCCCTCGGGATCAGCCCGGAATAACCTGAAATGGGCCGGCAAGTATAGGCGAGCGCGGGGGCTGACCGCCAGCGGCAACGCTGCCACGCCGATCTAGGCGAGCAAGTCGCTCAACAGGGGCGCAAGCGACGCCCGACCCCCGGAAAGGTCCTGGGCATCCCCTGCCACCACGCTCAGCAGGTCCGACACGGCTCGATCGAAATCCTGGTTGACGATGACGTAGTCGAACTCATCGTGGTGCCCCATGTCGTTGACCGCATCGCTCAGTCGTCGGGCGATCACCGATTCACTGTCGGTTCCGCGTCCGCGCAGTCGCCGCTCGAGTTCGGCTCGCGAGGGGGGTAGCACGAAGATGCTGATACATCCCGACTTGCCGGTCGCCGGGTCACGCATCCTTTCGCGCACCTGCCTCGCGCCCTGCCAGTCGATTTCCAGGATCACGTCGTGTCCGCGACCAAAGGCCTCCTCGAGCGCTGCGCGGCTGGTGCCATAAAAATTGTCGAACACGGGCGCGTATTCGAGGAAGCCGTCCGCGGCGATCATTTCTTTGAACTGGTCGACGGAGACGAAGTGGTAATCACGACCATCGACTTCGTTAGCGCGTCGGGCACGGGTCGTGTGCGAAACACAGACACGCAGGTTCGGCTCGCGCGCGAGCGCCGCCTTGACGAGGCTGGTCTTGCCGGCACCCGAGGGCGCGGCGATTACGAAAAGCCGACCACTCATTCGATGTTTTGTACCTGCTCTCGCATCTGTTCGATCAAAACCTTCATGTCGACGGCGATACGCGTGATGTCGATTTCCTGCGATTTCGACGACAGGGTGTTTGCCTCACGATTGAGTTCCTGCATGAGAAAGTCGAGCCGACGACCGGCGGCTTCGTCCCCTTCGATCACACGACGGATTTCCGCGATGTGCCCATCCAGACGATCGAGCTCCTCATCGACGTCGGCACGCTGCAGCAGCAAGGCGACTTCTTGTTCGAATCGCCCGGCATCGACTGTAGTGCCGAGTTCGGCAAGACGATCTTGCAGACGGGTACGCAGGCGGGTTTGCAACTCGGGCATACGCGAGCGCAAGTGGACCAGGAGCTCGGCCAGTGCGCCGCAGCGCTGCTCAATGAGTTCACGCAATCTTTGACCTTCGCGACGGCGTGCCGCTGCCATCTCTCGAACCGTCTCCTGAAACAGTGTGCGGCAGGCGCCGTGCAGGCTCTCGGTGTCGGGGGCGTCGTCTTTGAGTACGCCGGGCCAGCGCAATACGTCGAGCGGATCGACCCGAGCTGCAGTGCCGATCGACAGCCGTGAGGCGACTTCGCCGGTACGTGTGAGCAAGTTCTGTAGCACGGCTTCGTCGATCCTCAATTCTTGTTCGGCTCGGTGGGATCCACGGAGATGAATCGTACAATCGAGTTTGCCGCGTCTCAGTTCCTTGGCGAGTAACTGCCGCAACTCACCCTCCAACGAGCGCAGTTCCTCGGGTAACCGGAACCCGGGCTCCAGATACCGGTGATTGACGCTGCGCAGTTCGCAGGTGAGTTCTCCGAAAGGACCGCTCACCTCGCGTCGCGCGAAGCCCGTCATGCTGCTGATCATCGAGAGTCCTCTGCTCGCGGCCACCGTTGTCGTGCGTCCAGACCGGCCGGGGTGTATAAAGCGCGCAGTTTATCCCACGGCTCTGCCAGAGACGGAAATCAAAGATGTTTCAACGTCCGAGCGGTCGCAGCCCCGACCAACTTCGTCCTGTTAGCTTCCATCGTCACTACACCCGACATGCCGAGGGGTCGGTGTTAGTGGAGTTCGGCGGCACCCGGGTGCTTTGCACGGCCAGCATCGAAGAGGGGGTGCCCGGATTCCTTCGTGGGCGCGGTCAGGGCTGGGTGACGGCCGAGTACGGCATGCTACCGAGGTCGACTCACACTCGATCCGCTCGCGAAGCAGCGAAGGGGAAGCAATCCGGGCGTACTCAGGAGATTCAGCGATTGATTGGCCGCAGTCTGCGTGCAGTCATCGATATGACTGCGCTCGGTGAACGCACCGTGACGCTCGATTGCGACGTGTTACAAGCCGATGGCGGTACGCGCACGGCAGCCATCACCGGAAGCTATGTGGCGTTGGTTGATGCCTGCCAGACTTTGATCGCCCGCGGCACACTTCTGCGTTCGCCGCTGCACGGGCAGGTTGCGGCCGTGTCGGTCGGCATCTGCGGCGGCGTGCCCGTACTCGATCTCGACTATGACGAGGACTCTCAGGCTGAGACAGATATGAACGTCGTGATGAAAGACGGTGGTACGTTCGTTGAAATTCAGGGCACTGCCGAAGGTCATGCGTTCCGTCGAGAAGAACTGGACGTCATGCTGGGCTTGGCGTCGAGCGGTATTTCGCGACTGCATGACCTGCAGCGCGAGTCCCTCCAGGCGGGCAACCCCTGAACCATGCGGATCGTGCTCGCTACCGGTAACGCCGGGAAGATCCGCGAGTTTTCCGACATGCTCGGTCCGTTCGGCTTCGAGTTCGTCCCGCAATCCGAATTCGGTATCGAACCTCCTGAAGAGACGGGCGAAACTTTTGAAGACAACGCGCTCTTGAAAGCGCGTCATGCCGCGGCGTTGAGCGGTCTGCCGGCGATGGCGGACGACTCGGGTCTCGAGGTGGATGCGCTCGGTGGTGCGCCGGGGGTGCGATCCGCACGATATGCCGGCGAGGGGGCTGGCGATCTCGCGAACGTCAAAAAATTGCTTGAGGCAATGCAGGCCGTGCCAGAGGCGGCACGATCGGCTCGCTTTCGTTGCGTGATTGCATTGGCTCGAACTGCCGATGATCCGTCACCGGCGTTCGGCCGTGGTATCTGGGAAGGCGTCATCTTGCGCTCTTCGAGAGGCCATGGTGGTTTCGGTTACGACCCGGTGTTCTCACCTCGCGGTGAGACTCGCAGCGTGGCTGAACTCGCCGCCGCAGAAAAACATGCACAAAGCCATCGCGGTTCGGCTTTGCGCGATCTGCACGCGCGCTTGCGTAGTGCCTAAACGGCACGGAGCCATGAACTTCGAGACGCCGCTCAGTCTGTACATCCACTTTCCGTGGTGTGTCAGCAAGTGCCCCTACTGCGACTTCAACTCGCACGCATTGCGGGAGGATGTCCCTGGCCGAGAGCGCGTACCCGAAGAGCCGTATGTGACGACCCTGCTTAGCGATCTGGCCTCTCAATGCGAGTCACAGGCGACGCTCATTGGCGGTCGTCGTATCTCGACTGTCTTCATGGGGGGTGGAACGCCGAGTTTGTTTTCTCCGTCCGCTATCGGACGTGTAATCGATGCGGTTCGAGCGGGGCCGGGTCTCGCGGTGGATGCCGAGATTACGCTCGAGGCGAACCCCGGCACGATCGAGCGAGGACGATTTACCGAATATGCCGCAGCGGGTGTCAATCGGGTTTCGCTTGGCGCTCAAAGTTTTGATGCAGAGGCTTTACGAAAGCTTGGACGAATTCACTCGTCCGACGAAACGCGAAACGCTGCCGCAGAACTTCACGCCGCGGGGCTTTCCAATTTCAATATCGATTTGATGTACGGGTTGCCCGAGCAAGATAAGGCGGGCGCTCTTCGAGATATCGAAGCGGCTCTCGCATTGCGCCCTACGCAAATCTCCCACTATCACCTGACTCTCGAGCCTGGCACGCCTTTCGCGGCCCGACCGCCCTCGGGCTTGCCGCTCGATGAACACGTGGCACGCATGCTCGAGGTCACGAGTCGAAGACTCGCTGAGGATGGGTACCGCCAGTACGAGGTGTCGGCGTATGCCCGCGAGGGTTTCGACTGCGCCCACAACCTCGTTTACTGGAGCTTCGGCGACTATCTCGGCATCGGCGCGGGCGCGCACGGCAAGCTGTCGGGCCCTCGCGCGGACGGCGGAATCGCAGTGATCCGAAGCGTCCAACCTCGTGAGCCGCGTCGCTATCAGCGTGATCCGAAGAGTGCGCTCGTTTGGCAGCATGTCGAGGATGACCAGCGGCCCTTCGAGTTCATGTTGAATGCGCTGCGCTTGACCGTGGGCTTCGAGATCGAGCTCTTCGAGCGCCGAACAGGGTTGAACTGGGAGGTCGTGAATCCGGTGGTGCAAAGACTCCGAAGTCGAGGGCTACTGTCTCACTCAGCGTCTTCCGCGGGCCGCGGCAGGATCTCGGCCACGCCGATCGGACGCCAGTTTCTAAATGAAGTGCTGCTGGAATTCCTGCCTGAAGACGGCTCGAAAAGTATGCACAGCGACTAAAAAACCCCGCTGAACTCGTGAATTACGTGATTTTTTCAGTTTTACTACAAAATTAAACATATAAGTCCATGATTTTAATAATAAAAACACCCTCTTAATTTTTTGATGAACGACCGAACAAGGCTGGAATGCCGTGATCAGGTCGGGAGGGCCTCGCGCTATTCCACAGACTTATCCACAGATTTCAGTGGCTTGGGCTTCCAATTTGATCTGGACACCCCGACGGAGGCGACTTGCCCTTGTCGAAACCGGCCCGCCGCGCTTAGACTGCGCGCCCTTTTTCGTCCTGCCCGTTAACTGGAAGGTCGGTCATGAAGCCCTCGATTCACCCGGAATATCACGAGATCAAGGTGTCCTGCTCCTGCGGCAACACGTTTCAGACGCGCTCGACCCTCGGTCAGGACCTCTCGCTCGAAGTCTGCTCGAGCTGCCACCCGTTCTACACGGGCAAGCAGAAAATCGTCGACACGGCAGGCCGCGTCGATAAGTTCCGAAAGAAGTACGCCTCCGCCGCTGCGCGCTGAGGCTGGACGGGGCGCCTCGTGCGACCCGATCGCTTTCGACCAAGCGCCCGACAGGGCGCTTTGTCGTTTCTGGGTCGAGCACATCCGGATCTACCGGAACTTCTGTTAGCGTCTAGTCGTCAGAATGGACGTGGATTTTTGGATCGCCGTATGAAGCCGTCGAGAGCGCTTGCCACCCTGTTCGTCGCGATGACGGTCGCGTTGGCATCGCTGCAACTCGACGCGCAGTCTTCCTCGCGCAAACAAACTGAACGAAAGTCTCAAGAGAGCTCTAGTTCTCGCAAAGCGCACGAGAAGATTCTCAAGGCGTACGGCGTTTATGAAAATCAGGCGCTGCAAGACTACGTCAGCGAAATCGGGCAGCGCGTGGCGAGACAAAGCAGCCTGGCCGACCAGGAATGGAAATTCGTCGTGCTCGACGACGACTCCATCAACGCGTTCACGACGGGTTGCTGCTATGTCTACCTCCATCGCGGTTTGTTGATCCACCTCAACTCCGAGGCGGAATTGGCCTCTGTGCTTGGGCATGAGGTCGCGCATGTCACGGCAAAGCATCCCCAAAAGCGAATGACCCGCGGTGTGCTGGCGTCGCTCGCTGCCGCCGCGGCAGCGATCTACACCGGCTCCGGTGCGGTCGCCGACCTCGCGAACTTGGGCGCGACGGCCTGGATGCGCGGATATGGTCGAGAGAACGAGCTCGAGGCCGATCGCATTGGTCTGCAGTATTCCGTTCGTGCGGGGTACCGACCCGAAGCAATGGGTGAGGTCTTCGACATGTTCCGACGCGGAGAGCGGTTCGAAATCGACCGTGCACGCGCCGAAGGTCGTGAGCCCCGCGTCTATCACGGCATGTTTTCCTCACACCCCGCGCCTGATGCCCGAGCCGTTCAGGCAGCCAAGGCTGCGGCCAACCTCGAGGCAGGCCCTGAGGGCGGGTGGGTCGATAACCGCGAGCGATACATGAAGGCCATCGACGGGTTGACCTATGGGTCGAGCCGCGCGCAGGGCATTGTTCGTGGAAACCGCCTGTACCACGCCGAGCTCGGCATCACGGTTGCGTTTCCGAAGGCTTGGACGGTCGAGAACCAGCGAGACGCGCTGATCGCCTATACGCCGAGCAAAGACACGTTGATGCAGATCACGTTGCGAGACTATCCACCCACGATGGGCCCGCGCGAGTTTCTGTTTTCGCAACTGCGCGGCGCGACCTTGTCGGGAGGGGAGCCGATTCAGATCAATGGAATGGAGGGGTACACGGCGCGTACCACCTCTGGCTCACCCCTCGACAACGGAGCGGGGCCGGTGCGTTGGGTGGTGCTGTATCGCGGCAAGAGCGCCTATCTATTTGCCGGCGCGAGTCGTTCGTCCCGAGGCGCTGTTCCGGAAGCCGACGGTCTGTTCTTGTCGGTCGCCGAGACGCTTCGTGCCCTGAAGCCATCTGAGCATCCGTTGGCCGAGCCCTATCGGCTGCGAATCCGCACCTCCACAGCCGATACTCGACTGGAGGATTACGCCGACGACATGCCGGTCGAAAAGTATCCGCGGGAAGAGCTGATGCTCATCAACGGTTTGTACCCCAACCGCAAGCTGCAGCCTGGAACCCTCTACAAGGTGGTCGAATGAGGACGGCTGACTAAAAAAATCATTTGGAGCGCCTTGATTATGTGCGCCCGCCGTGTCAATTTCGTCACGATTCGTCGCGTTTCTGCGACGAGCTTCAAGATGATGATGTTCACGCCATGACTACCAAGAACTTCGAACTCAAAGATCTCTCCTCGGGCAAAACGAGCACCTTGCCGGTGCGCTCCGGCAGTATCGGTCCGGACGTCGTAGACATCGGCGCACTCAATAAAGACCACGGTGTCTTTACTTTTGATCCGGGGTTCATGGCGACGGCGAGCACCGAAAGTCGCATCACCTACATCGATGGCGATCAGGGCGTATTGCTCTACCGCGGCTATCCCATCGAACAACTGGCTGCCCAGAGTTCGTTCATCGAAGTTGCATATCTCCTCAACAACGGAGAGCTTCCCGATCAGAAGCAGCTTGCTGATTTCAGTGTGAGCATCCAGCGCCACACGATGATCAACGAGTCGTTGCTGCGCATGTACAACGGATTTCATTACGATGCGCACCCCATGGCCATGGTCAGCGCGATCGTGGCCTCGATGTCCGCGTTCTATCACGACTCGATGGACATCAATAATCCGCGTCACCGCGAAATCTTCATGCATCGCATCATCGCGAAGCTGCCGACGATCTCTGCGGCGGCTTATAAGCGATCGGTGGGACAGCCTTTCGTCTATCCGCGGAACGATCTCGACTACTGCAGCAATCTGCTGCACATGTACTACGCGGTGCCCTGCGAGCCTTATCACGTCGATCCGCTTGCTTCGCAGGCGCTCGACCTGCTGCTCATCCTGCACGCAGACCACGAACAGAACGCGAGTACCTCGACGGTACGCCTGGCAGGCTCAACGGGTGCTAACCCCTATGCCGCTATTTCTGCGGGCGTCTCGGCGCTATGGGGCCCGGCGCACGGTGGTGCGAACGAAGCCGTGCTCGAAATGCTCGAAGAAATCGGCAGCGTCGATAACATTACGAAGTTCCTGGCGCAGGTCAAAGACAAGACCAGCAACGTGCGCCTGATGGGTTTCGGTCACCGGGTTTACAAAAATTTCGACCCGCGCGCCAAGATAATCCGCGAGATGTGTCACAAAGTGCTTGCGAAAATGGGGCGCGCCGACAACCCCTTGCTCGAGCTCGCCCAGCGTCTCGAAGAAATCGCCCTCAAAGACGACTACTTCATTTCGCGTAAGCTCTATCCGAACGTCGATTTCTACTCAGGCATCATCTACAGCGCCCTCGGTATCCCGCGCTCGATGTTCACGGTCATGTTCGCGATCGCGCGAACGGCGGGGTGGGTGGCGCATTGGCAAGAGATGATTAGCGATCCGGCCTACAAGATCGGTCGGCCGCGTCAGCTCTATACAGGTCCTGTGAAGCGCGACTACCTGCCGATTGCCAAGCGCGCCTAAGATTCAGCGAGAGATCGATTCTCCGCCATAGCCTGTGGCGACGAGGGCCGACACCTCACTCGTGTCGGCACGGCGCATCGGCTTGCCATCGACTGGACTGATCGGCGCCTGTCGGATTCCATCTATCGGAAAAACGACGATCTCCACGGGCTGACCATCGACCTCTAGCCGTAGGGCCGGTTGCTGAACGACGCGCTCGGGATTGAGACGGGTGCGCCGCTCGCCCACCTCGAAGGGGACGCCCTGATCCATCAATCGAAACGTCACCGACTCCGTGCGATCGGCAAAGACGTGAAGTAGGACGTCGTCGTGGTCGGTTGCCGTGCCCTGCAGGACCGACCCTACGAGACGAGGCTGAAACTCTTTGAGACGCTGCATGACATCGAGAGCAACTTCTCGTTGCGCCTGCAGCGACTCGAGATGTGCGTCACCCCCGAACAGACGTTGATATTCCTGCAGGGCTTCTTCGATTTCGGTGTTGCGTGGCAACACTGAGCCATCGACTACGCCGAATCGTTCAGCAGCTTTACGTTTGGCGAAAAGAAAATCGCGAATCCCGTGCTCGGCCATCACGCGTGCGGCTTCTTGAGCGAGCGCTCGTCTGAGATTTTCTTCGCGCGGCGGCAGCTTTTTCATGACGAGGAATCAAAAAATAGGTTCAGCTGGGGTCTCGTTCGGGCGTCGAGGATCGGCCGCAGGGTTTCCGGGGCTACTGCCGACCGGGAGTCGATCGACCATGAAAGTTTCGAAGACGGCGTCCGGATCGTCTGCTCCCGCCAATTCTCCCGTGACGGGCGAGATCCGCACTTGCATGAGTCCGCCGGGCATGTCCCACGGACGATCAGGCACGCCCTTCAGAGCTTCGGCCATGAAGTCGATCCAAATGGGCACCGCCGTCCGACTGCCTTCTTCGCCTTCGCCAAGAGGCCGTGACTGGTCGAATCCGACCCACACGGTCGCGACAACCGACGCGTTGTATCCGTTGAACCAGGTATCGCGCGCTTCGTTGGTGGTGCCGGTCTTGCCTGCGATGTCGCTACGACCGAGCGCCAGCGCACGACGTCCCGTGCCGCGCGTGATGACTTCGCGAAGCATGTCGGTCATCAGCCAGGCATTCTGTGCACTGATCACGCGCGGTGCGATTTCGGTCGCCGGTAATGCGCAGCCTGCTGGTACGAGGGACGGCCCTTCAGTTTCTGCTGGAGAGGGCGCAATCGGCACCTCTGGGAGGGACATTCCATCGGCGCTTGGTCTGCTGATCGGGTCAGGCGGATCGCACTCGAGCGCAACGCGCCGAGGTGCCGCCTGAAACACCACCTGGCCGGCCGGATCTTCGATGCGCTCGATGAACCAGGGCTGAATGCGATGTCCGCCGTTGGCGAAGACGGCATAGCCAGAGGCGACCTCCAGCGGCGTGGCGCTCATGGTGCCGAGCGACAGCGTGAGGTTACGGGGGAGGCTTGCGCGAGCGAAGCCGAAGCGTTCGCTGTAAGCGATGGCCGGGCCCATGCCAATTGCTTGTAGCACCCGGATCGATACGAGATTGCGTGATTTGACGAGCGCTTCGCGTAGTCGCGTCGGCCCACCGAAATCACCACTCGAGTTTTCGGGGCGCCACGCTTCCTCCATGTTCGGATCGTCGATGATGAACGGCGCATCGAGCACTACCGAGGCGGGTGTGAATCCGTTATCGAGCGCCGCCGAGTAGAGAAAGGGCTTGAAGCCAGAGCCAGGCTGTCGTTTGGCTTGGATGGCGCGATTGAACTTGCCTGCAGTCGGATCAAAGTAATCGAATCCCCCGACAAGCGCCGTAATTGCGCCATCCGACGGCGAGAGCGCTACGAGCGCCGAAGCGGCTTCGGGAATCTGAGCGAGCTGCGGCGTGGGAATCAGCGTGACGTGGATGACGTCGCCGCGCGCCAGAATCTCCCGCGCCATCTTTGGCGATTTGCCGAGTCGCCCGTTGATTTTCGGGCGTGCCCAAGAGAGACCTTCCCAAGGCAGCGTGACAATACCGGCATCACGCACATATACCCGCGCAGATTTTTCCTGAACATCGAGGACTACACCCGGAAGCACAGGACCGCTGGCATCTTGATCGGCAATGAGTGCCTCAAGCTCCCCTTCGTCGTTAGTGGCCGGAAGTGTGACGCGCGTTTTCGCGCCTCGCCATCCGTGTCGACGATCGTAGTCCAGTAGTCCTTTTCTGAGAGCGGCATTGGCAGCGCTCTGCATACGCGGAGCGATGGTGGTGTAGATCTTGTAGCCTTCATTTTGCGCCGCAGCGCCAAGCCGTTGTACGAGTTCAATCCTCGCCATTTCTGCGATGTAGGGTGCTTCCACCTCGAATGTCTGAACATGCTCTCTGGCGAATACTTTTTCAGTGGCCGCACGCTCTTCGGTTTCGCGATCGATATACCCGAGTTCGCGCATGCGGCGTAGTGCATAACTGCGACGCTGCGCAGCGGCCTCGGGGTTATTGATCGGGTTGTAGCGTGACGGAGCCTGCGGCACACGCGCGAGTGTGGCCGCCTCGGCGAGCGTCAATTGATCGAGAGTCTTGCCGAAGTACAGATCGGCAGCGGCGGCGATTCCATAGCTCCGCTTTCCGAAGTGGATGACGTTAAGATACAGACCAAAGATTTCCTCTTTGGTGAACTCGTTCTCGATACGATAAGTGAGGAACATCTCCTGTACTTTTCGTCTCCAGGTTCGGTCTTGGGTTAGAAAGAGATTGCGGGCAGTCTGCTGCGTGATGGTGCTGGCACCCTGGAGGCGTGAACCGGGTAATAGGTTGACGGCCAGTGAACGCAGGATGCCTTGATAGTCGAATCCGGAGTGCTCGAAAAAGCGATCGTCTTCAGCCGCGATGAAAGCTTGACGCACCATGGGCGGAATATCGTCGAAGGTCACCGGGATACGTCGTTGCTCACCGATTTGCGCAATGACCTGTCCATCGCGCGAGTAGACCCGCAACGGTACCTGTAACTCGATCTGGCGCATCGCCTCGACGGTGGGCAGCAAGGGTTGTAAATAGAGATAGGCGCCAGAGATGAGCGCGGCGATCGCAAGAGAGCTGATCGCGAGGCCCGCTGCGGCCAGAAACGCGATTTTCGGCAGGTAACGCTTCACGATCAGTGCATGTTACCGGAATGGAGATGTCCGGTACCCCATCCCGGAATCCCCGGCCTTCGGTTAGGCTTGGATCGTCTGGACGATGTCCTGATGAAGATGAAAGACACACGAAATCTCATTCTGGTCGGACCGATGGGCTCCGGTAAGTCCGCGGTGGGTCGCCAACTCGCCCGAGCACTCCGGCGGCCGTTCATCGACTGCGACACGGAACTCGAAGCACGCACGGGCGTCGATATCCCACTGATATTCGAGAAAGAGGGCGAGGCGGGGTTCCGCGCACGAGAACGCGAGCTCATCGCCGAACTGGCGACTCGCCAGAGCATCGTCTTGTCGACAGGTGGTGGCGCGGTCCTTCTGGATGAAAACCGCCAGCGATTGCGCGAGGGTGGGATCGTCATCTATCTCGAGACCTCTATCGAACAGCAAGTAAAACGAGTCCGTCGGGGTGAGCGTCGACCGCTCCTTTCGGGGGCGCCTGATCTGCCGGGGCGCCTGGCGGAGTTGATGGCACGGCGCGCACCGCTCTACGCCGACGTTGCGTCGGTGACTGTGCGTACTGACGGGCACCGCGTACGTGACGTCGTAGATCAAATTCTGAAACGGTTGTCGTCAGACTGACTCGGCCTCGCCCCGCGTATACTTTGCTCGGCATGACGCTGCTCCACTCTATGACGGTCCCGCTCGGTGAGCGGTCTTATCCGATCTACATCGGCGATGGACTGCTGCGTGACGTGACGTGGCTCGGCGACGTACTAAAGGCCCGTAAGGCGGCGATCGTCACGAATGATGTGGTCGCGCCGCTTTATGCCGCGACCCTCCATGATGCACGGCAGGGTGCCGAGACATACGACATCGTTTTACCGGATGGCGAGTCGCACAAGACGCTTGCCACGGTATCGACAATCTTCGATCGCCTAATAGACCATCGATTTGCCCGAGATGACGTCATCGTCGCTTTGGGCGGCGGTGTTATCGGCGACATGGCGGGGTTCGCCGCGGCGTGTTACCAGCGCGGCATGGCGTTTATACAGATCCCAACCACGCTTCTCGCTCAGGTCGACTCCTCTGTCGGTGGCAAGACGGGAGTCAATCATCCGCTCGGCAAAAACATGATCGGTGCTTTCCATCAACCGCGCGCGGTCGTCATTGATCTCGCGACGTTGCGTAGCCTATCGTCGCGTGAATTGCGGGCAGGACTCGCCGAGGTCGTGAAGTACGCCGTGATTTGCGACCCTAAATTCTTTGATTGGTTGGAATCTAATGCCGAGAAGTTGCTCACGGGTGATGTCGATGCATTGGGATACGCCATCCATCACTCCTGCAAAACTAAGGCGACCATCGTAGCTCGCGATGAACGCGAGCACGGGGAGCGTGCACTCCTAAACTTCGGCCATACCTTCGGGCACGCCATCGAGAGTGTCACGGGCTACTCGAGGTGGTTACATGGTGAGGCGGTTGCGGCCGGCATGCTGATGGCGACCTCTCTCTCTGAGCGTTGCGGTTTGATCTCCGGTCGCGATGTCGCCCGTGTTGCCCTGTTGCTTCAACGGCTGGGCCTGCGCACCGAGACTCGCGGCGAGTTGACGGTCGATGCAGCCCGCCGCGCCATGAGCGTCGACAAAAAAGTAAAAGATGGTCGTATGAGACTCATCTTGTTGCGCAGTGTCGGTCAAGCATTCGTGAGCGACGACTATCCGACCGACGCGCTGACGGCTACCCTCGAGGCTCATTTGTCATGACGAGCGAGGGCGCTGCCGACGCGCTGCGTCTTGCGTCGTGGGCTGCGCACGACGCCGCATCGCGAGGTCGGGTCTATCCCGAGCCGTCGCCGGAGATGCGCGGCGAGTTTCAACGCGACCGTGATCGCATCGTGCACTCGAATGCCTTTCGACGCCTCGTCTACAAGACGCAGGTTTTCGTCAACCACGAAGGGGATCTCTACCGAACGCGACTGACCCACTCGATGGAAGTCGCGCAGATTGGGCGCACGATCGCTGGAGTGCTCGGATTGCACGAGACCCTCACCGAGGCCATTTGTCTCGCGCATGATCTTGGGCATACACCATTTGGACACGCCGGGCAGGATGCGCTCAACGAGTGCATGCGAGAGTACGGTGGATTTGAGCACAATCTTCAGTCGCTTCGTGTTGTCGATCTACTCGAAGAGCGTTATGCAGAGTTTCCGGGACTCAATCTCACGTATGAAACGCGCGAGGGAATCCTCAAACACTGCTCGCTCAATAATGCGCGACAACTCGGTGAGCTCGGGGAGCGTTTTCTGCGTCGCGGACAGCCGAGTCTCGAGGCTCAGCTTGCGAATCTCGCCGATGCCATCGCCTACAACAACCATGATGTCGACGATGGACTGCGAGCGGGGCTTGTCGAGATGGATGGATTACGCGAAGTCACGCTCTTCGGTCGCGAGCATGCGGCCGTTATGGCGCGATATCCCGCGCTGACGGGGCGACGCGTCATTCATGAAACCATTCGGCGCATGATCAATCGCGTGGTAAGGGACGTGGTCGAGACCAGTCGCGCGCGTATTCTCGACTCCGGCGTTCGCTCGATCGATGACGTACGTACTCAGACTGAACCGCTCATCACCTTGAGCGATGCGGTACGCACCGAGCATGTTGAGCTCAAGCGTTTTCTGAACGCCAATCTTTATCGGCACCATCGAGTCCTGGGCATGACCGACAAGGCGCGCAAAGTATTGCGCGAGTTATTCGAGGCGATGATGGGCGACATCGACTTGTTGCCGCGCGAACATCGTGATGCAGCTGCGCTAGCCGAACAATCAGGCGGCAAATCAGGACGCGCGCGTGTCGTGGCCGATTACGTCGCCGGCATGACCGATCGCTATGCCATCGGTGAGCACCGACGGCTCTTTACGCCCGCCGATCCATTTTGAGTAACGCGATCAGAGCGTCTGTGCTTCGTCGCGCAAGGCGCGACGCAGAATTTTTCCGACGTTCGTCTTGGGCAACTCTTTACGGAAGTAGACGTATCGCGGCACTTTGTATCCGGTGAGCGATCCGCGGCAGTGCTCGATGATCTGCTCCTCGGTGAGCTTAGGATCTTTTCGAACCACGAAGAGTGCGACCGCTTCACCTGAGCGTTCGTCGGCTTTGGCAACGGCGGCTGCCTCGAGTACGCCGGAGTGGGTGACGGCGACGCTCTCGACTTCGTTCGGATATACGTTGAAGCCAGACACGTTGATCATGTCTTTCTTGCGATCTTCGATATAGACGAAGCCTTTCTGATCCATTCGGCCGATGTCGCCGGTACGCAGCCAGCCGTCCGGCAGCATCACCTTCGCGGTCTCTTCCGGACGTTTGTAATAGCCCTTCATCACTTGAGGACCGCGTACGCAAATCTCGCCGAGCTCACCGACGGGGAGCATTTTCCCGTCGTCGTCGGCGATGCCGATCTCAGTCGAGGAGATGGGCAAGCCGATGGAATCGTTGAAGTCGACGTCGATCGGGTTGATACAGGCAGCCGGCGAGGTTTCGGTGAGCCCCCATGCCTGCGTGAGAATGCAGCCTGTGACTTGCTTCCAGCGTTCCGCCACCGCGCGCTGGACAGCCATGCCGCCGCCGAGCGTGCAACGCAGTTTGCTGAAGTCCACCTGATCGAAGCCCGGTGTATGAAGCAAGGCGTTGAACAAAGTATTCACGCCCGACATGTAGGTGAACTTATATTTTTTGAGCTCAGCCACAAAAGCCGGGAAGTCGCGAGGGTTCGTAATGAGAACGTTGGTCCAGCCCAATCTCAAGAACAAGATGCAGTTCGCCGTCAGTGCGAAGATGTGATACAGCGGCAGTGCCGTGATGGCGATTCCGACTTCATCGCGTGGCAGGACGGCTTCTGTCCAAGCTGACGACTGAAGAACGTTGGCGACCATATTGCCGTGACTCAACATCGCGCCTTTCGAGACTCCCGTCGTTCCGCCGGTATATTGCAGGAATGCGAGATCGTCATGCGTCAGCGCGTGGCACGTGAGCTCGAGACCTCGCCCTTCGCGAAGCACGTCAGAGAAGCGTAGTGCCCCTGGAAGCTGGTAGGCCGGTACGCTCTTGCGAACACGCCGAACCACGAAGTCGACGATGTTTCCTTTAGGAAAGCCCAGCAGTTCACCGACGCTGGTAAGAATGACGGTGCGTACGCTCGTCCTCTCGATCACTTCCTGCAGGACATGAGCGAAATTCTCGAGGATGACGATGGTCTCTGCACCCGAGTCTTTAAGCTGGTGTTCGAGTTCGCGAGCGGTGTAAAGCGGGTTGGTATTGACGACCGTTCCGCCAGCGCGCAGCACACCGAACAGGGCGATTGGATACTGCAGGACATTCGGCATCATGATGGCGACACGATCGCCGCGTTTGAGACCTGTGCGGTGCTGCAACCAAGCCCCGAAAGCCTTCGACTCGTGATCGAGATCGCCGTAGGTGATCTGCCGACCCATCTGAATGTAGGCCGGTCGATCGGCGAATTCGGTGAAGCACTGCTCGGCCATGTGCGTCACCGAGGAGTAGCGGCTGGGATCGATTTCGGCGGGTACGCCGGCGGGGTAAGAAGACAACCAAATTTTTGACATGACGAGACTTTAGCCTTTGCCCGGGGTGTGACTCAACGACGAAGCATCGGTTTCAACACCGGCCAGACCGTGTCGAGCATGACGGGCTGGGCTTTGGCTGTGGGGTGGAGACCATCGGCCTGCATCATGCCGGGGGCGAGCGCGATTTTTTCCAGAAAGAAAGGCTCAAAGGGCAGGCGATAGCGGCGCGCCAGATCGCGAAAGAGCTGTTCGAAGCCTTGTGAATATCGGAGCCCGTAATTAGGCGGAATCTTCATGCCGAGTAGCAGCACGCGCGCGCCCGATGCCTGCGAGGCTTTGATGATGCCCTCGAGATTTTGGCGCGATGTCTCGAGGGGGAGGGCGCGGAGGCCGTCGTTACCGCCGAGCTCGACGATGACGATCTGAGGACGGTGTACGGACAGAGCCCTTGGCAGGCGGGCGAGCCCGCCCGTGGTGGTTTCGCCGCTGACGCTGGCATTGATCACTCGGTATCCGTAACCTTGAGCCTTGAGTCGGCTTTGAAGCAAGGCTACCCAGCCCTCGTTGGAGGCCAGACCGTAACCCGCGCTGACGCTATCCCCCAGAACCAATATGGTGGGGCTGTCGTTGCGCGCCGTATTGCCATAGGACCATGCTGGTGCGATCGCAATCAGCAGCGCCAAGACGAAGGAACGTTTCGTGACCAAAGATATCGTCCTCGAAGCCCGTGAACTGTCTAAAGAGGTTAGCAGCCCTGAAGGCAGACTCGCCATTGTGCAGAAGGTTTCCTTTTCGGTTCACTCGGGTGAGTCGGCGGCCATCGTCGGCGCGTCGGGCGCGGGCAAGTCGACACTCCTGGCGTTGCTGGCTGGTCTCGACACGCCGACCTCGGGCAAGGTGCTGCTTGCTGGGGAAGACCTCACCACGCTTGATGAAGACGGTCGGGCTCGTCTTCGCGCTGAGCGCGTAGGCTTCGTTTTCCAGTCATTTCATCTCGTCCCGGCGCTCACGGCACTCGAAAATGTGATGTTGCCGCTCGAGCTTGCAGGCCGCTCCGATGCGAAAACGGGGGCACTTGAGGCGCTTGAGCGTGTCGGCCTGCGTGAAAGAGTCGGGCACTATCCAAGGCAGTTGTCGGGAGGCGAACAGCAGCGTGTCGCCATTGCCCGAGCTTTCGTCGTACGACCGGCGGTTCTTTTTGCCGACGAGCCCACCGGAAATCTAGATACCGTCACCGGCGGTCGAATTGCCGATTTGCTCTTCGATTTGAACGCCGGCTCGGGAACCACCTTGGTTTTGGTCACTCACGATCGAGCACTGGCTGCACGCTGTAATCGTGTTTGGGTGATGGAGGCTGGGCGTCTCGCCCCGGGCTAAGCATGCTACGTCGTTCCGCCGTCCTCGGAGTACGCTTGCTCGGCCGCGAATGGAAATCGGGTGAGCTCGGAATTTTATTGATTGCCCTGATCGTGGCGGTGGGTGCGCTCACTGGAGTGGGTTTCCTCGTGAATCGCATCAGCCAGTCGGTCGCGCTGCAGGCCAATGAGGTGCTCGCGGCAGACTTGCGCCTTGAGTCAGGATCAGCCGCACCAGAAGGAACCTACGTTAGCGAGGCGACGACGCGCGGATTGCGGACGGCGCGTAGCACATCGGTGCTGAGTGTCGTGTTCCGAGATGATCGAAACCAACTTGCCAACGTACGTGCGGTCAGCGAGGGCTATCCGCTGCGCGGCACGGTGGGCGTTGCAGACGAGGCGTTCGGTGTTCCGGTTGCCGTCACCCGTGGCCCCGCGCGTGGAGAGGTCTGGCCCGACTCCAAGCTACTCGCAGCCCTCGAGGTGTCTGTCGGCGATACCCTCTCGGTCGGCGCCGCCACGTTCCGTGTTACCCGCGTGCTCATCACTCGACCCGATCAAGGCGGTGGGTTCGGTGAACTCGCGCCGTCGATGCTCATGCACGCCGATGATTTACCGTCGACTCGGCTGCTTCAGCCAGGCTCTCGTGCAACGCACGCTTTGCTGTTCGCCGGAGAGCGCGATGCTGTCGTGAGCTTCAAGGCTTGGCTCAACAAGACCAAACAACGTGGGCAGCGCCTACTCGATGTCAGTGAGGCGAGTCCTCAAATACAAAATGCGATCGATCGCGCGGGCCGCTTTCTGAGTCTGGCGAGTCTCGTTGCGGTTTTACTCTGCGCGATCGCTGTCGCCATGGCTGCCAGACGCTACGTTCAGCGTCACCTCGATTCCGTTGCCCTACTCAAAACCGTGGGCGCGACGCGCGCATTCACGCTATCGATGAGTCTCGTCCAGCTTTGCATCATCGCGATTGCGGCCGCACTCATCGGATCGGGAGTCGGCTATCTTGCTCAAGAGTGGTTGCTGCGCGCACTCGAGGGGCTGTTGCGCGCGAATCTCCCGCCACCCGATTTATTTCCGCTCGGACTCGGATTTCTCACCGCAATCGCGCTGCTTGCGGGATTCGCCCTTCCGCCTTTGCTTCAGCTGTCTCGAGTACCGGCGATTCGGGTGCTCCGCCGAGACATGGAGCCGCCACCGCCTGTGGTCTGGCTCGCGTTTGGCCCGGCGATCGCTGCCGTCGTTTTTCTTATATGGTGGGTTGTACGTGACGTACGACTCTTCGCTGGTTTTACCGTCGGGCTCACAGTCTTCACGGTGATTCTCGCGCTCGCGGGCTGGGCGATGGTTCGCCTGGCGGGTTCGATGCGAGGCACGGTCGGCGTGTCTTGGCGTTACGGTATCGCGAACTTGAGTCGTCGCCGCGCCGAAAGCGTGGTGCAGATCGTGGCTTTCGGTCTTGGAATCATGGTGCTTTTACTGCTTGCGGTCGTGCGTAACGACTTGCTGACCGATTGGCGCCGAAGTCTTCCAGAAAACTTGCCGAATTTTTTCTTCATCAATATTCCGCCTGATGAGCGCGTGGCGTTTTTTGATTTTCTCGATGAGCAAGGCGCTTCGAGATCTCGTGCATTGCCGATGATTCGGGCGCGGCTCACGCAGATTAACGGGCAGCCGATACAGACCTTGCAATTCATTGATCCTCGTGGCGAAGGGTATTCACGTCGTGACCAGAACATCACTTGGCAAGCCGAGCTCGGCGATGACAACCAGGTCGTGTCGGGACGCTGGTGGACTCCGGCTGAGCATGGACGTTCTCTCGTATCGATCTCAGATGAGTATCAGGAAGGCCTCGGGCTCAAGATCGGCGATCGCATGACGTTCGATATCGCCGGTGAAATCATCGAGGCGGAGGTTGCGAGCGTTCGCAAGATCAAGTGGGATAGTTTCCAGCCCAATTTCTTCATCGTCTTCCCACCGGGACTACTCGATGAGCTCGCAGGGACGTGGATGACGAGCGCCTACTTCAAACCAGGCGATGGACGCGTGATCTCTAATCTGGTTCGCCGATTCCCCAGCGTATCGGTTTTCGATCTCGACGATCTGCTGTCCCAGGTTCGCTCCGTAGTCGATAAAGCCGCGATGGCGGTTCAAAGCGTTTTTGTGTTCACGCTGTTCGCGGGCCTCGTCGTATTGCTCGCAGCCGTGCAGGCTTCGCGCGACGAGCGACGTTACGAAAGCGCGATGTTGCGTACCTTGGGCGCGAGTCGTGGAACAGTAGCGCGTGGCATCTTGGCCGAGTTCAGTGCGCTCGGCCTGCTTTCGGGCCTTCTTGCCGCGACAGGCGCTTCGATCGCTGGATACTTTCTTGCGCAGCAGATACTGCAGGTGTCCTATTCCTTCGATCCTTTACTGTGGTTGTTCGGCTTGTTAGGTGGTGGTGCGCTGGTTGCGGTAAGCGGTTGGCTGGCGACGCGTAGTGTTTTGAAGCAACCGCCGGCGAGCACCTTGAGGGGCGGCTGATCGTACAAACTCCGGAGGTCATCATGACAAGACTCATGTGGTCCAACACTTCGTTTAGGCCTTTGACCTCGCTTCTCGTCATCGCCTTGATCGTTCCGGTCGTTCTTGCGGATACGGGTATCAAGCAGAGCCAAGAGTCGACCAAGCTCGATGCCCGCCAGGTCCAGTTTGTCACCAAGCTTCCCAAGAACGGCACCGCGATAGTGAGTTACCGGGTTCGGTACACCTGGTAGTCCGAGGTTCGTCAGACCCCGCCGAGAAAGTCCTGTTTGCCGACGTCGACCCCCGCCTGCCTGAGCAGGGAGTAGGTCGCGGTCACGTGAAAGTAGAAGTTCGGTAACGCCCAGCGCTGAATGAAGGGCAGGCCATCCATCTCCAACGTCCGGGTTCGTAGCGGCACCACGATGTGACGGGTCTCGGCGCCCTCGAGCTGGGAGGGCTGCACGGTTTTCATCCAATCGAGGGTCTTGTGGACCCTCGCGATCAGTTCGTCGAGCGTCTGCTCCTCATCCGGAAACTTAGGCGGCTCGATCCCGGCCAATCGTGCCGTGCTGTTCTTCGCGAAGTCCGTCGACAACTGAACCTGTCGTTTAAGCGGGAACATATCGGGCGCCAGACGCAGCCCCTCGAGTACCCCCGGCTCCAGCTTTTTCGCCTCGGCATGCGCCTTCGCCTTTCCCAAAATCTGGGCGAGGTTTTGGAGCATGGGGATGAACAGTTCGGACGTACAGGCGTGAACGCTGAGCGACATGTCGGTCTCCGTAGGCGAGTGACTCTTCGATGATCGAACGGCATGGTAACCGTCGGCGATACAATTAGGGGCGTTCGGATACTCTTGCCATTTTGATTCTCCCGAGAAACAATAAGCAGCAATTGGCCTCTCGGAGTCTCACCCATGTCGCAGTTTTGGTCTCCGGCGCATATGGCGACCTTTGCCAAAATCATCGATCTGAACGGATTTTCCGCAGCGGCCAGAGCCCTCGGCGTTCCTAAGGCGGCGGTCAGCCGTGCGATCGCGGAGCTTGAGGATGAGCTCGGGGTGAAGCTCATGACCCGAACGACCCGAAGGCTGACGTTGACCCCGGCAGGTGAGCGGCTGCTCCCAGCGTGTCGCGCCATTCTGCAATCGACGGATGACGCGCGCCGGCTTGCCGGAGAACTCATCGAGTCGCGAGGCGGGCCGCTGCGAGTCTTGGCCGAACCGACCTTCGGGCGGGTACTGCTCGCCCCCCTCGTACCTCGATTCCTCGAGCGGTATCCGAAGATCCCGCTCGAGGTCGAGCTCGGGGACCTTTCCTCCGGACTTCAGGTCGAGCATGACCTCGTGATTCGGGTGGGCGAGGACCCTTCGACTGATCGGGTGTCTCGTGTGCTCGGCGCTCCGCCGGCGATCTTGTGCGCGACCCCGACCTACCTCCAAAAGGCTGGGGAGCCGACCGCCCCAGGCGACTTGGCTCGTTTCGACATGCTTACTCCGGAGACGCCGCCCGGCTCCCTGTTCGTGCTTCGGCTGACTCATGGCAAGCGTCGAGAGGAAGTCAGTATCAGTCCCAAGTTGGCCGTGAATGATCCAGCGCTCCTGCACGCCTCGGTCGCGGCGGGCCTCGGAATCGGTGTGTTACCCGAGTTTTTGTGTCGGCAGGGGCTCGCCTCGCAGCGTCTCAAAAAAGTCCTGCCCGATTGGCGTCCGCCCGAGCAGGCGCCGCTGTATGCGGTGTATCCCGGACGGCTCGCCGAGGACGAGCGGGTCAAGGCGTTTGTCGATTTTCTCGCGGCCAATCTCGTCCCGGCCCTCGCGGGTTAGAATTCGCCATCCCCTGTTATTCAACGTGTCCAGCCCAGGCCGGGCAAAAGGATTTCGACGATGTACCGTGCACCGCTCAAAGATTTGCAGTTTGTCATCCATGAGTTGCTTGATGAGAGCGCTCTGCAGGGCTGTCCGGCCTTCGCCGACTATTCGCCTGAGGTTGCCGATGCGATTCTCGAAGAGGCCGGCAAGTTCGCTGAGAACGTCCTCGATCCGCTCTACAAGAGCTCTGATCGTGAGGGCGCGCGCTGGACACCTGAAGGTGTCGTGACGCCGAAGGGTTTCAAGGCGGCCTATCAGCAATATGTCGAAGGGGGCTGGGCGGGACTGCGTGCTTCGCAAGAAAGTGGCGGCCAAGGCGCGCCCACGATGATCGGAACGGCCGTCGAAGAAATGTGGGCGGCTTCGAACTTGTCATTCAAGCTGTGCCCGATGCTGACGCAGGGCGCCGTCGAGGCGCTTGAGCATTACGGCACGGATCATCAAAAAAATCTCTTTCTGCCGAAAATGGTGAGTGGGGAGTGGACGGGTACCATGAACCTGACCGAACCTCAGGCGGGTTCGGACCTCGCCGCCATCCGCACGCGCGCCACACCCGAGGGTGATCAATATCGCGTGTTCGGCCAAAAGATTTTCATCACGTACGGCGAACACGATTTAACGCCGAACATCATTCATCTCGTTCTGGCGCGCATCGATGGTGCTCCGCCGGGCGTGAAGGGCATCTCGATGTTCATCGTGCCCAAGGTGCTCGTGAATGACGATGGATCGCTCGGCGCACGCAACGACGTGCAGTGCATTTCGATCGAGCACAAGCTCGGCATCCACGGCGGCCCAACTTGCGTCATGGCTTACGGTCAAAAAGACGGCGCGATCGGTTATCTCGTCGGCGAGCTCAATCGCGGACTCGAATACATGTTCGTCATGATGAATGCGGCGCGCCTTTCCGTGGGTCTCGAGGGTTACGCTGTCGCGGAGCGCGCGTTCCAACAGGCCGCCGAGTGGGCTCGCACCCGTGTGCAGGGCAAGCCTCCGGTTGCTCTCCCTCCGGGACCTGCGCCGATCATTCATCACCCTGACGTCAAGCGCATGGTGTTGACGATGCGCTCGCAAGTTGAGGCGCTGCGCGCAGTCGCACTCTATGGGGCCTATCAACTCGACGTCGGCGGAAAGCATGCAGATGAAGCGGTGCGTCGCGCCGCGCAAGCTCGAGGTGATCTGCTCATTCCGGTGATCAAGGGCTGCAGCACCGAGGCGGGCATCGAGTTGGCATCGCTCGGCGTGCAAGTTCATGGCGGTATGGGCTTCATCGAAGAGACCGGTGCGGCTCAGGCCTATCGAGACGTACGCATCACCACGATTTACGAGGGGACGACGGCAATCCAGTCCAATGATTTCATTGGGCGCAAGATTGCACGTGATCGGGGCGCGGCGATGGCGGCGCTTATCGCCGATATGCGTCGCGAACTCGCGGCGATCAAGGGCGGTGACTCTGCCATCGAAACTGTACGCACTGACGCGCTCGCGGCTGTCGATGCGCTCGAGGCAGCGGTTCGCCAGATTCTCGAGTCGTTCGCCCAAGGGCCCGAGCGTGCTTTGGCCGTTTCGGTACCGATGTTGCGACTTGCGGGTTATGTGCTTGGCGGCTGGTTGCTCGCAAAGTCGGCGGACGTCGCCGCTCGAAAGTTGGCGGCAGGCGCCGGAGACAAAGATTTCCTTCGTGGCAAGATTACCTCGGCGCGTTTCTATGCCGCGCACGTGCTGCCGCAGGCGCAGGCTCTGGTCAAAGTGGTGACCGCGGGCGCCTCGAGTGTGCTCGAAGCCGATGCGGCGATCCTCTGACCGAGGGTGCGTCGTGAATACCGAGCTTGACTGGATATCCCGGCGCGAGTTTCTCGTCGGATCGGTTACAGCATTGGGTGTGGCGAGTGGAGCGTCTTAATCGTCAACCGCGCATTCGATCACGGGAAAATCTTTGCGCGGCTCAAAGATAGGTCGCTTCCCTAACGGGCGGGCGACACCGACTGTCCGACTTGCGACAGCGTCAGATGATCGTCGAGGCCGTCGCGTAAGATCTCGAGGAATCAACCCAAAACGACGAAATCGGCTGATCGGCGCTCGATGGCGCGGGCTTTGACCTCGGGCACTACCGCCAAGTGCAGCGGGTGGCTCTGGTAAGCCTCGAGAGCTGCCCGGTCGACGAATTCGCTGTAGAGCACGACGTCCGAGGCGTTGGCATCCTCGATGAAATTGACCCCGACCTTGATCTTGAGCAATCCGGGAATCTTGCCGGCAAGACTCTCGAGCAATGACTTGATCAACTCGGCATCTGCCGTTTTGGAGGCGCCTTCGCGAAGACGCCACATGACGATGTGCTTGACCATATCTACTTCCGCAAGGTTTTGAACGCTGCGAGGGCAGCCTCGCGCGAGGCTTTGAGATCGACGATCGGAGTAGGGTAGGATTTTGTGCCTTCACCAGAGAGCTCTGGAATCCAGCGTTTGATGTATTCGCTCTGCGGATCGAATTTTTCGGCCTGGCTTTCAGGATTGAAGACTCTGAAGTAGGGCGCTGCATCGGCGCCGCAACCCGCAGCCCATTGCCAGCCGAGCGTGTTACTCGCGAGTTCGGCATCTACGAGCGTGTCCCAGAACCAACGCGCGCCATGCAGCCAATGCATGCGCAGGTTCTTCACCAGAAACGACGCCACGACCATGCGCACGCGGTTGTGCATCCAGCCGGTTTCCCAGAGCTCACGCATCCCTGCATCGACGAGCGGAATCCCTGTTTTTCCACGTTGCCACGCCGCGAGCTCCCGAGTGTTCTCTCTCCACGGAAAGCGAATGAAATCGGAACGCAACGGCTCGTTCGTCGTTCGGGGAAAGTGATAGAGCAAATGGTGAGCGAACTCCCGCCAGCCGATCTCCGCCATGAATTGACTGCTTCGCCACTTGGGTGCGGCATGCCAAACCTGTCTGGGTGAGAGCTCGCCGAAATGAAGATGCGGTGAAAGTCTCGAGGTTCCTGACTGCGCTGGAAAATTGCGGGCTTCACCGTAATGTTTGACGGGGCCCTCAAGGAACGTCTCGAGGTGTTCTTTGGCGCCACGCTCGCCAGGATGCCAAGTCCTCGCCATTCCCTCGTGCCAGGGAATCTCCGGCATCAAGTCGAGCGACTCCAGTTTCACGCCGGAGGGCCACTTGGCCGGCGCCGAGATTTTTTTGGGTGCGGGCAGAGGCGCGGGCGGCTCGATACTCGCGGAGACTTTGCGCCAGAACGGGGTGAATACCTGAAAGGGCTTCCCGCTCAGGTTCTGAACGTCCCAAGGTTCGATCAGTAGCGCCGCATTGAAACTGCGTACCTCGATGTTTTCGGTGCGTAACGTTTCTTTGATTCGCCGGTCGCGCTCGATGACCAGAGGCTCATAACGCCGGCTCCAATACACCGCGTCCGCGCCCGTCTCGCGAATCAGTTTCTTGATCGCGGCCAGCGAGTCGTCAGCCTGCCGAATCAAAAGCTTCGAGCCCGCTTTTTCGAGATCTTTGGCGAGCGAGGTCAAGGATCGATGCAGCCACCACCTCGAGGCGCCGCCTGGCGCCCACTCGCCTTCCTCTTCAGGGCACCAAAGAAAAACCGGGATGACGGGCTTGTCGCGGGTGAGCGCTGCGCGTAAGGCCGGGTGATCGGCGAGGCGAAGATCTTGTCTGAACCAGAGTAGGGTGGCACTCATAGAATTACTCGGCATGGTTGGCGATCACGCGTGCGACGGCATCGATGGCGACGGTTCTCGGGGAACTCTTTCGCCAAATCGCGCCGATACTACGAGTGGGAACGGGTTTGACGAAGGGCTTAAACACCAGGCCTTTTGGCGTGGCATGACTGCCGCGAGTTGCGAATTCCGGCATGAGCGTGAGACCTGCTCCTGAGGCGACCATCTGTCTGAGCGTTTCGATACTGGTGGCGCGGAAGTCCTGTTTCTCGTGCACATCGATTCGGTTACAGACGTCGAGCGCTTGATCACGCAGGCAATGACCATCCTCGAGCAGCAGTAGCGTTGCGCCTTTGAGATCACCCACCTTGAGCTGCTTTCGTACGGCGAGCGGATGATCAGCCGGAGCCGCGACGACGAAGGGCTCGTCGTACAGCCGTCGCGAGGCGAGACCGTCGAGATCCACTGGTAGCGCCAATACTCCCATGTCGATCTCACCCGCTTTCAAGCGCTCGAGCATCGTCGCCGTTTGATATTCGTAGAGCATGAGCTCAAGGTGAGGCAGCGTTTTACGCAGTCGTGGAGCGACGACGGGCAGCAGATAAGGACCGATGGTCGGCAAGAAAGCGACCTTTAGGCGACCTGCAAGCGGCTCACGATGGGCTTGGGCGATGGCGACTACTTCGTCGCTCGCTTCGACGATACGTCGGGCTCGGGCCACGATCTCTGCACCGGCGGGCGTCAGGAGCGCCTTGCGCGGTTGACGCTCGACGAGAGGGACACCTAGATAATCCTCGAGTTTCTTGAGTTGGGCCGACAAGGTGGGCTGACTGACGAAACAACGTTCCGCGGCTTGGCCGAAATGTCCGGTGTCGGCGATCGCGACGAGATAACGCAAATCCTTTAGTTTGATGTCAGCCATGGGGCGGGTCCCTCGCCGGAATTCGATAAATAGCGTCTATCGAAATCATCACATCAATCGATTGGATTGTCGAGCCGAGGGTCGCCAAGATGCGCGCCCGGTTCGAGTCTAACGCAAGGAGCATCTCATGATCGGCATCGGACAGCAGTTTCCCAAGTTCGCCCTGACGGGCGTCGTCACCAACGACATCAAGACGGCTTTCCAGCCGTTCACCAACGCCTCGGCCGCCGGCAAGTGGCAGATCGTTTTCTTTTGGCCGAAGGACTTCACCTTCGTGTGCCCGACCGAGATCGCCGCCTTCGGCAAGCTGAACAAAGAATTCACGGCGCGTGACGCGCAGGTCTACGGCGTCAGCACCGACAGCGAGTTCGTACACCTCGCCTGGCGCAGTAGCAAGTCGGAACTGAAGGATCTGCCGTTCCCGATGCTCGCCGATATCAAGCGCGAACTGACGAGCGCTCTCGGCATCATCGACGCAGAAGCCGGTGTCGCTCAGCGCGCGACCTATATCGTCGATCCGCAGGGTGTGATCCGCTTCGTCTACATTACCGACCTGAACGTTGGCCGTTCGCCAGACGAAGTGCTGCGTGTTCTCGATGCGCTGCAGACGGACGAGCTTTGCCCCTGCAATTGGCAGAAGGGCGAAGACACCCTCAAGGCGGCCTGATCATGACCGCCCTCGAGCAACTTCGGGACTCGATTCCCGATTACGCCCGCGACCTCAAGCTGAATCTCGGCTCGGTGCTCACCGTTCAAGGCGCACCGGGGCTCACCGCGAAGCAGATTTGGGGTACGGCGCTCGCCACAGCGATCGCCTCGCGCCATCTGCCTCTCGTTCGGGCGATCGAGACGGCGGCGCGCGCGGAGCTCGATGAGGCGGGCATCAGCGGTGCGAAAGCCGCTGCTGCGATCATGGGCATGAACAACGTGTACTACCGCTTCCTGCACCTCGTCGGTGATGCGGAGTATCAGTCCATGCCGGCACGACTGCGGATGAACGTGATGGCAAACCCCGGGATCGACAAGCTCGACTTCGAGTTGTACTCGCTCGCGGTGTCTGCGGTGAACGGTTGCGGTCTTTGCATCGAGTCACACGAAAAGTTGCTGCGCAAGCACGACATCGGGCGCGACTCGATTCAGAGCACCGTCCGAATTGCTGCGGTGATTCACGCCGTGGCGTGTGTCCTCGAGCAAGGCTTCGCAGAACAGGCGGCGGAACTCGCTGCTTAATGGGTCGCCGCGCGGAAGCGCGGCGCTCCTTTACACCCCGGAGTCTTGCGGAGAGTTACCCATCAATCGATCGACGAGGCGAGTGGTGTGACTACTCGATCGGGTGTGCCGCGCGACGAGTGAGTACACCGCGGGAACGACGAGCAGGGTCAGGAATACCGATACCAAGGTGCCATAGAACACGACTACTCCGATGGGCTCGCGCTGTTCGGCGCCCGCACCGGATGCGAGCAGGAATGGAATGGCACCAAAGGCCGTGCAAAGACTGGTCATCAACACCGGTCGTAGACGTACGGCTGCGGCTTGTACGACGGCTTCCTTGAACTCGATTCCGCGTTCGCGGAGTTGGTTAGCGAACTCGACGATCAATACGCCATTCTTCGCTGCGATGCCGATGAGCATGATCACGGCGATCTGACTGAAGATGTTCACGCTCATGCCGTGCAGTTGCAGTCCGAACACGGCACCGAGCAGCGCGAGCGGAACGGTCACCATGATGATCGCGGGATGCACGAAGCTCTCGAACTGTGCCGCCAGCACCAGGAAGACGATGATGACCGCGAACAGCAACGTGATCCAAAGCTGGCCGCCGCTCCGTGCATAATCGCCGGAGTCGCCGTCCCACATGAGTGTGGCGCTGGGGGGCAGTTCTCGAGCGACGGTCTGCTCGAACCACTCGATGGCCTCGCCCATGGTGTAGTCATCGGCGAGTCCTGCGCCGATCTCTACCGCACGGAGTCGATTGAATCGACTGAGCTCAGTGGCCCCTGCCGTCTCCGTGAGACGTACCACGCTCGAGAGGGGAATGAGCTCCCCCGATCGATCGGAGCGGACCATCAGGTTGGTCAGGTCCGTCGTCGTGGCACGCTCATCGGCGCGACCTTGTAGGACGACGTTGTACTCACGACCGCGATCGATGAACGTCGTCACGATACGTGACCCGAGCATGGTCTCGAGCGTCCGACCGACTGTTTGCAGCGATACGCCAAGATCTGCCGCTCGATCGCGATCGATCGCGACACGGATCTGCGGTTTACGGGGCTGGTAACTACTATCCACACCGGTCAGGCCGGGGTTTTGTTCGGCGAGCTGGACGAGTTTGTCGGACCACTCCGCGAGCGTCTCGTAATCGGGGCCCCCGAGAACCGCCTGAACGGGCTTGCCCCAGCCACCACGCATATTTCCACCGGCCATGGTGTTGGCGCGGACGCCTGGAAGGTCGCCAAGCTTGCGTTGCAGTGACGTGGCGATCTCTTGCGCAGAGCGATCGCGCCCACTCCAATCATTGAGTACGAGAATAAGTCGAGCGGAGTTCACCCCTCCTGCGCCATCGAACCCGGCGGGAACGCGCAGCGTCACGCGACGAACATCTCCCGTGTCGACTTCGCTCTGGGCGATCGCTTCGAGTCGACGGCCATATTCTTCGGTGTATTCGAAACTGGCACCTTCAGGCGCCTGTAGCATGACAAATACTCGACCAACATCTGCTGACGGCATGAACTCGGAAGGCAGAGCTCGGAAACTGAGGGCGCCGAGAAAGCCGAGCCCGAGAACGGAACCGACGATCAGCCATGGGCGGCGCATGAGTTGCCGTAAGCGACGCTCGTATTGATCGGAGAGCGTCTTGAAAAAACCTTCGATGAGTATCGCAAACCGACCGTGCTTCGTTTCCTGTTCGGGCGGCAAACGTGAGGCCATCATCGGCGTCAAGGTCAGCGCAACGACGGCAGAGAACAAGACCGAGGCGGCTACCGTCAGGCCAAACTCGCGGAACAGCCGACCGTTATCGCCCGGCAAGAAAGAGAGCGGTACGAATACTGCAACGAGCGTCAGGGTTGTCGCGATGACTGCGAAGCCGATTTCGCTGCTGCCGCGGATTGCCGCGACGATCGGAGGTTCATTCAGTTCGGCACGTCGATGAATGTTTTCGAGGACCACGATCGAGTCGTCGACGACAAGTCCGATCGCGAGCACCACGCCTAACAGTGTGATGACGTTGAGTGAGTAGCCAAGCGCATAGACAAAGATGAATGCAGCAATCACCGACACCGGGATGGTGACCGCCGGAATGATCGTGGCGCGAAGCGTTCCGAGAAATCCGTAGATGACGACAAGCACTGAGATGAACGCGAAGATCACTGCAATCAGCACTTCGCGCAGTGCAGCCTGAATGGCTACACCGTTATCGACGTTGACGACCAGGGAGGAGCCTTTCGGCAGACTCTTTTGCAGGCGTTCAACTTCTGCACGGACTCCTTGGACGACCTCAAGAACGTTGGCTTTAGAGTTCGCTTCGATGCCGATACCAACCCCGGCACGGCCATTCGTACGCAGCAGCGTTCGATCGCTCTCGGCAGCGATTCGGACGTCTGCCACTTCGCCGAGGCGTACGAGATGTCCGTCGGAGTTACGACCGATGACGAGATTTCGGAAATCTTCCTCGGTATCGAGCCCGACCTCGGTCCGCAGCGAGAATTCCCGCTGTTGTGATTCGATGCGTCCAGCGGGTAGCTGCACATTCTCACGACGTAGCGCCGTTTCGATATCGCCAACGGTCAGCGCCCGGGCTGCGAGAGCCTGACGATCGATCCAGATGCGCATGGCCGCACGCCGTGCGCCAGACAGCGCCGCACGCGAAACTCCGGGCACCGTCGAAAGACGATCGACGATATACCGCTCGGCGTAGTCCGTCACTTCAAGCGGAGTCATTGCCTCCGAGTTGAAGCTGAGGAACATCACCGATTCGGCATTGGCATCCGCTTTGACGACCTGAGGCGGATCGGCTTCCGGGGGAAGTTGTGTGAGCACGCGCGAGATTCGATCACGGACGTCGTTAGCGGCATCGTCGATGTCGCGCGCAACATCGAACTCGACTCGAATGCTTGATCGCTCGTCGGAGCTATCCGACTCGAGTTTGAGGATTCCCTCGACCCCCGCGATTCGATCCTCGATGACTTGGGTGACTTTGTTCTCGACCACGTTGGCCGATGCACCGCGGTAGATGGTGGTGATCGACACGACCGGACGATTGATGTCCGGGTACTCGCGCAGGGTCAATCGCTCGAGCGCGACGAGACCGAAGATCACCAGCATCAAGCTGAGGACGGTCGCGAAGACCGGTCGGCGGACGCAGAATTCCGAGAGCTTCATGCACGAGGCTCGGCGATCACCTTGCCGCCGTCGCGAACGCGCTGAGTACCTTCCACGATGACGGCTTCAGCGCCATCGAGACCCTCGAGGATCGCCACATATCCCGGCTCACGTCCGCCCGTTCGGACTTCACGCCGAATCGCTTTTCCGTCAATGACGACGAAAACATAGGTTTTTCCCTGTTCGGGCACGAGCGCTTCTTCCGGGATAATGAGTGTATCGATAGGTTTGCCGCGCAGCCGAGCGCTCATGAACAAACCTGGACGCAGCGCGCCGTCTGAGTTCGCGAGTTCAGCGCGTACCCTGAGTGCACGAGTGACGGGGTCGATACGCGAGTCGATCGCCGTGATCTTGCCGGCGAACACACGATCACCCAGACCTTCAGCACGAGCCTCTACGGGCAGACCGAGTGATAAATCTTTGAGAAACGACTGGGGCACCGTGAACTCGAGCTTCATTACCGAGGAGTCGTCGAGCGTGGTGATGACGGTGCCGGGGTTCACGAGGCCGCCCGGGCTGACTTTTCTCAGCCCCGTACGTCCTGCGAAGGGCGCACGAATGACGGTATCTTCGAGACGTGCCCGTGCAGCCGCGACCCGTGATTCACCGGTTTTCACTGCCGTCTCGAGTTGATCGAGCTGAGCCTTGGAAAGCGCCTGAGTGACCGAGAGGTCGCGCCCGCGATTGAACTGGTTACGCGACTCCGCGAGGTTGGCTTCGGCCTCTGCAAGCGCTGCCGCCGCTTGCGCACGGTCGAGCTCCACGAGCACTGTCCCGGCTGCGACGAGCTGTCCCTCAGCGAACCGAATACGAGTGATGACGTTTGCGATCTTGGAAGTGATCTCGACGGATTCCCGCGAGAGCGCGGTTCCCACGGCCTCGATTTGAGGGCCGAAAGGGCGACGATCGATCTTGGCCGTGATGACCTTAGCGGGGGGAGGGCCGCCCGAGCCTGCCGGGCGATCACTGCCCGAAGCCCCTGTAGGCCCATTTCCGCCACAGCTCGCGAGCACGAAGAGAGTGCCGAGCAAAAGTGAACCAAGAACAGCGCGAGGCATGGTGGAGATCATCGGTGATATCGGGGTCCGAGGTTGGGCCCGGGATTCTACATATAAGGAGGGTAGATTCCATTGGGACTTCCCCCCAAGCCAACTTTTGATCACACCACCCGGTGCCGAGTTCCTCCCGCCCGCCAATCCGCGACGTTGGCGGCCACCTCATCCAGGCAACGCTGGCGAGATTCGACGGCCGCCCAAGCGGTATGCGGCGTGACGATCAGGTTGGGCAGGTCCGGGGCGAACAAGGGGCTGCCGCCGACGGGGGGCTCCATGGGGAGCACATCGATGGCCGCCCCACCTAGGCGGCCATTTCTTAGGGCGGTCGCAAGAGCGTCGACGTCGACGAGCCCGCCGCGCGCCGTATTGACGAGAATAGCGTCGCGCTTCATGAGTGCGAGCCGCCGTTCGTCGATCATATTCGTGGTGGCCGAGGTCAGTGGGCAGTGCAGTGTCACGACATCCGCGCAGCGCAGCAGATCATCGAGATCGAGTCGTCCGTCGATGGGTGTTCCGCCAGGACGATTCGCGACGAGGATGCGCATCCCCAGCGCCTTCTCACAGGCTTGCGCCACAGCTTGACCCAATACCCCCCAGCCGACGACTCCTAGCGTGCGCCCACGCAATTCGCGTATTCGATGACCGAGCAAGGTGAACTGCGAGCCCTTCGCCCAAGTTCCGTCGCGTGCCTCGCGCGAGTAGTCAGGTAAGTGGTGTGTCAGCGATAGCAAAACCCCCAGCACATGCTGAACCACGGAGGGCGTGCAGTAGTCGGTGACGTTACAGACAGCGACACCGCGTTCCCGCGCGGCCTCGAGATCGAGGTTATTGGTTCCGGTCGCCGAGAGTGCGATGAGCCGCAATTGCGGAGAGTTCTCGATGATGCTTCGATCAAGTCTGAGTTTGTTGGTCATCACGATGGCGTGACCGGCGATACGCTCGAGCACCTCGGGCTGCGGCGTCGCAGGAAGCAGCGTGAGACCTGGCGCTGCGGCCTCAAGTCGAGCAGTCTCGAGATCGCCGCTACCCAAGGTTGCAAAATCGAGGAAGACGGACCTCATCGTCTGACGATCAGAGCAATCGAGATCAAAATACCAGGCGCATCACACTTTCAGCGATACACGCAGGCTTCGGCGCGCCCTCGATCTCTACGGTGTATTGCTCAGTGACCTGCAATACATTGGGAGCAACTTGCTCTACCGCTTGTAACGTGAATCGGCCACGAATCTTCGAGCCGACACGGACGGCATTCGGAAATCGAAGTTTGTTGAGTCCGTAGTTGATGACATTTCGAACACCAGGAGCGATAGGTTTGCTGGCATCCACCAGGCCTCGCAGCGGAACGCTCAGCGACAGTGTCAGGTAACCATGGGCGATTGGTGCGCCGTAAGGGGACTCGCGAGTCGCGCGCTCGACATCAACGTGTATCCACTGGGGATCGTCAGTCGCTGCGGCGAAGGCGTTGATACGTTCCTGCGAGATCATCATCCAGTCACTGACATGAACCTCGTGGCCGACTCGGGCTTGAAGGGCGGCGAGGGCGGAGGCGATCGCATTTTCGGTCATCGGTGCATCTTCCCGTCTGCTCGTAGGGAGCTGCGAGGCTAACCTAAACTGCGTTCGCCGTGGATGGCTGTAGGCGAGAATCAGGGGGGGATCATGCGACTTTGCATCACCGTTTTTTCTGCAGTCTTTGCTGCGGCCTTGTCGGTCGCGCAGCCCGATACGGCGCGAAACGCTGAAAAAATTGCCGTGCTGGTGACCGACTGGACCGAGCCCGAAGGGATCGACCCGCTCTACCGAAGGCAGGTCCTCAACCGCAGTTTTGGGGCGAGCGCATCCGCGATGGATGAACCCTGTACTGAGGATTTCGTCGGAACCCCGCCGTTTCGACAGCAGCTGGGGCTGATTCCATATTTTCTCGGCTTCAAGACGCGTGGGCTGGAGGGCGCCTACGACGCGATGGGATTGTATCGGCGCTCCTCCGACGGTTTGCACTGGGTCTCCATCTACGACCCGAGGGTAAGGCTTTCAGTCAAGGACGTCCCGGATCTGCCGGGAATGATCACGCCCGCGAAGGACATGAAGAATCCCCAGCAGCGCTCCTTCTGGGCAATCGATCCACGTGACGGTACGAATTATCTCGAGGGCGTCGTCATGATCGGCGCGAGTTCGAGAGGCCCGGGTCCTAATCCGCTCGCGATGCCCAATGGCATTCGCGACGCCGACGAACTCTCAATGGCCTCGGGCATCACCGATTTCAGCATCCTGCATGACGATCTGAAGCCGCGACTGTCACCCATGACTGAGGAGGTCAAACAGAAGACAAGTCGCATTCTTCACCAAATATTCGGCGATCAGATCGACGTCCGCTTCGGTGCGTACTCACCAACGACTGGCCTCACGCGTTTCGAAGAGGATGTCGCGCTCGATTTCGCGCGAGAAGGCTTTCGGAAAATGGTGCTCGTTCGTGAAACGACCGATAACAACAATTACGCCAACAACTTCATGACACGCGGCTATATTCAACGCGCGCTATGTCTGTCGGGACACCGCGATACGTTTACTTATCAGCAAGCGCGACAGGTCGGGCGTACTCCCGAGTACAACCTCGCACTGCTGCACGTGGCAAAGAAACATTTCGATCGGTTACCGCGCGGGTCGGAAGTGGCTGTGCTTTATACGACTTACGGCTTGCCTTTCCCAGATCGGGCGGGCGCTGGTCCATTTTCGGCGCCACATCCTTGGTCGAAAGAGGTGTATCACGAGAACGCGTACAACAACTACATCTCGTTCAAGCGATACCTCGAGGCGTATTTTGGCGATCGCTATACCTTGAGATTCAATCCTGTCGGAAAGTCTGGAGATATCCGACTCGATAACTACTACTCCTACGGTTTGTCATTACCGCAGGATTTCACGTCCACAGATCCTGAAAACAGATTTCGAACACTTCGCGAAAATATTGATTTGGCTAAGCGAGACGGGCGCCGCGAGATTCTCGTACTGTTGTCGCACTGGTATCACGACGGTCGCGATCCCTTACTCGCGATTAGAAAAATGCAGCATATTCCGCTCAACTCCCGAACCGACCTGCGTCAAGGTAAGCGTTGGGTCGAGTGGTGCGAGCGCGTGGACTCTCCGACGCCTATCGAGTGCAACCCGTCAGATTCGTCGATCGTGAAGCTTCAGTATTCCGAAACCTTCGATGCCTGGGGTCGAGAGTTCTCGATCGGATATGCAAACAACATCCGAACTGCCGTTGAGCGCTTCGGCGTGTTCCCCGTCGGTACGAATCTGTCGATCGCTGCGAGGGGCGCGGTCGATCGTGAGGGAGGCGGTAGCGTCGAGGTAAAGTCGGGCGCATTGCGCGGCTCGAAGCTGGTGATCGCCAGAGACGCCTATCCTGGTGAACCCGAGTCCTTCGATGCTAAGAATTATCGGGCGTTTCGTGACCCGGCCGACAACCTCGTTTCTGCTTGGGACAGCTTTGAGGCGTATATCGGCTCGCAGAGCGTCCCGGTTCAGCATCTGCGCGACCATGGTGAGCCGGTGAGCCCGGCGGTACTCATGGGGCCTTACCGCACTATCGTCAATCGGCCTGCGACGATCACGCTGCCGATTACAGGCAAGCGGAAGCTCACGACCGACGAAATCTCCCGATTGAAAGCCTTTGTCTACAACGAAGCATCTCTCGGATGGGATCCAGTATTTCTACCTGCCGGCTCAATGCCATTGCGATATGACATCAAAACGCGAACCGCAAGTTTTGATACCCAAGTTCTCGGTGTGTTTGCGTTGGTCGTCACAGTCGAAGGATGGACGCCGACCCAAGGCATGCGTCATCGATATCCGGTGGGTATCGACGCAGTCGATTTAAGTATCGGACTCACCGCCGGCACCGCGCCTTGAGCGCAGGGCCTATTTCACTCATCTCATGCTCATGCGCTTTCTGACGAGCTCGCCCGCCTCCTGATAGGTTTGAGGCAGTTTGTCTAGGAAGGCATTGGGCTGAAAGAGCGGCTGATACTGCTGCAAGATCGGCAGCAGGATCGCCATGGGCAGTTCTTGTACTCGGCGAGTTTTTCGGAAATCAGCGATGGGGACCCGAGCGGTGATGATGTCCTCGTGATGATTATCCGTCTCCGCAAGTACGCTTCCTCGCGGATCGACGATCACGGTGCCCTGATCGCGCGTTCCCGATGATTCCGGGAAGCCAATGTTGTTGGGTGACACCGCATTACCGACGCCCAAGGTGTAGATCCGAGTGGATCGCGCTGTCGCCTTCGCGGTTTCGGCGTTGCTCCCGCCGGTGACCGAAAGCACGAGCACCTCCGCACCTTTGAGTGCAAGACAGGTATAAAGAAGAGGCTCGTTACCCACCGCGGTGATTGCGATATTGCCGATATCGGTGCGAGCGACGGGCATCACGGCATCCCAGCCGTACATTTCGACATAGCGGTCGAGCACGTCGTAAACGGTTGTACCGATGAGGGCGCCGTCACCAAAAAGCCCCAAGATATTTCGCGCCTTCCACTGTTTGCTCACGATCTTGCCGTCGGGGCCAGTAAGCACCGACATGTTAATCACGTGATCCAGCCAATCTTTTTCTTTGGCGTAGCAACCCCAGGAGATGTAACAACCATAGCGACGTGCGCGCTCACCGATGGCCTCCGACTCGGGACCGGGGAGTTCGAAAGCGATTTGGTTGAGCTCCTTCCGATTCCAAGGCTGAAAGCCCTGGATCGGGAACTCATGCATGGCGATGAGGTCTACCTTCGAGCCCCAGCGGCGCTCACCGTTCCATTCCTCCGGCGAGTTCTGCGACAGGTCGATGAGGCGCAGCACGCGATCGAGATTACGCTTGAGCGTTTTCGCGCGATCTCGAAGATCGATTGAATACAGCTGCGATTGCACGGCAGCGACATTGATCGAGTCTTGCTTGAGCGCTACGGTCGAGTATTGACCGCGATTGGCCACTTGAATGTCGTTCGTCGCTGAGGAGGTCGAGGTGCCCTGCGCTTTGGCATCGGTAACGCCATCACGGCCGGCGATGGCCGCAACGCTGGCAATCGCAGCACCCGCGAGTAAGGAACGTCGATCGATTTTCGAAATTTTTCTGGCCATGCGTGTCAAGTCCTCTGCAGGGTTGAATCACAAAAAAGCTCCCGGTCACCCGACGATATGCCTACAAGTTTTCAAAGACAATCGAAAATCATGCGATGGCCACTCGACGGCGGGACATTGTAAAATTCACGTCGTAAATCAGCGAACCTAATGCCAAGGAGGCATGTTGATCATGGACGATTCCCGTTGAGGGTTGGCCCTGCCGTGGGTGACGATTATTGTTTTTGCAGTCGCCCCCTGGTCCAGCGGAATGGCCCAAACCGTCGAGCAAGACACTCTCGCGCCCGATGAAGTGGTGGTGACGGCTCGCAAATCGTCCGAATCCCTCATCAATGTCCCGCTCGCGATAACGGCGTTCACGGCCGAAGCCATTGAGGTGAGAGGTATCGCCAACCTCGATGACATCGCGTCATTGACTCCTGGGCTGACATTTTCCAACGTACTCGGCGACTTTCTTCCCGCCCCCGTCATTCGTGGAGTTGCGCCGATCGATATCTTCGGCGAGCTCAATACGGCAGTTTTCTTTGACGGTGTCTTCGTGTCTGGACGCGAGGGGATCAATTTCAACCAACTCGATCTCGAGCGCATCGAGGTAGTCAAAGGCCCGCAGGCGTCTCTATATGGTCGGAATGCATTCAGCGGCGCAATCAATTACGTGTCGGCTAAGCCGGGCGATATGTTTAAGGCTCGCGCGACTCTCACCGCAGGGAATCGCGGGAAGCGACTCGCATCCCTGACGCTGAGCGGCCCGATCGTCGGCCGTTTAAAAGGTCGAGCCACCTTTCTTCATGACGAGAGGGATGGGTCGTACAAAAATCAGTATTCGGGACCAGGCCGCAGCGCGACGATTGGCGGATACGAGTTTTCGACCTTCAATGGGGCTTTGTTGTGGGACGCTGGGGCTCCGTTTGCTGCTGAGCTCGGCCTCTACGTCTCGAGCGATGATGTCGATAATACGGCGACTACTGGCCTCGCCATGAACTGTGAGGATCGGCGAGTACGCGATCAGAGCCTCGGCTTGAGCGGCAGCATCGGCGGCACCACTTATCCTCGCTCGAGTCGGTTGCTCAATTATTGCGGCAAGCTACCGTCGATCGATCGTAACGCTCTGACAACCATGCCGGATGCAACGGGCGAAAAGCGACATCTCATCCGTGGTTATCTCAAACTCACCCACGATCTGGCTGGAGGCACTCTCGAGGCGATTACTGGCTACTCTCGTGTCAAGCAGGGCTATCTCGTCGATGGTTCACGCAATACCGGAAATACGGTGTGGTTCACGTATCAGCCCGCGCCGTTGTCGCCGTTCCCGCTTGGTGCGGGGGTATTTGGTACGCGATCGGGGCCGCTCAAGAAATTTCAGACCGGGTTGCTGCAGGTCGGCGGCGTAGACAACACCTTCGATAAAAGTCAGGAGGTTCGCTTCGCCAGCGATCGCGGCAAGTCCTTACGCTATTCTTTGGGCCTCTACTACTACGAAACATCATCAGGTAGCGGTATCGACGGAGCAATTGCAACGAGTCCGCTCCCGGCTGATTTTGGTTCGTTCTGTCTCGCTTGTACGTCTCTCGGGCCGACGACGGTTGTCGATTTTGTCCGTGACGGTGGCAATGCGGTATTTCTTCCATGGTTCCGCGACCCCTCGGGTGGGGCGGGCTTCGGTGCGGTCATCATCGAAGACGCATCCGCGCCCTCGGCGTTTGGTTCCATCGAGTACGAAGTCACCGATCAACTCACGGCATCCGCCGAGGCGCGATACACCGACGAAAAGAGATCCTTCATCAACAAAAACACGCGAGCTAGTCGCGAGAACACTTGGGGCCTGTTTAGTTGGCGTAGCACGCTGCGATACAAACCGTCAGAGCGCATGACGTTTTTCGCAAGTCTCGCGCACTCGGAAAAATCCGGCGACTTTGATCCGACGAGAGTGCGCTTTGTCGATAACGCTGCGGTTGAGGTGACGGTTCCGGCTCCGTTCGATCCGGAGACGCTCAAGAGTTACGAGCTTGGCGTGAAAGCAGAGTTTCTTGATCGTCGACTGGGCGTAGAGTTCGACGTCTATCAACTCGATTGGTCCGATATCGTTATCCCGCAGGTCATCTCGAGAATCGATGGCCGCGAGATTGTCTCTGCAACCGGCGTCAACGTGAATGCAGGAGATGCGACTGTCAAAGGTATTGAGCTTGCATTGTTTGCGAGACCTCTCCCAGGCTTGGAGTTGAATGTGGGCGCGTCGTTCGCCGACCCGACCTACGAGAAGGCACAGATCGAAACGTTCGGGGACTTCCCCAGCTTTGCGCCGACGGGTGATGTTTCCGGAAACCAGATTCTGCGAACGTCGAAGGTGCAGGCGAACGCTGGATTTCAGTATTCGGCCAACACCTCGGGAGACAACGAGATGTTCATCCGCAGCGATGTGTCGCATCGTGGTAGGCAGTTTGCTGATGCATCGAATCAAACGATCGTTCCGGCTGCGACATTCGTGAACGCATCGTTCGGATTGCGCGCAGACGATTGGTCGTTGGAGTTGTGGGGGCGGAACCTGACCGATGAAGATGCACCGACAGGGGCATTTCGTGATGCATTCCTCAGCAACACGTTGCCGAATGGCAGCCACTCAACCGGCACGTTTCTTCCTTTTCGATACAGCGTATCGCACCCGCGCCGCACGACTTATGGGGTGACACTCCGGTATACCTTCTGATTGTCGGTAGTGGAGTCGATGGAGACGGCCAGGCCGAGGACTTGCTTGTATCGAACGTCACACTCCATGCAGCGCCCTTTGGCGCTACACCACCTTAGGCTTTTTCCGTCGAGGCGTCCCCAAAAATGACCGACGGGATCAAGATCGAACTCCCGCAGGAGTTCGATGAAGCTTCGGCTGTGCCGCAAGGGTGTATAGCGCCGCCAGGAGCCGGTCGGCTCGGGGGACTCTTCAAAATAATCGAGCGCCCAATCCTGCGTAGCATGTCGGTAACGAAAGCGCGCAACCGGTGAGGGTAGGCAGGTTCCCTGAACGCCACAGATACGCCGAAGCTCGTGGATTACAGCGTGATCTTGTGCGATGCGATAGCCGATCAGCACGGTATTGCGCGCCGTGGGCGGGCAGATTCGAGCGCAATACGCCTCGAGCAAGCGTTCGACGAGGGTACGCGTATGTTGGGGAATAGTTGTCACGGTGCACTTCCGTCGGGCCAAGCCTAGCGCGAGGGCTGATCTGCCCGCTATCCTCGCGTCGATGAGCGGTCGATCCCCCCTTTTCCACGAGGATGTCAGCGCTACGGTGCAGGCGGCTATCCCGCCGCGCCGTGTTCCGCTAGGAAAGCGCGTGTTCTGGCGCCTCGTGCTTTGGCTTATGAGAACATCGCTGGGGCGTTCGCTGATCACTCGTCGTTACAGTCCTCATCCGAGAAGCTGATTCGTGCAAAGTTTTTCTATGCTGCTCGCTTTCCTGGTCGGTGCCGGGCTCGTCATTCAGGTGGGGCTCAACATGACGGTCAGTCGCGCACTCGGCGGTGCCGTATACGGGACACTGACCAATTTTTTGGTGGGGACCGCAGCAATCGCTGTTTTCATGTTGATGACGCGGCAAGCTTGGCCAGCGCGTGAGGCGTTCGCAGGCGTTCCAGCTTGGGCGTGGCTCGGGGGGTTGTTCGGAGCGCTCTATGTTGCGGTAGCGACACTGGCAGGACCGCGACTCGGCGCCTTATTGCTGCTCGCTCTAACGGTTGCAGGGCAGATGCTGGCCTCCGTGATCGTCGATCACTTCGGCTTATTGGGATTTCCGCAGCACCCGGTCAGCCTCGGGCGAGTAGTGGGCATTGTTTTGCTGATCATTGGGATCTGGCTGGTCGCCACCCGCTAAGGCCGGTCAGTCGGAATGCGAGTCCTCGCAGTCACCGCACAGGCCTTTGATTTCAAGCGACGTTGGCTCGATCCGGAATCCTGCTGCGAGTGATTTCTCGGCAAGCAAGCGGTTGATCTCCGGATCATCGATCTCCACGACACGATGGCACTTTCGGCAAACCAGAAACTGCGCGACGTGCGTACGCGCCGGTTCGTCGCAGCCGATGAATGCATTGAGTGAGTCGATGCGGTGCACCAGCCCGGCATCGATCAAAAATTCGAGGGCACGATAGACGGTAGGAGGCGCCGCCTTGTCCCGTTCTTTGGCGAGTTCGGCGAGGATCTCGTAGGCACCGATCGGCTCATGCGCTCGCCAGACGATTTCGAGAATTCTCCTTCGGACAGGGGTTAGGTTGAGCCCTCTATCGGCGCACACCTCCGCTGCGTTCCGCACAGCTTCGACGATACATGCCGCATGGTCGTGGCCCGCCGCATGTGAGTGCGCATGAGTGGATTCGAGATCGCGGGGTTTGGCCATGCCTTACGTTATCATGTGACCCCTATGGCGACCACGGATCGGGTGCCCGTCACCGTCCTGACGGGATTCTTGGGGTCTGGAAAGACCACGCTGCTCAATCGCATCCTCTCTGAGAACCACGGCAAGCGCATCGCCGTGATCGAGAACGAATTTGGCGAGGTGGGAGTCGATCACCAGCTCGTCATCGGTGCCGAAGAGGAGATCTTCGAGACCAATAACGGCTGTATTTGTTGCACGGTCCGGGGCGACCTCTTGCGTATCCTCGGGCAGCTGCTGAAGCGTCGCGACAAGTTCGACTACATCATCGTCGAAACAACGGGCATGGCCGACCCGGGTCCGGTCGCACAGACCTTTTTCCTTGACGACGACTTCAAGCGGCAGTTTCTGCTCGATGCCATCGTTACGGTGATCGATGCACGGCACATCGAAAAACATCTCGATGAGATGAAAGAGCCTGGCGAGCAAGTCGCTTTTGCCGACGTGATCCTCCTCAATAAAACTGACCTTGCGACCGAGTCTGAACTCGAGCGTATCGAGCGTCGGATTCGGGCGATGAACGGCACAGCAAAGATTTTCCGTACTCAAAATGCCAATGTACCCATCGATCGGGTACTCGATGTGGGCGCCTTCGACTTACAACGCGCCTTGGCGGTGGATGGAAGTTTTCTGGAGCCTGAGTATCCGTTCGAGTGGGGTGGAGTGTATGAGTTACCCGCCGGCCGATTCACGCTGCGAACCGGTTCTGAAGCGCATGCCCACCACGATCACCATCACGAGCATGATCACGACCACGACCACGATCATCATGGCCATGATCATGCGCACGCCGGCGGCCTCGGTCTCGTGATGCTAGCGGCGTCCGCAGCGGACGCTGTGGCACTCGATGCGTCGATCGAGCCAGCCGTCAGGGCCTTCGCCGAAGAGGCGAAAACGGTTGCCTGCGGGGGGCACATCGTGCCGGGCAATACGCGATATGCCATCGATGTCGATCACGACGGCAGCCATTTCGACATCGAGGTGTCCAAGGCGGGCGCCTACGCCGTTTTCTGCGAGCATGCTCCGGCAGAATTCGATTTGCGTATCGACGGCGTTCGACCGGCGGCTCAGCGCGCATTCGCATCGCATCATCACGACGAGGAGATTTCGTCGATCGGTATCAGTGACCCCCGTCCCCTTGACGCGAAGAAGGTAAACGACTGGCTGTCTTATCTGTTGCAGAGTCGTGGCGCCGATATTTTTCGTATGAAAGGCGTATTGTCACTCGAGGGTGAAGATCGTCGTTACGTTTTTCACGGCGTACACATGATGTTCGATGGGCAGCTCGAGCGGCCGTGGCCGTCCGGCGCGATGCGGCGGAACACACTGGTCTTCATCGGACGAAAACTTGATCGGCAAGAGCTCGAGGCCGGGTTCCACTCCTGCATCGCGTGAAGCAGCCCACCGCCATCCTCGAGCCGCGCGGTAGCGTTGCCCTCGACGATTACGTTGTCGAGGTATCGTGGTCTGCCGACTCTCGGCGATTGGCCGTCGCGGGCGGAGAAGGCAAAGTGTTCCTGCTCTCGCACGATGCATCAGCTATGACGGCGCGTACGGTGGGTGAACACGGGATGGGGGCGATCACCGTCGCTTGGCAGCCGCGTGGAGAGGCGTTCGTCACGAGTGGCCAAGACTCTCGTATCGCGCTCTACGATGCCGCGGGTAATCGTGTTTCGGAGCAGCGTCCGGCGATGGCCTGGACGACTACGATGGTGTGGACCTCGGATGGAAAACGGTTGGCGACAGCCGCGGGCAAGCAGATCACGCTTTGGTCGCCATCGCTCGAAAAAGAGCACGTGTTTGCACCGCTATCCTCGACGGTCGTCGCGTTGGGTTGGGACAAGCCCGGTCGTGATCTCGGCGCCGCAATCAACGGCGGCCTCGTCGTACATCGCGTCGAACCACCGAGATTCCAGATGCGTCACTATAAGTGGGCTGCGCCATGTCTGGCGGTAGCCTTCAGCCCTAATGCTCGATATCTTGCGACGGGAACTCAGGATGGTTCGGTTCATTTTTGGCATCTATCGACCGGGCGCGACTCGCAGATGCGAGGCTACCCTTCCAAAGTTGAGCGCGTGTCCTGGAGCGGTGACTCGCGTTATCTGGCGACGGCTGCCGACGATCAGGTCGTCGTGTGGGACTTCAGTGGAAAGGGACCCGAAGGTTCGCGCCCTCTACAACTGCGTGGGCATACCGATCGCATCGAGTGTGTGGCGTTTCAGCCTGCGGGAAATCATCTCGTCACCGGTGGTCGCGATTGGCGCGTGTCGCTTTGGTTACCTGGAAAATCGTCCGCAGCGCTCGATGCGCAACTGACGGACTCCGAACCGACCTGTCTTAGATGGTCGCCAGATGGGCGCTTTATCGCTGTCGGCGAGCGTAACGGAAAGCTATCAGTCTTCGAACTCGTTCGTATTGCGGGAGGATGATGATGCGACTCAAAGGCTTCAACATGGCGCTCATTGCCTGGCTTTTTCTTGCTTCATTCGCGAGCGCTGAAAATCTAGACACAAGATTGGCGACTGCGATCACAACACTTGAGCCTCGCGTCATCGAGTGGCGCCGTGATCTTCACCAAAATCCCGAACTGTCGAATCGAGAGTTCCGTACCTCCAAGGTCGTTGCGGACCATCTAAAGCGTCTCGGCCTCGAAGTTCAGACCGGGATCGCTAAGACGGGGGTCGTCGGCGTGCTCAAGGGCGGTAAGCCTGGACCCACCATCGCGTTGCGTGCGGACATGGACGCCTTGCCCGTCGTCGAACAGACGGATGTTCCATTTCGATCACGCGTGACGACGACGTACCGAAATCAAACAGTGGGCGTCATGCATGCCTGTGGCCACGACGTCCATACCTCCGTGTTGATGGGGCTTGCCGAAGCGTTCGTCAGCATGAGAGCAGATCTGCCCGGCACCGTGATTTTTTTGTTTCAGCCCGCCGAAGAAGGTGCACCAGAAGGTGAAGAAGGCGGGGCCTCACTAATGATCGAGGAGGGGGTGCTCCAGCGCCATCGTCCTGAGGCGGTGTTTGGTCTGCACGTTTTCGCGAATATGCCTACAGGACTGATTGGTTATCGCGGCGGACCGCTGATGGCAGGTTCTGATACCTTCCGGATCGTCGTCAAAGGTAAGCAGACTCACGGGGCGCGACCTTGGGTTGGAATAGATCCGATCGTCGTGTCATCGCAGATCGTCGGCGCCTTACAGACAGTGGTCAGTCGTCAGACCGATATCACCCTCAACCCGGTCGTCGTCACGGTCGGGGCAATCAAGGGCGGAGTGAGATTCAACATCGTGCCCGATGATGTCGAGATGCTCGGCACGATCCGTACCTTCGATCCGCAGCAGCGTTCGATGGTCATCAAAAACATCGACCGAATGGTGACGAATATGGCCGAAGCGAGCGGGGCGACGGCCACCTTCGAGATTCAACCCGGTAGCAACCCCGTGGTTCGTAACGACCCGATGCTGACCGAGAGAGTGCTTCCCTCGCTGAGGAAAGCGGCAGGCGCAAACAGCGTACGAGCGGTTCCGCTCGTCACCGGAGCCGAAGACTTCGCCTTCTTCGCAGAAAAAGTTCCGAGTTTCTTTTTCTTTGTCGGTGTGACGCCGCGTGATCAGAACATGCTCACGGCAGCATCCAATCATTCGCCGCTATTTTATGTGGACGAAACAGCAATCCCGATTGCGAGCCGCGCTTTTGGACAGCTTGCTCTCGACTACCTGGTTGCAGGCGCCGCCGGTGAACCAGCCGTGCAGTCTTCGAGGTAGTCGCTACGGCTGTGTCGCGGACAGAGCAGGCAGCAGTTTTACGCTGAAGGGGAGCTGCGCTTGATTTCTGCAGCACGCTTCACGGCAGCGCGAATTCGGGGATAAGTGCCGCACCGACAAAGATTGCCATTCATCGCGGCATCGATGTCGTCGTCTGACGGGTTAGGCTTTGCTTCAAGGAGAGCTGCTGCCGCCATGATCTGACCCGACTGACAATAGCCACACTGTACGACGTCGAGTTCGAGCCAGGCTTTTTGTACGGGATGGGATGCGTCAGCGCCCGACAGGCTTTCGATGGTCCGGATCTCCGCCGTACCAACGGCCGATACCGGTGTCACACACGAACGAATCGGCTGACCATCGAGGTGAACGGTGCATGCGCCGCACTGAGCGATCCCACAGCCGTACTTGGTTCCGGTCAGTTTCAGCACATCGCGGATGACCCACAGTAGTGGCGCATCGGGTTCGACATCGGTCTCTCGGACCACTCCGTTCACTTTGAGACTGATCACGCAGATTCTCCGGGTAACATTTGGCTGACGGTTGGACTATACCCAAGTTGACGTCTCGGGAGATCAGGCTTGGAGATCGAATTCTTCGGCGCGGCAGGTGAAGTAACGGGGTCCTGTCATATCCTTCGGGTCAACGGACAGACTCTACTCGTCGACTGCGGCCTGGTGCAGGGCGGTCGGGATGCCACTCGCCGTAACCGCTTTGACTTCCCGTTCGATCCCGCACACATCGACGCTGTTCTGCTCACGCATGCCCATATCGATCATTGCGGACGACTGCCCCTGCTGGTCAAGAGGGGCTTCCGTGGTCCGATCTACACGAATGCAGCGTGCCGTGATTTGCTGCCGCTACTGCTTCGTGATACCGCAGATCTTGCGGCGCGCGAGTCCGAGAGACGTGCGCGGCGGGCTGATGATGACGAGCCGATTGTCGAGCCTTTGTTTGATCTTGAGGACGTTGAGCGCACTCTAAAGTTGGTACGTGCGCTGCGTTACGACACGGAGTACGCGCCATTCCCAGGCGTTTCACTCAGGATACGAGACGCCGGACACATACTGGGCTCCAGCAGTCTCGATGTGGCGTGCACCGAGAATGGAGTGACAAAGCGCGTCGTTTTCAGCGGTGATGTCGGTCAGTACGACTCTCCTATCCTGCTCGATCCCTTTCGCTTCGATTCGGCAGATGTGATTCTGATGGAGAGCACGTACGGCGATCGACTTCATCGTCGCCGGGAAGACACAATCAAAGAAATTGGTGAGATTATTCGGGAGGCAGATCAAGACAACGGGAACGTCGTGGTGCCGGCTTTCGCTGTCGGCCGTAGTCAGGAAATCCTTTATCTGCTCGGGCAACATTTTCGTGAGTGGGGACTCGCGCGCTGGAAGATTTTCCTCGACAGCCCTATGGTCATCGAAGCAAGCAAAGTCTATTGGGCGCATGCGGATCGATTCGATGACGAAGCGCGGCGAGTTCGAGTGACTTTTGAGTCGATGCCGGAGCTTCCCAATCTATGTCTGTGTAAAACCCCGCAGCAGTCACGTGAGGTCAATTCGATTCGGGCTCGGGCATTCATCATTGCGGGCAGCGGCATGTGCAATGGTGGGCGCATCCTGCATCACTTCCTTCAAAACCTGGAGCGTCCGGAATGCCACGTCATGATCACGGGCTTTCAGGCGCCGGGGACGTTGGGTCGTCGGTTGGTCGACCGGGCCTCGGAAGTCCGTATCCATGGACAAACGCTACGCCTGCGCGCGAAGGTCCATACGGTCGGTGGCCTGTCCGCTCATGGAGACCAAGGCGATCTTCTTCGGTGGTACGGCTCCTTTGCCGGTCGACCTTTGGTATGTCTCGTGCACGGCGAGCTAGAACCTGCCCATGCGCTGCAACAAAAGATAGACAAACTGGGCGGTAAGGCTATCGTGCCAAAACCGGGGGCGAGACTGAATCTCGCCACCATGACTATGACATCGAGGTCCGAATGACCATGCAACGCTACCTCGCGCGACTCGCGCGAGTTGAGCCCCGTGAAACCGCTGCAGTGGTGGCGGCGTTTTGCCTGTTTTTCTTTGTACTCGGAAGTTACTTCGCGGTACGACCGGTACGAGAGACGGTGGCTACACTCCTCGGACGAGAGCGTGTGGCGGACCTTTGGTTCTACACGGCGCTCTTCTCGATCGCGATCGTACCGCTCTGGGGCTGGTTGGTTGCCAGAATGCGCCGCAGTCTTCTTCTTCCGGTGCTCTACGGCTCCGTAGCGATCATCCTCGCCATCGTCGGTTCCTCCATTCAAGTCGACGAGAGCAATCTTCGCGTAGGCACGTTTTTTTATGTCTGGGTCAGCGTCATCAACCTGATGCTGGTCTCGGTTTTCTGGAGCTTCCTCCTCGAGATGTTCGATAGTGAGCAGGCCAAGAGACTCTTCGGATTCATTGCAGCCGGCGGTACGCTCGGTGCGTTAGTCGGACCGCTGACGGCCCGTCTCACGGTCGACACCATCGGCAACTCCGGTGTGCTGTATCTCGGCACAGTCGGTTTTCTGGGCGCAATTTTTTGCCAACGGATTCTGATCAAGATCTGGAATCGCCAACCGCCATCCGGAGCGCCGCTCAGTACTCCCGGGGCGTGCGATGACGAGGGTCTCGGTGGAAATCCTTTCGCCGGAATTTTTATCGTGCTGCGCTCGCCCTACCTGCTCGGAATCGCGTTGTTTGTCGTCTTCCTGTCTGCCGTGAACACGTTCGTTTACTTCGAGCAACTCCGTATCGTCAGCGAAACCTTTTCCGATACGACACGCCGTACCGAGGTTTTCGCGAATATCGATTTCATCGTTCAAGCGATGACTATTCTGTCGCAAGTTTTTCTTACCGGGCGCATTGCCTCGAAACTCGGGGTCAGGACGTTACTGACTTTTGTCCCCGTATTAATGATCTTTGGATTCATGATGCTATCGATGCTCAACATATTCGGCATGGTTGCCGCGTTGCTGATTTTGCGTCGTTGGGGTGAGTACGCCTTCGTTCGTCCAGGGCGAGAGATGCTTTGGGGTGCCATGGACAAAGAGTCCAAGTACAAAGCGAAGAGTTTCATCGACGTTCCGGTTTATCGCGCCGCCGACTATGTTGGCGCGCAAGCCAAGACTGCGCTTGATGCGGTCTCCGCGTCGCCGGCAGGTGCGGCGTTTGTCGGTGCCGCCCTTGCTGCAGGTTGGGCCGTAAACGGCTGGTTGCTCGGCGGTCGACATGATCGAACGGCGGTACTCAACGATGCCAAAGAGGCTCGAGAATCAAAGTAATGCGCTTGAGCATCATCAAATCGCTTCTCATGATTGCGGTACTGATGACTTCCGTCGTCCCGGTATCGGCTGAAAGTGTCAGCGGATCACAAGAGCGCGCAGCCGCAGAGTTGCTTGCGGCGATCTCCTCGGGTGATGCGCAGGCCGTCACATTCGCCGTTCATCCCGCCGAGCTCGATCGTCTTCGCATCATGGTCGTACAACGATTACGTGAGGAAGCCGCTCGAGGCGAATCCGGGATTCGTACGCGGCTGTTCGGTGATGCCATGCTCATGGGCGATATCGAGCGCCTGACCAGCGTCAATCTCTTTCGGACGATTACGCGCCGGCTAAACCTTCAAATGCGTACCTACGACAAGCTCGATGGGCTGACTGCCGTGCGCGACGGTAAGTTCGTGCATGTCGTCTTGAAGGGTCGGCAGCCACGAGATCGTGGTCGGGTCGAAGTCGTAGAGCTTGTGACCCTCGTGCCCTACGGCAAAGAGTGGAAAGCTGCCATCCCCCTCGAACTTGAGGCGCAGATCGACGATCTCATCGCAGGCAGGCGACCCCCCGCCGCCGTCTCGAGCGCAGGGAGTGGTGCGGGATCGGGCAGCAGTTCGAGCTCAGACAAGTCGGGAGCGACCATGCCTCCGGCAGCCGCTTCGGCCCCGGGGCGAAACACGCCTGAGATTCTCTCCTTGCTCGAGCAGGCGGAGAAAACGCTGGTCGAGGGCCGATGCGACCGTTACTACCGGGATTTTCTCAGTCCGGAATTACGGCGCACATTATCGGGTCGAACGTTCGATGCGCTGGTCGCCGCGTGCAACCGGAGCATCGCCACGCGTGAGTTGCTGATCGCTGCATTGCGTATCGTCCGACGGACGACCCCGATCTTTGAGGAAGGGGGCCGTCGCGCGGTTTACGATGTCGAGGGGCAGGGACTGCCTTACGACCGTTATGTGCTCGAGCGAGTCGACGGCCGCTGGTTTATCGCGGAATAATGTCTAGCCAAAGAATTTAGGAGACTGACCATGATCCATCGCATTGCCAATCGCCGAGCAAGAGTGCTCGCCGTAGCCCTGACGGCCGCGCTGTCGTCTGCCTGCGGCGTATCGCCTCAAAAGGTGACCGTTCCGGTGGTGGCATCGGTCGATCTTCCGCGTTTCATGGGGCCTTGGTACGTCATCGGGGTGATCCCCACCTTCATCGAGAAAGACATTTACAACGCGATCGAAAGCTATGAGCTCGCGCCCGACGGCACCATCAAAACCACTTTTACCTTCAACAAGGGTGCATTCGATGGGCCCGCCAAACAAATGGAGCCCAAGGGATTCGTGATCCCGGGTACCAATAACGCGATCTGGGGAATGCAGTTCGTCTGGCCGATCAAGGCGGAATACGTCATCTCCCACGTCGATGCCAATTACACCGAAACCATCATCGCCCGCAGTGCGCGCGACTACGTCTGGATCATGGCCCGTACCCCGACGATGGACGATGCCCGATACGCGGAGCTCGTAAAAAAGGTAGCGGACATGGGCTACGACGTGAGCAAGCTCGTGAAGGTGCCGCAGACGGCGAAACCCGCCGCGGCCGCCCCTGCGGCGGCGACCCCCGCGCTGCCCACAGCCGAAAGAACGGCTGAAATCCTCGCCTCGGTGCCCGCCGTTCCAGTCGCCGAACTTCGCGCCAGACTGACCCAGAGCGAAAGCCGGCCGGTCGTGCTCGACGTTCGACGGGCCGACGAATTCGCCGCGGGCCATGTCGAGGGGGCGCTCAATGTGGCCCATACGGTTGTCATGGCGAGCCCTGCAACGGCTGTCCCAGCGGCCAAAGACGCGGAAATTGTCCTGTATTGTGGCTCCGGTCGGCGCGCCTCAGCGGCTATCGAGGCCCTGCGCGCAGCGGGCTACACCAACCTGAAGCACCTCGATGGGGACTACCCGGCCTGGAAGGCCCTGATCGCCGGCTCGACCCCCGCGCCCTGAGCTGACGGGGGACGAATTCGGGGTTCGGGCAGCCCCCTCCGCGGTTCAAGTCGGAGGTCTTTCCCCCGAGGAGTAACCCCTTGCTAGACTGACGTTTTTGGCAGGGAATGCCCGCGCTCATGGCCAAAGACGACATCCTCGACTCCGGAGCTCTCCCGGCATGGGAGAAAGCGGCTGCGAAGGCGGCCCCCGGTGGCGATCTCTCCAAGTTGTTCTGGAAGACCCCCGAGGGTCTCGAGGTCAAACCGCTGTATACCGCGGCCGACCTCGAGGGGCTGACCTACGCCGACACCCTGCCGGGGTTTGCCCCGTTCCTACGTGGTCCGCAGCCGACCATGTACGCCGTGCGTCCGTGGACCATCCGTCAGTACGCCGGGTTCTCAACGGCGGAAGCCTCGAACGCCTTCTACCGTAAGTCGTTGGCGGCAGGTGGGCAGGGCGTGTCGGTCGCCTTCGACCTCGCCACGCATCGCGGCTACGACAGCGACCATCCTCGTGTGACAGGCGATGTCGGTAAGGCCGGCGTAGCGATCGATTCCGTTGAGGATATGAAGATCTTGTTCGACGGTATTCCGCTCGACAAGGTGTCGGTATCGATGACGATGAACGGCGCGGTGCTTCCGGTACTCGCGGCCTATGTGATCGCCGCAGAGGAGCAGGGCGTCAAACCCGACAAACTCTCCGGGACCATACAGAACGACATCCTCAAAGAGTTCATGGTCCGTAATACCTACATTTATCCGCCCGAGCCGTCGATGCGCATCGTCGGCGACATCATCGAGCACACGGCGCGGAATATGCCGAAGTTCAACTCGATTTCGATCTCCGGTTATCACATGCAGGAGGCCGGCGCGAATCAGGCGCTCGAGCTCGCCTTCACGCTGGCGGACGGTAAGGAATACGTAAAGACCGCGCTTGCCAAAGGTCTCGACGTCGACGAATTCGCGGGCCGCCTCAGCTTCTTCTGGGCGATCGGCATGAACTTCTACCTCGAGATCGCCAAGATGCGCGCGGCTCGCTTGCTGTGGTGGCGCATCATGAGCGGCTTCGGTGCAAAGAATCCAAAAAGCCTGATGTTGCGTACGCATTGTCAAACTTCAGGTTGGAGTCTCACGGAGCAGGATCCGTACAACAACATCGTGCGGACCACCATCGAGGCAATGGCGGCGGTTTTCGGCGGAACGCAGAGCCTTCACACCAACTCTTTCGATGAGGCGATCGCGCTTCCGACCGAGTTCAGCGCGCGCATCGCGCGTAACACCCAGCTCATCCTGCAAGAAGAATCTCAGATTACTCATGTGGTTGATCCCTGGGCAGGCAGCTACATGATGGAGCGACTCACGCAGGACATGGCCGATAAGGCGTGGTCGATCATCGAAGAGGTGGATGCCCTCGGCGGTATGACCCGCGCTGTCGAAAGTGGTTGGGCGAAGTTGCGTATTGAAGCGAGTGCTGCCGAGAAGCAGGCGCGTATCGATTCCGGGCGTGATGTCATCATCGGCGTCAATAAATTCCGGCTCGATAAAGAAGACCCAGTCGAGATTCTCGAGGTCGACAATGTCGCCGTCCGCGAAAATCAGATTGCCCGACTCCAGAAAGTGCGAGCCTCGCGCGATGGAAAAAAAGTATCCGCGTCACTCGCTGCGCTCACCGCTGCCGCCAAGTCTGGTCAAGGGAATTTGCTCGCCCTCGCAATCGAGGCGATGCGCCTTCGTGCGACGGTAGGTGAGGTGAGCGATGCGCTTGAGCAGGCTTGGGGCCGACATCGAGCCAATTCCCAGGAGGTCAGTGGCGTGTACGCAGGAGCCTATGAATCGCGTGAGGATTGGACGAAGTTGCAGGCCGATATCGCAGCCTTCGCTGAAAGTCATGGCCGACGTCCACGCGTCATGATCGCGAAGCTCGGACAGGATGGGCATGATCGTGGAGCGAAGGTCGTGGCGAGCGCGTTCGCCGATCTTGGCTTCGACGTTGATGTCGGACCTTTGTTTCAGACGCCGGAAGAGTGTGCGCGTCAGGCCATCGAAAACGATGTCCATGCGGTGGGGGTGAGTACGCTCGCTGCGGGACACAAAACATTGGTACCCGAGATCATTCGCGCTCTGCGCGAACAAGGTTCGCCCGAGATCATCGTGTTCGTAGGCGGAGTCGTACCGCAGCAGGACTATGCGTTCCTGCGCGAGGCCGGCGTGAAGGGCATCTACGGCCCCGGCACACCGATCCCCGAGAGTGCACGTGACGTGCTCAACCATATCAAGCGCGCCAGTAATGGGGCTTGATCAAGACGACATTCGATTGATCGACGGCGTTCGCAGTGGCGATCGCCGTGCGCTCGCCAAGGCGATTACGCTGCTCGAGTCGACGAGAGCCGATCATCGTCGTCGTGCCGATGCTGTTCTTGATGCGTTGTTGCCCCATTCGGGTCAGGCGCTGAGACTCGGTATCTCGGGTGTGCCCGGAGTCGGCAAGTCGACGTTCATCGAGGCGCTCGGCATGTTTCTCCTGGCGCGCGGACACAAAGTGGCCGTTCTTGCCGTCGACCCGTCTTCGGGGGTGTCGGGGGGATCCATCCTCGGCGATAAGACGCGGATGGAGAGACTTTCGATGCAGCGGAATGCCTACATCCGCCCGAGCCCTTCGTCAGGCACACTCGGTGGGGTGACGGAAAAAACCCGTGAGGCTGTTCTGGTCTGTGAAGCGGCCGGCTACGACGTCGTGATCGTCGAGACGGTGGGTGTCGGTCAATCCGAAACCACCGTCGCTGGCATGACGGATATGTTCGTCTTGCTGCAGCTGCCCAACGCAGGGGACGATCTGCAAGCGATGAAGAAAGGCATCATGGAGCTTGCCGATCTCATCGTGATCAACAAAGCCGATCTTGACCCCGATGCGGCAACGCGTGCTGAGGCTCAGTTCACCTCTGCGCTGCGAGTGTTGCGCTTTACGGGAGCGCCAGGCTCACACGACGAGCTGCGTTGGCATGTGCGGGTGATGCAGGGCAGTGCACTCAAGGGTGAAGGGCTCGAGGCCTTCTGGTCACACGTCACCGATTTTCAAACCATGCGTGACCGCAGCGGCGAGTTTGCCGAGCGCCGTCGTCAGCAAGCCCTCACCTGGATGTGGGATGAGGTCCATGCGCGACTTGCGGCCGACTTCCGAGATAGCGCTGCGGTCCGCGCTGCGTTACCGAAAACGACTGAAGATGTGATCCACGCGAGGGTTGCGCCGTCATCGGCCGCACGCAGACTTCTTGATCTTTTCGAAGCACACTGACACCACAAGAATTCAATACAGGGATAGCCCATGCACGACATCATTCACCTGCTCGAACAGAAGCGCGCCCAGGCCCGGCAGGGTGGCGGCCCGAAACGCGTCGCCGCACAGCATGCCAAGGGCAAGCTCACCGCGAGGGAGCGCGTCGAACTGTTGCTGGACGACGGGACTTTCGAAGAGTGGGATATGTTCGTCGAGCATCGCTGCGCCGATTTCGGCATGCAGGATCAAAAAATTCCAGGCGATGGTGTCGTGACGGGTTGCGGCTTCATCAATGGTCGACTGGTATTTGTGTTCAGCCAGGACTTTACGGTGTTCGGCGGCTCGCTCTCCGAAGCGCACGCTCAAAAGATCTGTAAGGTGCTCGACACCGCCATGAAGGTCGGCGCACCCGTCATCGGCATCAACGATTCCGGCGGCGCTCGAATTCAGGAAGGTGTCGCGTCGCTCGGTGGGTATGCCGAAGTCTTTCAGCGCAACGTCACGGCATCCGGCGTAGTGCCGCAGATCAGTCTGATCATGGGTCCATCGGCGGGCGGCGCGGTATACAGCCCCGCACTCACCGACTTCATCTTCATGGTGAAGGACAGCTCTTACATGTTCGTCACGGGCCCCGATGTCGTGAAAACCGTCACGCACGAGGAGGTGACCGCCGAAGACCTGGGTGGCGCGATCACCCATACCACGCGCAGCGGCGTCGCGGACCTCGCGTTCGACAACGACGTCGAGGCCATCTTGATGTTACGGCGCTTCTTCAATTATTTGCCGGCCAACAATCGCGAAAAACCACCGATGCGAGAAGCCTTCGATCCGCCGGATCGCGACGACTATTCGCTCGATACGCTGGTGCCCGATAACCCGAACAAGCCTTATGACATGAAGGAGTTGATTGCCAAGGTCGTCGACGACGGCGAGTTCTTTGAGCTGCAACCTGAGTATGCGAAGAACATCATCATCGGTTTCGGCCGCATGGATGGTCAGGTGGTCGGCATCGTCGCCAACCAACCGCTGGTGCTCGCCGGCTGTCTCGATATCAAGAGCAGTATCAAGGCTGCACGATTCGTACGTTTCTGTGATGCCTTCAATATCGCAGTCGTCACTTTCGTCGATGTACCAGGTTTTATGCCGGGTACCGCGCAGGAATATGGCGGCATCATCAAGCACGGCGCAAAGCTGCTCTACGCCTATGCCGAGTGCACGGTACCCAAAGTCACCGTAATCACTCGCAAGGCATATGGCGGTGCTTACGACGTCATGGCCTCGAAGCATCTGCGCGGCGACATCAACTTCGCTTGGCCGAATGCCGAAATCGCCGTAATGGGCGCCAAAGGTGCGGTCGAGATCATTTTCCGTGAGGAAAAGTCCGATCCGGCAAAGCTCGCGGCGCGCGAGGCCGAGTATCGCGAAAAGTTTGCGAATCCGTTCATCGCGGGAGCCCGCGGCTACATCGACGACGTGATCATGCCGCATGGCACACGACGACGCGTTTGCCGTGCGCTCACAGTCTTGCGCGATAAGAAAATAGAAGAACCGTGGCGCAAGCACGGCAACATTCCGCTTTGATCGCGCGCAGGGAGTCGAACATGTTCAAGAAGATACTCATTGCCAATCGTGGCGAAATTGCCTGCCGCGTCATCAAGACGGCTCGCCGCATGGGCATCAAGACCGTAGCGGTGTATTCCGAAGCCGACAAGGACGCACGTCATGTCGAACTTGCGGATGAGGCGGTGCTGATCGGTCCAGCGCCTTCGCGCGAGTCTTACCTCGTCGCCGACCGCATCATCGCGGCCTGCAAGCAGACGGGTGCCGAGGCGGTTCACCCGGGGTACGGGTTTTTGTCTGAGAACGCTGAGTTCTCTCGTCGGGTCGAGGAAGAAGGCATCATTTTCATCGGACCGAAACACGCCTCCATCGCTGCGATGGGCGACAAGATCGCCTCGAAAGAGCTTGCGGCCAAAGCCAAGGTCAACACCATTCCCGGATGGAATAACCCGATCGAGTCGGCGGAGAAGGCCGTCGAGATTGCAAAGAGCATCGGTTATCCGGTGATGATCAAGGCGAGCGCGGGCGGCGGCGGTAAGGGTCTTCGTGTCGCATGGAACGACAAAGACGCCTTCGAAGGGTTCAACTCCTGCCGTAATGAAGCTCGTAACAGTTTCGGCGACGATCGCGTCTTCATCGAAAAATTCGTCGAAGAGCCGCGTCATATCGAGATTCAGGTTCTCGGCGATGGTCACGGCAATTGCGTGTATCTCTGGGAGCGCGAGTGCTCGATTCAGCGTCGCCACCAAAAGGTAATCGAAGAGGCGCCGAGCCCCTTCCTCGACGACAAGACTCGTAAGGCTATGGGTGAACAGGCAGTCGCGCTCGCCAAGGCGGTCAAGTATCAAAGCGCGGGCACGGTCGAGTTCGTCGTCGGCAAAGACCGCAGTTTTTATTTTCTCGAGATGAACACGCGGCTTCAGGTGGAACACCCGGTCACGGAGTGCATCACCGGCCTCGATCTCGTCGAACAAATGATTCGTGTCGCGGCAGGCGAGAAGCTCGGTTTTTCGCAAAAAGAGATTCGACGTCAGGGCTGGGCCATCGAATGCCGAATCAACGCTGAAGACCCGTTCCGTAATTTCCTGCCGTCGACCGGCCGGCTCGTGAAGTATCGACCCCCCCTTCAAAATATGGAGGCGGCACACCCGGTGCCTGCAGAGGGCGGTGTCCGCGTCGACACGGGCGTGTACGAGGGCGGCGAAATCCCGATGTACTACGACTCGATGATCGCCAAGCTCATTACCTACGGCGCCGATCGTCACGAGGCGATCGCGAAGATGCGCGAAGCGCTCAATGGGTTTGTCATCCGCGGAATTTCCAGCAATGTCCCGTTTCAGGCGGCACTGCTGGCACATCCTCGTTTCATTGCAGGCGATTTCAATACCGGATTTATCGCCGAGCAATACCCAAAGGGGTTCTCCTCATCAGCCGTACCGCATGATGAGCCCGAGTTCTTGCTGTCACTGGCCGCCATTTCACATCGGCGCACGCGTGAGCGCGCCGCGCGCATGACCGGACAGCTTCGTCATCGGGAAGTGCGCATCCGAGAAGATTTCATCATCGTGCTGCGCGATGAGGCAGGCGGACGTGATGAAATTCCGGTCAACGTGCACCCGGTTGGTTCGATGTTCAATGTGAGCATCGCCGGCCGCACCCATGAGGTGTCGTCCGAGGATAACTTGCGCGATATCGCGGTTCACGGCTACTTCGATGGCAAGCCGTTCTGCGCTCAGATCGAGCGCATTGGTCTCGGATACCGAATTTCCCATAACGGCACGAGTTTGTTCGCCAAGGTCTTCACTCCGCGCCATGCGCAGCTCGAAGCCTTGATGCCGTTCAAGGCGCCGCCCGATCTTTCGAAAGTGTTGCTTTCGCCCATGCCTGGCCTGCTGGTGGACGTTTCGGTTCAGCCGGGTCAAACGGTGCGGGCCGGTGAGCGTCTTGCGGCGATCGAAGCCATGAAAATGGAGAACATCCTGTTCGCCACGCAGGACTGCGTCGTCTCTGAGGTTCTCGCGAAGAAAGGTGATAGCCTCGCGGTCGATCAGGTCATCATCAAGTTTCAGTGAGCGGACAGGGCAACGTTCAGTATGGCGAATTCATTGAAACGTCCCTTCCGAGTTCTCGGCATTCAGCAAGTGGCCATCGGTGGACCAGACAAGCAGCGTCTGCGTACGTTGTGGGTCGACATGCTGGGGCTCGAGGTCACCGGAAACTTCGTCAGCGAGCGTGAGAACGTGGACGAAGATATCTGTGCCATAGGGCATGGTGCGACGCGTGTCGAAGTTGACCTGATGCAGCCGCTCGACCCTCAGAAAAAACCAGCGGTGCATACGACGCCGCTCAACCACATCGGCCTCTGGATCGACGACTTACCGAAGGCCGTCGAATGGTTGACGGCTCAAGGCGTGCGTTTCGCTCCAGGGGGCATGCGAAAAGGGGCGGCAGGTTACGACATTTGTTTCCTCCACCCGAAATCGAGCGAGGAGTTTCCCATTGCGGGAGAGGGAGTGCTCGTGGAGCTCGTCCAGGCGCCGCCTGAGGTCATCGCAGCGCTCGGTTGAGCGCTGATCCGTCGGTCAATCCTTCGGCATTCGGTGTAGCCCGACGATCAGAGTGCCGGGGCCGCCGTGGACGCCGATCGCAGGGCCCATGTCGGTCAAAGCGCAAAACTCGACGCTGCCCTTCGGATACTTGGCGATCAGCTCGTCGGCCAGTAACCGACCTTCCTCTTGGCGATCGCCATGACCCACCAGGATACGCACGGTTTCTTTCGCGGGGTCGACGCGGTAACGGCGCACCACGAATCGTGCGAAGCGACTGCGTAACTTCAATGGTCCGAACAGCCCACCCCCTGCGCTGATGCGACCGTCAGGCCAGGTACGCAAAATCACATTGAGTCCTAACAGCCGAGCCACTTTACCTACGATGGCTGGAACACGTCCGCCGCGAACGGCGAAATCGATACTTCCGAGAAGGGCGAATGTTTGTGTGTTGTCCATCGCTGTTTGAGCTGCGACGACAACAGCTGGCGCGTCGACACCTTTGGAGGCAGCTTCAGCCGCTGCAATCGCGACGAGGCCTTGGCCGACCGAGGCATTTCTACTGTCGAGCGCCGAGACAGGCTTCCCTTCGGTGGCGACACGCTGCGCGGCCTTGGTGGCTGCATCCCACGTTCCGCTGTGACGAGAAGTGAGATTGACTGAAACAACGGCGTCGTAATGCGATGCGAGGAACTCGAACATTCGACGAAAATCACCCGGCGGCGGTTGTGACGTTTTGGGATGTTCCGGATTGGTGACGAGTTCGCGATAGAACTCGGTCGGCGTCATGCTGACCTTGTCGAGATAAGAGTGCGTGGCGAAATGGATACGCACTGGAACGATATGGATGCCAAGGCGTTCGACGAACTCTTCCGGTACGTCTGCACCCGAGTCGACGACGACGGCTACGCGTTGGGTACGGCGATGATGTGCAGCGCTTTGCTGCATACGCATGTCATCAGCCTTTTGGCCGCTGAGCTCGCCAAACCCCTCGGCGATCCGAAAGATGCTTTCCGGATCGTCGACGTGAACATGGATCTTGGCTTTCCGCTTGCTCCCGCTCACCACGAGGCTTGCGCCGGAGGCCGAGAGCGTCTCACGCAGGAGCCTCAGGTCGATGTCTTCGCCCGTCTTGGCGGTGACGAGGCACTCGGTACAGTATCGATAATCTTGATCGATCGATGGCGCTGCTGAACCGGCCATGAGCTCATCTCCGGCGTGCAGGGGCGCGACGACGGTACCAAGCTCGCCTGTGTCGAGGAATCGGCGCATACCCTCGAGTACCTCGACGAAGCCGAGTGCACCGGCATCGACGACATTCGCTGCGCGTAGTTCCTCGAGCTGATTACGTGTGGCTTCGAGCGCTTCGTTCACTCGTGTGAGGGAGTGGGTGAACAAGCTATGAAAATCCGGTGAACGAGCAGCCTGCGCCTCGGCCGCATCAGCGAACTCTCTTAACACAGTAAGAATCGTGCCCTCGCGCGGTTGCGATAGGGCTTCTTTGGCGTAGCTGGCACCCTTTCGCAAGGCGAGCACGAACTCTCCGATACTGAGACGGGCGAGGTGACCTGCACCATCGCCAAGTCCAAGTAGGAACTGCGCGAGGATCGCTCCTGAGTTGCCGCGCGCGCCATCGAGCGCCGCATCGGCAGCGCGAACCAACATGCTCCCAGCGTGAGGCTCCGGAGACCGATCAAGCGAAGCAAGTACCGCGGATAAGGTCAGCGACATATTGGTTCCCGTATCGCCGTCGGGTACCGGGAATACATTGATCTTGTTGATATGATCCGTTTTCTCGAACAAACGGTAGATTCCGGCGCGTAGCAGGTTCGCGAGCTGCAATCCGTCGAGTTCAACGAGTTCGTTTTTCATTGAAGATTAACGGCGAAGCCGTTGCTGCCAAATCTCAGAACGACTCCTTCAGGAGTAATGCGCTCCAAGACGAGGCCTTCTTTAGACGATTCGCCTTCCCTGAGTCGTTGACCGTTCAGGAGTACGAAGCGCATTGAGGGATTGGCGTCGTAGACATGCATGTTCAAATCGACAGGCGGCAGACTGGTGCCGCGCGCGAGAAGATCGTCACGCGTGATCAGACTGTCTGATTTGGATGGTGTGACGGAGTCGATCGCAACAGGTGTCATCGAGGTTTTAGACGGGCGTGTCTGCGGCAACTCGGGTATCGAAGCCTCGAGGGGGGTCGGCGTACTCGTCGCGGGTGAGGGCGCGATCGCTACTTCGGTGTCAGCCGATGGCGTTCTTAACAGTAGGAAGGCTGCGATCAACAGGTTGATCGCCAGAAGTGCGATCAGCACGACGGCCCAGACGGGCAACCGTGGCCGCTCTGCCACGATCCGGTGTGAGAAAACGGCCGGATGGTCCTGCCGCAGTCTCGAATTCTCTGATTTTCGCAGCGCGTCGAGAATGAAAGACATGATGAATTATCCCGCCGAAGTCGACGGAGGTCCCCCGTTTTTCCGAAGTATTGCACGGTCGGGACCCCGACGGGCATAGTCCCGGCCATCGTGCACGGACCTTGGCAGCCGCAGTCTATCTTTAACCTTCAGTCAGGCACTCTGTCATCCCGTGTCGCGGGTGTGACGTTCTGGTTCGCACAGCTCAGTGATTTTGAAGACGCTCTGTCCAGTACGGCTGACATCATTTTGAGCTCCGATGAACGGGAGCGGGCAAGACGGATGTCCGCCGAGCCGAGTCGTATCGCCTATCTCACGTCCTGCGTGTTGCTACGACGCCTATTGAGTGCTCACCTCCGAATGGATCCGGCCAAGATTGAACTTGTGCGTGGCGAGCATGGGAAACCTAGGCTTGCTGACTCACTGGAGTTTCACCGTCTTCACTTCAATCTCAGCCACGGTGGCGACGCCTGGTTGTGTGGGGTTACGAGCGGTCAAGAAATCGGTGTTGATGTTGAAACTCGAACTCAGGTGCCCAGCGCTGCGCGTCTTGCGACGCGAGTGCTCTCGAGCGCCGAGCGCACGGCGCTGTCCGCGCTCAGCTCGTCCGACCAGGCAAAGAGCGATACGGCGTTCCTGCGATGTTGGACGCGTAAAGAGGCGGTCATCAAGGCAGCGGGAAGCAGTTTTTCCTGGGTCGCTCGTGACATCGAAGTCGGCATCGAGACGGATTTTCGTCGTGCACCCCTTCCGCAGAAGCCCGGATGGGAAGCCGGTGTTTGGTCGATGGCGTTACCCACACCCGGAGTAGCCGCTGCTGCAGTGATCGGATCCGGGGCGATTGTCCAGCCCTCTTGGACTACGTCACGGCTCGTCCCATGACGCCGCAAAAAGTATTCTTTGATCGCGCTCTGATCATGTCAATCATCTTGGCGAGCTTGATCTTCGCTCTTGCGATCTCCGGGGATGTCACACGCGACACTCTCCAGTGGACCCGCTCAGGCGTGAAGCACGGTGAATGGTGGCGGCTCATCACGGCACATGTTGTTCATCTAAATCTCTTCCACGCGATGCTTAACGCCGTCGTGCTGATCTTGCTCGCCGCGCTGTTTGGTCGCGTCTTTACGCTTGCTCGCCATGGAGTTCACGCCATCATCGGAATTCTATTCATTGATGCAGGACTGATCTGGCTGGGTAACCTCGAGTGGTACGTCGGATTGTCAGGGCTGTTGCATGCCTTGGCCGCCGCATCGGTCGTTCGCCTCATCGTCGATCGTCATGATCGATTGGCGTGGGGCGTCGCGATGTTCGGTCTCGGAAAGATTGTGTATGAAAATACGGTCGGGACGATGCCGTTTTCCGGCCGCGAGACCTCAGTGGTGACTGACGTCCACCTCTTCGGCGTAGTGATCGGGATGGCACTCGGACTCATCCCGACTCGACATCGTTCGTCTGGGCCGCTTACCGACGTCGCTTGAGAATGCTCGCCCGAGATACGGCCGTGCCGCCGAATTTTCCACGAATCGCATCGAGGGTTGCGTCGAGTTTCTCGTTTTGTTGACGCGTGGGTTCCGCGAAAAGATCCGTCTGGACCTTGCCATCGAAATCCGAGCTCGAGACGCCGAGCAGTCGAATGCGGGGTCGCGGCTGCGTCGTCAGCCATGCCTCGAAAAGTGCCAGTGCTCGCCCCGAGATCACGCGACTCTCGAAACTTGGAGTGGTCAGCGTGCACTGGCGGGTCAGTGTCGTGAAGTCATGCAATCGCACCTTGATGCCGATGCATGAGGCCTTCAAATCTTTAGCCCGTAGTCGCGCGGCCACCTTGTCGGCAAGTGCGGACAGCTCGGTTTTCATCAGACCGACATCGCGCAAGTCTTCGCTGAACGTGCACTCGTTGCTGACCGACTTTTCGTCGTGATCGGGTTCGACCTCTCGATCGTCGAGCCCTGAGGCGCGATCGCGCCAACTTTGCCAATGTCTTCCGAACAAGGATCGGAGTTTCTCGTCCTCCGCTCGTCTCAGCGCGCCGAGCGTCGAGAGTCCAGATGCGAAGACGCGGTCACCGAGTTTGCGTCCGAGCCCGGGTAAGCGATTAACGGTGAGCGGATCGAGAACCTCGTGGATTCGTTCCTTCGGGACGACCGTCAGGCCGTCGGGCTTGTGTAGATCGGAGGCGATTTTGGCGACGAGTTTGTTCGAGGCGACGCCGACCGACGCGGTGAGTGAGGTGATCTCGAGGATACGTCGTTTAATATCCCGCGCGATGTGTAAGGCATCACCCTTGAGTGTGCGACTGCCGGTGACGTCGAGATAAGCCTCGTCCAGCGAGAGCCCCTCCACGAGGGGCGTGAATTCGTGAAACACCGAGAACACCTGAGCGGATACTTCGGCGTATCGGGCCATGCGTGGACGCACACACACGGCATCGGGACACAGCGCCAACGCCCGCCGAATCGGCATGGCTGAACGCACCCCGAACCTGCGCACCTCATAACTCGCGGCGGCGACGACGCCGCGTCCGCTCACGCCACCGACGATGAGCGGCTTGCCGCGAAGCTCCGGATGATCGCGTTGCTCGACGGACGCGTAGAACGCATCCATATCGACATGGAGGATCGCGCGATCGCCGTCCGCGCTCACACGAACAGTTCGGCTTGTTCCTGAGTCGCCAAATCGATGCGGGGGCGCGGCTTGCCGTGAGTGCCGAGCTCATGAGGCGCGAAGTCATCAACGTTGATGAGCTCCATGACCTTGCGATCGTAGGCTCTCAGCCACGCTGCCTCTTCAGTCGAGAGTAGTCCAGTGCTCTCACCCTCGTCGATTTGACCCGGCAGATCGAGTGCGGTGATGCGCCCTGTTTTGACACCCTCGACACGCAGTCGCTTCTCGAGGGCTTCGGCGCGTTCGGCCATCTCCAAGACCTCTTGCAGCAAGCCGAGCGCATTACCGGGTTCGATACGGCGGTAGACCGGGTAGCAGAGGCGGTCTCGCACATCGGTAGGTTCGAGTACGAGCTCGGAGAGTTTGCGACCGAGTCGGTCATCAGGCGCGGAGTACTGCAGACCTCTTGGGAAAATCATCAGGCGCATCACCCCTGCCAGGAAGCGGTTAGGGAAGTTGCGAAGGAACCCGTGCAACTGCTCTTGAGCCTTATAAAGGAGGTTGCGACAGGCCCACTCCACGAGCGGAAAATCCTCGGGGCGACGACCCTGATTCTCGTAATGCTTGAGAACCATCGAGGCGAGATACATGCAGGAAAGTACATCACCCAGTCTCGCAGACAGGTTTTCCTTCTTTTTGAGGTAACCGCCGAGGCTCAACATCGCGACATCCACGGCGAAAGCGAAGCTCGCCGAAAATCGCACGATATGTTGGTAGTAACGCGCGACGGAGCCCTCGACGGGCACTGCAGTGAAGCGAGCGTTCGTCATGGCCATCACGAGAGAGCGTACCGCGTTGCTCAAGGTGAATCCGACATGTCCAAACAAGGCACTATCGAAATCTTTGACACCCTGGGCGCGGTTAGGGTTGCGGGCAGCTTCCATTTCTTTGAGCACAAACGGATGACAGCGGATAGCGCCTTGACCGAATATGATGAGGCTGCGAGTCAGGATATTTGCGCCCTCGACCGTGATGGCAACGGGCACGACCTGATAGCCGCGACCGAGGTAATTGCGAGGGCCGAGGCAGATCCCCTTGCCGCCATGAATGTCCATGGCGTCGTTGGCGATCTGTCGGCTCATTTCAGTCACGTGATACTTCAGCATCGCCGACGGCACGGATGGGCGCTCGCCGCCGTCGATGGCGCCCGCCGTGACCGAACGCGCTGCGTCCATGGTGTAGGTGAGCCCCACCATCTTGGCGAGCACGCTCTCGACACCTTCAAACTTGCCGACGGGCATGTTGAATTGCCGACGAATGCGTGCGTACGCACCGGTTGCGAAGACGGCCGCCTTGCCGCCACCGGTGCCACTTGAGGGCAGCGAAATACAGCGCCCGACGGAGAGTTGCTCGACGAGCATCCGCCAGCCTTGGCCCGCCATCTTCGGACCGCCGATGATGTAGTCGAGTGGAACGAACACATCCGTGCCTTTGATGGGGCCGTTCTGGAAAGGTACATTGAGCGGGAAGTGACGACGTCCGATGCTGATGCCCGGGGTTTCTCGCGGAATAAGCGCACAGGTGATGCCGATATCCGTCGTATTGCCAAGCAGACGTTCGGGATCAAACATTCGGAAGGCCAAGCCGACCACCGTGGCGACGGGTGCGAGCGTGATGTAACGCTTCGAAAAATTGAGTCTCAGACCAATGATTTCACGGCCCTGCCACATCCCTCGGCATACGACGCCTGAGTCCGGGAGCGAGGCGGCATCGGAACCCGCACGCGGTCCCGTCAGTGCAAAACAGGGGATATCTTCGCCGCTTGCGAGCCGCGGCAAGTAATAGTTTTTTTGCTCATCGGTGCCGTAGTGCTGAAGGAGTTCGCCCGGGCCGAGAGAGTTTGGTACGGCAACCGTCGATGATACGACCGCACTACGACTCGAAAGTTTGGCGAGAACGCAGGAGTGCGCATAGGCGGAAAACTCTAGGCCGCCATATTTCTTTGCGATGATCATCGCGAAAAAGCCGTTTCGCTTGAGAAAGTCCCACACTTCGGGCGGCATGTCACCGCGACGATGTGTGATGTCGAAGTCGTCGATCATGCGACAGAGCTCTTCGCACGGGCCGTCGAGGAATGCCTGTTCTTCCGTGGTGAGCTTCGGAGCCTTCGCGCCGAGCAACTTGGACCAGTTCGGTTTGCCTGTGAAGAGTTCGCCGTCCCACCAGACCGTACCGGCTTCGAGCGCTTCGCGCTCGGTGGACGACATCGCCGGCAGCATTCGCCGGTAGATCTTCATAAACGGACGCGTCACCCACTTTTGACGCAGAGGCGCGATGTTGAGCAGTACGAGACCCGCAAACAACAACCAAAGAAATCCTTTCCAAAGCCCTGCAGGTTCACCGATCGCCGAGTATGCGACGAGCAGCACACCGAAGGTGACGGTGTAGCTGAGCAAGCTCAGTCTCTTATATGCGAGATAGAGCAAGGCCGTGACGAAAAGGATCGCAATGACGCCGCCCTTGAGCGTCAGGGCCAGTCCCGTGAGGGCCAGCAAGGCGAGGGCAATGAGGATGTGGGTCATACAGAGAAGACTACTGCATGCCCAATCCCTCTTTAAAGAGCGGCATCACGCCGCCTGATCTGAACCTCCGAGATCAACCGAGGAGGTCTTTGACTCCGTCGCGCTCTTCCAGCAGTTCCTGGTGAGTGGCGTCCATGCGTTGACGGCTGAATTCGTCGATGGCGAGGCCTTGAACGATGTCGTACTGACCCCCTCGACAGACGACGGGGTACGAATAAATGACGCCTTCGGGGATGCCGTAGCTGCCGTCGGAGGGGATGCCCATCGACACCCAGTCACCCTGAGCCGATCCGCGGAACCAGTCACGGATGTGATCGATGGCGGCAGAGCCGGCCGAGGCGGCCGAGGAGGCACCGCGTGCCTTGATGATGGCTGCGCCGCGTTGCTGGACGGTGGGGATGAAGGTTTTCTCGATCCATTCGGCATCGACGAGGCTGCGGGCGGGCTGGCCTTTGACGAAGCAGTGGTTGATGTCGGGATACTGGGTCGCGGAGTGATTTCCCCAGATGATCATTTTTTGGATGTCGTTCACGTGACTGCCGGTCTTTTCGGCCAACTGCGACAGGGCACGGTTGTGATCGAGGCGAGTCATTGCAGTAAAGCTTTGCGGCTTGAGCGACGGCGCGTTCTTCATGGCGATCAACGCGTTCGTATTGGCCGGATTACCGACTACGAGCACGCGGATGTCGCGCGCGGCCACTTCGTTCAGGGCCTTGCCTTGGGCTGAGAAAATTTGCGCATTGGCGAGCAGCAGGTCTTTGCGCTCCATGCCGGGGCCTCTCGGGCGAGCACCCACGAGCAAGGCGGCATGACAGTCCTTGAAGGCGACCCGCGCATCGTCGGTGGCAACCACCTTGTTGAGCGTGGGGAAGGCGCAGTCGTTGAGCTCCATCACGACGCCCTGCAGGGTGGGTAGCGCCGGCGTGATCTCGAGAAGGTGCAGGTTGACCGGCTGGTCGGGGCCCAGCATGGCGCCCGAAGCGACACGGAAAGCGAGGGCGTAGCCGATCTGGCCAGCGGCGCCGGTGATGGCGACATTCAAAGGCTGCTTCATCTCGAGAGTCTCCGGGGAAACAAGATTGTTTTCGCGCGCGGATTCTACGGTATCGCCCCCCGGGAGAGAGGACGATCCAGAAGCCCTTGACTCCGTTATGGTGTTGTAGTTATATATAACACTAGAAGGATAGTTCAGGAGAAAGTAACGTGAGCACATGCCCTATCAACCAGATATCCCCGGATTTGGCCCCGACCGTCGCGGCCGCCTCGATTGCCGTTGCGCTGACCTTCAGTTTTTTCTGGAGTCTGATCGAGGCTTCCGGCGCCCTTTAATCGACCGGATTCTCGGAGCGACGTGAATGGACCCGCAATGGACCGATAACGCCCCGATCTATCGCCAACTCCGCGATCGCGTCGTGGCGATGATTCTCGAGGGCGTATTGAAGGAGGGGGACGCCCTGCCTTCCGTTCGTAACGTCGCGGCGGAGTTCCGGATCAATCCTCTGACCGTCCTCAAGGCCTACCAGGAGCTCGCCGACGAACAACTCGTCGAGAAGCGTCGAGGTCGCGGCATGTTCGTCAATGCCGGTGCTCGTGAAACGCTGCTTAAAGATGAGCGCGGACGATTCCTGCGTGACGAGTGGCCGCGCACTCGCGCCACGATTGAGCGATTGGGCTTCACGGTGGACGAGCTGATGTCCACAGGAAAACAAAAATGACTGACTCAGTCATCGTAGCCAAAGAATTACGTAAGCGATATGGCAATCAAACCGTGGCACTCGATGGCGCGAGTTTCGCCGTGGGCCGCGGTCGAATCGTCGGACTCATGGGACCGAACGGCGCCGGTAAAACCACAGCCCTCAAGGCGATTCTCGGTTTGACGCCATTCGAGGGGCAGCTCGATGTGCTTGGTCGTGACCCGCGACGCGAACGCGACAGTCTCATGCAGGACGTCTGTTTCATCGCCGACGTGGCCGTACTGCCTAAATGGTTGCGCGTGAACGACGCCATCGAATACGTCGCGGGCGTACATCCCCGATTCCACAGCGCACGGGCCGACGCCGTATTGGCGCGCACTGAGATTCGTCGGCGAAGCAAAATCCGCGAGCTTTCGAAAGGCATGATCACCCAGTTGCATCTTGCGCTCATCATGGCGATCGATGCGAAGTTGCTGGTGCTCGACGAACCCACGCTCGGTCTCGATCTTCTCTATCGACGGGCGTTCTATGAGGCTTTGCTCAATGATTACTTTGATCATGAGCGCACGATCCTCGTTACGACCCACCAGGTCGAAGAAGTAGAGAATTTGCTGACCGACGTGCTGTTCATCAACCACGGACGGATCGTTCTCGACTCTGCCATCGACGATTTACCAGGCCGATTTGTTCAGCTGATTGCAAACGGTGACGCTTGCGAGGCCGCTCGGCGCCTAGAGCCGATCTACGAGCGTGAAGTCTTTGGTCGAACTGCGTTCGTCTTCGAGGGGCGTGATGCGACCGAGCTCGCTGCTCTCGGCGAGATACGTACGCCGTCCGTAGCCGATCTCTTCGTCGCCAAAATGGCCGGGGGTGCGTCATGAATGCCAAGTCTTTTTTAACACTCGTCAAACGGGAGACCTGGGAGCATCGCAGCCTGCTCTGGGTACCCGTCGTCACGGCGGCACTCATCTTCCTCGCAACAATCATCAGTACGAATGTCGCCGGAAGCATTCGACTCGATGTCGACCTCGACGGCGAAAGCGCGGCGTTCTTTGGTCTGCTGGCAGCGGATCAGATGGCTCAGGCGAAGCTCTTCAGTATCTGGATGGGCTCCATCGGACTTCCTGTGCTCGTTGTCACCATCATCGTCCTGTTTTTCTATTTGCTCGACGCGCTCTATGTCGAACGCAAGGACCGCAGCATTTTATTTTGGAAGTCGATGCCCGTATCGGATTCGGCCACGGTTCTCTCCAAGTTGTTTACCGCCATGGTGGCCGTGCCCGTATGGGTCTGGGCCGTATCGCTCGTCATGGGCCTTCTGACCTTCGTGATCATCGCGCTCAAGGTGTCAGGAAGTCCGATCGCACCGCTCGGTAACTTCCACCTGACCGCCTGGCTGGTACTGCAGTTGACCCTGTTGCAGAACCTTTTTCTTGCTTCGTTATGGTATGCCCCCATCGCGGGCTGGTTGCTGTTGGTCTCGGTTTGGGCGAAGCGCGCGCCGTTTCTTTGGGCCGTTCTGCCCCCAGCGCTCGTGATACTTTTCGAAGAGATCATTTTCAATACCGAGTACGTCGCCCAGCTCATCGGTCATCGTCTGATTCATTATTTTGAAGCGGCATCGTTGGGCATTAATGTCGAGACGGGCGCCGGGCCGCAAGTGATCCTCGATTCCATCGCGAATACCTATAACGAGATGAGTGCCGCCTCGTTGCTGGGCGAGCTCCATCTTTACTCCGGTCTTGCCGTCGCGGCGATATTCGTCCTGCTGGCGATTCGGTTGCGCCGCTGGCGCGACGACGCCTGACAATGACCGCTAGAACCGGGTCCCTTTCGTCACGATCTCGGTGACGCGTCGGGCCTTGGCGCGGGCCGCCTCGATGGAGTCGGCCCTGGCGAGCGAGACGCCCATTCGTCGCTGACCACTTACCTCGGGCTTGCCGAAAAGTCGCAGAGCGGTATCAGGCTCTGCCAGTGCCGCATCCAGTTCGCTGAAGCTCACGTTGACGGAGGCGCCTTCGATGAGCAGGGCGCTTGATGCCGAAGGGCCGAACTGTCGGATCGCCGGGATCGGCAACCCGAGAATCGCGCGCAGGTGCAGCGCGAATTCCGAGAGGTCCTGGGAAATCATCGTGACCATCCCTGTATCGTGAGGGCGGGGTGACACCTCGCTGAACCACACCGAATCGCCCTTCACGAAAAGCTCCACTCCGAACAAGCCTCGTCCACCGAGTGCTGCGGTGACGCGTTCGGCGATGCGCTGACTTTCTTTGAGCGCGGTGTCCCTCATCGGGTGCGGTTGCCAAGACTCGCGATAATCACCTGCAATTTGCAGATGGCCGATCGGTTCGCAGAACGATGTGCCACCCGCATGACGAACCGTGAGCAAGGTGATTTCGTAATCGAACTCGATGAAACCCTCGACGATCACCCGGCCAGCCCCCGCGCGACCGCCCGCTTGAGCGTAATCCCAGGCGCGATCGATATCGGCAGATTTCTTGATGACGCTTTGACCTTTCCCAGAGCTCGACATCACCGGCTTCACGACACAAGGCGTGCCGATGGCTGCAACAGCCGCTCGATACTCGTCCTGCGTCGAGGCGAATCGGTAGGGCGACGTGGGCAGCCCCAACTCTTCGGCCGCGAGGCGTCGAATACCCTCGCGGTCCATGGTCAATCGCGCGGCGCGGGCAGTTGGGATGACATTGAATCCTTCGGATTCGAGCGCGAGTAATTCCTCGGTCGCGATGGCCTCGATTTCCGGAACAATGAATTGTGGTTGCTCTCTCAGGACGAGTTCGCGTAAGGCGGATCGATCGAGCATGCGGATGACGTGAGCTCGATGCGCAACCTGCATTGCCGGTGCGTCGGCATATCGATCCACAGCGATGACTTCGAGGCCGAGACGCTGCGCTTCGATGGCGACTTCTTTTCCAAGCTCTCCTGAGCCGAGCAGCATCAGGCGCGTGGCCGAAGGTTTGCGGGGAGTGCCAATGGTGGTCATGCGAGGCCTCGGGATAGACTGCGCGGCAGTTTAACTTCAGGAATTTTCGTCATGTCCGATCCAGTCATTGCCAGCAAAACGCCGTACGCCGTGGATGTCGAGACGGGGAAGACCTATTGGTGGTGTACGTGTGGTAAGTCCGCCAAGCAGCCTTTCTGCGACGGGTCACACAAAGGCTCGGCTTTCACGCCGATGAAGTACGACGCCGATAAGACCGGAACGGTCTGGTTTTGCGGCTGCAAACACACCGCCAAGGCGCCTCTTTGCGATGGCTCCCACAAAAAACTGTAACAATAAGTGTCTAATATTTAAGACAATTCTCCCTGTGTCGAAGGGGGTTCAAAACGTATAGCTTTTGTTCTGTACAAATGCTTGACACCCCTCGATCGGCCGGTAGAATTGCGCTCGTCAACCGTCCCTTCTGACGAGTGACCCCCGTTCGGGCGGATCGAAAGATCCGCCCATTTTTCTTTCTGGGGCCAAATTTTCCGCTTAGCCCGAGAGCTGCTCGCTGAGTTCGAGCCATCGCTCCTCGAGCGAGGCGATCCGTTCCAAGAGTTTGGCGTGAGTCTCGGGCAACTTCGTGAGCGCCGCATCGGCCGAGGCATAAGCCTTGGGATCCGCCATCTTTTGTTCGAGTGCCAGTCGTTCTTTACCGAGGCGCTCGAGATCTTTCTCAACCTGACGAAGCTCTGTGCGCAGAGGCGTAATCGCATTTCGGCTCTCGGCCTCCTGACGTTTTCGCCCTTTACGCGATGACGATTGATTCGAGTCGAGATTGCCGGAGATCGACGCTACACGCGATCGACGCGAGAGCCACGTGGCGTAGTCAGCCAAATCTCCATCAAAGGGCATGACCTCGCCATGACCCACGAGTACGAATTCGTCGCAAACGCTGCTCAGTAACCCTCGATCGTGCGACACGACGACGACCGCACCCTCAAACTCTTGCAGGGCGAGCAACAAAGAATCCCGCATCTCGAGATCGAGATGGTTAGTCGGCTCGTCGAGTAACAACAGATTGGGTCGCCGTGCCACCAAGATGGCGAGTGACAACCGCGCACGCTCGCCACCTGAGAATGACGCTACGGGCTCGAATACGCGGTCACCAGAAAAATTGAATCGTCCGAGATGGTCGCGTTTTTGTTGTTCGCCCCACACGGCGGCTTCGGGTCCGCCGCGACGGGTCAGTTCGAGGATGGCCGTGCTCGAGGCGTCGAGCTGATCGACTTCGAGCTGCGCGAAAAATCCCGTCTCGAGATCGGGCGCACCAGTACGTGAGCCCGACATCGCCTCAAGCTCTCCGGCGATGGTTTTCATCAATGTTGATTTACCTGCGCCGTTTCGACCCAAGATGCCGAGTCGTGCACCCGGCGCAATCGATAGTTTGACGCCGGAGATAATTATGCGATCACCGTATCCCGCGCTGATCTGGTCGAGGTCGACGAGCGGGGCAGGGAGCTTACGTGGCTGCTTGAATTCCCAGTCGTACGCGGCATCGACGTGTTGCGTGACCAAGGCAGGAAGTCGCTCGAGCCATTTGATGCGACTCTGAGCTTGTCTCGCTTTGGTGGCTTGCGCGCGGAACCGATCAATGAAACTTTGAACGCGCTCGGTCTCGCGCTTGATCCGATCGTTTTCAGCTTGTTGCTGCGCGAGGCGTGACAGTCGCTGTGTTTCGAACTCGCTGAAGTTTCCGGTGTAACTGTCGATACGCTTCGCCGAGATATGCAGTACACGACCGATGATGGCGTCGAGAAAGTCTCGGTCGTGCGAGACGAGTATCAGTGTGCCCGGGTACGACTGTAGCCAGTCTTGTAGCCAGAGTACGGCGTCGAGATCGAGGTGATTGGTCGGCTCGTCGAGCAGAAGCAAATCTGAGCGACACATGAGTGCCCGAGCAAGGTTGGCGCGCATTCGCATACCGCCGGAAAAATCCGCGATGGGGCGATCGATCGCGGCCGGATCGAAGCCCAGACCATCGAGTAACTCGGCCGCCCGCGTACGAGCTGTGTAGCCACCCAGCGAGTCATATTCTCCGAGCACATGCGCATGTCGAATACCATCGTCCGACTGCTCGGCTTCCGCGAGTGCGCGCTCGCATTCCCGCAGGGCCGTATCGCCGTCGATGACATGCTCGATGACCGGCTGTTGCGAGTGAGGTAACTCTTGGGCCACCGACGCCACGGAAAGTTTGCCGGGGAGCTCGAATTCGCCTCGGTCGGGAGCGAGTTCTCCGCGCAACAGGGCGAGCAGGGATGACTTGCCACAGCCGTTTCGGCCGACGAGTCCGACCTTCTCACCGCGCAGAATGCTGACGGAAACATCCTCGAGCAGGGGGTCGGGACCGCGACGAAGTTGAATGGTACGCAGATGAATCACGGGCGCGATTGTACGTGTATGCTCGCGGCTCATGCGGTCTACGCGCAATTTGCCTGACTTACTGAACGAACTTGAGCTCACCGGCCGGAGTCGTTCGCACGTCATCGACGCCGCCGATATCGGGTGCACCCTGCATCGGGACGCAATGTCGGCCTTTCTTGTCATGCGCGAGGCGGCTAAGGGGGCAGGTTTAGATTTGCGCGTCGCGTCCTCATTCAGAGATTTCGATCGTCAACTGGCGATCTGGAATGGGAAATTTCGTGGCGAACGGCCGATGCTCGATCGAGCGGGTAATGCACTGGACGTGGCATCGCTCTCACCCGAGGGGCGGGTTGAGGCGATTCTCATCTGGTCGGCGTTGCCGGGTGCGAGTCGACACCATTGGGGTACGGACTTCGACGTATTTGATGCCGCAGCATTGCCCGAGCGTTCTCGGCTTCAGTTGGTACCTGGAGAATATGCGAGCGACGGACCGTTCGCGCCGCTCACATCATGGCTCGACGCGCACATGCATCGATTCGGATTTTTCCGACCGTATGTCGCGCCAAACGACGGAGGAAGTCCACGCGGCGTCAGCCCCGAACCGTGGCATCTCAGCTTCGCGCCGCTTGCGACGCGCTGCTCGAATCAGCTCACTCCCCAAGTCCTGTACCGCGCCATCGAGTCTTCGTCGATCGACGGGCGCGAGATCGTACTGGCGCGTATCGAAGATTTATATGAACGCTTCGTCGCGGATGTCGCGCCTGCGTCGACCGCCTCACTCGCGGTGGAACTCGGCGACTACCGGCGTATGGTCTGAGGGTCGCTCTGCACGGCGCGGCTCGCGATCGATATGCGAGGCGACGCAACGTTTTGCGAGGGGAGTCGTCGCGAGGATCAGATCGATCCGCAGTCCATGATTTCGGCGGAAAGCCGCCGCCCGGTAATCCCACCAACTAAAAGACTTCTCGGGCTGCTCAAAATTTCTGAAGACATCGACGAGTCCGGCATCGAGCAGCTTTCGATACGCTACGCGCTCCGGTTCGCTGACGTGGACACTCCCGACCCAGGCGGCTGGATCATGTACGTCACGATCTTCCGGGGCGATGTTGAAGTCACCGAGGACAACGACCTCACGATCTTTGAGCAAGGCGCTTCGCAGCCAGTGATCAAGTGCCTCGAGCCAACGGAGTTTGTAAGCGTACTTGTCTGAGCCCGGTTCCTGGCCGTTGGGTACATAGAGATCGAGCACGATGAGACCGTCGGTCTCGGCGGCGAGCACCCTTCGTTGCTCGTCTTCGAAGCCTGGAATACCGGTGGCGATGATCTTCAGCGGTTTCTTGGAGAGGATGGCGACGCCGTTGTACGTACGCTGCCCGCTGTAGACGACCTCGTATCCAAGATTGGCAATCTCGGAGGCCGGAAAATCGGTATCCGGAATCTTGGTTTCCTGCAGGGCGACGATGTCGGGCTTCGCCGTGGCAAGCCATTCCGCAAGTTGGGGGAGTCGGACCCTCAGTGAGTTGACGTTCCAAGTGGCGACGGTGGTCTTGGTCATGGCCCTAGAGTAATGCACGGATGACGAAACGGTCATGCTCCCCGCAGCAAGAGGTCGGGACGCCGTGTACGATTCGGCCATGACGACGAGAAAATACGATCTGGTGGTGATCGGCGGTGGCAGCGGCGGACTCGCCTGTGCGCAGCGTGCGACGGAATACGGCGCCAAAGTGGCGCTCATCGAGTCTGCGCGGCTCGGAGGTACCTGCGTCAACGTCGGTTGCGTTCCGAAAAAGGTCATGTGGAATGCCGCCCAGATCGCTCATGCGGCGCATGATGCGGCGCACTACGGCTTCGATCTCGCGCTGCGCGGCCATGACTGGCGTGTGCTTCGAGAGTCGCGTGAGGCCTATATCCATCGGCTCAACGGCATCTATGAGCGCAATCTCGCGAACAAAAAAATCGAACTTCTGCGAGGGCACGGTCGCTTTATCGCAGTAGGCGAGGTGAGGGTCGACGACGACACACTCGAGGCCCCGCACGTGGTGATTGCGACGGGCGGCCGACCCGCCGTGCCTGCCATTCCAGGCGCAGAGCTTGGGATCACCTCCGACGGATTTTTCGCTCTCGAAGAAAAGCCCGACCGAGTCGCAGTCGTGGGGAGCGGTTACATCGCCGTCGAGCTTGCCGGGGTGTTCGCTGCGCTCGGCAGTCAGGTATCGCTCGTCATTCGCCACGAGCATGTGCTGCGTCACTTCGACAGCATGCTCGGCGATACCCTCATGAAGATCATGCGTGATGAAGGCACGGCGATCGAAACCAACGCCACGCCTCGCGCGCTCGAGCGTGATGTCGATGGCAGTCTGCGTATGCTTACGGCAGATGGACGCACGCTCGGCGCGTTCGACTGCGTCGTCTGGGCCATCGGCCGTGACCCGATGGTCGAGGGGATTGGGCTCGATCGTGCAGGGGTGAAACTGGATGACTCCGAGCACATTGCGGTCGATCGGTTCCAGCAAACCAACGTCGGTGGCATTTATGCCATCGGGGACGTCACGGGGCGCGCCTTGTTGACGCCTGTGGCGATCGCCGCAGGGCGTCGATTATCCGATAGAGTCTTCGGCGGCATGACCGACCGCCATCTCGATTACTCGAACATCCCGACGGTGGTATTCAGTCATCCACCGATTGGTACGGTGGGCCTCAGCGAGCAGGAAGCCCGAGATCGTTATGGCGCAGAATCTTTGAAGGTCTACACGTCAGGGTTTGTGCCGATGTATCACGCCCTGACATCGCGCAAGCCGCGTGCCGAAATGAAACTGGTCACGGTGGGCCCCGAGCAGCGAGTCGTGGGCTGTCACGTCATCGGCGCGGGTGCCGACGAAATGCTTCAAGGATTTGCCGTCGCCGTGAAGATGGGCGCGACCAAACGAGACTTTGATGACACGATCGCCATTCATCCGACGAGCGCAGAAGAATTCGTCACGATGCGCTGACGGGTTTGACCTCCCCGAGCAGTAGTCGTCGCAGATACTCTGGCGCGACGAGATGACAGTAACGCGTGCCCCGAAACTGCGGAGGCGCTGTGAGATAGCGCGGATCGAGCCAGTCGTTACGCATGGCTTTTGCTTGCAGCCGGAGAGTGCCCGACTCATCTACGCGGGCGATCGCATACGGCTCGAGCCAAATAGGACCCATGGCGGTCACGATGTCGGTTTCCATTACAACGTTTCGACCACGCTTGAACAGCGCGCGCCGGCGTTCCGCCGGGGTCATGGAGTCGAGCACGCGCTGCAAGGTGAGGGCGTTTACCCCGCTGCAACCGATATCAGCGCCCGCGGCCTCAGCGCCGTACTCGCTGACGAGATGATCCGCCGTCTTCATCTTGCAGGACACCATCATCGGTTGCGCGTTCGGCTCAGCGCTCTCGGGCCAGACGTATTGGGTGGTGACAAGGGGGCGAGCGACGGGCTTCGACTTGGTGAAGGCGGCGACGTCGGTATGAATCTCATTCCGCGCCTCGACTTTTGAGGTGACGATGGCAGCCTGCGCGTCGACGCAGAAGCGATCAGTCGTGTTGAAAGATGTGGTGGATGTCTTGGGTGTCGAAGAGCAACTGGACACCAAAATGGCGAGTGCCAAGACAAACCAGGCAGAGTTCGAAGCCATCGTCATACCCTCTTTGTCCGCAAGGTACACGCTTTTATCGCTCAATGTTGACTTGGTCCGCAACGCCGACCGAAATCGACCCGTGGATCAACGAACCATCAATCAAACAGGCTCCCTCGGCAGAGCGATGCTCGTTGCGGCACTCCTCTTTTTGGCGGGTTGTGATCGCGGCCCCGCGCCGCTTCCGCCTGAGTCCATACAGATACGCATCAACTTGTTATGCAGTACCTGCGATGATTTCCTCCGGTGCGAGCTCTCGGACGTCGTACCGGAGGCTAATTCCCATCGTCTGTACCGACTACGCGAAAAGAGTTTCTGGGCGCAGATCGCAACGATCTGGGATTACCTCATCCAGCTTTTTCGCCAAAAGACCGCGGACGTCCGGCCTCTGACGGTCTATGAAAACGAGGGTGAGCGTCGTCGGATCGTGAGTTCTGAGGCCAAGGCGCGTGTAGATGCGGCGGCAGGCCTCATCCTCTTACCGGATTCGGTGATCGACATGCGTAACGGCCAATGGCGGACGCTCAATGGTGATTTACAGGGGCAATGTCGGGCATTGCCTCGTCGTGAAGGCTATGCCTGGGTACGCGCGATGCTTGGCCGTGAGTTGCCTGTCGAGAGAGCGCCGTGAACGAACGCCGGAAACTCGGCGCTGGCCGCATCGCCTTGCTCGCATTGCGGTATCTACTCGCCCTGTTTTTCTTGGGCGCCGCGGTCAATAAATGGCGCCAGCAATACATCACCACTGATCGCTTGTCGCAGATCTTCATGCAGCGGCTTGAGGAAATCGACCCTGAGTCTTTCGGTGCCTGGTTCATCGAGAACCTCGGTCTGCCGTACTACCAGCCTCTCGCTTGGCTCGTCTGTTGGGGCGAAACCTTTATCGCTGCCGGATTGTTATTCGGCTTCATGACGCGCAGTGCTGCAATGGGCGCAATGCTCATGATGTTTTCTTTTGCGATCGGCGGGTACTATGACGCCTCGCTGATCGTGCTTGCGTTGATGTTTCTTCCTTTCGTAATTTGGCCAACCGGCCAATGGCATGGTCTCGACGCAAGGATGCATGCTCGCTATCCCGTCTTCTGGATGTTTCGCTGACCTTGGAGATTCCTCATGAGTGACCAATCCGCCGGCGCCAAGTTCGGCCCAGTCCGCCTGATGCCAGGAGTCACCCGAGGACACGTTGGCGCTTATCTTTGGGCGGCGTTCGTCAGCATCGGCATTTTCACGTATGCAACAACGCTTCAACCTTATCTCCTCGAGGTGAACATTGGCGTTCCGGTCGAGCAGCGCGGGGTGGTGTCGGGCGATCTGCAGTTCTGGCAGGAAATCATCACCCTGCTTTGTGTGGGACTGTTCGGGGCCTGGTCCGATCGGGTAGGGCGACGAGTGGTCTACATCACGGGGTTTCTCATTACGGCACTCGCTTACGCGGCCTATCCCTTTGCAAACGATGTCGGCCAGTTACTGATCTACCGACTCATCTACGCCGTCGGGATCGCAGCGCTTGGCGGTATGTTGGCGACGGTGCTCGCCGATTATCCCGTCGATGCCGATCGCGGCAAGCTGACGGGAATTTCCTTCTTTCTCAATGCAGTCGGCGCATTGTTATTCTTCGCTGTCCTCACCCGGCTTCCCTCGCTCTATCAGGGTTTCGGCGCGACTGAAACCGAAGCGGGGCAGTTTGCCTACCTCACGATTTCGGCCGTATGCGTCGTGAGTGCGCTCATCATGTTGGGGTTGAAACCCGGCCGCCCCGATCAACTCACGGAGCGTTTGCCGTTACGTACCCTCCTGACTCAGGGCTTGATCGCGGGCCGACACCCGCGTATCGCGCTCGCTTACGCCGCGTCGTTTGCAGCCCGTGCGGACCTGGTGATCGTCGCGCTGTTTCTGTCGCTATGGGTACAGACGGCAGCGATCGCCGACGGTGCGACAGCAGCCGAAGCGTCGTCACGGCAAGGTGCCTTATTCGGCATCGTCCAAGGCTCGGCGATGCTGTGGGCGCCAATCTTCGGCTGGATGGCCGACAAGGTGAATCGAGTGACCCTCGTCATCATCGCCACCGTGCTGTCCGTAGTCGGTTATGGCTGGATGGGATTCACGCCCGACCCGGCGCTCGGCGGTTTGGCGTTCGGCGCGGCGGCCATGCTCGGGATCGGGCAGGCGAGCGGTATTCTCGCCTCGCAAGTGCTCATCGCCCAGGAAGCGCCGAGTGCCATTCGCGGCGCGGTCATCGGCATGGTGGGTTTCTTTGGCGCCCTCGGTATCCTCGCCATCTCGAAGATCGGTGGCTATACCTTTGACGAATGGCGACCCGGCTCTCCGTTCATCATCATGGCGGGAGCCAACATTCTCCTGTTGGCCTTCGCTATCTGGGTGCGTTCGCGCCGCTGAATCGACTGCGCGAGAACAGCACGGCACCGACAGCCAGCGAAACCGCGGCCGCGACGAACGGCGCCCCCGGGAAGTGCATCTGCCCCATCGACAGGCTGAACAGGTGAGTCATCGTGAACGGGGTGACGAGTGCCGTGAAGCTCACGATGCCCGAGATGGCGCCCTGGAGTTCTCCCTGTGCATTGGCGGGTACCTGTCGCGAGAGGATCGCGCGGATCGACGGCATGGTCAGGCCGATCAGGCAGGCGATCGGAACGCTCGCAAACAGCATCCAAGGTTCTGTGGACAGCGCATAACCCAGAAAGCCAATCGAGCCTGCTGTCAGTCCGATCAGGGCTGAGCGGTGCTCGCCCAGTTTGCGAGTGAAGACTCCCACGAGACCGCCTTGCACCACTGCTGTTCCGAGTCCTAAGACGGCCAGAGAGATGCCCATCTCGCGTTCGCCCCAGCCGAATTTCGCCATGGTCATCCACGTCCAGGTGGAGGGCAGCGTGTCGTGTCCGATTTGGTACATGAACAACACGAAGAGCAGTAACGCGGCACCTGGAATCGCGCGCATGGATTTGATTGCGCCCAGAACGTTCGCCCGGCGCGCTGCGAACGCTCGTCTCTGAGCTTCCGGCAATGTTTCTTTGAGTACCACGACTGCGATCAGAAAGTTGATTGCGGTGAACACCGCTGCAGCAAAGAAAGGCACCCGCGGGCCGTATCCGCCGAGCAAGCCTCCGACGACGGGACCCACGATGAAGCCCATGCCCCAAGCCGCGCCGTTAAGACCAAAATATTTGGCGCGTTGATCGGGGGGAATGATATCGGCCACGACTGCATTAGCAGTCGAAAACGTCGCTCCGGCGATACCGGCGATGATTCGACCGAGGAATAGCCACGCAAGCGTCGGCGCGAAGCCCATGAGCACATAGTCCACGGACAGCGCCGCGAGCGAAGCGAGAAGGATGGGCTTTCGACCGTACCGATCGCTGAGGTTTCCGAGGACTGGCGAGAAAATGAATTGCATCGACGCGTAGGCGAGGGTGAGCCAGCCGGCGATGGGCGCGGCATCTGCAATCGATGCACCGGATAGTTGCATGACGAGTTGTGGCGCAACCGGGATGATGATGCCGATGCCCATCGAATCGATGAACAACGCCATCGCAACGACAGGCAACATTCGTCGTCGTGGATCGGAGCTCATGCCCAACCCGCGCCTCGCGATGTTCGGTAACGTTGCACCATCTCGAGCGCGGAGCGCTCGGCCGGAGGAAGCTCGACGTCACTGGAGGCGATAGGCGTCATACGTTCACCCCAGCGTAATAGATGCGCGCAAAACGTCAGCCCTCCGCCAAACGCTGGCATCAATAACAGTGAGCCAGGCTGAACACGCCCCTCTTCGAGCGCTTCGCAAAGCGCCACCGGCACGGTTGCCGCCGACATATTGCCGTAGCGACTGACACTGACATAGACGCGATCCATGGGAACACCCGCACGCTTGGCCACGGCTTCGATGATGCGCAGATTGGCTTGGTGCGGAACTGCAAGATGGACATCGTCGGCGGTAAGCCCTGCACGTCTCAGCACATCTTCGCTCGCGAGTCCCATGCCATTCACGGCTTTTTTGAAAATCTCTTGACCTTCGAACTGCCATTCCGTCGAGCCGAGCATCCGCCCCTGATGAACATAGGCACCGCCAATGCCGTGGATACGCAGGATCTCGCGAGACTCGCCGTAGCAGCCGAGTTTTTCGAGCATCAGCCCTTCGTTTTTGTCGGTGGCTTGCAAGACGACCGCTGCACAGCCATCGCCAAAAAGCACGGAGACGTTGCGATCGTTCCAGTCCATGTAAGGCGAGATCAGCTCGCCTCCGACGACGAGTGCATTGCGTACGACACCACTTTTGATCATCGCGGCAGCGGTCGACAAACCGTAGAGAAAACTTGTGCAGGCGGTGTTGACGTCCATCGCGCCGCAGCCGTCGGCCCCGAGTCGACGTTGCAGGCCCGAAGCCATGTTGGGGCATTGATCATCATGTGTTGTCGTACCGAAGACGATGAGCTCGAGGTCTCGGCCTTCGAGTCCGGCGCAGGCGAGCGCGCGCGCGGAGGCGACATAAGCCATCTCGCCAAGCGAGACATGCGAAACTCGACGCTCTTTGATACCGGTTCGAGTGGTGATCCACTCGTCAGTGGTATCCAGAAAGGTCGCGATATCCGCGTTGCTTAGTACGGCCGGTGGCAGACATTTGCCCCAGCCCGTTATCGTGGCATTCAACATAAGTCCCCCGTGGCCGCGAGGATACTCCGGTTTGTCGATTCCGTCAGTCGGCCATGGGAGTCGAAGTTTTTGGCATTTCACGAACCGTCGCCTTTATGGTCAGCACGGCTGCTGAGTTAAGGGGGATTTCGATATGTGGATGCCGCCGCTCGAGGACGCCTGGCAAGGCAAGGTGCAATTCTATGAATTGCTATTTGGCACGTGGACTGCCTATGCCTTTCTCGTCCTACTCTGGCAGCGAATTCTTAAAGAGCCGCTCGACGAATGGCGTTACGTGCTGCTCTCGTTTTTTGGTGCAGGCGCGTTCTGGGTCAACCACTATTTTCAGCAGTCACCTTACTGGCTCTGGCTCATTAATCTTTACACCGTGTTCTTTCTTGTCGCATGGTGGGCCATTGCCATTCGCGGACGACAGCGCTCGGGTAGTTGGAAGTTCGGCGCGCTGATCGGTGCAGTGGTTTATACCGTCGCATTCATCATGTTCGAGCAACTCGCTCGATATGGCGTCGAGAATTGGGGCATGCACGAGTTTTGCTGGATGGCGCTCTCGTTCTTCGGGTTCTGGTGGCTGATCGTTTGGCGATCGCGATCGACCATAAAGCCGAAGTCGGCCAGCGAAGATCCTTATCCCAAGCCGGAATGGCGTGGTGCCGGCGGAAATCTTTGATCGGGTATCGCGTTTAGCTAGAGGCAAGTACTTCCAGCGCGACTCGCTCCGCCGACTCGAAAGCGCCTTCCATTCCGCGGCTCCCAATAGCCGTGTGTTCGCCACAGAAGAAGAGCCGCTTATGCGGCTTGGCAATCGAAGCGCGAAGTTCTCGAACCTGCCCTGGCTGGAAGATCGCCCAGTCGCCCGCCGAAAACGGGTCGGTGCTCCAAGAATGTACCGCTGCCACGCGTAGCAAGCCTTTCGAGGCAGGGCGCAGCCGCTCGAATTCGGAGACCACCACCCGCGAGCTTTCTTCAACTCCGAGACGATCGAGGTATTGGGCGTTCAGGCCGCGAGCCCACACGGTAAGACTCGTCACTTCATCATCGGTTTTTCCAAATCGTTGAGCGAGCACCATACCGAGCGGTCCGTCTGTCCACATCGATGGGGATAATCCGTCTTCCAACCAGAACGGGCGCTTGGCAATGAGGTGATATTGAGTGATCGGAATGTAGCCGAGTGACTGAATCGCTTTGTACTGAGTTGGCTCTGGCAACGGGTCGATCGCGACGTGACGGAGCGTAGAGAACGGCATGGAGCAGACGACGGCTTTCGCTTTATAGCTTCGACCGTCACTACAAGTCACTTTCGAGCCTTGGTCTGTCACTTCAATGGCAGTGACTCGGCGATTGAGTAACAAATCGCCCTTGCGCTTTTTGGCCATCGCCATCGGCAGTCGTTGGTTGCCGCCCTTGAACGCCCCGATTAAAACGCCCGGGGGAACGCCCGCTGCAGGAACTCCAGTGGAGACATTCGATGCGCCCGTTCGCGAGAAGGCCGTGACGGCTCCGCGGTTGACTGCCATCCAGTGGTCTGCGAAAGCTTGCTGAAGTAGTGAAACATCACGGGCCGTCGTGCCGTAGGCGATATTGGTATCAAAGCCGAGACGGATCATGTCATCGGTGGCGCCGTGAGCGCTCAGGAAATCGTGAACCGAGATATCGTGCTGGGCATGTTTTGGGTCATACCAGTTCTCGAGATCGCGGAAAGGCATGTGCTGGCGAAACATAGCGTCGCCCCAACTCCATGGGGGTAACTTCCTTAACTCTCCCACGAAAGGATTTTTGGGGTGTGTCGCCCAATCTTTGAGTGCAACACGTTCATGGCCGATGAATAATTCTTGCCCTGCGCGATTGGCGAAAAGGCGAGGCGCCAGATTGACAACTTCGATCTCGTGACGTGCGGCGGCTGCGATGCAGCGGCCGTAGGCATTAGCGATGGTGTTGCCACCGACTTCCGGGTGTCCGGGTAGATCGAACAGGGTATAGACGCGTCCGCCGACTCGATCACGACCTTCCAGAACCAGTACTGATAGACCGTTCTCTTCCAGAGTCAATGCTGCTTCGAGACCGGAGAGACCCGCACCGATGACAATCACGTCTGGCTCTTTGGAGGCGGATGCATGCGCGCGGGTCGAGAGCCCGGCGATCGCAGCGGACACAGCGGTCGATACAACGAATTCGCGACGGTTCATGCTCATGATCGAATCTCCCGTCTGGCTCAGCGCATTCTGCAAATCAGCAACTGGGGTTCCGTGATGGAACCCATATACAACCGACCTCCGAAGGCTGCGCCAACACTTCCCGCGGAGATCTCCGATCCGTCATTGACATAGACAGGTGTCGTCGTGCCTGCAGCATACCGAAGGAGGGTGGTTGGAGCGTGATGCGACGCGTCGCCAAAATGACGAATCAGGTCGATGAGCTTTGCGTGTACAGCGATCCACAGCGCACCATCAGCATCCACATTGATGTTATCTGGCGAGCCATCGAGCTCGATATGCTGCTTGAAGGTCAGATCGCCGGTCAGCGGGTTTCGGGTATAGACCGACACTCTTTTCCCGAGCGTTTCGGCGACGTAGGCCGTGAGGCCATCGGGCGATAGCCCCATTCCGACCGCACTTTTGAGGCGCTCGGCTTCGACTCGCATCGACTCACCATCGAAGTAGACGACCGTCGATAAGCCTGTTCGGAACAACGACTCACCGATTCGACCCAGGAAGCCCGCATCACCTTTGTCATTGGCGACATAAAACTGCTGCGGACCCACTGCAACGATAGCGTTCGGAGACACGAGCAACGGATCGCGTATCGATCCGACATGAGTGAATCGGTTGTCGGCATTTTGCTCGAAGACCTCGATGACATGCTCGTCACCTTCCGGATGACTGATCACGAACAAGCGCTGCTTGCCATCGCCCATACGGTAAAGCGACATGCCGTGCGGCCGGAAGCCCGGAGGTGCTGACGAGAGTGCAGGTTCGGTTCGAAGCGGATCGGCGACCAAGTCGACTTGAAGGACCGTCCCTTCGACGGCAAGACCTTCTACGAGCCCACGGCGATCGAGAGAGGAGAGATACGCGATGCTTCGATTGCGATCGATCTGGATGTCCTCTGCACTGGCATTCAGAGGCAGTGTGGAGCAGGCGCCGGGCGACCGGACGCTGAGATCGCGGAACTGCCCCCCAAAGGACATGAACTCCAAGGTGAACAGACCGACGACGAGCACCAATGCGCCTACAACGGTCAGCGTTCTTTTTTGCCATTTTTTCACGTAGCTAAGACCCCCGAAGCACCGTGATGTTCCACTTTGGACGATTGTAGCGCCTTTGTTACTCGATCGACGCCGCGGCTCTCAGTCCCTCGATCATGGCGGTTCGCAAAAGATACTGCCGCGCCCGTTCTGGATCTGCGGCAATCGCACGCATCTCCCTCTGGCGAGCCGTGCGACGACCGGCATCGCTCTCTTCTAAAAGCTCTTTGTTTGCGATGGTTTGCGCTTGGAGGTAACGCTCGGCGACGGTCCGCCGTTGTCGATCGTATCGATCAAGTGGAGCGCTATCACCATTCTCGATCGCTCTGATCAGATGTCCAGCGAGCGAGTGTGCATCGTGGATACCGAAGTTGAGTCCCATTCCACCGAGGGGATTATTGATATGCGCAGCATCGCCGACGAGCAGAACCCGACCCTTTCGATAGGTGGCCGCGACGCGTTGGTGCACTGTATACAGATTCACGTGTACGACGCGCCCCGATACGCTCTCCGGCACGAACTCCGCGAGACGGGCAGCGGCGCGCGACCGGTCTAGTAGATCTGCCTCATTCTCATCGGGCCGAGTCGGAAACACGCAGCGCCAAATCCCGCGCCCATCGTCCCCTGGCACCTTGAAAGTTGCGGCCCATTCCACAGGATCCATGGTGTACGAGCTGTAAGCGTACCCCAGAGACTCGAAGTCGAAGGTCGTTGTGATGACGAGAAAACGTTCCGGCCAGGTAAATCCTTTGAACTCAATGTGCTGACTCTTTCGAACAAGACTTCGACCTCCATCAGCGCCGATGAGATAGGAGCCTGAAAAGCACTCAGACCGTCCGTCTGTACGAGCGACTCTGACGCGCACGCTCGATTCGTCTTGGGCTACCTCATCCACAGCGGTACCGTGAATGATCGTTGCAAGCGGCGAACTTGCTACGCGTCGCTCCATCATCTCGACCAGTTTGTGCTGCTCGCACTGAAGTCGGTAAGGGTAAGGGGTATCGCCTGCGAGGATCCCGAGATCGAACTCTGCAACGAGTCCCTCACGTCGATCTCGGAACTGCCATCGCGGAGCGATGAGGCCATTCGAATGCAAGTCGTCGGTAACGCCGGATGGTGCGAGCATCTCGAGCGTAGGCGGATGATAGGTGGCTGCTCGAGGGTCGGCGTGCGGTTCTACGCTACGTTCGATCACCGTAACGGGAATGCCACGCTGAGTCAGAAACAGCGCGGCGGCCATACCGCTCGGCCCGCCTCCAGCGATGAGTACGCGTTCGCTCATGGCGTCATGTCGTCAGAATTCTTCGAGGGTTCGCCCATAACCCTGAATCCGATCTTCGATACCGCAACGTCGCAGCGCATCCCAATAAGTGATCGCATTGATCGCCAGCACGGGTTTTCGGAAAGTCCGCTCTGCCTCGGCACAGATGCCGATCGCGGCGAGGTTAGTTCCCACCTGTACGATGGCATCAACGTCATCGCCATTCAGTGCATGCAAAGCATCCACAACTTGTTGCCGAGTGGTGTGAGCAATCTGCACGGGGGAAGGGCATTTGAGTCCGATGAGTCGCGGAATGGAAAACCCCGCCTCCTCGAAGTATCGTCGAACTTGCTCATCGCCTCGTGGCTGGTGAGGCGTGAGTACCGCGATCGATTTGGAGCCGAATCTTTGTAATGCTGAAACGGTCGCGGTTGATCCCATCGATACGGCGACGCCCGCTCGTTCAGCGAGTTCGCGCTGCAACTCGTTCGCAGCAGCAACGCCACCCCAAAAAGCCTCGAGTGCCACACCCATGATCACGTGTGTCGGCTGGCAGGTCATGACCTGATCGATAGCCGTGCGCATACCATCGCGCATGGCTTGCACGTGTTCCATGAATGCCTGATCGCTGGTGAGCGGTCTTTCTTTAATGCTGATACGACCGGTTTGGTTGGTGACTCCGAGAGGCCTCAGCATCTCGGATTCCGGCTGACAACTGGTATTGGTCGAGGGAACGACGAGAGCAATACGCGCTCGATGGCCGAGTTGATCCGTCATACGGTGATCGAAGTTCCGGTGAGATGGCTGGACAATGACGACGCGAAGAACGCCACATAGGTCGCGACGTCCTCTGGTGTAACGAGTTCGCGAACACCCGTTCGCTCAAGGAATGCAGTAGTCGCTTGCTCGGGGGTTACGCCGGTGCGTTCCGCCTCGGCTTTCATCAGGGCATCGAGGCGCGGCGAGCGGACGGGGCCAGGATTTACGGCATTGAGGCTGACGCCGAGAGGTTTAAGTTCCGTCGCGAGGCCGCGGACCACGGCGAGCAAGGCGGCGTTCGCAGCCGCGCCCGGCAGCATACGGGGATCAGGTTTTTCGGCAGAGTTTCCGGCAATGACAACGACACGCCCCCTTTTTGAATGCGCCATACGGGCCGTCACAGTACGGAGGATACGTAGAGTGCCGAATAGCTTCACTTCGAGATTGCGCTGCCACGCCGCATCATCGAGCTCCCAAAAAATTCCACCTTGCGAAGCACCTGCCGCCGAGATGAATACGTCGATGCCACCGAGATCTTTCTGGGCGGTTTCGATAGCTCTATCGATCGATTCCTGTTGTCCGAGATCGCAGTGAGCGATGAGATGAGGATGGCCACTTGTTGAGGCGGGTAAGCCCTCGACTACGTTACGCAGCGAGTCGATATTCCGACCGAGTAGCGCGAGGTGCGCACCCTCATCCGCGAGTTTTCGTGCGATGGCGCGACCCAGGGTTCCATTCGCCCCGCAGAGGACGATCCGGTGATCCGAGAGTTGAAGATCCTCGGACACGAGTTGGTCAGAGACGGTTGCGCGCGATGGCCGCGCCGGCACCCAGCGCGCGTAATTTACCGCGGGCGAGTTCAGCCGAAAGCGGCGCCATACCGCAATTGGTGCAAGGCAGAAGACGCGACTTCTCGACGTGCTGTGTGGCCTCGAGAATGTTGTGGGCGACTTCTTCAGGGGTCTCGAGTTTGCCTGGCAGCACTCCGATCGCGCCGACCAATAATTCTTTGTCCGGCAACAGACGCAGCACCTCGTGAGGGACGCGCGACCCTGCGAACTCGAGCGAAACCTGCTTCACGCTACTCTGGTTGATCCACGGGAAGATCTGTTCGTACTGCCGCCACTGATTGCCGAGTGACTCCTTCCATCGAATGTTCGCTTCGATTCCGTAGCCGTAGCAGATATGCACGACCGTGGTCGCTTTGAGCCCCTGCATGGCACGTTCGAGGGCCGGTAGTCCCCAGTCACGAACTTCTTCTAGGAATACGTTGAATGCGGGTTCGTCGAACTGGATCACATCGGCGCCGGCCGCTTCGATTTCTCGAGCTTCTGCATTGAGCAGCTCGGCGAAACGCATTGCCATGTCGGCACGTCGGCCGTAGTACCCATCGGCGAGGGTGTCGCAGATCGTCATCGGGCCGGGCAACGTGATTTTGAGTCGATGCTCGGTATGGCGACGCATGAATGACGCATCAGCCACATGAACCGGGCGAGGGCGCGAGAGGGGTCCGGTGACCGTGGGGACATCGGCTTCGTAACGATTGTTACGGATGCCCATCCGTGTCTTGCGATTCCAATCGATTCCCTCGAGTTGCTCGAGGAAGCCGTGGACAAAGTGGATGCGGAATTGCTCGCCGTCGCCGACGACGTCGATGCCCGCCGCTTCTTGCTCGCGCAGCCATTCGAGCGCAGAACGCTCTTTGCCTTGCTGCAACTCAGCGTCCTTGAGACGCCACTCGGGCCAGAGTTTTTCAGGTTCGGCCAGCCAGTCCGGCTTGGGAAGGCTGCCTACGGTCGTGGTGATCAACACCTGCGCATCTTACGACGCTCAACCGTCGTCCGGGGTGGAGTGAACCTTTCGGCCCACTCCACCCGGATCATCCTTGGACGGGGGTTTCCTTACATCCGGACATCCGTGTCCGGAACGGCGCCCCGGACGGGGACGCCGTGTCCTTCATGATTCGATCAGTTCGGCAGCAGGACGCTGTCGATGGCGACGACCACGCCGTTGGTGGCGTTGAAGTCACCCGAAACGCGGGCGCCGTCGACACGGACGCGGCCACGAACGAGCTCGATCTTCACGTCGTCACCGGAGACGGTCTTGGCGCTGCGGGTGCGCTTCAGATCGTTCTCCTCGAGGGCCTTTCCCGGCACCACGTGGTTGGTGAGGATCTTGACGAGCTGGTCCTTGTTCTCGGGACGGAGCAGGACTTCGAGCTGGCCCGGGGGTAGCTTGGCGAAGGCTTCGTCCGTCGGGGCGAAGATGGTGATTGGGCCGTTGGCCGTCAGGGCGTCGTTGAGACCGGCCGCTTCGATGGCCTTGGAGAGGGTGCTGAAATTACCCTTTTCCTTCGCGACATCGAGAACGGTCGAGCCGTTGGCTTGGGCGGCAACCGACGCCAGGCCCAAGAGGGCGGCGGCGGCAAAGTTCTTGGCGTTAAAAATCATGACAGTACTCCGTGGGTTAGCTCTGGGGCGTACCGGATTTCCTGCGTACGCTGAGTTTCGACAGGAGAAAGGATGACAGGGGCTGAGGAATCTGTCAAGCTTCTGTACAGGTAGAGGCTATACACGAGATGAACAAATCATGAACAGGCTTGCGACGACCCCCTCTGCGGGCCAGTTCACGATCAAGGCCGTGTCCCAGGCCACCGGCCTCACCGTCGAGACCCTGAGAGCATGGGAGCGCCGGTACGAAGTGGTGCGTCCTTCCCGAGATTCTGCGGGCCGACGCACTTATTCCGCTGCAGATGTCGCTCGCCTGCGCCTGCTACGAACGGCGACCGAACTTGGCCATACCATCAGTCGGCTTGCCTCTCTTCCTGATGACGAACTCGCAAAGCTGGTGGCCGATTCGGGCGGCCAAGCGCGTCCTGGTCCAACACGTGGACAGTCGTACGTCGAGCGCGCCATCGACGCCACCGAGCACTCCGACCCCTCCGGCGTGGAAGAGGTGCTGACTTCTGCGGTCGCCCTGCTGCCCCCAAACGAAGTCGTCAATACAGTGCTCGTACCGCTCGTCCGCGAAGTGGGTGAGCGTTGGCACCGCGGCGAGGTGTCGATCGCCCAGGAGCACATGGTCACGGACATCGTGCGCCGCTTGATCATCAGCGTGTCGCGCGGATACCTCCGCTCCGACAGCGGCCCCTGCCTGGTGCTTTCCACGCTCTCGGGAGAGCGGCATGAACTCGGCATCCTGATGTGTAGCTGGCTCGCAGCCACCCGTCGTTTCCGCACACATTATTTGGGAGTCGATGTTCCGCCTGAGGAGCTGGCTCGCTTTGCACTCGAGGTCGATGCGCGTGCCGTGCTGGTATCGCTCGTCATGCCGGAGAACGAAGTGCCGGCTCTCGATCAATTGCGTGAACTCGCGAAGCAACTCAGCGGCCGATGCGAAGTATGGGTCGGCGGTTTCGCAGCGCGCTTGGTCACGCCTGAGGAGCTGCCTCCGGGCTGCGTCTTGCTGCCGACCGGCGCCGACTTTGAGCAGCGACTCGACCTACTCGCCGCACAATACTTTTCCTGATTCGGGATCTGCTTCGCATCTTCGCAATTCTTTTGAATTGAGAGTGTGACCCTTTAGACCGTCTCGCTCCGGACTGCGTTAGATTCGCGTCATGGGGTCTGTTTCTCGTCATAACGCCTCGGTGCCGCGGCTGTGTGTCGCGGTCGTCCTGCTGCTGCTTTCGTCGTGTGGCGGGGGCGGGAGTGGGGGCGGATCCTCTACAAATCCTACGAGCGCTGCGCCGGCTCCGCCTCCGATCACCAAGGCCGACGCGTATCGGTTTCTCAATCAGGCCAGCTTTGGCGCAACTGAAGCAGAAGCATCGCGGCTCATCGCACTCGGAGATTCGAGCAATGGCTATGCTCGTTGGATCGACGCTCAGTTCACTCGCGAAACGTCTTTGCTCTTACCGGCGGTTGAGTCGGCTTACCCAGATCCTGTTCCGCAAGGATTCAACGTCGGATCTCTCAACGCCGTTCGTTTAGAGCGCTGGTTCGCCAATGTTCTTCGGGGTGACGATCAGCTGCGTCAGCGCGTGGCTTTCGCCTTATCCGAGATTTTTGTCGTATCTCAGGTCGGCGCATTACTCAATTTGCCCAATGCCACGGCCGATTTTCATGACATGTTGGCTCGGAACGCGTTCGGCAATTACCGAACATTATTGGAGGAGGTGACGTTACATCCGGCGATGGGCGTTTACCTATCGATGTTGGGTAACCAAAAAGCGGTGGCGGGTACAAATCTTAGGCCCGACGAGAACTACGCTCGCGAAATGATGCAGCTGTTCAGCATTGGACTTGTACAGCTCAATCTCGACGGGACTGTTCGAACTGATGCGACCGGACAGCCACTACCCACCTATAACCAGGATGTCATCGAGGGGTTTGCTAAAGTCTTTACGGGCTGGAAGTGGGAATGCCCCTCGACGCTGCCAGCCTGTACCTTCGCCAACACGCGTCCGCAGCTCGCGCCTGTCATCGGCTATAACCAAGTGAGGCCGATGCGGCTTTACCCTGAGCAACACGAGACGGGTAGTAAGCTCGTGCTGAGTTATCCCGGCATGGCTCTCGCAAACGCCACCATCCCGTCAAGCCAAACGGGAGCACAAGATTTGAAAGACGCTTTGGATAACGTCTTCAATCATCCAAACGTTGGCCCGTTCATCTCGAAGCAACTGATTCAAAGGTTAGTCACCAGTAACCCGTCGCCCGCTTACGTCCAGCGCGTTGCGGAACGATTCAATAACGATGGAAACGGACGCCGTGGAAACCTTGAGGCGGTCGTCCGGGTAATCCTCCTCGATTCTGAAGCGCGCGCCGCTCCCAGTGGTAATGCAGCCTCTGCAGCGGGCAAACTGAAGGAGCCCTTGTTGCGCTTGACCCAATTCTGGCGGGCCTACGAGGCGACATCGCGATCCGGAAAGCTGGGCGTGGCCGCGAATTTCACGGGCGGTGTCTCGGCGGTTTTTGGTCAGGCGCAGGGCAGTGCACCTTCAGTCTTCAATTTTTTCAGTCCGTTTTACGCGCCGCCGGGTGAAATTGCTGATGCGGGGCGAGTGGCTCCCGAGATGCAACTGGCGACTGAGTATCTCAACACCCAGATTGCAAACTTTTTCTGGGTACAGGCTCAGAGCCGTACGCATACGGCGACCAACCTTGCTGTCGATACCATGTACATCAATACGGCGGATGAGTTGTTGGTTGCCGCAGATAGCGAAGCACTGATCAATCGTGTCGCGGACCGGCTGCTCGGCGGATCAACGCAGATATCAAATTCGCTCAAGACGCAAGCCAAGGCTCAGATTGAAAGAACGTCGGTTCCAGCTACTAACCCCAACACGGCACTTGCGACTCGAACAGCTGATGCGATTTTCTTTGTTGTGACGTCACCTGAATACACCCTGCAGCGCTGAGACCCGGGTGCCATGAACCGACTACGCAGAAAATTCATCAAAGCAGCGGCAGCAGGCGGAATCGCCCACGCTTTCGCTCGGACAGCCGGTACGGTCCATGCCCAAATGGCGGGCACGGGTGGTTTCGGTGATTACAAGGCATTGGTCTGCCTGTTTTTGTTTGGCGGAAATGACTCTTGGAATATGGTCGTCCCGAGCAGCACGGCTGAGTACAACGCTTACGCGCGTTCGCGCGGAGGGGGCACATCCTCGAGCCTGGCAATCGATCGCTCCGCGTTGCTGCCCGTAACACTTCAAGGGCAGTTGTCTGGAGACCCAACCTACGGATTTCATCCGAGCATGGTGGGGGCGCGAGACCTGTTTTCGTCCGGGAAGCTTGCGGTCATGGCGAATGTGGGTCCGCTGATTCGGCCGACTACGAAGACCCAATATCAGACGGCCGCGACAACTGGCCATACGCTCCCACCTCAATTGTTTTCCCACAATGATCAGCAGGATCAGTGGCACAGCCTACGCGGACGCGTAACGCTAAAGTCCGGCTGGGCTGGGCGAGTCGCCGATGTGCTCAACGCGCAGACCGGAGCCCAGTCACTCTCAGTCAACGTCTCACTGGCGGGGCAGACCTATTTTCAGGCCAGTGAGATTGCCAAGCCCTATGTCATGGGTGCGAACGGTCCGACGCCTTTTACGGCGTTTCCCACGACGGGCGCCGGACCCGCGCGGCGTACGGCCTTCGAGGCCGTGTTGTCGGCCGCAGCCGGGTCCGCCTCGAATACGATTTACGAACGGTCCTTCGCGGGAGTACAGCAGCGGGCTGTTCAATTCGCAGACCGCATCAGCGCGGCCATTGCTTCGGGCTACAGTTTTACCGCTTTGCCTAACACAGGCACCCTTTCGGCGCTGCAGCAGCAACTTAGGACCGTGGCAAAGATTGTTTCGATG